>Ga0364886_10348_pt1 | contig 24452 bp, 20 predicted proteins | sample ExccelJu500001D3_4_FD_206926 | JGI IMG/M metagenome (GOLD analysis project Ga0364886, IMG submission 206926) | Enriched cells from Trout Bog Lake Hypolimnion, Wisconsin, USA - BchlTB.July23.5000.01.D3 | ecosystem: Environmental > Aquatic > Freshwater > Lake > Hypolimnion/Profundal zone | place... | reverse complement strand
CGCTTCGCGCTTGTACGGATTAGTCGAAGGCCAACTCTTCTATGCACACGATGTCGAGATGGATGGGCATGTGTTGCAGTCTTATATGTGGTCATCTCTCGAGCGGCAGTCAGAGTAGTCAATGCCTAATTTTGCTGGAGCTCCGCTCGCGGGGGTAGTTCGCGCTGGGGTAGTTGAATCCGTTCACAGTGGCCACCTGGTGCTCATTAATAGCGATGGTTCGGTTCGCGCTGCAGTAGGCGATGTAGATGCTCCGATGTATCCGCGCTCATCGATTAAGTCCTTCCAGGCTGCTGCGATGGTTCGCAATGGACTTAAAGTAAGTCCACAACAACTCGCGATGGTTTGCGCCAGCCATTCTGGTGCATCAAATCATTTTCAGGTTGTTGAATCGATTCTTGCGGGTGCAGGTCTTACCGTTGCCGATCTACAAAACACAATTGATTACCCATTAGGGCGAGCCGAAAAAGCTGCTTGGGGAACTAACCCACCTTCACGTTTAGCGCAAGGTTGTAGCGGTAAGCACGCAGGAATGCTTGCCACCTGTGTTGTTAATGGTTGGAATACATCTACATATTTAGATCCAGAACATCCGCTACAAGTCGCGATTCGCCAGGAGATTCAAACTCTGATTGGTGGGTCAGTACTTTCTACAACGGTAGATGGATGCGGTGCTCCGCTTTTCTTGATTAGCACGAGAAATTTTGCGCGCGGGGCTCACACCATGCGAGTTTCGAGTGACCCGGTCTACCAAGAAGTTATTAGTGCATGCATGGCACATCCTGAAATGGTTGCAGGGGTTGGACGTTTAACGACAACGCTTATGCAACAAGTCCCAGGGCTCTTCATGAAAGATGGAGCCGAAGCAGTTGAACTAATGTCACTGGAAGATGGTCGGGCATGTGTGTTCAAGGTAGGCGATGGAAGCGATCGAGCCTTTCCTGCAATCGTAAAAGCAGTACTTTCCGCATGGAATATCGATGCAGATATTGAAACCGTCCCAGTCAAAGGCGGAGGTCGAGTCACCGGCGAAATTCGAGTATCGCCTGCGCTACACCAGTTATAGACTTTTCTAATGAGAGGTCGTATCGCAACACTAATGGTGCATACCTCTCCATTAGATCAAGCTGGTATGGGCGATGCCGGCGGTATGAATATCTATGTCGTCGAAAGCGCCATCAAGATGGCGGCTGCCGGGGTTGATGTGGATATCTATACTCGCTCTACCGATCCTTATCTCCCCAAAATCGTAGAAATTGCTCCAGGCGTAACCGTCCGCCATGTGGAGGCTGGTCCATTTAAAGGGCTAACTAAAGAGGAGTTACCTTCTCAAATTGGTGCGCTAACACATGGGGTAATGGAGATCTTCAACTCATTACCGAAAAATTATTACAAGATCTTGCATTCGCATTATTGGATAAGTGGTCAGTTGGGTTGGATGTTGTCCGAGCGAACCTCAATTCCACTCGTTCACACTATGCACACCATGGCACGTGTTAAGAATTTGAATATGGCTGAGGGTGAACAACCAGAACCAGCAATCCGCGCCATTGGCGAAGAACAGATAGTGAAGAACGCGGCTGCGCTGATCGCTAATACCGATGCAGAAGCCGCAAGTCTGGTTTCACTGTATTACGCCTGTCCCGACAATGTCTTTGTCGTTGCTCCTGGAGTAGATCTACAACGTTTCACCGTGGGAGCAGGAAAAGCTGCGGCGAGAGCCAAATTAAATATTGCACCAGATGCACAGATGATTACCTTTGTAGGTCGAGTACAACCGCATAAAGGACCTGAAGTTTTGGTGCGCGCTGTAGCGGAGATGTTGACTCACACCCCGCTCTTTCGCGCCAAGTTAGCGCTTGTCATTATGGGTGGCGCATCTGGTGCTGGCGAGGCCGAGCCAGAGCGTCTAAAAGCTTTAGCGCAATTTCTTGGCGTTGATGATGTCATTCACTTTATGCCACCAGTTCCACGGGATGAACTTCCCGATTGGTATCGCGCATCGGATCTTGTCTGTGTTCCAAGTTATTCCGAGAGCTTTGGTTTAGTTGCTCTTGAGGCGCAAGCCTGTGGCACTCCGGTTGTCGCGACTGCTGTTGGCGGGCTACGCACAGCAGTTGCAGATGGAATCTCTGGCTCACTTGTTGATGGTCATGATCCAAAAGCCTGGTCTGCAGTCATCTCGCGGCTATTAGCCGATCCTGCTCGTCGCGTCTCACTCTCATTTGGGGCAATTGGACATGCAGCCAACTTTGGATGGGAATCAACGGCAAGGCGAACATTGGATGTATACGACTGGGTGCTGTCTCGAGGCGAGGAAATATCTATTAAACTGGTGCAATGAGCACACAATTAATCTTGCTACGTCACGGTGAATCAGAGTGGAATGCTAAGAATCTCTTCACTGGTTGGGTTGATGTTCGCCTCTCCGAGAAGGGCCAGGCTGAAGCTAAGCGCGGTGGTGAACTCCTCAAGGAGCGTGGCCTGCTCCCCAATATCGTGCACACCTCGTTGTTGCGCCGAGCCATCAACACCTCACAAATCGCACTCGATGAGTGTGATCGAGCATGGATTCCAGTCCATCGCTCATGGCGCTTGAATGAACGCCACTACGGCGCTCTTCAAGGCAAAGATAAGGCTCAAACCTTGGCCGCCTATGGTGAAGAGCAGTTCATGCTCTGGCGTCGCTCCTTTGATGTTCCACCTCCACCAATCGAAGATAATGATGAATTTAGCCAGGCACACGATCTGCGTTATGCAGATCTAGGGTCAGCTCTTCCAAAGTCAGAGTGCCTCAAAGATGTGGTTGATCGCATGTTGCCATACTGGTTTGACGCGATCATTCCAGATCTGACCGCTCACAAGACCGTCCTCGTGACCGCACATGGAAACTCGTTGCGCGCACTTGTGAAACATTTGGATGGAATTTCGGATGCTGATATCGCTGCGCTCAACATTCCAACTGGAATCCCACTGCTCTACGAGCTCAACGATGATTTCACTCCAGTGAAGATCGGCGGAGAGTATCTAGATCCAGCTGCCGCAGCGGAAGCAATTACTGCAGTTGCGAACCAGGGAAAGAAGTAGGACTTAACCCTTAGGTGCGAACTCGCCGGTCTCGGTGTAGTACACGCGCTGCGCGATAGAGACTGCGTGATCTGAGAAGCGCTCAAAGTAGCGACTTGCAAAGGCCATATCTACTGCGGACTCGACCGAGTTGCTCCACTCTGGTCCCAAGATGGTGCTGATTAATCTGCGCTGCAAGATATCCATCTCATCATCATCTTTATCGATTTCGAGGGCGCGGTTTGTGTCGCGGAATTCAAGAACTACCGCCATTTTCTCAACGATGCGATAGGCAGCAGAACCCATCTCCGTCACAACTTCGATCAACTCGGTTGGTACCGCTTTGTTCGGATATCGCATCCGAGCTAGTTTTGCGATGTGGTGTGCAAGATCGCCCATGCGCTCGAGATCGGCGCTGATGCGCAACGAACTCACTAGCTGACGTAAATCTGAGGCAACTGGTTGTTGACGAGCCATGATGTTGATGGTTCGTTCATCCAGGTTGTGTTGAATTGAATCTACCGCGAGGTCATCAGCAATAACCTTTTCGGCCAATTGGAGATCTCCGTTAAGAAGAGCTTTGGTGGCGGAATCAATCGCGTCACGGACCAGGGCTGTCATTTTGAGGTGATCGGCCGTAATGGACTCGAGCTCCTCGTGGAATACATCGCGCATTGGTGAAGGGTACCCCGATGGGGTGATGGGCACAGGACTATATGTGAACTTGTCCTAAACGGAATCTTAAAATTTGGGGCTGATTTCCGCATAACCCCCCTCTTGGGGGAGCAGACCCCCATAAGACTCCTACGATTAGGGAGTGAGTTGGCTAAAGCGTAAGAGTGAGGTGGTGGAGTACCTCGATCCACACGAAATCTCCCCTGCCATGGCCAAGCTCCTTTCACATGTCGATGCCGAGGCGATCATCATCGGTCAGGGCGATGTAATCATTTACATGAGCGAGAACCTCAGTAATTTCAAGCTCCAGAGAGATAATCGCGTCAGCAATGATTCATTACAACATTTAATTCGCGCGGTTCGCCGAAGTGGCAATATCCAGGAAGCGACCATGGAGTTACCGCGCGGTCCACTCGGAACTGGAACCCACGATCTGCTGGTACGAGTGATTCCTCTTGATGAAGAAGGTTTGATCTGCGTTCTTATATTTGATGATAGTGAGATGCGGCGATTGGATTCGATCCGCCGGGATTTTGTTGCCAATATTTCACACGAACTCAAGACTCCCATTGGAGCGCTCTCTATTCTCTCCGAGGCGGTCTTAGGTGCTGCCGATGATCCCGATGCAATCGTTCGCTTTGCAACCAGGATGCAGGCGGAGTCCAAGCGCTTGAGCGATCTGGTTCAAGAGATCATCAATCTCTCTCGTTTGCAAGATGATGACCCATTAAAGAATGCCAAGGTAATCGATCTCAACGAAGTAGTACTTAATGCTATTGACCAATCTGAACTCAATGCCAACGCCCGCAATATCGAGTTGATTTATAGCGAGCAGGATCAGGCCAGGATTAAGGGTGATCCAAGCCAGATTTTAATGGCAATTTCCAATCTCATCGAGAACGCTATTAACTACAGCCCTGAAGGAACGCGTGTGGCTATTGCATTACGCGTTAATGATGGACTTGCTGAAGTTTCAGTGACAGATCAAGGAATTGGAATTCCAGAGAAAGATCTGGAGCGAATCTTTGAACGATTTTATCGCGTCGATCCCGCCAGATCTCGCGCAACAGGTGGAACAGGTTTAGGTCTTTCAATAGTTAAACACGTCGCAACCAATCATGGTGGCGATGTCTCAGTGTGGAGCGTTGAAAATGCGGGAAGCACTTTCACAATCCGTTTTCCAATCACACCTCACCTAACAGCCGTGGAGGCCGAGTAATGACAAAAATCCTCGTAGTAGAAGACGAAGCATCATTTTCAGATGCACTCGCCTATCTCTTAGGGCGCGAAGGATTTGATGTATCTGTTGCCGATACTGGCACTGGTGCAATTGCCGAATTTGATCGTCACGGAGCAGATCTCATTCTGTTAGATCTCATGTTGCCTGGGCTTCCAGGGACCGAAGTCTGTCGCCAGATTCGCACACGTTCTAATGTTCCAGTAATTATGCTGACCGCAAAAGATACTGAGGTTGATAAAGTTGTTGGTCTAGAACTTGGCGCAGATGATTATGTGACAAAGCCATATTCAACTCGCGAACTAGTAGCGCGCATTCGCGCGGTGCTACGTCGTCGCGGAGATGAAGATATTTCCACCGACGGACTTTTGACCGCCGGTCCAGTTCGCATTGATGTGGAGCGCCATCTCGTTACGGTAAACGGAACGCCACAAGCACTTCCTCTTAAGGAGTTTGAACTCTTGGAGTTTCTCGTACGAAATAGCGGAAGAGTATTAACACGCTCCCAGCTAATCGACCGGGTTTGGGGAAGTGATTACTTCGGCGATACAAAGACGCTCGATGTACATATCAAGCGTTTGCGCGCCAAGATTGAAGAGGATCCAGGAAACCCTGTCTTTATTCAGACCGTGCGCGGACTTGGTTACAAGTTCGAGGGTTAATTCGTATTAGTTATTGGCTTACTTTGTAGCTGTTGGTGAGGCCGATGGTGCTGGCGTTCCACCAACGCTCGCAAAGTAATCGCTCTTCGCACGAACCAATGCGCTCAACTTCACAGATGGGCTGTGCGCAAATGAGACCTCGACATCGACGCGAGTACCTGCAACTGCGTTAAGCCCAGGGACTGTTCCCGTTGCATTTGCCGAGTCGCCAGAGAAGATGATTGGGCTATTTTGAGCAAGATCAAATGAAGGTGCAGCAATGGTTGCTTTAATTCCGCCTACCGTTATTCCAGTCAGTGAATTGGTATTTGCTTCTTCATTGATGAAGGTTCCGACGATTGCTGCGCTGCCATCAGGCTGAGCTACTAGAAGGAAGTCGCGGATATAGACCGAGCCGGATTGAGCCTCAACGCCATCGGTTACCTGCTTGATGTTGCGGGTCGGTGCCCCTGCGCCAGAAGCCCCGCATCCCGTGAGGGCGAGAACGCTAACGAGCACGGTGGCAAGGCCTGCAAACTTCTTCATCATGGCTGCAGAATACAGGGCAGAAGGGTCCATTTTTTTGTGACGCAAGTCGCTGGTATGATTGGCCTCTAATCCCAAGGAGCCAAATTAATGTCATTTAAGGTCGGCGAAACCGTTGTTTATCCCCATCACGGAGCGGCTCTCATTGAAGCAATTGAGACCCGGACCATTAAAGGCGAAGAGAAGATCTACCTAGTTTTGAAGGTTGCTCAGGGTGATCTGACCGTCCGCGTGCCAGCAGAGAATGTAGATCTGGTCGGCGTGCGCGACGTGGTCGACTCAGCCGGACTAGACCGAGTCTTCAATGTCCTCCGTCAGCCATATACCGAGGAGCCAACTAACTGGTCTCGTCGTTACAAGGCAAATGTCGAAAAGTTGGCCTCTGGCGATGTCATCAAGGTTGCTGAAGTCGTCCGCGACCTCTACCGCCGCGATCTCGATCGTGGACTTTCTGCAGGCGAGAAGCGCATGTTGGCTAAGGCTAAGCAGATTCTTATCTCAGAGTTGGCGCTCGCAGAGCGTACCGACGAGGAGAAGGCCGGCGTCATCCTTGATGAGGTTCTAGCTTCCTAAGCTAGCCCCGTGACTGATTTAGTTGCCGTCATAATTCCTGCCGGCGGCAGTGGTGAGCGGCTCGGTGCCAAGATTCCAAAGGCGCTAGTTCAACTCGCGGGCAAAACTCTGATTGAACATGCTGTCGCACAAATGGCTCCTGTCGCGAGTCAGATCATTGTCGCTGCCCCAGCTGGGTACGAAGAGCAATTTCAGCAACTCCTCGGCAGTGAGGTCACTGTTGTTACTGGTGGACTGACTCGAACCCTGAGCGTTAAAAAAGCGTTGGCTTACGTCGACAAAGGTAATGAATTCATCTTGGTGCATGATGCAGCGCGCGCCTTGGCGAGCACCGACCTCGCGCTTCGAGTTATAGATTCACTTCGCGCCGGCGAGAAGGCCGTGATTCCTGGATTGCCAGTTGTTGACACAATCAAGAGAGTCGATACCGACAACTATGTCACCAAAACTCCAACACGTTCCAAGTTACGGGCAATTCAGACACCACAAGGTTTTGCGCGCAAGGTACTCATCAAGGCGCACAGTTCAGCAGATGATGTAACAGATGATGCTGGTCTCGTCGAAGATCGAGGCGTTGATGTAAAAGTCATACTCGGCGAGGATCGTGCACTCAAAATTACAACGATGAGCGATTTAGAGATTGCTCACAAGTATTTAATTTCAGAATCCAGCAATCAGATTCGCGTTGGAATTGGAACTGATGCACACGCATTCTCCGCGGACCCTTCCAGAGTTATGTGGCTCGCAGGATTGTTATGGCCCAATGAGATCGGCGTAGATGGTCACTCCGATGGTGATGTAGCTGCCCATGCAATTTGTGATGCTCTATTTAGCGCCTCCGGGTTAGGTGATCTGGGCTCCAACTTTGGAACAGGTGATCCTAAATATTCTGGTGCAAGCGGTTCGCAGCTTCTTGCAGAGGCGCTTGAGCGAGTGCAGGCCGCCGGATTCAGTATTAACAATGTGGCGGTGCAGATAGTTGGTAATCGACCCAAGATAGGTCCCCGTCGCGCCGAGGCCATTGCGGCGCTCTCGAAGGCGCTTGGTGGAGTATCGGTTTCTGTAAGCGCGACGACGACTGATGGTCTGGGCTTTACTGGTGAGGGCCGCGGGATATCGGCAATCGCCACTGCTCTGCTCTCGTATCGCGCACGGTAGAATTTCCAAATGTCAGCGCACCTAAAGCTTTACAACACGGCGACTCGTGAAGTCGCTGATTTCAAACCATTGCACGAGGGCAAGGTTGGAATCTATCTCTGTGGTGCCACCGTTCAAGCTCCACCTCATATCGGCCACGTTCGCAGCGGAGTTAACTTCGATATTTTGCGCCGCTGGTTAACAGCCAGCGGGTACGACGTTACCTTCATTCGTAACGTCACGGATATCGATGACAAGATTTTGCACAAGGCGGTTCACGAAGAGATTCCGTGGTGGGCAGTTGCCCAAAAGTATGAGCGGGCATTTACCGAGGCTTACCGAGCTCTTAATGTTCTTCCGCCCACATATGAACCACGCGCAACGGGCCACATCACGCAGATGATTGAGCTCATGGAGACCTTGATTGCTAATGGAAGTGCTTATGCACCAGGCAATGGCGATGTCTATCTTGATGTGCGCCACCTCAGCTCTTATTTAACTTTATCTCGTCAGAAGCTAGATGATCTGCAATCAGCAGAAGATGCAGATTTAACATATAAGAAAGATCCGCGGGACTTTGCACTCTGGAAAGCGGCTAAACCTGGAGATCCATCATGGCCTACTCCGTGGGGTGCCGGCCGACCTGGATGGCATTTGGAATGCTCTGCGATGGCGCATGCTTATCTCGGTGAGTCATTTGATATTCATGGTGGCGGACTCGATCTAATTTTCCCGCATCACGAAAATGAGATTGCGCAATCGCAATCTGCGGGATGGGGATTTGCAAATATTTGGATGCATAACGCCTGGGTCACTGCATCTGGTGAGAAGATGTCTAAATCATTGGGCAACTCTTTGCAAGTGCACGAGATTTTGAAGCGAGTGCGCGGTATCGAATTGCGTTGGTATCTTGGCAGCGCGCACTACCTCTCTATGTTGGAATTTTCCTTTGACGCATTAGAAGAGGCGGCGGTCAATTTTCGTCGCATCGAAGGTTTCTTAAAACGCGCCACCGATATTCTCGGTGAAGTTCCAGATGGAGTTATTTCGGCTGCATTTACCGAGGCGATGAATGAAGATCTTGCGGTTCCTACTGCGCTGGCGGTAATCGCAGAGATTTTAAGAACAGGAAATACTGCGCTTGCCGCCGATGATCGGGTTGCAGTGCAGAACGCTGCAGCAGAGATTCGCGGAGCACTCTCGATATTAGGTTGCGATCCCTTTGATGAAATTTTTGCCACTGATGGAAGCGCCAACGAGCAGGTGCTCGATGGACTCGTTTCACTGGCACTGGAGCAACGTGCAGCGGCTCGTGCCAGAAAAGACTTTGCAGCAGCAGATGCAATCCGTGATCAAATAGCGGCGCTAGGTGTGGTTATCGAAGATACCCCCCAAGGCACCAGATGGAGTATCAGCTAATGCGTCCAGGTAAGAAGAGGCGCGAAAGCGCAGCGGCACCAAAGCGAGAACAGACTCGTAGACCAGAGGGTCGGCGCGAGACCAAGCCATCCTCGGATGCCGTTGCCGGCCGTAACCCGGTGGTCGAAGCTCTACGCGCAAAAGTCCCTGCTAAGGAGCTCTTGGTCGCCGAGCGCGCTGAGATCGATGAGCGTATGCAAGAGGCGATGCGCCTTGCCAAGAATCAGAACCTACTCATCAAAGAGGTCTCTCGCGGGGTCCTTGATGGATTGACCGGAACCACCATGCACCAAGGCATCGCCTTGGTGATCAAGCCATTCCAATATGCCAACTTTGAAGAGTTACTCAAGAAGTCGAAGAAGCCGGGGCTACTTATCGGTCTTGATGGGGTCACAGATCCTCATAATCTTGGTGCAATTGTCCGAAGCGCAGCTGCCTTTGGCGCAGATGGAGTTGTCATTCCAGAGCGTCGCACGGCGGCGATGACGGGATCTGCTTGGAAATCAAGCGCAGGCGCAGCGGCACGACTCCCTATCTCGCAGGTCACCAATCTGGTTCGTTCACTCGAAGATGCCAAGAAGGCTGGATTCTTTGTGGTCGGGCTAGATGCTGAAGGCGATGAATCACTTCCCAAATTCTCACTCTCACTTGAGTCTGTTTATGTAATCGTCGGCAGCGAGGGTAAGGGTCTATCACGCTTGGTTCGCGAGACCTGCGACCTCATCCTCTCGATTCCGATGCAATCTGATGTTGAATCCCTCAACGCCAGCGTTGCCACAGCGATCGTTCTGCACCAGATCGCGGCTAACCGCGCCTCGGCAACCCTCTAGTAACCTTTTGTTCACTTAAATACGGCAAACTATCAACATGTCTCACCGAATCAGCGAGGATCCTCGTGGACGACTCATTGATCGTGAGCTCTCGTGGTTGGCCTTTAACGAGCGTGTTCTTGAGTTAGCAGAAGATCCAACTGTCCCGCTCCTTGAACGCTGTCGCTTCCTAGCGATCTTCTCATCCAACCTTGACGATTTTTACATGATCCGCGTGGCAACTCTCAAGCGAAAAATTGAGACAGGTGTTACAAAACAAAATACCGCTGGGTTTACGCCGATGGAGTTGATGAGCGAGATCGCACAGAAGACACAAGAACTTTTACAGCGGCAGTCACATACTTTTCACGAGGTGGTCTTGTCTGAGCTTGGCAAACACGGAATTGAATTAGCTGCATGGGACTCTCTTGATCTGGCAGAACAACTTGCCGTTAACAAGGTCTTTCACACCAAGATATTCCCAGTTCTCACTCCGCTGGCCGTGGATCCTTCGCACCCATTCCCATATATCTCGGGACTCTCGCTCAACCTCGCTGTCGTCGTTAAGAAGCCCGATAGCGAAGAGGATCTCTTTGCTCGTGTGAAGGTACCTTCAAATCTGCCACGCTTTGTCGAAACTGGAAAGGCCGGTGTTCGCCGTTTCGTTCCGCTCGAAGAAGTGATCATCGCGAACCTCCATGAACTCTTCCAGGGAATGGAAGTTAAGGATCACTACACCTTCCGCCTCACCCGCAATGCTGACTTAGAGTTGGAAGAGGAAGAGTCGGAAGATCTTCTTGCTTCGATGGAGCAAGAGTTGCTCCGCCGTAAATTTGGTCCACCTGTTCGTTTGGAAGTTGATCGCGATATTCAGCCAGAACTTCTTCGCACATTGATGGATGAACTCAATATCAATGAAGAGGATATAAGTCGTTATAAGGAACCACTTGATCTCACTGGTCTCAACCAGATCGCTGATATCGATATGCCGGAGTTGCGCTTCCCACCATACAGAAATCAGGTTGCACCGGATTTGCGTGAAACTGATCCAGACTCAACGGACAGCTTCTTTGATGCGTTGCACCGTCGCGAGATTTTGTTGCACCACCCATATGAGTCATTTACCTCGAGCGTGGTTCGCTTCCTCGAGTCTGCTGCCTCCGATCCACATGTGCTTGCAATCAAGCAGACCCTCTATCGCACATCGGGTGATTCACCGATTGTGCAGGCGCTGATCGAAGCCGCTGAAGCTGGAAAGCAAGTTCTTGCAGTGATTGAGATCCGTGCACGCTTTGATGAACAAGCCAATGTGCGCTGGGCCAGAAAACTTGAAGATGCGGGAGTGCACGTGGTCTACGGCCTGATTGGCTTTAAGACCCACGCCAAACTCTCCCTTGTGGTGCGCCAAGAGGCCAATGGAATTAGGCGTTATTCGCATATTGGTACCGGTAACTACAACCCAAAAACCGCGCGCCTGTACGAGGATTTCGGACTCCTATCTTCAGATCCCGTATTGGGTGAAGATGTAAATAAGCTCTTCAACCAACTCTCTGGCTTTGCTCCTCAGACCGCCTTTTCGCGTCTGCTTGTTGCTCCGCGCACCATGCGAACAGGTCTGCTCGAGCGCATCGATCGTGAGATTGCAAATCATCGCTCGGGAAAGACTGCTTTTATCCGCATGAAGCTCAACTCCATTCTCGATGAAGAGTTTGTGGAAGCGCTTTACAAGGCTTCGCAGGCTGGAGTTAAAGTCGATCTTGTTGTGCGAGGCATCTGCGCAATCCGTGCTGGCGTTCCTGGTCTCTCTGACAATATTCGAGCCAGGTCAATCGTCGGTCGCTTTCTTGAGCACTCGCGTATCTTTCATTTCGCTAATGATGGAAGCGATGAGCTCTATATTGGTAGCGCCGATTTAATGCACCGCAATTTGGATCGTCGCGTAGAGAGCTTGGTTCAGATCACGCAAGGCGATCACAAGAGATTTTTAATCGGTGCCATTGATAGTTATCTCTCGGATGAATTTGTTCGTTGGGAACTATTGCCTGATGGTAAGTGGCTCGAGGTAAAGAATGGTCCCGATGGTGTGAGATTGAAGGATTTCCACACATCTGCGATCGACTGGTATCGAGCTCGAGGATGACTCCAAGCATCATCGCCGCCGGTGGAGTTGTATGGCGTAGAGATATCGAAGGTGAGGTCGAGGTTCTCCTCGTTCATCGCCCGCGATACGACGATTGGTCGCTCCCAAAAGGAAAGCTAGAAGATGGTGAAGCGCTCATCTCATGTGCTTATCGCGAGGTCCTTGAAGAGACCGGGTTGAGCATCAAACTAGGACCTTACGTTGGCTCGGTTGAGTATTACGTTCCAGATGGGCTAAAGAATGTGGCCTATTGGAGCGCCTCACTTGTCGATGACAACAGCGCATTTCATCCTAATGAAGAAGTCGATCAAATAATCTGGCTCGACCTACAGTCCGCTGCATTCAAAGCAACACGGGATAGCGATCGATATATCTTGGAACGTTTTGGTGCAACGCCATTTGATTCCTCTGCCCTCATCATGTTGCGCCATGCCAAGGCTTTGGAGCGCACCGAGTGGCAGGGTGAAGATGAAGATCGCCCACTTCAGATCTTGGGACAGCAGCAGGCAAAGCGGATGTTGTCGCTCTATCAAGTTTTTGGGCTAGATGAGATTCATACATCTGATGCGGTCCGTTGCCTCGATACGGTGGCCCAGATGGCTAAAGCCCTACAAATAACCCCGATTATTACCAATGCTGTTAGTGAGTACACCTACAAGAAGAATAAAGAGAAGGCGATCGACTACGCCAAAGAGCTAATCAAGAAGAACAAGCAGATTATTTTGTGTAGTCACAATCCGGTCTTGCCGCGAATGATGGAGAAGTTAACCAAGAAGATTGACTTTGATTATCCGGACAATAAATTATTACCGGGCGAGGCCTGGGTGCTCTTTCATAATAAGAAAGAGGTTCTACAAATTGATCGGATAGAAGCGCCTAAGGTTTAATCCCTAGCTCTTCTCCATCCAATCCATATATTTCAAAACAATGCCCTCACGCAGCGCCCATGGGCAGATCTCAAGTTCTTTCAGATCGAGATTGCGCATCACACTCTCTGTTACGAAGGCTCCCGCAACAATCTGCTTAGCGCGGTTGGACGAGACGCCAGGTAACTTAGTGCGATCTTCGTGAGTCATATCTGCTAAACGAGTTGCAATCTTTCGAATCACATCAAACTTGATGTGATCACCACTGGTGTCATACCAATCACCGCTTAGTCGAGCCAAGGTGCGAAGCGTTTTACTCGTTGCAATAGAACGATCAGAATCTTGGTGTTTCACTAGTGCAGGCAAGACAGCTTCTAATTGCGATTCAATGTGATCGCGCATCTCATTGATTCCCTTTTGGGAATATGGATTACCTTTGAGAAATTTTTGAGTCAAACGTGATGCACCGAGCGGAAGCGATGTTGCTACTTCGGGAGATTCATCAACACCAACTGCAATCTCAAGCGATCCTCCACCAATGTCGATTACAAGTAGGCGACCACTTGACCAACCAAACCAACGTCGTGCTGCAAGGAAGGTGAGCTTGGCTTCTTCATCACCTTCGAGTACTTGTAAATCAATTTTAAATTCCTTGTTAATTCCGGCGATGATGCTCTCGCCATTTGCGGCTTCGCGCAGTGCTGAAGTCGCAAATGGAAGAAATTCTTTGACCTGCACAGTGCGAGCCTGAATGACCGCATTGCCAATTGATTTGCGCAGCAGAGCGATTCCCTCTTCAGTGATCTCATTTTGATTGTTTAAGAACTCTGTGAGGCGCAACTCCTCTTTATAGTTAAAAGTGGGGTTGGGGCGAGCTCCCGGGTGGGTATCGACCACCTGCAGGTGGATTGTGTTAGAACCGACATCAAGGACTCCAAGGCGCACCTGCGAAACCTACCCCGATATGAGCGGGTTCGCTTCTGCCTTTTTGACGTGTCATAATTACGCCTCGCAGTTGATCCGCCTACGGCGGTCCGCCTCCCTAGCTCAGTGGTAGAGCATCCGCCTTGTAAGCGGAAGGTCGTCAGTTCAATCCTGACGGGGGGCTCCATTTTTAGATACTCATACGCAACAATTCACTATGACCTCTTCCCTTTCCGCTACCGATTTTGATGTCGTCATTATCGGTTCTGGCTTCGGAGGATCTGTTAGCGCCCTACGGCTACGAGAGAAGGGTTATCGAGTTGCCGTACTGGAAGCTGGACGGAGATTTCAGGAGAAGGATTTCCCCAAGACTTCCTGGAGACTCAACAAATTTCTCTTCTTCCCTAAATTGGGGCTAAACGGGATCCAGCGAATTCATATGCTGCCCGATGTACTGGTGCTAGCGGGAGCCGGAGTCGGCGGAGGATCACTCGTCTATGCCAACACCCTCTACACGCCACCCGATAGTTATTTTGAAGATAAGCAGTGGAGCCACATTACTGACTGGAAGTCAGAACTCTTGCCTTGGTATGACCGCGCATCCAAGATGTTAGGCGTTGTCGAAAATCCATACTTCTCGCCTGCAGATCAAGCAATGAAGGATGCCGCCATTGAGATGGGGGTTGGCGATACCTTCAAGATGGCGCCACTTGGGATTTTCTTTGGGGAGGGTCGCGGTGTGAAATCTGCAGATCCTTACTTTGGTGGCAAAGGCCTTCCGCGAAATGGTTGCACCCAATGTGGCGCTTGTATGACCGGATGTAGGTTCAATGCAAAAAATACTTTGCCTAAGAATTATTTGGGTTTGGCCGAGTCGATGGGTGCAGAAGTATTTCCCGAACATACAGTTCATAAAATTGAGCAACTGAAAGAAGGTAGTTGGAAAATCTCTGCACGCAGAAGCGGAGCTTGGTTTGGTCGGGAGCGCATCTTCACGGCGGGTGAGGTGATTGTTGCTGCTGGAACTTACAACACCCAAAAGTTGCTTCATTCAATGAAGAGTTCTGGAACTCTGCCAAAACTCTCTAGTTCGCTTGGCAAACTCTCGCGAACCAATAGCGAGGCTTTAACAGGTGCCGTTATGCCAACGACGGATATTGATTTCAGTCAAGGTTCAGCAATTACTTCTTCATTCTTTCCCGATGAACACACTCATATTGAACCGGTTCGTTATGGCGCTGGAAGTAATGCGATGGGATTACTTCAAACCATCATGACAGATGGAGTTGTTGCCAAAGATCGTCGCCGCCAATGGTGGAAGACTCTTATGCGCAATCCCGGACTTCTATTTCGATTTGTAAACGTACGAAAGTGGAGCCAGCGAACGGTAATTGCGCTTGTGATGCAAAACGTGAACTCCTCTCTTACTTTAAGTGGGAAGCGTGGAATTTTTGGTTGGCGATTAACCTCCACAAACGACTCTGATAATCCAAATGCCACATATATTCCAGCGGCAAACGAGGTATCACGGCGAATCGCCGCCAAGCATGGCGGGACGGCGGGCGGCCACCTAGGTGATCTGATCGGAGCTCCATTTACCGCGCACTTTGTTGGTGGTTGTGTGATCGGAGATTCCCCAGAGAGTGGAGTGATTGATCCTTATCACCGGGTGTGGAATTACCCGACCCTGCATATTGTTGATGGATCGAGTGTTACCGCAAATCTGGGCGTAAACCCCTCGTTAACGATCACGGCTCAGGCAGAGCGCGCTCTATCCATGTGGCCAAATAAGGGTGATCTCGATGAGCGTCCTGTTCAGGGATCGCACTATGAGCGCATCTCCCCAGTTCGAGCAAAGACACCACTTCTAGATTGGTAGCAAGAGCCTGAACTAATTACTAGGAGATGGATTGTCGCTAATCACTCTGGATTGATAACCGGTGAAGATCAAAAGCAAGACAGATATATACATTGCGATTGGCAATGAGGTCAGTTGTGAGACTCCACCAGTCAGAGTTGGTCCAATGAAGAATGCGGCAAGTCCAATGATGTTTACCCGGGCAAGAGCTACCGAAGGAGCAACACCAGGAACCCTGGCTGCCGCATTCATAAAGGCGGGCACCATCGGACCGATGCCAAGTCCTGCTGCAGCAAAACCGATACAGATAATAATGACCGCGGGAATCCTTGCGTGTGCCGAGAGAGGTACTGCGATAGCAATAGATATTCCCCAGGTGATGCCAGCGAAGAATCCACCGACTCTTACGGTTCTGCGCGGACCATATTTTGAGAGCCAATGATCCCCAAGAAATCTGCTGGTGATCATTGCGAGTGCAAAGGTCGCGAATGCGATTGCGTCAGCACCCTTTCCAATTCCCATGTGATCATGGAGCAGCACGCCTCCCCAGTCACTAGTCGCCCCCTCAGGGAGCAAGCATCCAAGTAATCCAAAACCAATCGCCCAGAGCGGAAGTGAGGTCTTATCAAAGAGAGAGAGTTTGCCCTCCGACTTCCCATCATCACCTTTGTGTCCGTCGTCATCCCCACTTAGTAAGAAGTAGATGCCTGGTAAGAAAAATATAAATGCAACCACCGCAACAATCTTTAGCTCTGATTGCGGAGTAATGAGGTGCGCGACTAATCCGCCAGTCACCGTTGCTACGAAAGAACCGACGCTCCACGTTCCGTGGAAGGTGGACATCCACCTCTTGTCCAGAATTTTTTCTACTGCAACGGCTTGGGTATTGACGGTGATATCCAGCATCACATATCCAAAACCCATAACAAATAGCCCGAAAAACAATTGCAGAATCTGATGCGCCTCGCCCATTAAAAAGAGGCCACCAGTCATAAATGTGGCACCGACTGCAGCGATGCGTTGAGACCCGAATGTGTGAGTCAGGCGACCGCTTACTTGTGACCCGATGAGAGCTCCACATGTACTGCCAAGAAGCACAAAGCCCAACCCACCATCGCTCAATCCGAACTGGTGCTTAATTTCGGGGATTCGTGGGACCCATGCCATCGAGACAATCCCCATTAAAAAGAAGAGATGCCAGAGGGCATTTCGAGAATGGACCCCATGGCGCGAACTCATTGTCCGATAGTAGGCAAATCCAAGGTGACATGTTCACTTTTTGGAGCGTGGATTATGCTGACTCCATGACTACTCACCGTTCTGAAATTTTCGCAATCTCCGATGAATATATCGACACCCTTGGCCGCATGAGCCCGATGAATGCCACGGCTCTTGGTATTCCAGGGTATGACCATCTGCTTGATGATTTCTCTGTTGCCTCAGAGACAAAGGCTGCTAACTATCGACGAGAGGTATTGGCGCGCGTTAAGGCAATGGTTCCTATCGATGAGATTGACCGGATCGCAAAAGAAGTATTAATCGAGCGCGTTGAAGCATCACTCAAATTATTTGATTCCAAAGAGGCCTTTATTACCTACGGCCCGATCGCCAATCCAGTCGCTGGAATTCGATCAATCTTTACGCTCATGAATACCGAAGGTGATGAGGCTATTTCAAATATCACCTCACGCTTGAATGCAGTCGGAGCCGCTCTCGATTCATGGAAATCCACACTGGAGGAGATGCATGCTCAAGGGTTAGGCACCTCTCGTCGCCAGGTTCTTGGAGTTGCTGATCAGCTTAATACTCATGGTTCTGGTGGCTATGCAGGCATGGCTCGCTCTATCGATCCTGAAGGTAAGTATCCGGAATTACATCTAGCGGCACAGAATGCAGAAGCTTCTTGCTTAGCGATGTCAGCCTGGATGAAGGATGTGCATGCCCCACGTTCGCTCAACGTTGATGGAGTTGGAGCAGAACGTTATGCGCCATGGGCCCGTTATTTCACCGGAGCAGATTTAGATCTGCGCGCCACATACGACTGGGCTGTTGAGGATCTCAACCAAATCAACGCACGCATGTACAAGGCCGCGGAGAAATTGGGACTTGGTGGCAAGAGCCTCAAAGAAGTTGCAGAGATCTGTGAAGATTCAGAAAATCACCGTATCGATGGTGAAGAGAACTTGCTGCAAGCACTCAAGGATTTCACCCAGCAAGCTATTGAGCGTCTAGATGGTGTCTACTTCGATATTGATCCTCGCATTAAGTTCTGCGATGCTCGAATCGCTCCAGAGGGATCTGCTGCAGCCCCGTATTACATGCCACCGAGCGAAGATCTATCACGTCCAGGAACAACCTGGTATCCAACTCTTGGTCATACACGCTTTAACTTCTGGCATATTGCATCGACCTGGTATCACGAAGCGGTACCTGGCCATCATCTGCAATGCGCAACCGCGACGATTGAGAAGGATCGTTTGACTCGCTTCCAGCGGACCGAGGCTTGGATCAGCGGTTACGGCGAAGGTTGGGCGCTCTATGCAGAGCGATTCATGGATGAGTTAGGGGCCTTTGAAGATCCTGCATACGAGCTCGGATATCTCTCCGGTCAAGCAATGCGCGCTGCACGTATCATCGTCGATATCGGCATGCACTGTGGGTATGAAGATTTCGATGGCAATGTTTGGAATGCGCAATCAGCCTTTGATTTGCTGGTAAACCGCGCACTGCTTGCCGAAGATTTCGCTCGTTCGGAAGTCGATCGATATCTCGGCTGGCCTGGCCAAGCAATCTCCTACAAGGTGGGAGAGCGCGTCTGGGTTCGTACCCGCGAAGATGCCAAGAAGCGTCTTGGTGATAAGTTCGATATCAAGGCGTGGCACAACTACGCGCTCAAGATTGGTCCAATGGGGCTAGATCCATTTGAGCGCGAGATGGCTAACTACAAGGGTTAATTATAAAGGCTAATTACCTAAACCAGTGCAGGCAGGCTTGGGGCCACCGTTAGTGTTTCCATAGCGGTGGTAGGTAATACATACGCTCTGTTCCAACAACCAGCGCGGTGTTTCGATATCACCGCGTTGGGCAATGGGTCTGGCATCCAAACTGATTCCCCTTGCAAGTAGCGCAGCGCGTGGGGGAGTTTCGTGGGATAACCAACGGACTTTGCCCTTGGCCCTGGCAACTAATTCCTCGATGCTCTCTTCTTTGCTGCTGCTAAATTCAACAGCAGCTCCAGTTAAGTCTGAGATGAACTTTGCAAAGGCTGTCTCATCGCGCGCCGTCTCGGAGTCGAAGCGAACAATGATGGGTGCGAGCGGTCTGCGATAGCGATGGTAATTCTTCTCCACATTGAGCCCGGTGTGATCGATAGCTTGTGAGCCAACTTCACTCCACCACTTTGTAGCGCTGCGCTTGGCGAGATCAAGATGTTGAATCGGAGCCCAATTGCGAAGTGAGTTCACGTAATGATGGCCACCTGCTTTAGCAGTTGCACCGACGCTACTGCGCTTCCAGCCACCAAAAGGTTGTCGATTGACAATCGCACCGGTAATTCCGCGATTGATGTAAAGGTTGCCGGCCTCAACATGCTCCATCCAGTAATCGAGTTCAACTGGGTCGAGTGAATGGATACCTGCTGTAAGTCCAAAGTCGGTGGCGTTCTGCCATTGCACTGCGGTCTTCAAATTAGGTGCAACCATCAGAGCGAGCACTGGACCAAACCACTCATTGCGATGGCTCCATGAGCCAGGCTTTACTCCAACTTTAATTCCTGGGCGCCAAAGGTGTCCGGAGTGATCGAGCTGCTCAGGTTCAAGCAACCAACTTTCACCGGGTTCTAAATGATGCAGGGCGTGCGAGAGGTTGCCATCTGGTGGTCGGATGATGGGGCCTACCGAGGTGCTGAAGTGATAGCCAGCTCCTACTTTGAGGCTAGAGACATCATCGATGAGTTGGCGCGTAAAGGCTGGATCCTTGTAAATACTTTCGATGATGATTCCAAGGCTTGCAGCTGAACATTTCTGTCCAGCGTGACCGAAGGCCGACTGAACTAGATCTTTGACTGCTGCATCAATATCGGCACAGGCGGTGATGACGAGTGCATTCTTTCCGCTCGTCTCGGCTAACAAGTTGAGATCGTTGCGCCATTGCACAAACATATTTGCGGTGTCGAATGCTCCAGTAAGTATCAGAGCTTTTACCGAAGGGTGAGTGACAAGGTACTGACCATTTTCATCGTCCAGGCTAGGTAGGAATTGCAAAGCATCGTATGGAATTCCCGCATCCCACAATTGCTGCGCTAACTCCCACGCTGTAGCAACAGTCTCAGGGGCTGGCTTAAAGAGAACAGGATTTCCTGCTGCAAGTGCCGCGAAGAGACCACCTGCGGGAATCGCATAAGGGAAGTTCCATGGCGGGATGACGAGAACGGTCCCAATGGGTGTGCTCTTTTCATCATCAATTGTCGAGGCGTAGAAGCGGGCGAAATCAATCGCCTCACTTACCTCTGGGTCAGCTTCAGAGACTGTCTTGCCGGCGTCGCGTGCCATGACTGAAATGCTTCTGGCCCGTTGTGTGGACATATATGCAGCGACTTGTTCCAAAATAGCTCGACGTTCTTTTGCGCTCTTGCTGCCCCATGTTGAATTCTCGGCAACTTCAATTGCGTTATCGACATGGCTTCGATCAACGACGGAATATGTGTACCACTGCTCTCCATCAGCACTGGGATCTGTACCAATACCTTTGTTCTCGGTCGTGAATTCCATACCATCGATGACGAGCGGGATCTTGAGTGATCTCTCGAGTTGAATCCTTGCAAGGTTCTCAGTTACCTCGCTAACAAAGTTCGATTCTGTCGGATCACCGGAAGGCTCGTTGAAGAAGCCAGCTCCGACTTCTGGATGAATTAGATGGCGACGTGACTGCGTTGAGATTGTGTGGCGCTCTTCGATTGATCTTTCGAAGCGGGATTTCTGTTCCGCGAACTTTGCGGCGTTCTTTCCGATATCAAATGCAGCCTTCAAATAATTCTCATCGGATGTATTTTCATCTAAACGACGCACCAAATAGGCAACCGCCGAAGCGAAATCATCAGACCGAGTTACTGGTGCATATAAAAGGACTTGATGGCCCGATTGAGTTACGGCCAAGGCTTCGGCATTAGCCATACCTTCGAGCATCTCTATATCGAGTTGCTTTAATACTTTGCGTTTGCGAGCAACTTCGATCGCCCAGGTCAGATGAAAGAGATTATGGCTAGCAATACCTATTCTTACCGCCTCTGCATGCTCTGGTCGTAGAGCAGCATCTATCAAGCGCGAATAACTAGCGTCCACATCGGACTTGCTTGCGTAAGGAGCCGGCGTCCATCCATTGAACTCTGCCTCGGCGCGTTCCATCGCGAGATTGGCGCCTTTAACCAGACGAATCTTGATGGTTCCACCAGATTTTGTGTGGCGAGACTTTGCCCAGGTGGCCAAGTCATAAAAAGCAGAGTGAGACTCAGGAAGGTAGGCCTGCAGAACAATTCCCGCCGTCATTCTAGAAAATTCGGTTTCAGAGAGAACTTTCTTAAAGGCGTCGACAGTGAGCGCTAGATCGCGGTACTCCTCCATGTCGAGGTTGATGAAAGTCTTATTCTCTTGAGCGGCGCGATAGAGAATACGTAACCTCTCGCAAACCTTCGCCAACGATCCAGCATGATCAATAGTCACCATCTGAGCAACAACTGCCGATAATTTAACAGATATGTAATCAACGTCGGGCCGCGAAATCATTTCAAGAATTTGCTTAAAGCGAGTGTCGGCTTCGTGCTGACCGAGTACCGCTTCACCAAGGACATTGATGTTGAGGCGAATATTCTGCTTCTCGCGACGTCGCAGAACTTTCGTTAGGCCATCAACCTCATAAGGAAGAATTAATCCTTTGGAGAGCGAACGCACGCGACCATGGACAAGTGCGATGACAACTCGTGGAAAAATCTTTGAGATCCAACGGAGAAAATGCAGACCTAGGGTGTTAAAGAATCCAAACCCACGCACGGATGCTTTTTTAGCGGCTCGTGCAAATATCGTGACTGCGTGTTTAGTGGAGTGAATGCGCATCACTTCATCAGTCAACGTGATGGTTACTTCGATCGCCTTAGGGTCTTTAAATAATTTGGCGAAACGCTTTCTATTTGCCGAGTCTTTCCGAGTCCTCAATGAGTCAGAGGTGTGAATCAGATTTCTGGCCTGAGCTACTGAGGTCTTTGCAGTTTCATCTATTTTCGGGTCTGTCTCGAAGGTTGCCACGGTGAGCATTCTCCCTCCCCGAAGCCAAAAATTCACCTTTACGCAACCTGGTGGACTCTCAATTGAATCCACTATGTGTTCTGATTCGAGGATGAAAGCGGTTGTGGTTGGCGGCGGAATTATTGGGACGATGCATGCGGTTCTCGCGATAGAGGCGGGACATGAAGTTGTTCAGATAGAGCGTGATCCTCGGCCACTATCGGCGTCAATTCGAAATTTTGGCCTGGTCTGGGTAAGTGGCCGGGCAGCGGGGCCAGAACTTGAAATCGCCCTGCGGGCTCGCCAGTTGTGGGAAGAGATCGGAAGTAAGGCGAAGATAGGTTTTAGAGCTCAAGAATCCCTGACAATCGCCCAGAACGAGAGCGAATTTGAGGTGATGAAGGCGGCGGCTCTCATGCCCGATGCCCACTCGAGAGGCTTTAAGTTGCTCGATCGAAACCAAGTACAGGCGCATGAGCCAGTTCTTCAAGGCAAATTTGTCGGTGCATTGCAATGCGCTCAGGATGCTGCAGTCGAACCGAGCCTGCTATTTAGCGGATTGCGCGAGTATTTGAGTTCTAGCCCGCTCTACACCTGGAAACCCAATTTTGAAGTTGTTGATTTCTATCATGATGAGACCGGAAACCATGTTACGGATATCAACGGAAATAAGGTCTCCGGTGATCTGATGGTGATCTGTCCAGGATCGGCTCATCAGGGATTTCTGGCAGAGTTTCTCGAGGGGGCACCTTTACGGAGGGTCCATTTGCAGATGGGAGCCACGGTTCCATTCGGCGCTTCGCTCAATCACTCCATTGCAGATGCAGATTCGATGCGCTACTACCCTGCCTTTAAAGATCTTCCACTCGACACTCTCGCTCCTCAGGAGCCGATCGCGGCGGCCTACAAGATGCAGCTGCTGTTGGTGCCACGGCTTGATCGCACCTTCACCATCGGAGATACCCACGAATACGAAGAGCCATTTACGCATGAAATTCTGGAAGCACCATATGACCACCTGCGCAGCGTGATTTCGGCGATCTTCGGAGCTCCTGCGCCGGCCATCGCACGTCGTTGGTCGGGAAATTATTCGCAAATGACGAATGGCGAACTTTATTACCGTCGCGAACTGGCACCTGGGGCATTCGTTGTTACCGGTGGCGGCGGTCGCGGCAACACAATTTCACCCGCTATTGCAGAGGAGACCATCAACGCATGGCCACAATAAAGCTTGCAGTTCTCGACGTGGCAGGAACTACTGCTCAGGATGATGGATTAGTTGTAAAGGCCTTTCAGATTGCGATGGAGCCAACCAATCCCAGTGCGGAAGAGTTGGCTGAGATGACCACTTATGTGGAAGCCACAATGGGTCAGCGCAAGATTGATGTATTCACACACCTGTGCAAAGGGGATGTGGATGAAGCTTTTGCGGCGCATGAACGCTTTGTAACCTCGTACACCGATCTGGTCGCGGAAGGTGAATTAAAAGAGTTCGATGGCGTCAGTGATTTCTTTAGGGAATTGCGCAAACGAGGAATTGGAATCGGAATTACCACGGGATTTCCGCGCGAGATTCTCGACCCGATTATCTTCAGCTTAGGTTGGGAAGAACTGATCGATGTCTCCGTTGCAGCGTCGGAGGTTGCAGAAGGCCGACCAGCACCTGACATGATCTTTAAGACTTTAGAGATTTACAACCGCGAACATGGGGTCGATCTTCATCCGGAAGATATCGCTGTGGCTGGAGATACTGAGTCAGATATGAAGGCGGGAGTGAGCGCGGGTGCCGCGGTCATTCTTGGCGTGACCAGTGGAGCGCACACTGAAGCAGAGTTGAGAGCATCTGGAGCGACGGAAGTCTCCGCCACGGTACTGACTCTCTTGAACTTGCTCAATTAGTCGTAGCCAATTATTTACTTTTCGTACATCCATTAAACCTCCAAAGAACCCTTTCTAGTTAACAAGAGGAAGTTTGCTAGGGCTACAAATCCTTAAGGGGGACTAATGCGTAAGCAATTCGTTTTTGGAGCAGTTGCAGCAATCGCTGTTGCACTTCTCCCAGCAGTCTCAGCACAAAGTGCTACTGCGGATACAACCAACTGGGCCACTTGCACTGACGTCGCTTCTTGTGGCGGAATGAGTGCACTTGTTAAGGCTGCCCAAGCAGAAGGTTCATTGAACATCACAACAGTTCTTCGTAACTGGGCTGACTACGGCGATGCGATTGATGCATACCAAGCAGCTTTCGGAATTCACATTAACGATGACAATCCAGATGGCGGATCT
>Ga0364886_10337_pt1 | contig 25223 bp, 23 predicted proteins | sample ExccelJu500001D3_4_FD_206926 | JGI IMG/M metagenome (GOLD analysis project Ga0364886, IMG submission 206926) | Enriched cells from Trout Bog Lake Hypolimnion, Wisconsin, USA - BchlTB.July23.5000.01.D3 | ecosystem: Environmental > Aquatic > Freshwater > Lake > Hypolimnion/Profundal zone | place... | reverse complement strand
CTGAACGTAAACCAGATTCACCCTTATGATCTGATTTCAGTAACGTTCTTTTATGATAGCGTAAGGCCGGATTTGATGCAACCATCTCAGAAACGGCCAAGCCGGCCCCCATTTCTTTACATAATTCTCTAAATGGTCGGTCAGTAATACCGGCCATAGGCGCAAGAATTAATTTGTTTTTTAAAAAATAGGAGCCGATTTGCATCAAACGCTTTTAATGATCCGTTTATTTGGATTCAGAAGTATCTGTGTCTTCGTTCCAAATAGGATTGTCTCTATCTTCTGGGTTTAATTTAACAAGATCTTCAGGATAGATGTGCCAGAAAGATTTATCAATCTTAGCGTTGCTATAACCTTCTTTTTTCTCGTGGGTGAATGGACACCACCAGTTTTCAACAATTTTAACCATGTAAGCGTGCCATTCAAATACGGCCACACTCACTGGGCAATACCATGTGCAGTTTAAAATCCAGTAAAGTTTTGATTGTGCCATGCTAAGTTTGAAAGAACCATCCATTGTGATTTGATTTTTTAAATCATAACGGTGCGAGCTTCTTTCGGGCAGAAAATCAGAGAATTTTTTAATGTTTTTACCACCAATTAGAATCAAGTGGTAATAAGTGAGGTAGGCACTTAAAAAGACAAACGGTAAGGTCAAGATAGGGAGATAAACAAATATTAAACCGATCGCTCTTTGTAGAACAGGTACTTGGTTATGATGTTTGCCGATCTCTGCACGACTACATGATTCGCAGGCTTTCATTAGTTTAATATCCTCATATGGGTAGAAATTATTGTTTTAAAGGGCGCACTCATAATATTGCGCCATCTATGCTGGTTTGTGGATCGTGTATAAAAAAAACTACATTTTATAATGGTAATAAAGAAGGCTCAATGCTTTTATAAACTTGATGATACCGAACAGAAGAATGTTTTTAAATATTCACTTTCGGGTGAGGCTGGATCAATAGGATGATCAGGGCCTTGGCCGCCCGATGCAAAAAACACTAAATGTCTGTCAATATGACGACCTGAACTACGCAATATTTCATGTAGATTTTCACGACTTAAATGAAACGAACATGAGGCAGAAATTAGAATGCCATTTTTAGATAATACTTGTAATGCCAGATGGTTAAGGCGTCTATAGGCCTCATAACCCAATTTAAAATCCTTTTTACGCTTAATGAGAGCAGGGGGGTCTAACACGATAATATCATAGACTTGATTATCTAAGCGGGCTTGCTTAAGGAATTCAAACACATCACTGCGTACAAATTGCATCTTATCAGCCACCTGATTAAGATGAGCATTTTCTTGAGCGATGGCTAAGGCGCCCTCTGATGCATCAACACAAGTCACTTCACTCGCACCTGCAATAGCAGCTGGCACGCCCCAAGCGCCGGTATAAGAGAATAAATCTAATACGCGTTGGTCTTTAGAAAATGAAGCGAGTTGGGCACGGCTACTACGATGATCATAAAACCACCCTGTCTTTTGCCCTTCTAAAATATCAACTTTAAACTTTGCGCCATTTTCTTCGATGATTAAGTTTTCTGGTAATTGTCCGTAAACCACTTCAGATTCTTGACTTAGGCCTTCTAATTGTCTTTGACCATTATCATTTTTTAATATGATGGCTGTCGGAGTTAAGAGTTCGATAAGAGCGGCTAACAAGGCATCTTTACGAATTTCTATACCTGCCGTTGTAATCTGTAAGGATAATACATCTCCGAAACGATCAATTACTAAACCCGGAAGACCATCACTTTCACTAAAGACTAGACGATAAAAGGGTTTAGGAAATATTTTCTCGCGTAGGGTTAACGCAGTAGTTAGACGCTCTTTAAAAAAGTTAGCGCCACATTTTAAATTAGCTTTTCTAGATAGCAAACGTGCGCAAATGAGTGTTTGGGGATTGATATAGGCGGTGCCTAGTATTTTGCCGTCGTCACTTTTAACATTCACTAATTCGCCAGCAGTAAACTGATCTAATGTCGATCGTTTGGTATCCACCTCATTACTAAACACCCATAAATGGCCTTTACGTAAGCGTTTGTCTTCGTTTTTCTTTAAATATAAGTCGGGGTAAGACATAAGTTAGGTAAAGTTGGGGTTGAGTTAAAAAGAGTACTGCTTAGCGTTTAATGCCGTCTAATCTAATCCAGTCTTCTTGTTGCGTTAAGGGATTAAAGTCGATGTACTTTTGATAAGCATTAATCACTGATTCTGCTTGTTCAAATAAAATCCCCGATAAAACCAATTGTCCACCGGTGGCTACTAACGCACAGATTTGTTCGGACATATCGATTAATGGTTTCGCTAAAATGTTAGCGAGCACGACATCCGCCAGAAAGGGTTTAAATTGTTCAGGTAAATAACAGTGAATTTTGTCTTGTACTTTATTCTTTAAAGCATTGCTTTCAGTTGCTGTAATGGCTTGTGGATCAATGTCCACGCCATGCGCTATCTTGGCGTCTAATAACACAGCTGCAACTGCTAAAATACCAGAGCCACAACCATAATCGATAACTGTTTTATGGTGTAAATCATGACTTGCTAACCATTCTAAACAGAGTGCCGTAGTCGGATGTGTCCCAGTACCAAACGCTAAGCCGGGGTCTAAAGTGAGGCAAACCGTGTTAGGTTCATATTGTTCTTGATCTGTCGGGCAAACCCATAGTTTGTCAGCGAACTTCATGGGCTGATAATATTCCATCCATGCCCGCTCCCATTCCTGATCATCCACTGCTTCATAAAGCCAATTTCTTAAATCAGCTGTTTTATATTGCTGAAATACGAGGTCTTTGATCAGATCAACATTAGCATCTAATTCATAAAGCGCAACAACTTGGGTGTTGCTCCAAATTTTAGTTTCCCCAATACCCGGTTCGTATACGGGTTCATCTTCAGCGTCCATATAAGTCACGGATACAGCGCCCAGATGACTAAAAAAGTCCGCTAATTGTGGAGCGGTATTTTCATCGGTAATAACAGAAAGTTGATGCCAAGCCATAGTCTGGATGTTTGCTATAAAAAGGAGAGGAGGTCGGATACGCTCGAGTAATCCAATGACTAACAGTGAAGTGATGTATCTATCGCGATGGTCTTAATTGCGTCCATCACGATAGATATTTCTGAGTAATACTTAATGTATGCCTAGTTTCTTTTCTAGATAATGGATATTTTGTTGGCCCACACCAAACGCACTGTCTTCCATAATCTCTTGTTGAAGAGGAATATTGGTTTTAATGCCGTCAATGATGATTTCATTAAGAGCTGTTTTCATACGAGCAATAGCACCTTCACGTGTTTCACCATGAGCGATTAATTTACCGATCATTGAATCGTAATAAGGTGGAACTTTATAGCCATTGTAAATGTGAGTCTCACAACGGATACCCGGGCCACCTGGCATATGGAATTGATCAATTTTGCCAGGGCAGGGCATAAACGTTTTAGGATCTTCCGCATTCAAACGGCACTCAATCGCATGGCCGGTTATTTTTACTTGATCTTGAGTAATTGATAAAGGTAATCCCGCTGCGATACGTAATTGTTCTTTTACAATATCAAAGCCAGTTACCATTTCAGTAACAGGGTGCTCGACCTGAACACGCGTATTCATTTCTATGAAATAGAATTCACCTTTTTCATATAAAAACTCAAAAGTACCTGCTCCTAAATAACCAATTTCAACACAGGCTCTAGCACAACGTTCACCAATCGTTTTACGTTGTTCTTCAGTAATACCAGGTGCCGGTGCTTCTTCAACGACTTTTTGGTGACGTCTTTGCATAGAACAATCACGCTCACCTAAGTGAATGGCATTACCAAAAGAATCCGCTAATACTTGAAATTCAATATGACGTGGATCTTCTAAGAATTTTTCCATGTATACAGTTGGATTACCAAATGCACTGCCGGCTTCGGCTTTAGTCATCTCAATAGCACTAATTAAAGCCGCTTCTGTATGAACAGTACGCATGCCTCTTCCGCCACCGCCACCTGCCGCTTTAATAATAACGGGGTAGCCAATTTCTTTAGCCATTTTAAGGTTAAGTTGCTCATCATCCGATAGCGGGTCATTATTACCCGGTACACAAGGGATGCCTGCGGCAATCATGGCGTTTTTAGCAGAAATTTTGTCACCCATCATGCGGATAGTTTCTGCATTAGGGCCGATAAATACGAAACCACTTTGTTTTACTTTTTCAGAGAAATCAGCGTTTTCTGATAAGAAACCATAGCCCGGGTGAATCGCTTCAGCATCGGTCACTTCAGCCGCACTGATGATAGCCGGAATATTTAAATAGCTGTCTGCTGACGCTGCAGGTCCAATACAAACTGACTCATCAGCAAGACGGACATGTTTAAGATCGCGATCTGCTTCAGAATGAACAGCAACGACTTTAATGCCTAATTCTCTGCAAGCGCGCAAAACACGTAGGGCAATTTCGCCACGATTAGCGATAACTATTTTACTGAACATAATTTTTCCGTTGCTTATTCAATGATGAATAATGGTTGGCCGTATTCGACAGGTTCAGCATTTTCAACCAAGATTTTTGTGATAGTACCGCTCTTATCTGATTCAATTTGGTTAAGGATTTTCATCGCTTCGATAATACAAAGTGTGTCACCTGCTTGAACTGATTGACCAACTTCAACGAATGTTTTAGAGCCGGGTGATGCAGAACGATAGAAAGTACCTACCATCGGTGATTTAACGGCATGTCCAGTCATTTTTTCTTCCGCAGGCGCAGCTGGCGCTGCAGCTGCAGCCGTGGGTGCGGCTACTGGTGCAGCGTAAGTAATCGGGGCTGCAGCGACTGAGCTGCCGTAACGGTTGATGCGAATAGATTCTTCGCCTTCTTTAATTTCGATTTCGGCAATGCCAGATTCTTCAATAATTTCGATGAGTTTTTTTATTTTTCTGATATCCATTGATTTAGTGTCTCTCGGTTAATATCTGATGAGCAGCCTGAAGGGCCAATAAGTATCCTGTTGCACCTAAGCCTGAGATAACACCGACAGCGATATCTGAGAAATAGGAGTGTTTTCTAAAAGGTTCACGTGCATAGACGTTTGATAAATGAACCTCTATAAAGGGAATTTTTGTCGCTAATAAAGCGTCTCTAATCGCCACACTCGTATGAGTGAAGGCGGCTGGATTAATAATGATGAAATCAACGTGATCATGGAAAGCGGAATGAATAAGATCCACGATTTCGTGTTCAGCGTTATTTTGATGAAAATTGAGTAGATGTTCTAGTTCAATTGCATGTGATTCAAGCAATTGTTGAATATCAGATAGGCTCTTATTGCCATAGTGCCCAGGTTCACGAACACCCAATAAATTTAAATTAGGGCCATTTAATATAGAAATAGTCGCCATTTATAGAGGTCGTTATTGAAATTTTGATACAAAAAAGATGGGTAATTTTACCTTGTTTACGTTTTTTGTCCAGAGAATATGTATTTATCCCAACATGGTCGCAACATAGCTTCTATATTTGAGAGTTTATACACTTATAGCGACAAATCTTATCTGATGTTAGGCAGGTTTTTAAGCTAAACAGGCGTTAATGTTACTGATTTATGACAACTTTACCCATTTATAGAAGAGATGTTTTGCGATTTCTGCCGTACAAAGATAGAGCGTAACAATCACCCCTATTAAGCCGATGAGTGAGGGAGGTAAGGGCACAAATCCAATGATTTCAGCTGCGGGCGTATAAGGGAGGCTGATAGTAATAAGGACGATGCTAAAGGTGGCTAAGGTTAGATAAATGCTAGGGCGGGTTTTAAAAAAGGCTTGGCTGCTACGTACAATAAATACAATTAAAGCCGCAGATAAGACAGACTCAGTAAACCACGCCGTTCTAAACACATCGGCGGGCACATCCAGTAGTAATAACAATCCAAACGTCATATAGTCATAAATTGAGCTGACAAAACCGAAGGTAATCATAAATTTACGGATAAATTTAATATCCCAGCGTCTGGGTTGGGCGATCATTTCTGCATCCACATTATCGGAGGCAATTGTCATTTCGGGAAAATCAGTCAGTAGATTGGTGAGTAAGATTTGTTTGGGTAATAAGGGTAAAAACGGCAAGAATAACGACGCACCGGCCATACTAAACATATTGCCGAAGTTAGAGCTGGTGGCCATAAACACATACTTTAATGTGTTAGCAAACGTAATCCTGCCTTCAATAACTCCTTGCACTAAAACACCTAAATCTTTTTCTAATAAGACGATTTGCGCTGTTTCTTTAGCGACATCGGCTGCACTATCTACAGAGATGCCGACATCTGCTGCATGTAAGGCAGAGACATCATTAATACCATCGCCCATATAACCGACAACAAATCCTGCTTTTTTTAAGGCCAGGATAATACGTTCTTTTTGATTCGGTTCAACTTCGGCAAATAAATCTACATCAGCCACTTGGTTCATGAGGGCTAAATCACTCATATTGTGGATTTGTGGGCCAGTCAGTACCTCATGTTCAGCTAAACCGAGTTGTTTACTGACAGTTGCGGCGACTAAATGATTATCGCCTGTGATAATTTTAAGGGTAACGCCCAATTCTCGTAATTGTTGAATAGTGGCGGAACAGTTTGCTTTAGGGGGATCAAAGAAAGTTAAGAAACCCAAAAAGCATAAATCAGATTCATCATTATTAGTTAATGCCGATAACTCAGGCATCTTCTTGTAGGCGACCCCTAAAGTACGGAAGCCCTCTCGACTAAATTGTTCGTAGAGCACTTCAATGGTGTCCCGTACCTTATCAATAGGAACAATTGAACCCTCTTCCGCTTCTGCTGTTGTACAGATATCCAGGATATTACTTAAAGCGCCTTTGGATATTAATAGGGTATCGTTTTGATCTTTTACCAATACGCTAAGACGTTTACGGTAAAAGTCATAAGGAATTTCTGCAAGCTTTTCGCCGGCTTTTAAATCATAGGTTTTAAAGCTTCGGATTGCTTCATCAATGGGGTTATTAAAGCCCGTTTCATAATAGGAATTAATATAAGCATAACGCCCCACTTTAGCGTTAGGGTTGCTATTAATATCTAAAGTGCCTTTTAAATGTACGACGCCTTCAGTCAGCGTTCCAGTTTTATCAGAACACAGCACATTCATACTGCCAAAGTTTTCTATCGAGGCTAATTGCTTAACAATGACCTTTTGTGTAGCCATGCGTTTAGCGCCATGGGCTAAATTAACACTGATAATGGCAGGTAAAAGTTGAGGTGTAAGGCCGACCGCTAAGGCGAGGGCAAACAAAAAGGAATCGACAATCGGTTTAGCCAGAAAAACATTGACCGCAAAAATAAGAATAACCAGTATTAAAGTCACTTCCATCAGTAAGTAACCGAACCGTCTGATGCCCCGCTCAAATTCTGTTTCAGGCGCTTTTTGTTTAATACGTAAAGACAGTTTGCCAAATTCAGCGGCTTGGCCAGTGGCAACCACTAAGGCAGTACCACTGCCACTTTGTACATGCGTACCCATCCAAAGGGCATTATTTCTTTGGCTTAAGGGCGTGTCGCTCTTTAATACACTGGGTAGTTTTTCTACGGGATAGCTTTCACCGGTTAAAAGTGCTTCATCAATAAATAGGTTTTCAGACTTTATTAATAAACAATCACTGGGAATGATATCGCCGGCTTTTAAAAGGATAATGTCACCAGGAACTAATTTCTCACTCGCAATCTCATGCGGTAAGTTATCTCTCAAGACACAAACGGTGATTTGCACGATGGCAAGTAAATCTTTAATGGCGTTAGCGGCGCCTTTTTCTTGCCAAAATCCCAAACTACCGCTGATAAAAATAATGATTAAAATGATGGCTGCATCAACTTTTTCATTTAAGTAAAAGGATAAGCCGGTCGCGAATAGCAGAATTAAAATGATGGAGTTTTTAAACTGAGCAATAAACAGTTTAAGGTTGCTGCTTTGTTTTTTAGTATTCAGCTGATTAGAGCAGTATTGCTTAAGACGTTTCTTAGCAGTTTCTGAAGAAAGACCCGTCAGCGCGGAGTCTAAGGAAAGAAGTGTTTGATCAACTGAGACACTCCAAAATGGCAATGGATTTTTATCGTTAGCCACTTTGGAGTTGTTCATGGTTTAAATAGGACTAGATGCGATTAATTAAGTCCAATCGTCTCCGCCATCACCGCCAAAACTATCATCATCCCAAGATGAATTATCAGCAATACCAAAGTCATTGCCGCCCATATCATTATTATAGTTGGCGTTGTTATTGTCAGCCCATGATGAATTATCAACGGGTGCATTTCCAAAATTATCCGCATGTTGAGCAGGATGCCCGTCGCCATCTAAAAAGTGATGGGCTAAGGCTTCGCCAGCTGCAACACCCGCACCTAATGCAGCGCCAGTTGCAAGGCTACCCATTAAGCCAGAACTTTGTCCGCCCATCGGTTGGTTAGGATATCCGCCCCCTGGATAGTTTCCACCAGGATAATTGCCTGCTGGATTATTGCCATAAGGGCCTGCATTGGGGCGGGGTGTATTGCCGCCATAATTAACCGGTAGAGTTGATTGTCTTCTTTTCATTAACGCACTAATCACAAACACAATGACCAATAAGCCGATAAATAAACCTGCAGCAGGTAGCCACTCTTTAGCCGCGCTAGGTATATTTTGCTCAACAGGGGTGTGTTGTACATTAGCAGTAGTTGGAATAGAAAGTTGTTCTTTAAGATGCAACAAAGTGGCTGGTTTAACAAAACCTAAGCCAGGTTCTAAAGCTTCTGCAGTGTTTAATTCGATTTTAGCGTCAGATAATAAGCCTTGTTTGGCTTTTAATTCCGCTTCAACAAAATGTGCTTTAGCGTTGTTAGGATGGTCAGCTAATACTTTATCCATCATCGCTTGTGCTTCTGCAAATTTACCGGCTTCTGCCGCCAAGTAGACTTCGTGCATCGATGGTTCTTCTGCTGCAATGGATGTTGATGAAATAAAGATAGATAAAATAAGTGTCGCAAAGGTAGTCGATACGAGTTTAAACATTTAATAATCCCTCTGATGGTTTATGTATAAGAATAGCATAGCGCAATTAAATCCGAATGTCTGACATATTTTATTAAAAAGAATTCCATGGCAGGATAAATAAAACTTTAAAAACAGATAACTCTATATTTTTGTGGGCAATTAGAGATTTATGCAATAATGTGGCCGCACCAAACTCCTTTCTTAAAACACCCTTAATGACTTTAGAGAGCACTTATGCGTATTCATAACACTATATTGATTTCTACCGTATTACTAGCCAGTGGTTGCTCGGTTTATCAAGCAGCTGTGCAACCCGGTCCTGTTGACTTATCAGGTATTAAAATAGGAACCCCCCGTGAAGTCATTATTGCTAAATTGGGCCCCCCCGCTATAGAAAATAGAGATGCCACCGGCCATAAGCAGGATTACTACGAATATAAATCAGGTATGGAAGAATTATCAAAAGCGCGCGTTGTGCCTTATGCTGTGGCTGATGTTTTTACATTTGGATTAGCTGAATTGGCTTTATGGCCTATGGAAGAAGTCGCCATGAAGGCTGCTAGCTGTACAGCGGTTGCTACGTATGATGATAATTTAAAATTAACCAGCTGGCATATCCATAAAAAAGAAAAAAGTAATCTGCCTTGTTAAAGCATATTTACTTGTGACAAAATTTTAACTGCTATACACTCCAGCCTTAATTAACCCTAATAATTATAATGAAAGGGTGTTTTTAACGCAGGGGGAGTGTATGGCAAGTGAAATAAATGTTCAACGTCGTCGATTTTTAGGTCAATCAGCTCTGGGGTTGGCGGCGTATTCAAGTTTTCCTAATATTCTTAATGCCATGGAAGGTATGCAAGAATTTCCTAAAATAAGTCCCAATAAAGCCTCAGCCAATTTTAAGGCCGATGTGGAGTTTGATCTATTTTGTAAGACGGGTTCTGTGTCCATATTGCCCGGACAAAACACCCAAGTTCAGCACTATTCAGCGGTATTAAAGACCGGTCCTAAAAATACGCTTACCGAGATTCCGGGCTCTTATTTAGGACCGCTCATCAATTTACAAAAGGGCCAAAAAGTCCGTATTAATTTATATAACCAATTACCTGAGTCCACGGTAACGCATTGGCATGGCTTACATGTGCCCGCGAATATGGATGGCCACCCTCAATATGCCATTATGCCGGGTCAAGTATTAGTCTATGAGTTTGAAGTACTGAATAGAGCGGGGATGAACATTTATCATCCGCATCCGCATGAGGCAACAGCTAAACAGGTCTATCATGGCTTGGCCGGCGCTTTATTTGTTAGAGACGAAGAAGAAACGGCGTTAGAATTACCTTCAGGTGCTTATGAAGTACCCATCGTTATTCAAGATCGTCGTTTTGATGATAAAAACCAATTAATTTACGCCAGTAATAGACATGATCACATGGTTGGGTTTTACGGTGATCAGATATTAGTAAATGGCAAGCCGCATTATCAGCTTGATGTAGAGAGTCGAGCCTATCGCTTACGCATATTAAATGGTTCTAATGCCCGCATCTATAAATTGGCTTGGGATGACGGTACACCCTTAACTGTCATTGGTGTTGATGGTGGTTTGTTAGAACAACCAGAAGTTAAACCCTATGTTATGTTAGCGCCAGGTGAGCGCTTAGATGTGTGGGCTGATTTTAGTGGTCGTCATGAAGGCTCTCAACTTGTACTACGCAGTTTATCTTTTAGTGGCGTATTGCCCAAAATGGCAGAGCGTATGGGTGGTATGATGCAGGGCACTCGTTTGCCCGTAGGCAGTGATTACCCCATTTTTACGGCACGAGTCACTAAAAAGGTCAGTGAAAGTCATAAGTTGCCACATAAATTATCTACAATTAACTATCATCCGATCAGTGCAACGGCTAATCCTAATAAACCTTTACCCATTGCTATTTCAGAAAGCCCTATGGCTATGTTATTAAATGGTAAAGCTTATGCGTTTAATGATGTACAAGCCACTGAGCGTATTAAGTTAAATTCTGTGCAATTGATAGAAATATTCCATGATCATGGGGCAGGGGGGCATGGTCGCGGAATGGGTATGGGCATGATGATGTCCATGGCACATCCTATTCATTTACATGGGCAACCCTTTCAGATCGTTAGTCGATCCATAAACGCAAACCATACTGAAGGCTATGCCACCGTGCGTGATGGCTTTATAGAAACGGGTTTAAAAGACACTGTATTAGTTATGCCAGGTGAAACGGTTCGTATCATTAAACCATTTCAAGATTTTAAAGGCTTGTTTATGTTCCATTGTCATAATTTAGAACATGAAGACATGGGTATGATGCGAGATTTTCTAGTCGTATGATAGTAGGTTACTAGATTAACTGTGTTATTGTGGTATTTGTTATTTTTTAAATTACATAGTAGATTAATAAAAGGTACCCTATTGGAGCTCACTCCTTTTTCTTATATGGCTTTAATGGCAATACTAACGACTTTTGTCGTTAGTATGTTATTGGTTAAATTTAGACATCGACATATCCATGTCAGTTCAAATAACGTTACAGGTATTCAAGATGTTCATCATGGCGATGTGCCTCGTATAGGGGGTGTCGCGCTCTTTATAGGATTAGCGGTTGCTTGGGTTATCGCACCTAAAGACCTCGCTGAATTTCTTCGCCCCTTGTTCTTTTGCGCCTGTCCCCTATTTTTTATTGGATTTTTAGAAGACATTACGGGTAAAGTCTCGGTGGGCTTACGCTTTATCGTTAGCTTTGCAAGTGCGTTATTGGCTAAGTACCTGATCGGGGTGGGTATTACCCAAGTGGGTGTTCTGGTTGTGGATGGTTTTTTAGGTACAGAGCTCGGTAGTTATCTGTTTACAGCTTTTGCGGTAGCTGGCATTGTTAATGCTATTAACATAGTGGATGGCTTTAATGGGCTTGCGGCCTCGGTTGTTATCACCGTCTGTTTAGTGTTTGCCTATCTGGCAGCGTTAAGTGCAGATGATTTAATGGTGCAGTACAGTCTGCTAATTGCAGCTGTTACATTGGGTTTTGTGTTGGTTAATTATCCTAAGGGGTCTCTGTTCTTAGGGGATGGTGGAGCCTATGTGTTAGGGTTTTTAGTGGCCTGGATAGCCATCTTGGTGCCGCATCGTTCTGCCATTGTTTCTAATTGGTCCAGTCTGCTCGTGTTAAGCTACCCTGTTATTGAAGTTTTATTTACAATCTATCGAAGGGTAAAGCGTCGTCAACATCCGGGTCATCCTGACCGATTGCATTTACATTCATTGATATACAGACGAGTGATATGTCAATATTTTCCTGCTCTACCTAAGTATTTAAAAAACGCTTTAGTGATGCCGATTATATTGATTTATATGCTATTAAGTGAGGGATTGGTCTTGGTATTTTATAATGATAAGAGTAGCCTCATTATCTGCTTCTTAGGCTGTGCGTGGGTTTATAACGTGTTATATCGACGCTTGGTTTTTTTTAAATGGTCTTTGATGAGTTAGAGTTGTTTTTTTTTTTTTTAAATGTTGGTAATTTTTATATTTTATAAATAATAAAAAAAATTATTTAAAAAAAAAATTTAAAAATTTTTTTTTTTTTTTTTTTTTTTATGTCTATGCTTGCTATTTATGATATTATCTAATTATTAAAAAATTTATTATAAATCAATTCGTTAATCTGTTTTTATTTTTGGAGAAAGTTGTGGATAAAAGACTTAAGTTTTTATTAGTTCCATTGATGTTAGCTACATCAATCCCTGTGTATGCAGATGCAGGGATTGATTTAACAGTTGCTATCTCAAAAGATAAAGATAATGCCGTTGCTTTGTTCAGTGCGGCGATTGCAAATACAAAAGATCCAGAAGTCATTGTTGCTCTAACAACTGCAGTCATTAAGGCGGCTCCGGAGTTCGCAGGACAATTTACGACAACCGCTATTGAAGCTTTTCCAGGGTCAGCAGAAAAAATAATTCAAGCCGCTATTGCCGCATCACCCAGTTCAGCGTCAGATATTCTTAAAGCTTTAGTGCATGATTATGAAGTTAACCCAAATCAAATAATTCACGTTCCTGGCGTAGCACTAGATAAATCAGAAGCCAATGTTAACTTAACAGAAACGGTTAAAGAAGTGATTATTGAGAGCTTGAAGGAAGGTAAAATTACAAAAGCACAAGCTGACACTTATGCTAATGATGCTTTTGGTCCGAATAGTGAAGCAGCAAAACAGATCATAATTCAAGAATGTAAAGTTGTCAGTTGTAATTAATTGAGAGAATAGCCATGAAAAAAACATATTTAACTGTCGCCATCTCTTTACTATTAAACAATGCTTACGCTTACGATTCAAAAGATGATGTAGACTTATTTAAGCAAATATCCAGCGTAGATTACGCTCAAAAAGGGACTAGAGCTGGTTCTTTTAACATATTGCCGTCTTATGATATGGCTGAAGAGTATAACAGTAACGTGTTTTACAAAGATAGCAAAGCGGGCAAAGTGAGTGATGATTTTGTCACCCATTTCAAACCCGGCTTAGCCGTTAAGTCTGACTGGAGTCGTCATGCTTTAAATTTAAAATTTGATACTGATATCACTGCTTACTCAGCCATTGGCAACCAAGCGAATTATCAAGATTTAAAAACCCAATTAGACGGTCGTTTAGACTTTACTAGAAATAGTTATTTAACGGGTAATTTTGCTTATAACAGCGTGCACGAGAGCAGAGGGTCGGTGGATCAGATTAATGGTATTGGTCCCACATTCTATAACAGTAAAGTCATAGACGCCTTTTACAATCAAAAATTTAACCGTGTCACTGTTAAAACCGGTGTTGATACGATTCGTTATGATTATGACAACGTAGCTACCTCAACAGGATTAACGTTGCAAATGCAATCAAGAAATCATTGGGAATATGTGCCATCTATCCGTTTAGGTTATGAAATTCAACCAGAATATGAGGCGTTTGTTAAGTTCGCAAGTAAAATCGCAGATTACGATAGCCTAGTATTGTCAAATGGTGCAGGTACAGCCTACAACCGTAACTCTAGTGGTTATAACGCTACCGGTGGTTTAGCCTTTGATTTAACGGGTTTAGTGACGGGTGATATGTCGGTCGGTTATTTAGAAAGAACCTATCAAGATGCACGTTTATCAAGTATCTCGGGTGTTAATGGTTTCGTAAACCTTAAATGGCGTCCAACGGCGCTTACCTCAGTCACTGGTAAGTTTAGCCATGACATTAATGAAACTACACAGGTCGGGGTAGCGGGTGTAATGGCATCGGCCATTAATGTAGGTTTAGAGCATGAATTAAAAAGAAACATACTGCTTAAAGCCGGTGGTACTTATAGTGCGCTGGATTATCAAGGCTATGATAAAAATAGCATTATTGCTCAAAATCACCAAAATCGTGTTGATAATCTATACGGTGGCAACATCGGTGCTAAATATTTATTTAATCGCTATTTAAATACAGACTTGACGTATACTTATCAAAATAGAGATACTAATTACTACAATGCTAACTATGATGTCCATCAAATCATGTTAAATCTGCGCGGTCAATTCTAGTTGTTTAATATTTAGTACAAATAACCGATATCAATAAAAATACTGCCGTTATTATGACCTTGTGGAAAAAAGCTTTATTCGTTCTTATTGCGTTGTTACTACCTTTTTATGTCAACAGTGCACCGGATGATAATGCCACTGGTAAATACGGCAGTCATGATGAATACAAATTAGGCTCTGGCGACATCGTAAAAATCACGGTGTTTAACCAAGAAGATCTTTCTGGTGAATACACAGTCAACGGTGCGGGTAATATCTCATTACCCTTAATCAATTTGATTAATGCTAAAGACAAAACAGTCAAACAGGTTGAGCAAGCCATTGCTGATAAATTAAAACCTGACTATCTATTAAATCCCCGTGTCAGTGTTCAAGTTTTAAATTATCGCCCGTTTTACATCATGGGTGAAGTTAAAGAACCTAAATCCTATCCCTATGTAGACGGTATGACCTACCGTAATGCGGTAGCCATAGCCGGTGGCTTTACGTATCGCGCTAAAGAAGATCATGTATTAGTCATTAGAGGCAACGATAATGAGGCTAAACATGAGGTTCTACTTAATATTGATGAAAGAGTCCAACCAGGTGATGTAATTCACGTGGAAGAGCGCTTTTTTTAAATAACTTTAAATAGAGGGGGTTTAATCATCTGATTAGCCGCCGTGTTAGTTGAGACTTCTGTGACTTCTATCAATAATTCAATTCCCGTATCGAACGATATTTCTGAAGAAAATGCGATCCAGCTTTCTTTAAGCGATTATCTCCACACCTTATGGTTAAGACGTAAACTTTTTGTCAGTACCATCGTTTTTATCTTACTCATCTCTGCATTAACCATCTTTCAATTAGTGCCACGCTACACAGCCACCACGCAATTGTTAGTCGGTATTAATGCAGCTAAAGTAGTTGATATTGAGCAAGTATTATCCGGCAGTATGTCGGGTGATTCTGCGGTGATTGGTGAGATAGAGGTGATTAAATCACGCGATCTAGCCCGTAAAGTAATTGAAGCCTTGGCCTTAGATCAATACGAAGAATTTAACCCCGACTTAAAAGAGCCGGGTTTTTTATCGACCTTAAATCCCGTTAACTGGTTACCCGAAGGCTTGTTAGAGTCTTTATCACTTAAAAACGTAGAGACAGGTAACGAAGAAGACATTAAAGAAACTAAAGATACGCAATTGATTAACCGGTTCTTAAAAAAACTGACGGTGACTCAAGTTAAACGATCACAAGTTATCAACATTGCATATGAATCAGAAAACCCTAAATTAGCGGCCAAAATTGCCAATACCATCGCTGATAAATATATCGTAGGGCAATTACAAGCAAAATTTGACGCCACAAAAAAAGCGACCGATTGGTTAAATGATCAATTGGATGAGTTAAAAGAAAAAGTAAAAAATTCAGAACATGCGGTACAAGACTTTAGACGTTTACACAACCTCACCGAGGTGTCTAAAGAAACCAGTCTATCGCAACAACAATTATCAGAAATCAATAGCCAACTGTTTATAGCCAGAGCGCAACGCGCAGAAGCAGAAGCTAAATACCAACAAGTAGAAGCCATTACCCGTACCGGTAAAGATGTGGATAGTGTTGCGGAAGTACTTAACTCGCAATTAATCAACATGTTAAGACAGCAAGAATCTGAGGTACAACGTAAATATTCAGAGATGTTAGTAGAGTTTGGACCCAGACATCCTAAAATGGTCCAAATGCATGCCGAGCTAGACGACATAAAAGCGAAAGTGTTAGGTGAAGTAAAAAAAATCTCAGCGGGCTTACGCAACTCTATGGAAGTGGCTAGAGTGAGAGAAGGCTCATTACAAGGCAGTTTAAGACAATTAGAAGTTAAAAATTCAGGCAATAATCAAGACGAAGTGCAGTTACGGGCTTTAGAGCGTGAAGCGACTGCAAACAAAACCTTATTTGAAACTTTTCTAGGGCGTTTTAAAGAAACCACTTCTACTCAAGGTATCGAGCAAGCTGATGCGCGTGTTATCTCAGTATCAGAAGTGCCTTTAATGCCCAGTTATCCTAAAAAAGACATGATGCTAGGCGTTTGTGTGTTAGGCGCGGTGTTCTTTGCTTTCTTCTTAGTGTTTGTGCTAGAGCAACTCAATCCAGGTGTGCGTTCACCGGAACAAGTTCAAGATCTATTTAATGTAACGACTCTGGGTATTATCCCTAAAACTTTTAACATGGGTAATCTATCCATTTTTGATTATCTATTACAAAAACCCCAATCAGCTTTGTCAGAAGCCATTAATACCTTAAGAATCTCGCTAACCTTATTAAACCCCGATTCAGAAGTTAAATCTATCTTAGTCACCTCATCAGTCCCTGCAGAAGGTAAATCAACTTTAGCCACCTTAATTGCTAGGCATTCGGCGCAATCAGGTCAACGTGTGGTTTTATTGGAGGCTGACTTACGTAAACCGGCTGTTGCTAAACATTTTGGTTGTGATAAAGACACCTTAGGCATCACCGATTTACTGAGTAATCATGACCTAAAAGTAGAAGATGTATTAGTTAATGATGACGTGACCGGCTTAAAAATATTAGCCCGCGGTAAAATAGGTTACGTAAACCCGATTGATTTATTTGCCTCTAAACGTATGAAAGCCATTGTAGATGATTTAAGAGAACGCTACGATTTAGTGATTGTTGATTCTGCACCCGTCATGGCCGTGCCTGATGCCCGTATATTACAAGGATTAGTCGATAAAACGATCTTTGTTGTTAACTGGGATAATACACCGAAAAAAGTGATTAAAAATGCGCTGCATTTATTATCCAAAGACGGACATTCTAATATAGCCGGTATTGTTATTCAAAAAGTGGACTTCCAACAATACGGTCGATATGGCTATGGTGACTCCGGTTACTACTATCACTACGGTCGTTACAATCACTACTATACCCATTAATTACTAGTAAATGGGTGTTAAACGGTCTTTACTAAAGACACTATGGGCCAGTGTGGGGTTGCTCTTTTGTGTAGCTCTGCTGGCCCTGTCAGTGCCGCGTTTACTCGGCAGTTTGTATGCCGCTTATCCAGAAACGCTATTAAAGCAACATAAAATTGTCAAAGATGATTTTTACCGTAAAGCCATCACAGAACTTGATGTTGCCTTAAGTTGGCATAATGATCCGCAATACTGGCATCTTAAAAGCAACTGCTATTTAGCCCTATATAATAGTTCCACCGTTACCACAGAAGAAAAAGCAGACACCTTAGCGCAAGCTCAAATTGCCCTGGAACAGGGCTTAGCGCTGTCGCCTGTTGATCCCTTTAACTGGTATAAATTAGCGTCTGTCAGAGACCTAGCCGGTAATAGTCAACATATCATCCAATCGGCTTATAAATTATCCTTATACTCGGGTAGAGTAGAGCCCGACATACTTATCTCGCGATTAAATTTTGGATTAGCGCATCTTAAAGCCTTTGATTACGAGACCAATGACCTGTGGCTAAAGCAAATCCCCATTGCCTATCAAATAAAACCCACTGAGTTAGTTAATTTAACCGTACATAATCCTGCATTAAAAACATTTGTGTTCGCTGTGTTTTTATTTCAAAATGATAAACTAACACACTTTATAAACGCCTTTGAAATCGCTAATAAACTCACTCTTAAAACGCCGCAATAAATCGGACACCCAAGCCACAGGCCTATCTGATGGCATCCGAGTGTATTGTATAGGTGATATCCACGGCCGGCTGGACTTACTGACAGACGTACATGCCAAAATAGCCGATCATGTGTCCGCATACACCGGTCAAACCTATGTGGTGTACTTAGGGGATTATGTGGATAGAGGCCCGCAATCTAAGCAAGTGGTCGATCACTTGATTAATGCCCCGTTAAAGGATGTCACCTACGTCTATCTCTTAGGGAATCATGAGCAAACCATGCTGCAATTTATGTATGGCTCGGACATGGGTTTAGCCCATGATTGGTTCCGATTTGGCGGCTTAGCGACCCTGCAGAGTTATGGCGTTACCTTAAAAGGCATCCCCACAAATAAAGACATAGACTTTATTAGAGCTGATCTAAATGAAAAGTGTCCACTGTCCCATAAGCAGTTTTATCAAACCCTAGTGACACACTTTGAGCTAGATGGATATTATTTTGTACATGCGGGGATTAACCCCAAAGTAAAGTTAGCTCAGCAAAGTATTGAAGATTTATTGTGGATAAGAGAACCGTTTTTAAGTAGCACACGTCAGCATGGCAAAGTTATTGTCCATGGACATTCGGTTTCAGAAGCCCCAGAGATCTTAGCCAATCGTATAGGGTTAGATACCGGAGCCTACGCCTCCAATATCTTAACCTGCGCCGTATTTCAGGGCCCAGATATCACACTACTTTAGGTGAGGCCTTCGACGGATAAGACTGCGCAACTGCCGCCCCCAACATTAAAGCATACGTATAAGCGATAGCCGGTATTTGTAAACTAAAATCCACAAACGCATGCGCGCCAACTAGCATACTTGCCGCCACGCCTAAAGCAGGATAAAGCCAATTTCTTCTGCGCACCCACACGCCACGCAAACAAATGAGCGCCAACCACAGTATCGAAGCAAATAACGCATAGGCTTGATACCGACCCAGCTCAAAAATATTTTCTAAATAGGTGTTATGGGCTTTATCGTAAAAACCATCAATCGTTTCATCTCGATATAACCGAAAACTATTCTCAAATGTACCGTAGCCCATGCCTAAATAATGTTGCTCGTTTGAGATATGAGACAGTAAGGTGTACACCGATTCTCTGCCTTTACTCTCAAGATCAAGTGCATCTAAACGATCAATTAAAATATCAAAACTTCTAGAAAAAATAAGCCACGCCAATACGGACAAAGCCAATACAAAGAACCCTAGGCCTTTTTTTTGTGGCACTTTATGGCTCAGCAATAACACCGTTAATAAACTAATAATGCCCACTAAGGTGCTTAAAAAACCACCGCGAGACTGAGACATTAATAAGGCACTAAACACGGTTAACACCATCAACAACGGAAACCAGCCTTTAATTAACAGCTTTTCATAAAAATACTCTCTGCCATAATTGGTGCTTAAACCAAACTTTAAACTGAGTTTAAACGCCTCAAACAATAAAGGCATGGCGGCTAATAAAGAGAGCCCGGCAAAAGTCGCATAAGTATTACGATTGATAAAGGTACTCGTGACATTGCCTTGATAAGTCCATTTATCAAACCATAAAATAGTATCAAATTGACCTATATACACAATAATGCCATACAGCGCATAGGCAAACCCTGCATAAGCAAGCGCCTTAAAGGTTTGCTGTGCTTTATCACTCTCACGATTAAACTGTAAACTTAAGCCAAAAACGAGCGCATAACTCATTAAGCGCATTAAAGCCGTATAAGTGGCATTGGGATCCACAGAGATATGAGGCACGACAGGCAGGGCAATAGCCTCAGCCGTTAATTTCCAAAAAGGGTGTGCCCACGTCTCTGGCATAACATCAGCGGATTGAATCAGCATCCATAGACACGGTATACACCATAAAAGCCCAGCGCCTAAAATGCTCTTATAACTGAGGTGTAATGTACGCTGCCCCAATAACACCTGTATAAAAAAAATAATACCGCATATCGCAAACAACACTGCGAATAAACTCCAAGACCAAGCACGGTTAGCGCCAAAGGGCAGGGGAGATAACAGCACACACGCTAAAAAGAATTGATACATTAAAATACAGTCAATAATTAAATTTGGGTCATTATACATGCACCACTAAAAACCCCGAAGCGCCCGCAAATAAACCATCAAAGGAAGCCCCTACAAACCCTTACCCTGCAAAATAACTTTAATCCCACGCCAAATAATACTTAAATCCAACCCTATCAAACCCATGGGGGATAAATGCAAATAACGATCAATGTATTTATACTCATACACAGGGTTACCCATCTCAGGGGTACCTTTATTAATATGCCCCAAACCCAACAAACCGCCTTTAATTAAAAAACGTGTCACATTACCCTGCGCCAAATCACGATCATAATGCAACACCGACAAAGGCCTTGGGCCCACAATACTCATATCGCCAATGAACACACTATAAAACTGCGGTAACTCATCCAAATAAAACTTCTTCGCAAAACGCCCTACATACGTCCGGCTTTCTGGGGTCCATTCGGCAGAATAGGCCAACCAATCACCGCGCTTAGCGCCTTCTTGATCAATATATTTCTCTTTAATTAAGCGGATTTTATACTTAGGAAAAATCTTGCCCGCACTGACTGCGTTATAACTAAAAATCATGGGGCCCTTGTTTTCGGGGATTAACCAACCCTCAATCACATATGCCCCTTTTAATAACAATAAGGCCGGCGTCGCGGCTAACAACAATAAACCGGATAACACCTTATCAAAAACCAACTTAGGTAGCCTAACTGGCAAAGGCTCTTTTAAAGCAAAAATCTCAGCAAATTGGGATTTAATTTCTTCAGTAGGGGGTTTATAAGGAAAGGCTTCTTTAGGTTCTATATTAGTAGTCATGGTCTATGGTGGTATATTTATAAGTTAACATTAGATTAAAGATAAACCATGAGTAGGTCAATCAATAATCTATAAATTAACTAAACTATTTTTCAATTATTTTAAATAAGATCTTTTCAAATCTGGATAACACCGCATCAATGCCTAAATGGGTTTCTGCATACAAACGCCCAGGAGCCCCCAACTTTACCCGTAACGCTTTATCATCGGCCAAGGTATTAATAGCCTTGACCAAAGCCCCAGCATTCTCAGGCTCAATTAACAAACCCCGCCTCGAAACTACATCGGATAACTCAGTGCCCGCATTTGCCATGGCGATCACAGGGCGACCACTGGCAAACATACCGGTTAACTTAGATGGCATCACTAAATCAGCGGCATCAGCGCGTTGCGGTAATAAATGGATATCAGCAATCGCTAAAAACTCACCTAAACGCGCAACCGGTTGTAAATCTAAAAACAGTACATTGGGTAAATCTTTACATAAATCAACTAAATCAGCGCGGCCAGTACCATTACCACAAAATACAAAAAACACGGCAGAGCCACATAAACTAGCGGCTTGCGCTAAAATATCTAGGCCTTGTTTATTACCCATATTGCCAGAATACAAAGCCACAATAGCATCGGCTGGTATACCCAGCTCTGCTCTATACGCTGAGTTATGGTCATCTGCAGCATAAGCAAAATGGCTTAAATCAACCCAGTTAGGAAATAACGCCACCTTATCGGCATCAAGACCTTTACTTAAGGCTCTATCAATCATGCGTTGCGAAATGGTTGTGACTTTATCAAACAAACGTAGCAAACACCGTTCACCTAGTGTTACAGCATTACGAACGGCTTGGCCTTTTAATAAACCTAAATCAAACGCCGCATCCACCTCATAATCTTGAATATGTAAACACGCCTTAGCACCAGACAGTTTAGCCACCAATAACGCTTGCGGTGCGCAAAACAAAGGCGGCTCAACCACCCAAACCACATCTGGCTTCCAAAAGATTTGCCACAACATGATCGGTAAACTAGTCACCGCAAAACTGGCCAAATGAATAATACGCTTTAAGCCCGATACCTTAGACGGTACCCATAAAGGACAACGATACACAACCACACCCGCAGTCTGCTCCACTTGCCACCGATTAGCATAACCGGGTGTAATCTGCCATTGAGGATAATAGGGCGGGGCAGTCACCACCCGCACATCGTGGCCTTGAGCCGCAAACCAGCTAGCCATTTCCCCCGTGTATTTACCAATACCGGTTAATTCTGGGGAGTAGTTAATGCCGTGAAGGAGTATTCGCACGTAGAGTTTTTCCAAAGTATCTAAGCTTGACAGGCTATATTAAATGTAAGAATAATTTATTTAATTAGAGAATTATATTGATATAAGAAATAAACCACAATATAAAGCTTAATGCGTTGAAGATTTAAGTGCATCAGAAATAATTTTAGCCAAAACAGCATTGCCCTCTGCAGTGGGATGAATGCCATCCCGATAATAATTAGCTGACCAGTGTTTATCATCAGTAACCAAAAAAATATCACCAGGTAATGCCGCGAGTTTTGAAAGGTTAGGTGCAAAATGTTGGTTTCTTAATTCGGCATTTAAAAATTCAGCGTTATCCGGATAAATAATATACAAAGGTTTAATTTGAGTCGTTTTTAAAAAATCAGCAAGTTCAAGCCATACATTACCGGGTGGTACTTTTAAACCATCTGGTATGTTATTACACGGCTCAAAAGAATAAACATATTTATTAAACAAATACCAAAGTGCTATAGTTGGCTTATTGCGAGGGTGTGTAATCTCACACTTCCATGAAGATGCTTCATCAAAATCACCCGAATTAAAGACAAAAACAATAGCGTCTACCTGTTTAACGACATCTTGGTTAGAGCGTAAATAAGCTAACTCATTTCGTAAAGCCCAACTACCTGCCGAGATTGTCCAAATTGAATTAGAAGTTACCTGTTGCAATTGTGGCCCAAGACGATCTGCTTGGGTAAGTGGATTACCGCCTAAAACAATACTATCACCCACTAGCAAAATATCAGGCTTAGCACTGGTGACGAAAGCGCCAGTCCCCATATGTTTTTCGTTAAACTGCCAATCATGGCTATTTAAAAAACTACCTTTTTGATTAGCGGCAGGAATATAACCAATAAGCGCATTAGCGTTATACAAAGGGAAATCGATCATTCCTAAAGAGCGCACTAAAAGTTCCCCGCCGCCAAGAACAAGCGTGGCAAGGGTTAGTATTAATAGATATTGTTTTTTCAAGTTATTTTCCTACCCTTCGGGCTTTATATGAATTGTTGTGAGTAAACCGTCAACTCAGCAAGGTCTGCCGGGATCGAGAGTACAGGGATGTGCTCATTCAGACTACAGTGCGCCCCAACTTAGCGTTAGACCAAAGGCTCAAGTCCATTTGATACACCATTAGCCCATCTAGAAAACTCTAACTCACAATCATCACGCAAAGCATCTGCAATTAAATCTGGTTGGCATTCCATCAACTCAAAAACATGCTTTGATTGTGCATTAAGGTCACTTTCGTTAAATTGCGCGCCATGAAACAATTTGTCTCGTAGACGACCTGCTATTTCAATCCTGTCAAATGTGTATTCTTTATCACCAATATTAATATGCATCATTGCCCCATCATTTAAACCTAGCAATGCCTTAACTGCTTTGCGTGAAGGGTATTCCTTTGATTTAATTTTGTAAGCAAGACTTTCCAAGCAGGAAAAAAACGAGCTATTTTAAAAATTTGATTATCTTCTGCTAAGGCATCTTTGAATAAACCAATAGCAAATAAAAAATGCACATCATTTTCTGCACACACTACCATTCTTGTTATTTGACTTGAATAATCAGAACCTGTATTTCCAAAACCGAGCCTATGTCTCTTGCGGCTATGTGGGGGCACAACACGAAAAAAGTGCTGCTCCTTATCGCAGGTTACATAAGCAAAAGGGATTAAAGATTCACCAGCAGACCAACTAGCTATTTTCTCTGGTATAAGTAATTGCTTCTCCGCATCTGCCTCCATATTTTCTGGCGAGCACTCGCCGTCTAAAACAACAACCAAAGCAATAACAGGTAAGGCATGTTCACTCTGCTTTAGTAAACTATCAAACTGCTTCTGTTCAACATTACCACCGCATATTTCAACAACATATTGAGATGCATATCCAGCTTCTGAAACAAATCCCAGTGCCTTAAGTGGAATTGCGTATACATTTTCTTTAAGCTGAAGTGCTTCTTGGATAAACCCACCATAACAGAGCTTATGGACCGATGGCCTTTGTTTAAGAATTTCAAAAATATTTAAACGATTCATTTCACCCCTATATTAGTTATCAAGTTTTAATAAAATTAGGGGCACTGATGTACTTATGTTTTTCGTGGCTTAACAGCCTTAGCCGGCGATCCATAGTTATGAGCGTGGGCAAAAACGTTGCCCCCCCCACATAACTATTGTGTTTTATTAACCCATAGATGTACTTGGGAATTGCCATACCATGTATTAATGGGCAATGGGCCATAACCCAGAGTGCTAACATTCCATCCTTGTTTTTTAAGATAAGCTATGGCTACTCTGAAATCAAAGCCCCGATGACTTGTTTTTATGTTTTCAGCTCTACGTGCAGCGATACCAAATAGGCTTGCTTTTAAAAACTCAACAAACTGGTGCTCTGGCATTTTAAATCTCATAAAAGATCGATTAAGTTCTTTTAAAATCAATGCTGGCCCAACTTCAATTGGTGCACTAATTAGAATGCCCCCAACTGGTGATAAATTTCTATTACACATATCAAGAAAAAAATCGATTTCATCTTTAGTTAGATGTTCAATTGTTTCAAATAGTGAAATCACATTATATGGCCCAAAACCTTCGATATCGGACATTGCATTAAAGACTGATAAGTTCTCTTTATGTCTTTCTATCATATAGGGCTCATAACCAATAGTTGACCCTTGACTTAATTTATTCATTTCGTAAACGAATGCACTGGCACCACACCCATAATCTAATAGTTTGCCTTTTTTTAATTC
>Ga0364886_10335_pt1 | contig 25378 bp, 23 predicted proteins | sample ExccelJu500001D3_4_FD_206926 | JGI IMG/M metagenome (GOLD analysis project Ga0364886, IMG submission 206926) | Enriched cells from Trout Bog Lake Hypolimnion, Wisconsin, USA - BchlTB.July23.5000.01.D3 | ecosystem: Environmental > Aquatic > Freshwater > Lake > Hypolimnion/Profundal zone | place... | reverse complement strand
GCAATGGAAAACTAGAATATATATTTGGAATATCACAATATTTAAGCAAATTCTCGAGAATAAAAGCTTTAAGTTTTGGGCTTACAAAAAGAGAAGTTGATTGTGTCGCACATTTGGCCGAAGGAATGCCGATAAAAAAAATTGCTAGTTTACTTGGCTTGTCTCATAGAACAATTGAGCATTATATTGATAATGCAAAAAGTAAATTAGGCTGCTTTACTCAGGCTGAGTTAATTTTAAAGCTTTTACAAAAAAAATTTAGGGAAGACATAAGAAATGACGACACTGTCAAAAAAAATGAAATCGTTATTTGTGCTCCTGGTGACGCTCATGTTCAAAGTATGTAAGTAAATGTAACTTCATATAATTAGAAGAAATTTTAGATGTTAGTACTCCATATTCAAGTTTAGGCACTAGGTAATAGATACGGATGTTTTTATATTTTAAAGAGCATATATTGCTTTTTTGTAAATTTCGAAATCATTCGGACGAACTAACTTGTCATATAAGGAGTATGCCATGATTAAAGAAGTTGAGAAAATTTATGGAAATCAATTACATGAAGCCGCAAAATCAGGGGACGTTAAAAAATTTCTAGAAACATGTAAGTATTGGCCAGATAAAGTTGATGCAAAAAACAGTGATAACAAAACCCCTTTACATGTTGCGTGCGAAAGCGGCCATATCACAATGATTAGAATTATATTTGGAATAATATTTCGAAATAAAAAAGGTGATTTTAGCTTTGATAAAACAGAAAAAGAGAATATTCGGAAATCTGTTGAAAAAAGCGATCTGACTGATAAAAAGAAAAAAACAATTATTGATTTTTTAAATGATGTAGAATCAATAATAAAAAATTGCCAAGAAAAATGGAACAAAATTCCATTGTTTTTTGGGAAGCAATCAGTTGGCGATAAGGTTGCTGAGATTTTAGATGGCTATATACCATCCGCTATAGAAAAGCTTATTGGCCTAACATCGAGAAATAATACTAAAATGGTTAAAGAAATACATGGACAGCTTAAAATAAGTTTAAAAGCTGAGAAAAAAGGTACCATTAATAACACACTTGATGAAAAAGAGATAAAAATTGTTGATTCTTCGATAAAACAATTAGACCAGTATCTTGTTGATGAAAAAGAAAATTTGATTGGCAATTTAGCAATTAGGCTTGAATTTCTTAAATTCAAGCTTAATCTGAAACAAAATTTAACAATATTTATTCCAAAAGTAAATTACTTTCATGAGATTGACAAAACTGAAATCAAGATCAATGAAAATAAAAGCTTTGGTGAAGGTGTAACTGCTAAGGTATATTCAGGAATTTATGAAGGCCATGAAGTTGCTATTAAGAAACTCAAATATAAGGATGAGGTGCTTGAAAAAGAATTTTTAAATGAAGCTAATATCATGGAATATCTTAATTCACCTTGTATTGTTCATTGTTTTGGGATTTGTTTAAATACTCAATCTTACATACTTGTTATGGAATGCATGGCAGGTGGTACCCTGTATGATTTCTTGCATCCTGAAACTCCTCTAAACTGGGAAACACGTTATCGGTTATCTCATCAAACCAGCATGGGCGTGGAGCATTTGCATAAACATGAAGTTATACATGGCGATTTAAAAACCAGCAACTTATTGTTAACCAAAGATTATGATGTCAAGATTGCAGATTTTGGAGGATCAAAAAAAATTCTGTCTTATCATATTGATTTTACAACCATCCATGGTCAAAGATTTTGTGGTACACCTGACTACCTCGCTCCTGAACTACTCCAAAAATCAGGGCCCTTTGGGTTTGACCCTAGTGCTAGAACAACTAAAGAATCGGATGTATATAGTTATGGTATCGTGCTATATGAAATTGCTACAGGAAAAATGCCCTTCCATGAAGAAAGAAATAAGAATATGAGTCCTGATGAATTTAAAGAAATGATTTTAGAAGAAAAAAACATACCGGACATGGAAAAAGATATTGTTTCTGGTAATGGTCATTTATTGAAAGGCCTTATCCGACACTGTTTATTTAAAAATCCGGAAGAGCGTCCTAAAATGCACGAGGCTTTAAAATTTATTAACAAGATTGGTGAACTAGAAGCGCCTATTCTTGAAAACGCTGAAAACACGATGCCAGAAAAAGAGAGCAAAAAAATAGACCAAACAATAGCTTCTAATTCTCAAAAGCCTACGAATGAAGTGCCAGAACAAATCAATCTCAATCTAAGTTATGCGATGCAGCAAAATATGAGGGAAAATAGACTAAATGATCTAAACCAATTAGCAAATAAAAACAAATTGACCCCGGAAGGAGAAAAAGAGCGAGAGAATCTTCGACAATTAATAGCACAAGAGTATGAAAAACATAAGCTTACTCCTGCAACTTCCCGTAAAATGTAAGTTATATTTTTGCTCTTAAACCTGCTGACTTAATAATCAGGTCAGCAGGATTGCCATCAGCATCAGAATTAATACCAACAACCGAAAACGAAGAAGAAATATCTTTATTTGGACTTGGCTGATTATCTTTTTTATAAAAAAAAGAACAAAAATTCTGCCCTACTTTAGGTAAATAATTAACGAGCCTGGAACAGAGTGTCTCTCGTGGATCAGCATTGCTCGGGACAGCTGGTATTTGTGCATGGGCATGTTGACTACTGAATGCTTGCTCTGCGGTTCGGTTAACCCAACGTGGCGTGACAAGCATGGTGGCTAAGGTTTCACCCCATAAAAGACCCGCTAAAATGCCATACACTCCTAAATCCGTATGGAAACCAAGATAATAAGCAACCAATACCCCTAGCCATAAAAAAGCAATTTTCAATGCAGTAGGCATATAAAGATCATTTGCAGATCTAAGTGTCTGTGTCATATTGGTAAGTAACACATCAGTGCAAGTTTGTGCAGCCGCAATGAAAGTTAATTTATTCGCCATTTGCTGGGCGTTGGGTCCAATTGGGGTTGTCAGGATAGTGGTTAACACTTTTGGCACTGCAGCAATAGGAATGATAATGCTCGACACAAGCCCAAATGCGGTAAGTAACCCATATCGGGCAAATCTCATCGCATTTCTAAAATCCTGTTGCCCTAACCGTCTGTTAACTTCTTGTTGAACCGTGATGGCCAAGGCTATGGAAGGCAGAAAGCCAATAAACATGATTTGATTGGCAAAAACTTGTGCGGCAAGTTCATCTTCTCCAAGCCATCCAGCGAACAAATTTAAAGTCAATATGGCACTAAGTTCAAAAGTAAATTGCGCTGTAATGGGTAATCCTATTTTTAATATTTCTTTGGCATTTTTGATGATATTTTTATCGAGATTAAAAAAATCAAAAAAGCGAATGTCTTTAAAACTCTTTTGCCATGCCATATAAAGCATAAAAGCCAGTGACGTTAAACAAGAGTCCGCAATGTAACCATAGGCGATACCACTTATGCCCAACTTTGGGGGGCCAACGCTTAAAAAATAAGCGAGGCCAGTGCCAATAGCAAAATTGGTTAAAGCCATGAGCATTGGTGGAGTGGTTTTTTCAAAGGAAAAAAGGAATTGTTCTGTAATAATCCTTGCCAGTAAGCCTGGCATTGCAAGAGCATATGGACGTAAATACTGCTGAGCTAGCGCAGACACTTCGGGATCTTGGCCAAACCCATGGACTAAAATATCTCGCGCAAAAAATAACCCCGCCATAGGAAAAGGTACAATAATAGCACCAAGCAAAATGCCACTTTTAAAAAAATTGGCGATATTTTTTCTAATGGCTGTTTTTTCTGCTTCACTTTCACTACCACCTTCAAGTTCAAGGTGTCGTAATTTTCCATACTCACTACTGACAGGAACACCAATAGCCAAAAAAAGAGAGCTAGAAATAGTGCCATAAAAATTCGTTAATGTAGAAACCAGTGTAGCGGCAGCACTGTCATTCTCAGAATTCTTCGCGGAAATACGCGTGATAAATGCTGCCGATAAAATAATACTTCCAGCAAACGTGAAAGAAAGTGCCATTGGCACACCATTTCTTAGAATATAAAACATTATTTTTGGGACAGAAACATCGTTTGAGGCTGAGGCGGTTCTTGGCGCTTGTGCTTCCAATAATGGTGTTTTTTCAGTTTCAGTTTCAGTTTTTGAATTAGCGCTAAATACTTGAATCTCATTCATAGAGCTCTCTCTCTTCTTAAAATAAAATTTTTTGCGGGTTTTGCTAATGTATCCCTGATCCCATTAGTTTAATTCTTCCTCATCAAATTTTCCAATATCATAAACGGCTTTCGACACTCAATACTATAGCTGTTAGATACTATGTCTATTAGGATAATATGGGAGGCAAGAGCCAAGAAGCTCAACCCCCTTCACTTTGAGCAGTAAAATAGCTTAAAGATAGGCTTAAGAATGAAAATCGAGTAAAATATTGTTTTTTTGTCAGTATTCTGGAGTTTGCCCAGTGAAAGTCGTTGTTAAAGTTGGTACCCAAAGCATCCTGTCAGAAGACGGCATTCCCCTTGAAGCCGTATTAGGCGATCTTGTTCAACAATTGGTCAATTTGCAACAACATGGCCATCAAATTGTCCTTGTGAGTTCTGGTGCTGTGGGTTTTGGCCGCAACGCAGCCCGTCAGAGGCTGGAAAAAAAATATGGATCGTCAGTCAGTGAGCGGCAATTACTCGCTTCGTTAGGCCAGCATGAGCTTATGTATGCCTACGCAAGATTATTTGCGCAACATAATATACTGGTTTCGCAGCTATTATTAACTAAGCAAGATTTTCATACGCGACAGCATTATTTAAATATTTCCCGATTATTTTCTGAAATATTGAACCATCGCCAGATTATTCCCATTGTCAACGAAAACGACAGCGTTTCTATCGAAGAATTAATGTTTACGGATAACGACGAGCTTGCAGGCTTGATTGCTGCCCTGATTAATGCAGATAAACTGATTATTTTAAGCAACGTCGAAGGCGTCTACACCAGCCATCCTAACGATGAAAACGCAAGCTTGATTCCCAGGATTAATCCTAAAGAAAATTGGCCTAATATTTCCAGTGTCAAAAATACCCATGGCCGAGGCGGTATGATAAGCAAGCTGAGCACTGCCCGTAAAATGTCCAGTTTAGGCATTCCTACGCATATTGCGAGCATTAATCAGCCCAAAGTATTAATTAAACTGCTTAATGGCGAAATGCCTGGCACAACGATTTTGCCTTTCAAAAAGAAATCCAATCTCAAACGCTGGATTGCTTTCAGTACCAAAAAAGCCAGCGGTTCTGTTATAATCAACGACTGTTTATATGATATTTTGAAAGAAAATAAGCGCATAATCAGCATTTTGCCTGTGGGCATTCAGCGCTGTACGGGCGATTTTAAGAAAAACGATCCTGTGGATATTATTGCCCCCAACGGCGATAAAATTGGCATTGGCCTTGCTCGGTATGATGCTAGCAAATTAAAATCCCTTTGCCAGCAAAAAAATAAACCGGTTTTTATTCATTATGATCATCTACATATTTTTTAAGGCATCAAGCAATATTTTATGAATATGAGTACAGATATTACAGCTGAATTACAGAAAACCAAACAAGCAGGTTATTTGCTTGCGCAATTAGACGATGCGCGTCGCAATAGCCTCTTGCAAACCCTTGCGAATAAATTACGCGATAATTATGAGGATATTCTTGCTGAAAATGCGAAAGATACTGCAAAAATGTCTATCGAAAATCCTATTTATGATAGATTATTATTAACCAAAGAGAGAATTTTTGAAATAGCTAAAAATATCGAAGCTGTGATAGCGCTGCCTTCTGTGCTCAATAAAAAAATAGCAGAGAAAACAATGCCTAATGGCCTGCGTATTGAAAAAATCACTGTGCCCATTGGCGTGATTGGCATTATTTATGAATCGCGACCCAACGTTACTATTGATGTTTTTACATTGTGTTTCAAAACAGGCAATGCTTGTGTTTTAAAAGGCGGCAAAGAAGCTGAACATAGCAATAAAATTTTAATAGCATTTATTCATAAAGCATTGCTTGAGCATCATATTGATCCCCATGTTGTCTATTTATTGCCATCTGATCGGCAAAATACGCAATTATTATTAACAGCTACGGGCTTAGTTGATGTTTGTATACCCAGGGGCAGTCAAAACTTAATCAATTTCGTTAGAGAAAACGCTAAAATTCCTGTTATCGAAACCGGTGCGGGCATTGTGCATCTTTATTTTGATGCCAGCGGTGATATTTCGAAAGGCCAATTAATTATTAACAATTCGAAAACCCGAAGAATCAGTGTCTGTAATGCATTAGATTGTTTGATTATTCATGCAAATCGCCTAAATGATTTATTTTCACTTGTCGAACCTATGTTGAATCATAACGTCGAAATTTTTGCGGATAACGCGAGTTATGCAGCACTTGAAAAAAATTATCCAAAAGATTTATTACATCATGCAGAACCCAAAGATTTTGGCCAAGAATTTTTAGCTTACAAATTGGCTATTAAAACCGTGTCCTCTGCTGAACAAGCTGTGCAGCATATTATGCAGCATACGTCAGGTCATAGCGAGGGAATTATTGCAGAAGATCCCAAAATTATTGGCTATTTTTTAAATCATATCGATGCTGCGGTTGTTTATATCAATGCATCGACCGCTTTTACAGACGGCGGAGAATTTGGCATGGGGGCGGAAATTGGCATCAGCACGCAAAAATTGCATGCCCGCGGGCCCATGGGGTTAGATGCCCTAACAAGTTATAAATGGATTGTTCATGGGGATGGGCAGATTAGAGATTAATAAACGCTTCATGAGGGTCAGCTAGAAAAAAATGGGAAAATAGGATGCAAGTTATTAAACAAGACCAAGTTCAAGAAAAAATCATTACTCTCCGTCATCAAAAGGTTATAATTGATGCCGATGTTGCCGAGTTATATGGGGTTGAAACCAAGCGTATTAATGAAGCGGTTAAAAATAACCTCGATAAATTTCCTGATGGCTATCTGTTTGAATTAACTAAAAAAGAATGGGATTTATTGAAGTCGAAATTTTCGACTTCAATAAAAGGCGGCAAAGTTAAGCTGCCAGCAGCCTTTACTGAAAAAGGCCTTTATATGCTAGCCACTATCTTGAAAAGCCAAAAAGCAACTGAAACAACATTAGCAATCATTGAGACCTTTGCTAAGGTTAAAGAGCTGGGCCATGTAATTAATCAGATGCAAACCTTGCCTGAAAACTCCCCTAAGCAAAAAACATTGATGGAGCATACTGGTGACTTAATTGCGGATTTGATAATTCCTGAAAATAAGTTGAAAGTTACTGGAACTGAAACTACCTATGAAATGAATTTTGCAATATTCAAAATAAAAAGGACTGTTAAAAAGGGAAAATAATTAAACGAAATATAAATTTTAGTGTCTCACCACTGTCTAGCGGTCGTGGCTCGGATTGTTTGTATACAAACAACTATCATTCATAAACCAACTCACGACACCACTTCTTCTATACCAGATAAAATCTCTTTATGCGCTGATCGATTTAATAAAAGCTGTGAGAGGCTAAGAAATAATATACTCAGCGGCAAAATACAGACCATATCAAACGGAAATTGTAATATCCCTATTCCACCAAATGAGCCGAGATAAGAAACGAATAGCAAACTGGCCATATATCCCATAAACCAAAACAGTGAGATATCGCAGCTAAGAAAATTTTTACGATGATAGCCAAGGCAAATAAACAGGCCTATTAATAATGCGACATCAAGTTTCCATAAAATAGCAAAACCACACCAATATAACATTAAATTGCAAATATAAAACGCAATATGCGAAAAAACCAAACTACCTGATAATTTAAACGGTCGATAAGTATTTGGCTGTAATTTTCGCATTGCCAATAAACAAATCGGGCCAATGCTGTACGATAAAATACTGGCGGATGAAAGAAACGCAACCAGTTTCTGCCAACCGGGAAACGGCAGAAAAGAAAAAATGCCCACTAAAAAATTGGCATATAACGTAATATAAGGAATTTTGTGTCGATTGACTTTGAGAAATAATTTTGGCAAATGATTATTTAATGCCATGCCATATAAAATACGCGATGTCGCTGCTGTATAAACCAATGTCGTGCCAAATGGCGAAAAAGCTGCATCGATCATTAGTAAAGTCGCGACAACACCTAGTCCTAGTAATATCGTTAAGCCTACTAAAGGACCGCTGTCGCCAGGGTATCTTAGACCTTGCCAGCCATGGGCGAGATATTTCTGCGGAATAGCGGCAAGAAAACTGAACTCTAACATGAAATATAAAATAAACCCAATAAGTATAGCGCCTAAAATCGCAATAGGAATATTACGCTGCGGATTTTTGACCTCTCCTGCTAACATCAAGCCATTTTGAAATCCGGTGAAGGCAAAAATAACGCCGCCGGCAGAAAGCGCTGTGAATATACTTATCCAGCTATTTTTATCTGTTAAATGAAGGCTAATATTCTGTAAGCTTGGTGCGATATGCAAGAATGAAATAATTGCGATGCTGGGCAATAAGAATTTAATAATGCTTGCATATTTATTGCATTCAGTAAGCATTTTAATGCCGTAAGAGTTAAGCATGACAACAAAAAACATAATAGCAATTGCAGCAATATATCCAGTTCCTGATAGCTTTAATATCGACGCATCATTGACAGTTAACATGGGAAAGAAATGCGTGGAATATTGCAAAATAGCTTGTATTTCGATGGGGGTCATGACAACGTAAGAAAGCCAAGAGGTCCAAGCAAATAAAAATCCGACTTCTCGACCATGGGTAAATGTCGGATAATTTGACATGCCGCCAGAAACAGGAAACATGCTGCCCAATTCACACAAAGGTAACGCAATCAATAACATAAAAACAGCAGCGATTATCCAGCTAATTAGCGAATTCGCGCCCGCCATTTGTGCACTAATAAACGGACTAAATAACCAACCGGAACCTATCATGCCACCTGCAGAAACAATTAAAATATTTGTCGTCGAGATATCACGTTTTAACATGGCTATGTTATTTCCTTGTGCTTTAATGGCAAATATATTTATCATCCTAACAAACTAACTAGAAAATGCAATAATCAATCCTGCATTTATCCATCCTTTTAAAAATCCTGCTGTTTGAACAGCCGCTTGTTTTTCATCAAACCATTGGCAAAGTCCCTGTGAGATTTCTCCCAGCGTCGCGCCCGCTATCATGGCATCTATCGCCCAGGCTTCATCTGGTGGCAATAAACAATATTGTCTGTGATTATTTTGACGCCATATAATCCATGCTTGTGATGTTTTTAATTTCTCTGGTCTAATTATTTCAGTTTGAGCATTTTTTTGCCATATTTCAATAATATTCCAGTGTAAATTTAAGCGATAAACAGCTGGATGGGGTTTTAATTGCAAATTGATCCAATTATCTGGCGATAATTTGCTAATAGCGTCTAAATTTAATATTTCACTATCTGCTGCATCTAAAATCAAACCCATTGCCCATTCAAACTGCGCAAATTCTATGAAAAAAGGCTCAGAGATTATTTTATAAAACTTATCGCCAAACCAACGAATAGAATAATGCTTAGACGGATAAAGTTTAATATATTGCTCAGCTAGATTTTTAAATATTTTTTGGCCTAATAATTTATTTAATACAGGATAATTTTTGCTCAGTGCATTATGTAATCTAATACGATATGCGTCATAATAAATTTTTAGGCCGTTGGAAAATTGCTCTTGAATAAAATTATTTAATAAATAATATTGCATTTGTTGTTGTGTAACAGCTAAATTTTCCATAAATTATTTTAAAATAATTTTATGATGATTGCTTTGTTCCGGTTAATTGAAAATTAATCTGGACATCGTCTTTAATTTCTTTTGTTGTCGACCAATCACCCTGACCTACGCCAAATACAGTACGCTGAATTGTCGTTGAGCCTTTTGCTTGGGCTTTTGGTGTATCAAGATTTTGAGTAGTAAAATTTAAAACAATCGGCTCGGTTTTGCCGCGCAGCGTCAACGTCCCAGCAGCCTGATACGTATTATCACCTGTTTTAGTTAATTTATTGGCTTGAAAAATAGCTTGCGGAAAATCTTTTACGTCAAACCAGTCTTGCATTTTTAATGTTTGCGCGACTAGCGCATAAGACGTCGTGACAGAGTTCATATCAACAACTATTCGAATAGTGCTTTTATCTAATAAATTGGGATCAAAATGAATATCACCAGAAAATTTTGTAAAACTACCCGTCACAGGAGAACCGTTTTGAGTTGCTGTAAACGTGAGTGTGCTTTCTGTTGGCACAATTTGCCATGAAGAAACATTAGCAGCAAATCCAACAGCGGGTATAATTAAAAAAATAAATCCCCATAAAATCTGGCGAGTATAAAATTTTATCATGGCTTTAACATCCTCTTCAAAATATCATCCCTATCAATAAAATGGTGTTTAAGCGCAGCAGCCGTATGTAATCCAATCACAGCCAATAAAGTATAAGCTAAATAACTATGAATAGTGACGAATAATTGACGTTGTGCTTCGTTGGCTTGAATTAAATCTGGCAGCGTAAATAAACCAAAAAAAGAAACAGGCAGACCTGCCGCTGAGCTCATTAACCAACCCGTCAACGGCACAATGACCATTAAAACATACAGAACATAATGCACACTGCGCGCAGCAAATCTTTCCCACGCAGGCAACGATCCCAATGACGGATTGACATTGTAAATGCGCCAACCAATACGAACCAATACTAGCATGCCAATCAGCGCACCAAATTCTTTATGCCAGCCGTAGAACATCAGCTTTTGGGCACTGACAGGAATTCTCGTCATAATCAAACCCAGGGTGATCTGCCCAAGAATAAGCAGCGCAATTAACCAGTGTAAAAAAATGCTAATTACCCCAAAGTGAGCAGCCGTATTTTTAACCTGCATAGGCTTCCGCCTCAATATCAAGATTAACTTTATCGCTGATCTCTGGTATTAACGTCGTCATCCCAAAATCCGATCGATTGATCGTTGCAGTTGCGCTAAATCCAACGCTATTTTTATTGCTGATAGGATTAACGCCGACTTTGTTTAACTTGACATTTAAGACTACTGGCTTAGTGACACCACGCAAGGTTAATAAACCAGAAACTTTTGCTGTTGTTGGGCTTAACACATCGACTTTATTACTGACAAATGTTGCAACGGGATATTCTGCTGTATCAAAAAATAATTTGCCTTGCAAATGCTCATCTAATTCTTTAACGCCTGTCGTCAAACTCGCTACTTGAATTGTCGCATTGACTTTATCGTTTTGTGGCGCATCCTTATCGAGAATCAATGTACCACTGGCCATCCATTTACCCGATGGGTTAGAAAAACCAAAATGATTTATATGCCAAAGCACGGATGTGTGGTTGTCATCTAGCGTATACGTCACTGGCGCGGCAAATCCAGCGCATGAGAAACTGCCTAATATTGCGGCAAAAATGCATTTTTTTATCAAACGTCCTGCTGTCATATCTACATCCTCCTGATTACTTGTCTGTGTGTTCCATAATGGGATTTAAGTTACCCCCGACGATTTTATCGCACAACCCTTGCGGCATAAAAAGAAATGCATCAGGTTGGCGATCTTTTGTTGCAGATCCGGCACAAGATTGAGTGGCAGTTTGGCAATCGTTCATCCCTGCTTTTGCAATGCCATAACATTTTTCCATCATGGGCACTGCAGTTACTGCGCTTGTTGCGGCCAAAGCGGTGTTACCAGTACCACTCAACGTTAAAATACCAACGATGGCAGCTTTAAGATAATAATGTTGGTTTTCCATGGTGATCCTCCCTGTTCAGTGTTCAGTCTATTGCTGAGTAATTGATTATTCGTATACCATACCTAGCTTAGCCACTTTTCGCAAGCCGATGGTTTAAATAGGGGTTTAACTATGCTTTATACAGCCTTCTGTTATTTGCCCTATACTTTTTTGCTGATGCTGTTTATTTTATATTTACCTGCATTGGCATTGTCACCACGACTGATTGCTCAACCGCGTTTGGCCGCAGGCATTCCAATTTTCAGTATAGCCATTATCAGCGCGATTGCTTTTATTTTATTTGAAATGGGTTGGTATTCCCATAGTATTATTACAACCATTACGCTTGTTATTGGCATAATAGCCATTATTCGTTTGGGTTTGCATCGAAAAAAGCTGTTTACAGAATGGGGTCGTGATCAGCGCGCTTTATTATTAATTAATATCAGCATGATATTACCGCTTATTGCTATCAGCGGTTTGAGTGCTTTTATTGTCGATGATGCACTGGTCAGCTGGAATTATTGGGCAACACATTATTATCTTGACCAAAACGCAGCAATTATTTCTGGCGGTTATCCGCAAGCATTTTCTATTTTATTGTCTTATTGTTATAAATTTTTAGATTCACTGCAATATCAGGGACCTGTCAAAGCCATGTTAGTCATCTTGCCTTTGACGCTGTTAAATCTGCTAGCATTTAATAACAAAAATATTAAACATTATATATGGATTTATTTCATTATTGCGATAATTTGTGTATTTCCAGGATTTTTAAATTTTGGGTTTTATCGATTTTATAGCTTTGGCTATGCTGATCCCCTTTTGGCTGCTGCGTTATTAACGTCTGCTCAAATGTTATGTTTATATTGTGAGAGTGAAGATAATGATGAAAATAAAAATGATTATTTATGGCTTTCAGTTATCAGCGCCATGCTCGCATCGTTAAGTAAACAACCCGGGTTTTTTTGGGTGCTATGGGGATTTCCGCTGATTATTCTCAGCAAAGCGTATAAAAAGAAAAAGCGTAAGCTGTCTTGGCAAGAAATCATTGCGATAGTTGCTGTTATTATCCCTGTTGGCATTTGGCTAACAGGCAATGGCAGTCATTTTTATCATAATCAAGGTGTGATTAGCACATCAACAGGCAGCGCGATAATATCAGCCAGTATATTATTGAAAACATTTTTTGGTTCTGTTTTAAATTATTTTATTAAACAACCCAGTTTGCTGATTATTTATATTCTTGCAGGCATTGCTGCTTACCAAGATATCAATAAAAAAATATTATATCTTGGCTTTATTTTGCCCAGCACGGTTTTATGGTTTATTTTTGGTGCATATAATATTCGCCTTGGCTTGCATTTATTAGTATTGTGCGCCTGGTTAATATTATCCAGTGAGTTTTTGCAGCAATTTTTTTATTTTAATAAACTTAATATTTTGTATAGACTTCGCAATTGGATAATTATATTAAGCCTAGTATTTTTTGGCTTTTTTTCAATACGTGAACAAGTTGTCCAACACCATGGGGTTCAAGATAATATTTTTCCATTGAATAGCCCTAAAACGGTTATTGCGTATAATTTTTCTACTGGCGCACCATTTATTTATGAGCAAGTCTTTAATCACTCGCATATCAGCCTATGGATTCCGACTCAATATATTTGGGCAATTTTTTATGGCTATAATAAAATTATAATGCCTTCGGATAATGCTAATTTAGCAGCATTATCGCAGCAATTATTAGCAACTAAGCCAGAGTATATTTTTACCAGCGGTAAAATTCCCTCGCCTATTACGGGACAATTAAGCATATTAATCAAAAAATGCCCAGAGTCTTTTATTGAGATTCCGTTGGGTACGCCCTATTATGCCTATCAGTTTTATCGCTTTTTGCCTAGCGAATGTTTGAAAAAAATCAAATAAATATTTAATTGGCAATGCGAAATATCTGATTTATACTGCTCGGCCTGCTATATGACTATATGCTGTATATATATTATGGTGGTGCCGTTGGCTCTCGCGCAGTGCTAGATTGCGAACCCCGTCAGGTCCGGAAGGAAGCAGCGGTAGTGATTGATGCAGGTGCCGCGATGTGGCTAATGTCCACCACCACCAATTTTTTTATTAACAATGCGATAATCCGTGATAATCTTAGCGTATGAGCTATCTTGTACTTGCCAGAAAATACCGCCCTCACCAGTTTCAAGAAATGGTTGGGCAAACACATGTGTTACGGGCATTGACCAATGCCCTTGAGCAACAACGTTTACACCATGCGTATTTATTTACAGGCACGCGCGGTGTGGGCAAAACAACTGTTGCACGCATTTTTGCTAAATCGCTGAGTTGCGAACGCGGCGTTTCTGCAAACCCCTGTGGCGAATGCGCGACGTGCCAAGAAATTGATACTGGCCGATATATTGATTTATTAGAAATCGATGCCGCTTCACGCACCAAAGTCGAAGATACACGAGAATTATTAGACAATATTCAATATAGCCCCCAACGAGGACGCTATAAAATTTATTATATCGACGAAGTCCATATGCTATCTAGCCATAGCTTTAATGCATTATTAAAAACGCTCGAAGAACCGCCGCCTCACGTCAAATTTTTATTGGCAACGACAGATCCACAAAAATTACCCGTGACGGTTTTATCGCGCTGCTTACAATTTCATTTAAAAAACATGTCGCCAGAACAAATTGTTTTGCAGTTATCTGCTATTTTGACCAAAGAAAATATCCCGTTTGAACAGAATGCCCTGAATCTCATTGCCAAAGCAGCGCAAGGCAGTATGCGTGATGCTTTAAGTCTACTTGATCAATGTATTGCCTATGGCGCAGGTGATATTAAACAAGATGATATTATTCATATGCTGGGTTTAGTCCATGAACAGCAAATTATTGAATTATTAAGATTAATTATAGAACATAATATTCAGGGCGTTTTAGCAAAAATCGACGAATTAGCTGAATTAGGTGCTGATTTTTTTGCTGTACTTGATGAATTATTAGAATTATTACAGAAAATGGCTGTGACAAAATTACTCGGCGACCCCTTGCTGGCTCTTCAATGCACAGATGAAAATATCCAGCTGTATTACCAAATTGCCCTATTGGGTAAACGCGATTTGCCTTTGGCGCCTGATCCAAAATCTGGCTTTACGATGATCATGATAAGAATATTGGCCTTTACGCCAGCAGAATCTAAGCCAGTGATAACGCCAAAAACAGCTAAAAATCCGGAACCTGCTACGCCGCCTTCTGTCGCTGTCACAGAAGCAAAAAACTGGCCTAATATATTAGCTAAATTATCTCTGACAGGCCTTGCGCAGCTCTTGGCAAGTCATTGTGTCCTAGTTAAATATGACCATGAAAGCATGGATTTAAGCCTAGATGAAAGCCAAGCAGCCTTGCTGAATCCTGCCAGCAAAGAGCGGCTAATTAAAGCATTAGAGCAATATGTCGGCAAACCTTGCAAAATTAACCTTACAATAGGAAAATCAAGCTTAGCAACACCTGCGAAACAGCAACAACAGCAGCAAGAGGCAAAGCGACAAACAGCTCAGGAAAATTTATTACGTGATCCACAAGTACAGGTTATGATGGAAAAATTTTCAGCGACGCTACAAACAGATTCGCTGGATGTAGCGGGATATTAATTTAATGTATTATTTTTTTTATTTTAAGAGGAAAAACCATGGATATTAAAAACTTAATGAAACAAGCTCAACAAATGCAAAGCAAAATGCAGCAGGCGCAAGAAGAAATAGAAAAACTTGAAATGACGGGTCAATCTGGCGGCGGTTTAGTAAAAGTTATTATGACGGGTCGACACAAAGTGACGCGTGTGACGTTAGATCATAGCCTCTTAGAAGAATCTGTTGAAATTTTAGAAGATTTAATTGCAGCTGCATTTAACGACGCGAGTAACAAAGTTGATGAAACGTCAAAACGCAAACTTTCTGCGCTCACTGCTGGATTAGATTTACCTGAAGGCTTAGGCGGTATAACAGGCGAGTAAGTTTTTTTATTTATGGCATCTATTTCTTTTAGTCCACAAATTGATCAGCTCATTGAAAGCCTCCGGTGTTTGCCAGGCATAGGTCCAAAATCCGCACAGCGAATTGCTTTTTATTTATTAGAACGCAACCGTGATGGCGGTTTGCGCCTCGCAAAGTCTTTACAAGAAACGATGACCAGCATTAAACATTGTCGAGATTGTCGAAATTTTAGCGAAAACGAACTATGTGGTCTTTGTGCGAATCAACAACGCGACGGTAGTTTACTCTGCGTTGTTGAAACGCCTGCAGACGTTCTTGCTATTGAACAAACGTCGGGGTATCGCGGCTATTATTTTGTTTTGCAAGGCCGACTTTCACCCCTCGACGGCATAGGTCCCGCGGAATTAGGCATGGATAGATTACTGCAACGGGTTCAGTCCGATGACCTCAGAGAACTTATTCTTGCCACGAATGCAACAGTAGAAGGCGAAGTGACTGCGCATCATATTGCTAAACTCGTTCAGCCTTTAAAAAATATTACTGTCACACGCATTGCTCACGGCGTTCCCATGGGTGGCGAATTAGAATTTGTCGACGGCACGACTATTGCGCGTGCATTGAGCCAGCGCGTGCTGATTGAGGCATAATGCGTTAAGATACACAAGAAAATTATTTTGTGGAGAAAACTATGCGTTACGCTATCTGGAATAATAAAGGTGGGGTTGGAAAAACGTTTATTTCCTTTGTTTTAAGCACTGAGTATGCGAGAGCTAACCCATCAAAAAAAGTCTTTGTTGTCGATATGTGCCCACAAGCAAATCTCTCAGAAATTATGTTAGGTGGAAATGGCAAAGGCGCAAAGCAGCTAGAAAACTTTCTGGCTACTGGAAAAAAACGCTTAACCATTGGCGGATATTTTGATGAACGTATCTTATCTCCACATGCTATTACTGGAAATGAAACAAGTTACATAATTGAACCACATCAATTTAATAATGAAATACCTGCTAATCTTTTTTTAATTTCTGGTGATCCTAGTCTTGAAATTCAGGCGCAAGCAATAAATCAAATTAGCAGTCTAACCTTACCACAGGATTCTTGGAGAAACACCCATTTATGGCTCTCAGACCTTTTACAGGCATGCTCAAAGAAATATCTTTCAGATGAAGTAACTGTTTTTATTGACTGTAATCCCAGCTTTTCGGCTTATACAGAATTATCCATGATTGCTTCAGAAAGATTAATTGTCCCCTGCACAAGTGATGGCTCTTCTGCACGAGCAATAGACAATATCTTTTCCCTTCTCTATGGAAAAGGCAATGCAGAACAGTATGGTGACGCTAATTTTTTTGCAAAAGCGAAAAAATTTAATTTAAGCCTGCCTGTTATTCATCAAGTACTACTTAATCGATCAACCCAATATGACAAAAAAGCCAGTAAAGCATTTGGTGCCATGTTCAATGAAATAAGAAAACGCGTTGAATCACACAGAAATAAATCACCGTTGGATTTTTCAGGCGCTGATTTTAATTACGATGATATACCTGATAGCCATTCTGTCGCCATTGTTTGTTCTCACCATGGATTACCGTTATTTGATATTAAACCAGGAAAATATAATGTTCATGATCAAACGCCTCAAGTTAATGAAGAGCCGTTAACACGATATAAAGATGCAATTAACCAGGTTGTGCAAAAACTATAACTATGACGAAATATACGCATCTTAAATTAATTTTATTAACGCCTGTTTTTATTTTGCTCAGCCATTATTTGGCTGTTTTCCCCCACGAATATGCACATTCATTTACTGCCTGGTTACTTGGCTATAAAAATAATCCGTTAGCGCTTAATTACGGTGGTACTGGCTGGAATAATTTACTTTTGCTCAGCAATATTGATGAAAATGTGAATTATAAAGCGATATATTTAGCAGGTCATGGTTTTCACGTGGCTTTAATTGCTTTTGCAGGGCCCGGCATTGCGAATGGATTACTTTTTATTTTGTCATTATATCTGTTAAAAAATAATACTGTCAAAAAAAAGCCTTATCTATTTTATTTTCTATTTTGGTTTAACCTAATGAACCTAGGTAATTTTTATGATTACGTTCCCATTAGAACATTTGCCTCACATGGCGATATGGCTGCAATTGAGATAGGACTGAATATTTCTCCTTGGTGGATTTATATTATTTTCGGTTATTTAGTCATGTTTTTAATTTGGCAGTTTTTTACAAAAACGTTGATTTCAGTATTTTCAACTTTAAAAATAACATCACCGACGCTACGAGCTAGCTTGATGATAACTTGCGTTTTGATTTTGTTCGGCTTTTTCGGTGGGATACTTGGCATTCTTCTTTCAGCAAATCCGATGTCTTATGGACTGATTTCTTATTTTTTATCTATAACTTCTTTTGTGATAATACCTGCGATTATTATTGCATTATGGCCAACTCGAGAATGGGTGAAAGAAGGATTACAAAAAAACTAACAATTTTCCTCAAATTTGTCATTGCTGTAAAGGTTACATATTTCGCTGATGATCTCACTAAATTTACCCCTATTATTTATTACAACACATCTCGAAAATCCAACGCAACGCGATCTTGATTAATCCGCCGAATAAAACTGGCGTAACACATCCATGCGGATAATGCGCCTAAATCAGAAAATTGTGGCGGCACAAATTTAGGCGGAATAACTAATTTTTCTTCAATTAAATCTGCAATATTTTTAACATCTTGTAGGGTCGTTTTGCCCGTAAATAACAACGGAATTCTAGTCACTAAGCCTTTTTTAAGCGCCAGTTGAATATAATTATAAATCATCACAAAGCCTTTGCTGTAGACTAAATCTTTCGTAAATGGCCCGCCATCTGGCAAACTGCCACGAAATACGCGTGTCGTATTCGCATAGCTTTCTTCATCTGGTATACCTTGATCGCGATAAAAACGAAAGACATCTAGAAAATTAGCTCCCTGCTCTGCCAAATGAATCGCTGATATACGATTGGTTAAACGACGCACCCGTTCAGGAAAAGACGCGAAAGTAAATATTTCCATAATAATCGCCAAGCCTTCTTGGGTAACCGTCGAAGATGGCGGGCCTTTACTTAGAAACGTACAAATAGGCTGAATTAAGCCATTTAGGGTCGTGCCAATATGTACCCAGCCTTCATGGATTTCTAAAATGCGAATATCCCGCTCACTAAAAACAGCGCCTGCACGAATCTTAATTGTATCTGCACCCGCAGCTGCATCAGCAACAATACCATCGCTTAATTTAACAGTGACTGGTCTGGCTGAATTATGAAAATAATGATGCAATCGTTCTGTGAGTATATTAACCGCATCTTCGCTTGTATAAATTTTTTTATCGTGTTCTGTTAAACTGTGATCGCCTAGACTGCTTAAAGTCTCAGAAATCATTTCTGCTAAATCTGTTAAGTTTGGCTCACCCGCATGAAAGGCATCGCCAGACCCACCGTAAAGCTGCTGAGATAATTGCGCAAATTCTGTTTCACCACGATGTTTGATCATTCGAACTAATTCGCGATACTCGCGGCACATACGCAGCATAATATTTCCAACAGTGCTAAATTGTCCAAGAACACGACGAATATCCCGTTCAATTTCGTAAAATTCCGCGTTTTTATGATCAGGGTCATACGGCAAGGGATTTTTGTCATAATATTCGCGGGTAACTGGCGGCAATTTTTCACAATGGTTAGCAAAAAAAGCCTCCTGTATGGTATGGTCCCATTTTATGGCATCCAATAGACGAATCGGCTGTTGGGCCTTAACAATCCGCTCAGAGAGCTCAAAAACGCTCTGTTGATAGGGACTTAATGCTTTGTGCTTCATTTTTACTTTCCTTAGCGACTGGGTTGCGACTAAAATCCCTATTATTATAGCTCGATTGGAGATAAATCATAATGCTACCCTGTAAAGAATTCCGTGATCATATCGAAACCAGCCTGACCGGCAAGCAAATCATGACAGTCCCCCAGCTTAATAAAGGCACAGCGTTTAGCCAAAAAGAACGGGTCGAATTTGGTTTACTGGGCAAATTGCCAGCCAGGATAGAAACCCTGGAAGAACAAGTTGAACGGGCGTATTTACAATTTGCTGAATATAACAGCGATTTACAAAAACATATTTATTTAAATAATTTACATGATAAAAATCAGGTATTATTTTACAGTCTGATTAGCAAAAATATTGCCGAAATGGTGCCATTGATTTACACGCCGTGCGTTGGCATAGCCGTTGAACAATTTAGCCACGAATTTCGACAAGCCAGAGGGCTATTTATTAATTACGAAGAGCGCGGGCATATCGATGCTATTTTGGATAATCGTTCTAATCCTGAAATTGATTTAATCGTCGTCACTGATGGCGAGAGCGTATTAGGCATTGGCGATCAAGGCGTCGGCAGCATTAATATTCCGATTGCAAAATTAATGCTTTACACCCTGTGTGCAGGTATTAGTCCCCTACGAACATTGCCTATTTATCTGGACACAGGCACGAATAATTCCAGCCATTTTAATGACCCATTATATTTAGGCTGGCGTCATGCACGTATTTCTGGCGAAAAATATGATGAATTTATTAATACTTTTGTCGATGCTGTTCAGCGTAAATTTCCACGGGCATTTTTACATTGGGAAGATTTTGGGCGAGACAATGCAAGACGCATTTTAGATCGCTATGAAAATAATATTTGTACGTTTAACGATGATATTCAAGGCACAGGGGCTGTGACACTTGCTGCATTATTATCTGCAGTCAAACAAGCTGAAACAGATTTGACTCAGCAGCGTATTATTATATTTGGCGCGGGTACGGCAGGGACTGGGATTGCAGATCAAATTTGTTCAGCAATGCAGCGTTCTGGATTATCCGAAAAAGAAGCACGAGAAAAATTTTGGTTGGTCGATAGACAAGGTTTATTATTAAATAATGATGGTAATTTAACCTCTGGCCAAAAGCCTTATGCGAAAAATCCGGAAGAATATCATGATATTATTACTCTCGCAGAAATTGTCAAACAAATTAAGCCTACCATCTTAATTGGCTGTTCTTCACAAGCTGGCGCATTTACTGAAGCTATTATAAAAAACATGGCAGAAAATACAAAGCGCCCTATTATTTTTCCTTTGTCTAATCCCACCCAAAAAGCAGAAGCCACGCCAGAAAATTTATTACACTGGACCGATGGACGTGCATTAATTGCCACAGGCAGTCCGTTTTCGCCAGTAAATTATAAAGGCAAAATCTATCCTATTGCGCAGTGTAATAATGCTTTGGTTTACCCAGGTATTGGATTAGGCGTATTGGCTGTGAGATCAAAATTATTAACAGACAATATGCTATGGGCAGCGTGTCTTGCATTAAGTAAATTTAGCACACATGCATTATTACCTGGTTTAGACCAAGCCAGAGAAACAGCATTAGCCATTGCTATTGCCGTTGCAGATCAAGCCATAAAAGAAAATTTACAACGTGTGGTTATTGAAAAAGATTTACCAAAACATATACAATCTACTATGTGGCAGCCAAAATATATGCCATTGAGATTTAAAAGATGAAATTTAACTTTTTAAAAGGAAAAAACGATGGGAAATTCGATATCTTTTGTTACAGCTTTAAATAATCCTGAAGAGCTTATTAGCAACATGCGGCAATGCAGCCTAAATTCTAAAAGAGTAGGTGGAGCCACGAATTTTATGCCTAGCTTTAATCAATTAGCAAGTTCTCATACTGCTTCTTTACTTGACAAGAAAAATGACATCTTGCTTTATGCTTGCAGTTCTTACGCAACTCTTGCTGTAAAAAAATTAGTAAAAACTTACAATGCTGACGTTAATTACAAAGGTACTCATGGTAATACGCCTTTACATAAAGCAGTTTTTAGAAATGATAAGGATACAGTGCTTAACAGCACTTCAAATCGCATCTGATGATAATTTTTCTGTTGTTAAACGCTTACTTGAAAAACATATAGAATCGCTAGCAGCAACAGCAACCAGCACATCACCAACGCCAGGAACGCCTGGTTCATTATAAATCTAACGTTCTATGCTGTCATCCCGCGGTCAAGCCGCGGGATCCAGAAAAAAAATTAATTTCTATATTAGCTGCTTGATACATTACCTTTGGAATAAGGGGTGTTCGTCCTGCACCAGCTTTCCCTTTATTTAATTTTACTAAACCATATTGTTCTAACGTACGAAGCGTTCTTAATAGATTATTGGCTTTTCTTCCTGTAATTGACTCGAGTTCTCTTACAGATTGAGGATGAGCTTCTGCAATAAGTCTGAGCAATTCTTGATTTTCTTCCGATAAAAGATGCGCCAATGATTTAATTGAAGAAAACCAAATTTTAGGTTCTCCTTTTTTTGGGTGATATTTGCCTCTGGCAATATTAATTGTTCGTTGTTTAAACTCTTCTAGAGGCATAATGCCAACTTTAATTGTCTTCATTGTAACGTTCATTTTAAACCTCTCTTAAGGTGTTCAAAACTTTATCTACCTGTGTCCAAAAATCTTCCATTAATTTTCCAGCATTAATATAAGAATAAGGAATTCCTTTATCCGCCTCTTCTCTATGCCAATGATCATAAATCCGCATAGGTGCAACCTGATTTTTTCTTCCATATTCAATCGCATGCGCATTATCAAAGCCTATAATTCGCTTATTACTGCGATCATGTAGTGTTAATGAATATTTAATCCCGTGCGGCCTATTTTCAGATATTTGTATTTTTTTAATATCAAACTTTACCCATATTCCCAATAATTCATCTAAAACAAACCTTGTGCCGTCAAGCTCAAGAAGGTTTTGCAAGGTAGTATCGTTATTATCCATAAAAATGCCTTATTATCTCATCTTTTAAATATATCACAATCTGATATATTTAAAAAATAATACCACTGATTTTTGAAATTGGCAAGGATTTTAGTAAGAACTAACGAAAATTTTCTAATTTCATCACCCTATCATCCCGCGGCTTGACCGCGGGATCCAGGGGTTATCTAGGTAAACTTAATTTTTCAAGCCTAAATATTGCTTATAAAATTCAGGTTCAGGATAGCCAGCATAATTAAACGTCGTCATCATGCCGCCATCAATATGATAAAGTACATGACAATGCGCCATCCAAATGCCTGGATTATTCGCATCAAATACAACTTTGACCGTTGACAATGGTTTGACTAAAAACGTATCGCCTAATACACCGTCTTTAATTGGCTTGCCGTCCACTTCAACCAATTCAAAAATATGGCCGTGCATGTGCATAGGATGGGTCATGCCTGTTTGATTAACAAAATCAATTTCAACGCGCTCGCCTTGTTTAATTATCATGGGAGTAACTTTTGGCCATGCTTGGCCATTCATGGTCCAAATATAACCATTCATTTTACCGCCTAACACATAACGCAATACTTGATCCACTTTTTTCACTCGTAATGGATTAGCAGCTCGCAACGTCGTCATTTGAACATCATCGACTGGCGGTGCTATTGTTGTTGTGCTTTCGCTATATTGCGGAATTTTTGCACCAGCCGTCGCAAGAATTAAACCGGTTTGCTGTTTTGTGCCCTCTGGGAAAGCTAATATGGGATAAACACCCTCGCCTTTTGGTATCGTGACTAAGACATCTAAGCGCTCACCAATACCTAATTCAAATTGATTATTGATATAAGGCTTGGTATTTTCGCCATCAAATGCAATCACTGTGCCTTTTAATGCGCCTGTACTAAACCAAAAATTACTGCTGGCTGCACCATTAATAATACGCAAACGTACTTGTTCACCTGGCGTGACTTTAATAACTTCAGGATCTTGCAATGTGCGGCGATTGGTTAAATAAGCATCAAATTTAACGTCGTTTAAGTCTGGTTTATTGCTCATTTGCATACCAGAACTTTGTTTATTATTGCTATCTGAAACAGTCCCTGAATTTGCGGGCAATTTTTTACGTAAATCATCAAAAATGACTTTGGGATCTTTAAATGTAAAATCTTGCACCATCATCGTCACGTCTTGAGCACCAGCATAAGGATCATTGGGGTCTTTAATAATCAATGGCGCTGCCATTAGTTTTTGTTCTTGTAGCGCAAAATGCGAATGCATCCAAAAAGTCCCTGCTTGAACAAACGGAAAATCATAATGCTGCGATTGCCCCGGCAAAATCGGCATTTGTGTCACATAGGGCACGCCGTCTTGATTATTGGGATCAACAATACCATGCCAATGAACTGTCAATGGCTCGTTTGTTTTATTATTGACTATGACGTTAAAATCTTGGCCTTTGACGCCCGTATATCCCCATGTACCATCGGGTTGAATAATATTAAATACTTCGCTGGGCTTGCCGTTGACGATAATTTTTTGTTGTACAACATCCAAAATAGTGGGATTAGTCGCAAGCGTTGTTGCTGCATAACTTGATCCAGCAATAAATAGCGATGCTAAAATAGCTAGCGATTTTTGCATGATATTCTCCTTTTGAGCGTAAAAATATTTTAAAAAAATTAATTAACTATGTAGCGCATCATAAATTTTTTGTGCCAATTGTAAACTAATCCCCGGCACCTTTTGTAAATCCGCGACACTTGCGCGTTTGACTTCTTGTAGCCCGCCTAGTTGGCGCAATAATTCTCGGCGCTTATTGGGGCCAATGCCTGGAATATTTTCCAATGGGGACAGTTTTCGTATTTTAGCACGTTTTTGGCGATGACCCGTAATCGCAAAACGATGGGCCTCGTCACGTATTTGTTGAATTAAATGTAGCGCCGGTGATTCTGCATTAATATGCAACGGCTCTGAATGTCCCGGGATAAATAACTGCTCCATGCCCGGTTTTCGCGTGACGCCCTTGGCAACGGCTACCAGGGCGATATTAGAAATATCTAATGCTGTTAAGACTTTTTCTGCTTGTGATAACTGGCCCTTGCCGCCATCGATAAATAAAATATCGGGTAAGATTTCCTCGCCTTTTTTAATTTTTTGATAGCGACGCAATATTGCTTGATATAGCGCTGCGTAATCATCGCCTGGTGTTATGCCTTCGATATTAAAGCGCCTATAGGCATTTTTAAGTGGCCCATGATTGTCAAATACAACACAAGACGCGACTGTCGCTTCGCCTGAGCTGTGGCTAATATCAAAGCATTCTATGCGTTCTGGTAATTTGGGTATATTAAGCAATGCTTGTAAAGCCCCTAAACGCGTTTGATAATGACTCGCCGACGCTAATTTACTCGCAATAGCCTGCGCGGCAGTTTGTTCTGCCATTTTTATCCATTGTAAACGCTCATCGCGATTAGCAGTTAAGATCTTAACCCGCTTACCACGTAACTGACTCAGCGCATCACTCAGCCAATGTTGATCAGGTAGCGCATGCTTAATAATAATTTGATCAGGAATACTACGCTGTAAATAATACTGCGGAATAAACGCTGCAAGAATATCCGCATCTGTCGTATCAGCTTCTGGCACATGCGGATAAAAAATATAATTTCCTATCATGC
>Ga0364886_10293_pt1 | contig 25871 bp, 20 predicted proteins | sample ExccelJu500001D3_4_FD_206926 | JGI IMG/M metagenome (GOLD analysis project Ga0364886, IMG submission 206926) | Enriched cells from Trout Bog Lake Hypolimnion, Wisconsin, USA - BchlTB.July23.5000.01.D3 | ecosystem: Environmental > Aquatic > Freshwater > Lake > Hypolimnion/Profundal zone | place... | reverse complement strand
AAGTACGGCAATATCATGAAAAAGGGCAACCGGTATTTTTTCGAAAAGCGTTTACCTGATGAGGAAAAAAGTAAAGTTTATTACCGCGATGGAGCTGGTGGGCAGGATGTTTTGATTTTCGACCCGGGTAATTATGAGCCAGGCAAAGTATTTGACCTGAGTTATGATATTAGTGCCAATGGCAAAATGGTGGCACTCAATTTATCTGAACAGGGAAAGGAGATCAGTTTTATGATATTCAAAGACCTGTCCACAGGTAAATTTGCGCCTGAGAAATTGTTGTATGCCAGTGGGGGTTTTTGTGATGGAAGTGATGACCTTATCCTGTATAATAAACGCAAGAATGACGATGTGCATGACCGTAGCAATGCGCTCGATACTAAGTTTAAAGCACATGTTATTGGAACTTCCGAAGACAAGGACAAAGAAATTTTCAGCCGGGTCAGGTATCCATCGCTTAATATCTTGCCGGAAGATTATCCATACGTGGCTGTTTCACAGAACAGCAACTATATTTTAGGAGGAAAGGGCAACGTTAACTCTAACAGTGAGCTTTTCATTGCACCCAAAGGAGAACTCGAAAAGGATGTAATCAACTGGAAACCTTTTTGCACTTACGCCGATGAGATAAAAAGTGTGGTGTTACATGGCGATGATGCTTATTGCCTGACCTCTAAAGGAAATAACAATAACCGGTTGGTGAAGCTGACCTTGCCATCGGGCGACCTGTCATCTGCCAGAGAGGTGTACAGTGGGGAGGATTGGAAGATAGAAACTATCGCTGACTCGAAGAATTTCCTCATTCTTACCTTAACTAAAAACGGAGTTCAGTTTAAATGTAAGAAGCTTGAATTTGCCACAGGCAAACTAAACGACATCACACTGCCGCTGAATGGCACGTTGTCTGTTGCTCCGGTCAGTAACCAAACTGACGAATGTATTATCTGGAATAGCTCATGGGTAGTACCGGGCAACATGTACTCATATGATCTGGCCTCCGATAAATTCGAGAACGGGCCGTTTTATGTTCCTTGCAATTTTCCCGGTATTGAAAATTTAACTGTGGAAGAGATCGAAGTTCGGGCCGGGGATAGTGCATTAGTTCCGCTGAGTATTGTTTACAATAAGACCAAGGTTAAAAAGGATGGCAATAATATTGGATGGTTGCAGGGATATGGGGCCTATGGGTATTCCATGAATCCGTATTTCAGTCCCGACCAGTTGTTGCTTACACAGAGGGGAGTAGTGGTTTGCGTGGCACACGTTAGGGGCGGAGGAGAAAAGGGTGAAAAATGGCACTTGCAGGGAATGAAAGAAACCAAACCCAACACCTGGAAAGACTTAAATGCCTGCGCAGAATACCTCATTAGCCACAAATATACTTCGGCCTCGAAACTGGGGTGCGGAAGTGCAAGTGCCGGCGGTATTTTGATAGGGCGTGCAGTTACCGAACGCCCTGACCTCTACAAAGTGGCCATTCCGAAGGTGGGCTGTTTGAATGCCACACGCTCCGAGTTTACTCCTAACGGCCCGGTTAATATTCCTGAGTTCGGTACAGTTGCCAACGAAAAGGAAGCGAAGGCGCTGATAGAAATGGATGCGCTGCATCACGTAAAACCGGGCACAAAATATCCCGCTTTGCTCATTACCACCGGGTTCAATGACCCGCGCGTAAGTAGCTGGGAACCTGCCAAGTTTGCGGCTGCCATGCAAAATGCTTCGACATCGGAAAACCCTGTGTTGTTGATGGTGAACTACAAAGGCGGACATTTTGGAGGATCAACAAAATCCGAGCAATTTGATGAAATCGCGCGCGAATATGCTTTCCTGCTTTGGCAATGCGGAGATCCGGATTTTCAACCCAAATAAACAAGCGAAGGGCTAAGCCCGCTACAGGTCATATTGTTATATATAGCCCATTCAAATTTGATTCCTATATTCGCATGACCCCGGGTTTAAGCATATTGTTTAATAATACAAGTCATTGATTCGCCACATGGCAACTTCTGAAAAGCCTGGTATTCTTGTTCCGGCAGGTGCGATATTGCTTGTAATTGCAGTTTCGTTGCTGCTCGTGTATTTATTTCCCGCAATAAACAACGTTCTATGGGTATATGCACTGGCTGTTCTTCCGGGATTGACCATTGCCTTTATTGCACTGATGCATTACCGACAGAATAATAAAACACTCGGTTCGGAGAGGGGAACGGGTCAGACATCAAAGCCGCTGGAAGGCGAAAAAGACGGCAAGGCATTTTTCTTCTACCTGATTCAGAATAATGTGGATGGCATTGCCCTGATCGATGAGCATGCTAAAGTATTTTATCAAAGCCCTGCCGCCGAAAAGATAAGTGGCTTTACTGCCGAAGAAGTGATGGGACGCGATGGTTTTGAGTTTATGCATCCCGATGACCGTGGAAAGGTTGCGGCTTTTTTTGGCGAAGTGATGGCCGAACCGGGCAGCACCAGGCAGATTCAATACCGCTCTATACACAAGGATGGCCACTATATGTGGATCGAGGCAAACGTGCTGAACCTTTTACATAACGAAGAGCTTAAATGTATACTGGTTAACTACCGCGATATAACCGAGCACATTTTAACGGAAGAAAAGACACGTTTGCAGGAAAGACGTTTCAGGGCATTGGTTGAAAATGATTTCGATGCCATAGTGATTTTGGACGAACATACCCGGCCTGTGTATCGCAGTCCTGCTGCCATGCGTATCACAGGGTATTCAAGTGAGGCACGCGAGGTTCAGGGAGATTTTGGATTTATCCATCCCGATGATGTGGAAAATGTAAGGCTTCGTTGGGAAGAGGCCCTGGCAAATCCACTAAAGCCTGTATATGTAACGGCAAAAGTTATACATGCCAAAGGGCACACTATCTGGACAGAGAATGTTTTTACCAACTTCTTTTCAGACCCGGCTATCAATGGAATGGTGGTTAATTACCGCGACATTACCCAACGTATTCATGATGAGGAGAAATTAATACAGAGCGAACTGCTTTACAGGGCAGTAGTTGAAAACAGTATTGACCTGGTGATGCTGTTTGATAAAACCGGCCAGATAAAATACCGGAGTCCTTCAGTGGCTAAATTAACCGGGGTAAGCAACGAAGAGCGGATGCAGCGAAAGGGTTTTGATTATTTTCATCCTGAAGACAAGGCCTTTCTTGTTTCGGGCTGGGGAAAACTGAGGGATAATCCGGGAGTTACATTTACGCAGGTAATTCGGGTAATGCATAAAGACGGTCACTACCTCCACATTGAATGCTCCATTGCCAATCACCTGAATACCCCCGGCATTGAGGCAGTTGTTTTTAACGGGCGTGATATTACTGAACGGAAAATGGCTGAGGAGCAGATCCGTGCTCTGAATGAGTTGTTGGAAAAAAAGGTTGAACTACGCACTGCACAGCTGGAAACAGCCAATAAGGAATTGGAGGCCTTTTCTTATTCTGTATCCCATGACCTGAAGGCCCCGCTGCGCATTATTGAAGGGTATGCCAAACTTTTGGCCAGGCCGAAAAACAATTTGAGTGAAGAGTTGAAACGCGACCTGATGGTGATCAGCGAAAACGCCATCAGGATGGAACATCTCATCAGTGCGCTGCTGAATTTTTCAAGGCTCGGCAGGGCTCCGTTGCATAAAAAGATGGTAGACATGAACGAGATGCTGGCGGGTGCTGTGGCCGAGATAAAAGCTACCGAACCTCATATGAAAGCCGAAATTAAGGTGGGTGATCTGAAATCCGCCTTATGCGATCCGACACTGATTTACAGGGTTTGGATCAACCTGTTACACAATGCAGTGAAGTACTCAAGGACCATGGAAAATCCCCGGGTAGAAGTCGGTATAACTGAAATTGACAGCCGGCATGTATATTATGTTAAGGATAATGGCGTAGGCTTCGATATGAAAAATGCTGACCGTCTTTTTAATGTCTTCCACAGGTTGCATAAAGAAACTGATTTCGAAGGCACGGGCGTGGGTCTCGCCCTGGTAAACAGCATTATAAAAAAGCACGATGGCCGGATATGGGCCGAGGCCTCAGAAGGTCACGGTGCCGTTTTTTATTTTACCATCGGCAGTGAATGATCCTGGCTCATACGGCCCGATAGTTTTCTTTAATCTGACTCTCTTTGTTGGTGCTGAACTACGCGTTTTCGTAAATGCACATTCAGGTGTTTGCATCTACCCGGTGCGGTTCTGCTGAGTTTCATTCACAGGGTGCTATTATTATCTTTGAACAGCTGAGCATTCTTGAAAAAACTTCTTCTCATATTATTTGCCGGGCTTTTCGCGTTAAGCGGAAACATACATGCACAAAATACATTTCGTGCAGTGGTCAAAACCGGCGGTGAGGAGGTCGAAGTGTTGGCCGGTGTTGGAGTAGTTGTAGCAGGTGCCGGACTATCTGCCTTAACAGACACAACAGGTTTTCTGGAGATCAGAAATATTCCGGATGGCGACCAGACCATTGAATTTTCTTACATAGGTTATTTTAGAAGGAAACTTAAGGTTCATTTTCCGCAAGGGGCGGAGATTGTTGTTACAGTGGTGAACCTGGAATCACAGGGCCTGCAGATTGACGATGTAGTGGTTGCCTCTACGCGGAATTATCAAAAGGCCGAATATCTGCCCACGCAGGTAGATGTAATGGATGAGGAGGAGGTGGAGCAGGAATCGCATGATAAGCCTTCGGATGTATCGCACGTATTGCATGAGCAAAGTGGTGTGCAGATGCAAAGAACCTCGGCGGTTTCAGGAACAATGGGCATCAGGTTGCAGGGTTTGAGCAGCGACTATGTGCAAATTTTGCAGGATGGATTTCCTTTGTACGGGGGCTTTTCAAACCTGGTGGGCATTACGCAAATACCTCCACTTAACCTGCAACAGATAGAAATATTAAAGGGGCCGGCCTCTACTTTGTATGGTGGCGATGCCATAGCCGGTGTCATCAATCTTATTTCGAAGCAACCTTCAGCGCAACCTGTTTATGATGTGATGTTCAACGGTGAAAGTGCGACGGCTTTTGATGGTGGTATATATGCCAGCCAGAAAATTAAATGGTTCGGATTTTCGCTGATGGGAGTGTACCGGTATCAGCAACAAAAGGATTGGAGTGGTTATGGATTTACGGAAACACCCTTATTGCACCGTTATAGTATTTCGCCGCAATTATATTTTGATCTCTCTGCACATGCCAAACTGAATATCGGGGCCGGCTATACAAATGAAAACAGAACGGGCGGAACGGATGCCTGGTTCAAAGGTGCAGCGGATAGCACCAACGACTATTACGAAAAGAATATGTCACAACATATATCCGGCAATTTTAAACTGGATTATGATTTTGCGAAGGCGGGAGCCCTTGTTGTTAAAAGTGCCGTAAATTATTTTGACCGGAGTTTGCAACTTCCCGGTTATCTTTTTCGCGGTGCGCAATTGGCTTCTGCAACTGAGGTACATTATCATGTAGCTATTCAAAACCACGACATCGTTGCCGGGGTAGATGTGCGAACAGATAAATTTACGGAAGGGGCGGATTCCTCTATTCTGAAACGCAATTATTCTTTTCTGACCGTTGGGTTGTTCGGTCAATATATGTATCATTTTGATGCCAAAACCACGCTGGAAGCCGGTTTCAGGGTTGATTACAACAATGTATACAAAGTATATCCATTGCCTCATGCTGCATTGCTGCGCAGATGGAATGATGTGTTCAGCACCCGGGTCAATTTTGGTATGGGGTATAAATTGCCTACCATTTTTCAGTCACAGTCGGAAGAAGCGCGGTTCATTAATGTATTGCCCATAGCGGCTACTGTTAACCCTGAAATATCTTTTGGAGGGACCTTTAACTGGAAGGCGCAGTTACCTAATTTCAATGGCGTGCATATTACGCTTAACCAGTTGTATTTTTTTACAGAGATCGTTCATCCTTTGTTGGCCGATACATCTACCAGTTCTTATTGTCCTACAGGAGATTGCACCCAAACGGGATACAGCAACTCAAACGGCTACACACAAACCGGGGGCGTTGAAACGGGCTTTAATCTTAAATACCGGGGACTTGAAACCGGCCTTACTTATACGCTTACGGACAGCCATAATAAGTATACAGACAATTCGGGAAACCCTGTGCTGAGCACTAACCCGCTCACCAGCAAGCATATTATTTCGATGATGGCTGGTTATGAGATAAAGAACTTTTTTATAGGTGTTGACTGTTATTACTACAGCCCGGTTAAACTGGATGATGGTTCTACCGGCAGAAGGATATGGGAAGTTGGTATAAGTGCCCAATACTCATATAAGTTTTTGTTAATTTTCGCCAATATTGAGAACATTGCAGATATACGCCAAACTTCTTATGGCCCTGTAGTGTTTCCTAATCCGACCTTCTCGCACCCGCTGTTCGCCGAAATATACGGGCCATTAGAGGGAAGGCTTTTTAACGCAGGCATAAAAATTCACCTGGGATATTTTGCACGGAAGAAAAACCCTGCTGTTACCGGCATCGAAAAGTTAAAGGAGAAAGATGATTAAAGCAAGAAGTATAAAATATAAAGCCCTGACACGTTGTTATTTATGTTAATTCGTAAAACGGCACTTATGCACAACGGTGGAAAAGCTGCCACAAACTGACCTGGGTTAGTCCATAAAATTAAAATAATCTAAAAAAAATACTAATTGTAGCACCCTTTACTTTTATAATGTCAGATTAATTCATATTTTTATCGCACAAAATGTCAGCAAAATGAAAAACAAAACAGCAAAACTAAAAGACCCATTGGTGGTAACAGGACCCGATGGCAAGTCTAAGATCGAAGCAGACCTGCGCATTATTAAAAGAGCGTCTTTAACACTCAGAGCTCTTCATCACCCTCTTCGCAAGAAATTGCTTGAGTTAATTGAAGCCAAAGGCAAGGTTACAGTAACCGAACTTTACGCTAAATTAAAGATCGAGCAATCAGTTGCTTCTCAGCACCTGGCTATCTTAAGAAGAGCTCAGGTTGTGAACACACAACGTGATGGCAAGAAGATCTTCTATTCAGTGAACGGAAAACGTATCTCTGAAATAGTTGAGCTTGCTAAGGATCTGGCTCAGGAAAGCGAATACTAGTATTCGTCAAATTTTATTAAAAACGGAAAACCCGCCATCAAGGCGGGTTTTTTGTTTTTAACGACTGTGCTGCTATTGCGGTGCAAATAACTTGTTGGTATTTATGGTATCATGATGTTTAGAGTATCACCCGCTCAACCAGATTGCTCCCGAATGAATATGGTATATATGCCAGTGATGGTATGGGTTTTGTGATAAACACCTGCGCCTTTTTACCGACGGTGATGGAGCCCAGTTGTTTTTCGACCCCCATAGCGTAGGCCGAATTCAGGGTGGCTGCGTTAACAGCTTCCTCAGGCAGCATTTTCATTTTTATGCATGCCAGCGCCACAATAAACGGCATGTTACCTGATGGAGATGAACCGGGATTAAAGTCTGTGGCAATGGCCACTGGCAGTCCGGCATCGATCATTTTACGTGCGGGGGCATAATGCAATCCCAGGAAAAAGGCGGTGGAGGGCAATAAAGTAGGCATCGTTCCCGAATTGCGAAGCGCCTCTATCTGCGCTTCTCCCGTAAACTCGAGGTGGTCGACTGATAAGGCATTGTTCTTAACGCCAACTTCAATGCCTCCGCTGTAATCCAATTCGTTGGCGTGAATTTTTGGCTGAAGGCCGTATTTTGCGCCGGCTTGCAATATTCTGTCAGTCTCATTCGGGGAAAAGAATCCGCGGTCGCAGAATACATCAATAAAATCTGCCAGCCCTTCGTTGGCTATTTGCGGAAGCATGTGGTCGATGAGTAGTTCAAGATAGGCCTCATGATTTTGCTTAAAGGCGGTGGGGTAGGAGTGAGCTCCCAAAAAATTACTTTTAATGGTCAACTTCGATTTTTCTTTCAATCGTTTAATGACCCGAAGCATTTTCAATTCACCATCATAACTCAATCCGTAACCGCTTTTTATTTCTACGGCGCCTGTTCCAAAATTCTGCATTTCTTCCAGCCGCAGCCAGGCCGCATCAAACAACTCTTCTTCCGAGGCATTGGCCAACTTTAAAGCTGAATTGACGATGCCGCCGCCGCGTTTGGCAATTTCCTCATAACTCAAACCGTGTATCTTATCTACAAATTCACTTTCTCTCGAACCTGCATAAACAATATGGGTATGCGAATCGCACCAGCAGGGAAGTACGAATTTACCTGCGGCATCAATGATCTCATCAGCCCGTTCAGGAACACCATCTGTACCATAAGAGTGAATGACTCCATGCTCTATTAAAAGCCAGGCATTATCCAGGGCAGGTAGTGTTTTCATGGCTGCACCTTTAATGGTCTTTACTCCGGCTTCGCGTATGCCGGCCAAAGATTTTATATTTCGGATGAGGATGGATGACATGGTTAAATTAAGTTGTAACAGTTGGTCTTAAAAGCCGAATTTCGCAATTCATCATATATTATTCAACAATGGCCGGTAATAGTTTTGGAGAAATTTTCCGCATCACCACTTTTGGCGAAAGTCACGGCAAAGCAATTGGCGTGGTGATAGACGGCTGCCCCTCGGGCTTGACGATAGATGCCGGACTTATCCAGCATGAACTGGACCGGAGAAAACCCGGACAGTCTGCCATCACTACGCAACGCAAAGAGAGCGATACTTTTGAGATACTTTCCGGAGTGTTTGAAGGAAAAACTGTGGGTAGTCCGATTGCCGTGGTCATCAAAAATGAAGATCAAAAGTCTGATGATTATGCACACTTAAAAGATGCCTACCGTCCATCGCATGCAGATTATACGTACGAAATGAAATACGGCATACGGGACCATCGCGGTGGTGGGCGCTCAAGTGCCCGCGAAACGGCAGCCAGGGTCATTGCAGGGGCCTTTGCCAAACAATTCATACAGCATTCTGGTATTGAAATATCGGCTTACGTTTCGGCGGTCGGTAATTTACGTCTTGGCAAGAATTACAATGAACTTGATCTTTCAAAAACCGATGATAACATAGTGCGCTGCCCCGATGCTGATATAGCTGAAAAAATGATAGCCTTGATACAGGATACCCGCGCCAAAGGCGATACAGTGGGCGGCGTTATTACCTGCGTTATTAAAGGCTGCCCTACAGGTCTTGGAGAACCGGTGTTCGATAAACTTCATGCCGATTTGGGTAAGGCCATGCTGTCTATCAATGCAGTACATGGTTTTGAATATGGCAGTGGTTTTGCCGGTACGCAAAAGTATGGCAGTGAAAATAACGATGCGTTCTACGCTACATCTGATAACAGGATTGAAACAAAGACCAATTCATCTGGCGGTATACAGGGTGGTATCAGCAATGGTATGGATATCTATTTTAACGTGGCCTTTAAACCGGTGGCTACTATTATGCAATCGCAAACATCGGTAGATAAAGAGGGGAATGAAATAGAGTTAAAAGGCAAAGGCCGCCACGACCCCTGTGTGGTTCCGCGTGCAGTGCCCATTGTTGAAGCTATGGCTGCTTTGGTGATAGCTGATCATTTGCTGCGCAACCGCACTATTCAACTGTAACAATTTCTTTTTTGATGAGGTAGCTCTCAATCTTCTCCCAATCAAGCAGAGTAAGATTCAATATCAGCAATTCCATGGATAGAATGCCCATGACCATAAAGTTCGCAACAACAAAAGTGATGGCCAGGGCAAATAACACCCTGTCAAATTTTTTGGTAAAGAACCCAATGGCAAATGAAAGCTGTAACACCACATTCACCAGCAAAACCAGATGCGACACGTTGGTATGCGCAATGAGATACTGAGCCAGGTGTGCTTTATAATTATTGGGATTTTGCAGCAGCAGGTTAATTTGTTGCGATTTGAGAATGTTGCTTAGCTGGTCGTGGTAAAATGCCGAGCCGCGCAAAATCTTCCACAATCCGGCTGAAGAAAAAATATAGAGAAAATAATACCGAACAGCCTCCCAGCTAAAATTAAAGCGCTGTTCGCTTCTGAACCAGAATGGGATACTGATGACCAACAGACCTACGAGCCCATGATAATGATGACCCGTAACCATATTGTAGGTCATGAAGTAGTTGAATGTCACCAATGAGAATAATACAGCGAAGATGCGCCGTTTGCTCAAGAGAAAACCTACCGTAAAAACCAGTAAGGAAATGTCGAAAACAGATGAAAGCACTGAATGAGCGGTGATGAACTGCGGAATGCCGGCGGCTTTATACCATTGATAAACCCATTCGGTCTCATCAAAAATGAATGTTGGTTGCTGCATTTGGGCCAGCATGGCATTGCTGATGAGATGATAAAAGCAGATGTACATGGCAACGCCAAAAACAAAATATGCCTTTATCTGAAATTCGCGGTCAAAACTTTTATTTGGCAACATATGAATACACCAGCTCCTTTTTTAAAACTCTTACTTGTCCTACCGAATCGTAATTACAACTCAATTTGAAAATATCCATTTTGCTATCGCCTGCCATGCGCATATCGAGGCAGTATTTCATCAGCCAGGTCTTAAAGTTGCTTTCATCTGTGGCGCTTAACTTATGCTCAACCAATAGCGGAACGGCATTCTCCAGTGTAGATGTGATCAGTTCTCTTTGTGCATCGCGCAGTTTGCCGTATTTAATTTCCTGGCCATCTACCTGAATGGAGTAGGTGTTGTATGTTTCTTTGGGAGGTTCTTTCAATGAATACATTCCATACAGAAAGAACGGAAACTCCTCACGCTGGTACCTGATATGATATAATACGCCAAATATGTAAACTACAATTACGCCGAACAAAAGTTTGTCCTTATCAAACAGCCTGAACAGAAAAGTATTTTTAAGAAGTTCCATGGGTATCCTGTTTTTCTACAACACCATCAAATTACAGCCTCTCACTTCAGCATTGTCCATCCGGCCCAAAATCTCAAAACTACCATCTTTAAACACGGTTGCAAGATCGTTGGTTGCAATGAAAGAGCAGGATAAAATATTGGCCAGGTCAATAATATTAACAGCTCCGGCTTTGCCGGGTTCCTGAAAACGGAGGGGGTCGTATACATCACGCGCAATGACCTTCATCCAGGGAACAGACTCAAAAATACCCTTCCCTTTTGAATATGCCTGGCTTAATAATTCTGTCATGCCGTATTCCGAATGTATCTTTGAAACTCCGAAAGCGGAGCAAAGGCGCTCATGCACTTCGCCGCGGGTAAGTTCGTCGCGTTTGCCTTTCATGCCACCTGTTTCCATGATGATAAGTTCCGGAAAATTGAGTTGAAATAGTTCTGCAAAATCGAGCAGGGCAAAAGTAACTCCCAGCAACAACACTTTTTCTTTTCTCTGTTTCAGGTCAAGTAGAATGCTTTTCAGTTTTTCAAATTCGTTGAGAAAAAAGCCGCTTTCCCTTTTGTCCGAAAGTTGTATCAGCTTATCGGCCATATAAACCAATGATGAATTGCCCCGTTCCAGGTAGGAAGGGAGCAGGGCGAGGATGGTAAAGTCTTCCGGCGCTCCGTAAAACTGCTGAAAGCCCTTTAAAAAGCTGGTTTCATAAATCCCCGTGTCGGCTACAAAATGTCTGCTGGGTGTGCTGCCTGTGGTGCCACTACTTTCAAATATCTTAACGGCTTTTTCGCCTTGCTTTATTACCTCATAGTTTTTAAAGAATTCTATGGGTAGGAATGGTATATCCTCCAACTGTTTTACGGTTGCGGGCGTTCTTTTTAAAGACTCGCAAAACAGGCGGTAAATAGCTACCTGTTCAAATTGAAACCGGTATACTTCAAGGGCAACGCTTTCGAAGGTGGAATCGTTTACAGAAAAAATGCTATCTATCAAGGGTATCAACGTTAACTAAATTTCGGGGTCAAAAATGCAATAAATCAGGCTAATTTCTGTTTCTTTGAATCTATGCGTAAAGCGGCTTTTGTATATATCCTTCTGGCGTGCACTCTGTATTCGTGTATCAAACCGCCCACATACTCGGTCATTCCAAATATTGCCTTTGTTTCTGTGTCATCACTCAACGCCCTCAATGGGTTTACCGATACCATTACTTTTTCATTTACCGATGGTGATGGGGATATTGGTACCCCTTCGTATACCGATACCGGCACTAATTGTGTGCCTTGCGGCTTACAACATGGCGATTCTTCTTGTCTCAGGCTTTCGGCGTTCGACGTATTTTTGATAGACAGCCGCGATAGTTGTATGAGTTATTACGCTTCAGCCAATGTTCAGCCGACAGGAAAATACAAAGCCATTTCGGGAACCATACAGGTAATTACCGCGGGTATGTCGAATACCAAATGCTTTGGCGGCTGTCCGTGCACGGTTAACGATACTGTTACTTATGCCATCATTCTTCGCGATATTGCCGGGCATTTAAGTAATACCATACACACACCGCCTATAGCGGTTTCGTGCAATTAATTTCTGTAACTGCTGCGATTCTTTACCCAATTACTTCGTCCGGCTGAGGCTGGCGCCGCTTTTTGAGAGGTTGCCGCATCGCGGTTTTCGAAAATATGCGCGCCAATGAGTGCCGCAATTTCCATTTCATCCTCATTTTCGTGTTTCAGGTATTCGGGTTTGTAATGTTTGGCCACAAAGTGTGTATCAAATTTTCCCGAAACAAAATCAGGATGCTTCAATACAAATTTGCCGAACTCCAACGTGGTTTTTACCCCTGCTATGCGATAATCTTCAATGGCCCTGATCAATCGCTCAATGGCCTCTGTTCTGTCTTTGCCATAAGCTATCAGCTTGGCCAGCATAGGGTCGTAGTAGATAGGAATATCCATACCCTCTTCGTAACCATCATCTACCCTCACCCCCGGGCCTTCCGGCTTTTTATATTGAACCAGTTTGCCAATATCGGGTAAGAAATTATTCATCGGGTCTTCGGCATAAACACGCAGTTCAACGGCGTGGCCGCGCATTTGCAGGTCTTCCTGGGTAAAGCTTAGTTTCTCTCCCCTGGCCACCTTGATTTGCTCTTTTACCAGGTCAATACCGGTTATCATTTCTGTAACAGGGTGTTCCACCTGCAAGCGGGTATTCATTTCAAGAAAATAGAAATTCAGTTCTTCATCTACCAGAAACTCTACGGTGCCTGCTCCGATGTACGCACAACTTTTGCCCACCTTTACGGCCGCTTCGCCAATTGACTTTCTTTTCTCAGGTGTAAGACATGAACTTGGTGCCTCTTCCACCACCTTTTGGTGCCGGCGCTGTACGGAGCATTCGCGTTCGAACAGGTAAACAATATTGCCGTAGTTATCGCCCAATATCTGCACTTCTATATGCTTAGGAGAGCCTACATATTTTTCCATGAACACGCTGCCATCTCCAAAAGCATTCAATGCCTCGCTTTGTGCCCGTTGAATCTGTTCTTCTAACTCTTCAGGGGCGTTCACCACGCGCATTCCTTTTCCCCCACCCCCGGCCGAGGCTTTGATAAGGATAGGGTAGCCCGTTTTGGTAGCCAGTTCGCGGGCTTCATCTATACTGCTGATGGCACCTTCACTTCCGGGTACCATGGGGATATCAAATTTTTTAGCGGCTTCCTTGGCGGCCAGTTTGCTGCCCATTACCTCAATAGCCTCGGGTGTGGGGCCAATAAAAACAATGCCGTTCTCTTCAACAAGTTTGGCAAAACCGGCATTCTCACTCAAAAAAACCGTAGCCGGGGTGGATGGCATCAACGCCCAGTTCTTTGGCCACGGCAATGATCTTGTCGCCGCGCAGGTAAGACTCTTTCGAGGCGGCAGGTCCGATGCAAACAGCCTCATCGGCATATCGTACATGCGGGCTATTTCTATCTGCTTCCGAAAAAACAGCAACGGTCTTTATTCCCATTTCTTTGGCACTACGCATAATGCGCAAAGCAATTTCACCTCTATTGGCAACCAGAATTTTGTTCATGCGGTTATCGTTGTTTTCATTTGACCCGACAAACTTGCAAAAAAGATTTTTGATGGCGGATATTATTCATCATCATAAGGAGCCTCCTTCCAGACAAGCGTATCGATGCGGGTTTCGTTAAATTCAGTCACCCATTTGATATGTTTTGTGAGTTTACGTTGTTTGAATAGGTATTTGTCATCATCTGTTCCATAACAGGCATAACCGCGTTGAATGATCTTTACCGAACTATCTTTTTGGGAGATATACCGGGTGCTTTGGTTGACCCAGGCACAAAACCCGGATAAAAAGATAAAACCAAGTACCAGCGTTATGAAGACGTATACAACGGTGCCAATTACACCCACGATATTACCCATGATACCACCATTAGCAGGAAACATGTGGTAGATGATGACCGGCAGGCTCAGCCATAGTATCGAATAGACGGGAGTTTTGAGCTTAAAACCATCTATTTCAAGCGGTGCCAGTAGCCATAATAACAACAGCATGGCTACAAACACAACCGGCGTTGGGTATTTCATGTTCTGGATGGTGTTTAGGTTGGTTAGCATTTAAGATAATCAATCCATCAACGGCGGTGTTGCATTAATATTTGCGTAAAGGTTTCCTGGTCATCAATTAAAGCGTTTTTTTTACCACATGGAGAACACGTATTTTGATGTGATCATAGTAGGGGCTGGTATTTCGGGTATCAGCGCTGCCCGACATTTGCAAATTGATTGCCCCAACAAAACCTTCGCCATTTTGGAAGGCCGCCAGAATATTGGGGGCACGTGGGACCTGTTCAAATACCCCGGTATACGGTCCGATTCAGATATGTATACCCTGGGCTTTCGTTTTCGTCCCTGGACCAGCACCAAGGCCATAGCCGATGGGCCTTCTATCATGAAATATCTGAACGAATCGGTAGACGAATATGGGTTGAAAGAAAAAATACATTTCGGGCAAAAGGTAAAGAAAGCGAGCTGGTCGACTGAAAAGGCATTATGGACACTAGAGGTAAATGTGGAAGGAAGTGCTGCGCCGGTTGTTTACACCTGCAATTTTCTTTCGGTATGCGCAGGTTACTATAATTATGATGCCGGCTACACTCCTGAGTTTAACGGCATTGAAAATTTTAAAGGACCGGTGGTACACCCTCAAAAATGGACGCCCGATATAGATTACAATAACAAAAGGGTTGTGGTAATAGGCAGCGGCGCAACTGCGGTGACGTTGGTGCCTGAGTTGGCAAAAAAGGCGGCACATGTAACAATGCTTCAACGCTCACCCACCTATATTTTTTCAAGGCCGGATGAAGATAAACTGGCGAACTGGATGAACCGGAATCTACCTGCAGGCATGGCTTACACCATCACCCGATGGAAAAACGTTTCTCTTGGTCTGCTGTTTTACTCGTTGAGCAGAAAGTATCCGGACTTTATCAAGGGCTTGCTTATCAAAGGAATTAAGAAAGAACTGGGCGAGGACTTTGATGTAGAAAAACATTTCAGCCCCACATATAAACCCTGGGACCAGCGTGTATGCCTGGTACCTAACGGCGATCTTTTTCAGGCCATTAAAAGTGGCGCTGCATCGGTGGTTACTGACCATATTGACACTTTTACAGAGCATGGAATTCAGTTAAAATCCGGCGAATTGTTGGAGGCGGATATGATAGTAACGGCTACCGGTTTAAATGTGCAGTTACTTGGTGGAATCGAATTAATGGTAGATGGCAAAGTACCCGATGTGGGTAATACTGTTTCTTATAAGAGCATCATGTTCAGCGATATCCCTAACCTGACCATGGCCTTTGGCTATACCAATGCATCATGGACCTTGAAGGTGGACCTTACCAATCAGTATATGTGCCGTTTATTGAATTACATGGATGCGAAGAAATGGAGAATATGCACTCCAAGGCAAAAAGACCCAACGCTGCAACTTCATCCCTTTACCGATTTTAGTGCAGGCTACATACAGCGGAAGCTACATAACCTGCCTAAACAGGGTAACAAAAAACCCTGGCTATTGAAACAGAACTACCTGTTCGACTTAATGAATATCAGGCACGGTGAAATTGTGAATGAGGTGCTTGAGTTTAGTTGAGAGCCGTTATTGGTGTTGATTGGTTTTAATGGGTCTCTTAAATTCCATAGCCCACGATTTTAATCGTGGGTTCTGTTTATGAATGCTCTTCTAAAACCGTTTCAACGGTTTCTATCAACGGTTTAACAGCGCAAAATGTGCCTCGCACTCCTCGCTTTGCAAAATAAACCAACTGTTACTTTCTATTTATATATTGGCGCTGCATTTCGCATCGGAACGAATAAATTATAAATACTATGCAATTATCCATTAAAAACCTGAACAAAACCTATTCTAACGGTGTTCAGGCCCTGAAGAATGTATCGCTTGATATACCTACCGGCATGTTTGGTTTGCTGGGCCCCAATGGCGCGGGTAAAAGTTCGCTGATGCGCACGCTGGCAACCCTGCAGGAGGCAGATAGTGGTGAAGTGACCATGGGTGAGGTGAATGTGCTTAAACAGAAGGAAGAGGTGAGGAGAATGCTGGGTTATCTGCCACAGGAGTTCGGCCTATATCCCCGCGTAAGTGCTGAAATGTTGCTTGACCACTTTGCCCGGTTAAAAGGTATCAGTAATTCGTCTGAAAGAAAAGAAATTGTAAAAGCTTTATTGCAAAGGACCAACCTGTGGGAATCGCGCAAGAAGAACCTGGGTGGTTACAGCGGCGGTATGAAACAGCGTTTCGGTATTGCCCAGGCTTTGCTTGGTAACCCGAAACTTATCATTGTTGACGAGCCTACTGCCGGTCTGGACCCGACGGAGAGAAACCGTTTTCACAACCTGCTGAGTGAGATATCGGAAAACATAGTGGTGATACTTTCCACGCATATCATTGACGACGTGCATAGCCTGTGCAGCGAGCTGGCCATTATCAGCAAAGGAGAAGTAAAGATGACCGGCACCCCGCAAAAGGCAGTAGATAGTTATCGTGGCCGGGTTTGGAAAAAGCTGATCGCTAAAAATGAGTTGGACCAATACACCAAATACAACCTGGTGAGTAACCGCCTGGTGACCGGTAAAATGGAAATAACCTCTGTAAATAATGAAAACCCCGACGGCACTTTCGTTTCGGCGGAGCCTACTTTGGAGGATGTTTATTTTACAGTAGTGGGAGATTCAGTAGTGGGGTTATAAGGGGTTTAACGGCATTAAAACAAAACGCATGTTCTTACAAATTTTCCGATTCGAAATATATTACCGGTTGCGCAGGCCTACTACCTGGGTTTATTTTATTTTGCTGCTGGCCATTATGTTCTGCACTGTCGCTTTTGACGGCATCACTTTTGCGGCCAATAATATTTATAAAAATGCCCCGCTGCCTGTTACTATCGCTTTAACTTTTGCCAGTTCGTTTGGTATGCTTATCACATCGGCTATGTTCAGTGTAACCATACAGCGCGATTATGAAACCGGCATGTATCCTTTGTTCTTCACTACGCCTATTACTAAAGCGGGTTACCTGTTGGGCAGATTTGCGGGCACTTTTGTGATTACGGCATTGGTGTTCGCCGGTATTCCGTTGGGTATATATCTTGGGTCGGTTATTAGTCCTCTGTTTGGGTGGGTGGATACGGCGCGCATAGGGCCTAACAGCCTGATGCTATATCTGCGCCCGTTTGTTGAGTTTGTGCTGCCTAATATTTTTGTTGCCGGCGCTATATTCTATACGGTGGCTACTCTTAGTCGTAAAATGTTGTTTGCCTACCTGGCCAATGTGATATTGTTGGTGGCTTACCTGATTGCTTTCTCCCAACTTAGCGACCTGGACCATATAAAAACATATGCTCTTCTGGACCCCTTTGGTTTGATGGCCAATATTGATGTTACCCGCTACTGGACCACTACAGAGTCGAACTCGATGCTGGTGCCTTTTACCGGAACTATTTTGTTGAACCGGATCATCTGGATTTCGGTTGGCAGCTTAATTCTGGCCATTTGCTATTCAATTTTTCAATTTGCCACACCGGGCAATACCGGTAAGAAGCAGAAGGCCGAAAAGGAAACTTCAGGTCATTTTGATCTGTCGAAATTACCCGGTACACATAGTACGTATTCGGTAGGCAACGAATTTGGGTTGATGCTGAACGGCGGTTGGGTAAACTTTGTGAATGTGGTGCGCCAATTGCCTTTTATCGGTATTCTGATGGGTGGCATTGCTTTCATGTTGTTTGCCTCTACCAATATGCAGGCGATATACGGCACTAAGGTGTACCCGGTTACCTATGCGTTACTGGAACTTACCAAAGGTACCTTCTCTTTATTTTTGCTCATCATCATTACCTTTTATAGTGGTGAACTGGTATGGAGCGAACGCGAGTTAAAGCTTGACCAGATGTACGACACGCTGCCGGTCCCGAACTGGATATCTTTCTGGAGTAAGGCGTTTACTTTATTTCTCATAAATACCTTACTTGTTACCGTTATCATGGCGGTGAGTATTCTGATACAGCTGGCTAACGGGTATACTCATTTTGAACTGATGTTTTATATCCGCTCGCTTTATTTTATAGCCTTGCCGGAGTATGTGCTCATCAGCATTTTCGCCCTGTTCATTCAAACCATTATCAACAATAAATTTGCCGGGCATTTTGTGATGGTGGTATATTACCTCACTTTCTATATGATGTTGCCCAGGATAGGTTTTGAGCACGGCCTGTATCGTTTGTTTGACGTGCCGGGATACAGGTATTCGGATATGAATGGGTTTGGGGCGTATCCGGCAAGGACTGCATGGTATTTGTTATACTGGTTCTTCGCCGCACTTATTCTGGCTCTCATTTCTCAACTATTGTGGCAACGTGGAACAAACGAAAACTTAAAGTCTCGTTTTGCATTGATGCGCCAGAATATGAGCAAACCTATGTCTGCTGCTTTGTTGTTATTGCTGGTCGCCTTTGGTGCCACCTGTGGCTGGATTTATTATAATTCGGATGTGCTGAACAAATACACTACCAGTAAGGGGGAAGAAAAGAGCCAGGCCCAGTATGAAAAGGAATACCGTAAATTTTTGCACAAACCACAGCCCAAGGTAACCGCCATACAGGTAAAAATGGATCTGGTTCCTGAGGAAAGGCGCTATTCGGCAGTAACGCTTGTTACATTGCAAAACAGAACTGCTTACCCTATTGACTCGGTGCTTATCACCTATCCCACAGCGCTTACCACCGGTGAGTTTGATGACCTGGGCAAAGTGATTTTTGATGATAAAAAGCTGGGCATCCGTATTTACAAGTTGCCTAAAACTTTGCAGCCCAATGATTCGGTCACTACTACATGGCGTTCATCGCTGGTGTTAAAGGGTTTTCCTAATAGCAGGGTGAACAACACCATTACCTATAACGGAACTTTTATTCACAGCGATGAGTTTGTTCCATACTTTGGTTATAACCAGGATGCTGAACTCGATGCAAAAGACAAGCGCAAAAAGCAAGGTCTGGGCGAACAGATAAAACCGGCAGACCCTGAAACCAACGACGGCAGGGAAATGAGCGAATATTTTGACGATGCAGACTGGATAAGATACGACTGTGTCGTCAGCACTGCACCCAATCAAATTGCTGTTTCGCCTGGTTACCTGCAAAAGGGGTGGACTGAAAATGGCCGGCGTTATTTTCATTACAAAATGGACGCCCCTATCCTGAATTTCTACGCCATTTTAAGTGCAGAGTATGAAGTGAAGCGCGATACATTCAACGGTATCAATCTTGAGATTTATTATCATAAAGGGCATGAGTATAACCTGGGTTCTATGATGCGCGGCATGAAGGATGCTTTGAAATATGCGGGTGAAAATTTTAGTCCGTTCCAGTTCCGGCAGGCTCGTATTCTTGAGTTTCCGAGATATGAAAGCTTTGCGCAATCGTTTGCCAACACGGTTCCTTTTTCTGAATCGATAGGCTTTATCGCAGATTTGCGCGATTCGGAAAAGATAGATTACCCTTACTACGTAACTGCGCATGAGATAGGCCACCAATGGTGGGCACACCAAATATCAGGCTCACGGCAAAAAGGCTCGGTGATGCTGACGGAAAGTATGGCTCAGTATACTGCATTGATGGTGATGAAACACAAATTCGGAGCTGATAAAATGCGCAAGTTCCTGAAGTATGAGCAGGACCGCTATTTGCAGGGCAGGCAATTGGACCCGAATGGTGAGAACCCGCTTTACAAAGTGTTGGGCCAGCAACATATTTACTATCAGAAAGGAAGTTGCGTAATGTATGCCATGCAGGATTATATTGGGGAAGAGAATTTCAATAAAGCCATGAGCGTCTTTATCAAAGCCAATCAGTTTCAAAGCGCGCCTTATTGCAACTCGATAGATTACCTCGATACGCTGTCGCATTATACCCCTGATTCGCTGAAATACCTGATAACGGATATGTATAAGACCATTACCCTCTACTCTAACAAATGCGATAATGCCACATGGACAAAAACCGCAGATGGAAAATACAAAGTGAAGATAGAGGTGACCGCTGAAAAATTCAGGGCCGATAGTGCTGGTAAAGAAACTGCCATTCCATTTGCCGATTATATAGACATTGGCGTGTTGGGTAAAGAGACCAACGGTAAATACACTGAAAAGCAGATTTACCTCGCCAAGCGCTTGGTGAAACCGGGCAAAAATACCTTCGAAATTATTGTGGATGAAGAACCTGTTAAAGCCGGCATTGATGTTTACAATAAACTGATAGACCGCGATACCGACGATAATGTGAAGAATGTAGTGAAGGGTTAACAGGGTTTTGAATGTGATAATTCGACAATGTGATAATGTGATAATTGGGGTGTGGTTGTGATTGTTATGACGGCGGTATGATTTTGAATGAGGTAAGTGTTGGATTGTCCGGCACTTGTTTTGTGAAAGCGGCGCTTCATCATTAAAAGAAGCTGTTTCGAAAAAATTGAATGGTGCGGGCTTTAAACCATTTGAGCTGTTGTATATCTTAGCATAGGCAGTTGAAACCGTGAAATTTATTTTCACCTTTAATCTTTCATTGTATGAGTCACGTTTTGGGGCCTTACCGGTATTGGTTCTTTTTGTTTGTGCTGGTGCTTATTGTTATTGAGGGTATTTGGGTTTTCAGAAAACGCCGTGATAAATTCAATTTGAAAGAGAGTCTTTCAAACACCGTGATTCTGGCGGGGTATATTCTGAGCAAGGCTTTAACGGTGGGTTATCAACTCGCCGTTTTGGGGTTCGTTTCCAACTTCGCATTTTTTCATTTGCCGGAAAACGGGTTGGTATTTGTTCTGGCATTCATCGCTACCGATTTTTCTTACTACTGGTTTCATCTCATTTCGCATCACATCAAATTTTTCTGGGCTTTTCATTTAATTCATCACTCCAGCAAATGGATGAATTTTACAACTGCGTACCGGCTTAACTGGTTCAGTGCATTGATAACGCCTTATTTTTTCATCCCTATTGCGTTACTGGGTGTGCCGCCGTTATATATAGCCATCAGCTTTAGTTTCAATCTTATCTTCCAGTTATTCTTGCATACCGAGGCTGTGGGGAAGATACCTTATGTTGAGGGCATCATAGATACGCCTTCGGCGCATCGCGTTCATCACGGGCGCAACCCGGTTTACATTGATAAGAATTTTGGTGGTGTATTGATGATATGGGACCGGATGTTCGGCACTTACCAGGAAGAGACCGAGGAGGTTGAATATGGTATTACTACCGGACAGGTGAGTCACAACCCGTTTTACCTGGTGTTTCAGGGGTTTATTGACCTTACGAGAGGGAAGATGGATTATAAGGGTTGAGGAGTGGGATTCCTCAATGTTGTAAGCTTACCTGTTGGAAATGTTCAGGCATTCATCATTCAGGTATTCGTTTGGGCACATGTCTCTCCACCCCCGCCGGCGGGCATGTGCGTCAAGCTAAGAGGACAAAAAGGCGATATAAACGATTGGTAGTGAATAGGAAAGGTAGTGCATAAAAAGTGGGAAGATTTGATTTGTATTTTTTTCAAATGTTGGCGCAAATGAAAACAAAGCAAACTTCCCGCTGTGAAATTAAAAAAGCGTAGGCACATTATCAAAGCAAAAGATAAGTTCAGTTGCATGCGCTACCGGATTTGAAAAACGCAATGGAGGTAAGGTAAAAGCTTATAGTCTTATCTTATCGTTTATGAATTTAATGGCTTGTGGCAATATCAGCTACTGGTCGTGGTCTCGTTCTTTGACAACAATAATAGGACGGCATGTAAGCAAACAGGCCATATTTGAACGGATGACACCCGCATGGGTAGCCACGGTTAAAGCATTGGTTGCGGAGGTTATAAAAACGCAAGCTGCTTCACAAAAGAAAAACAAGCTGTTTAAAAAGTTTGGACAGGTTTGGCTTCAGGACAGTACTTGTGTTCAATTGCCATCGTTGCTCTTTGATAAATACAGGGGCAATACATCGGGTGGAAAGAAGAACGCAGTGGCAAAACTCAATGTTATAGTTAACGTCGTAAATGGTTTTTGTGCGCATATGTCATGGACTGGTTTTACGGTAACAGAACAAAGTCTTTCATCCGACATTATGAGCATTGCCAGGGCAAAAGACCTAGTCATACGCGACCTTGGATATTTTGTCTTATCTGTTTTAAGCAAGATGAATGATGCCCGCATTTACTTTTTAAGCCGTTGGAGAAATGGCGTTGTTTTATACGATGCCGCAAACGGACAAGAGATTAAGCTGCGAAGTTTGCTAAGAGGCAAAGCGTATGTGGATATGGAAGTTCTATGTGGAAGAGCAGAAAAAGTAAAGGTGCGTTTGGTGGCCATAAAACTTACTGAAGCGCAGGCTAACGAAAGAAGACGAAAAGCCAAGGCGGACAGGCACCGAAGCGCCAATCATAATAAAACATATTACTATCTTTTAGGCTACTGCATTTTTATTACAAACGTACAGGAAGATATATGGGATTACAGGCAGGTGGCTGAGGCATATGGAGTAAGATGGCAGGTAGAGATTTTATTTAAAAGTTGGAAAAGCGGGTTTCGTATAGAAAGATTAATACCCGAAGCAAGAACCAACACAGAACGGGTAGAAAGCATTTTATACCTCTTATTGTTATACATAGCCTGGTATCAGGAGTTGGTGTACGACAAAGTGAGAAGATACGCATCTGAAAAACAAAAAGAAGGATTGAGTATGATAAAAGTAGCTATGTGGGCCATATCTAATACCATGGTGTGGCTATTAAACAAATTATCCGTTTACCTAAAGAACGAAATACTCTATTATTGTTGTTATGATACCCGATGTAGATGTAACTCTGTCAAGCACCTAGAGCAGTTTTTTGAACCCTTAGCTTGACGCACATGCCGCCGGCGGGGGACATACTTCCTCTTTCTTCGCTTCGCTTGAAAGAGGAAGTGTAAAATTCAATTTTGCGAACAGTTATGGATAGTAATAAAAGCAAATCGCCGCAGAGAGCTTTGAGTTTCTTTGCGGCGATTTGAGTTAAACGTGGTTTGGATCACTTCACGAACTTGTGTGAGGTATCGCCCATTCTGGCAATATAAATTCCTTCAGAGAGTTTTGCGATGTCTACGTAATCTGTAGCACCGGTAAGTTCTTTGATGATTACCTGCTTGCCTAAAATGTCATAAATGGTCAAAACCTGGTTGGCTTCGTTATCGTTTATTACTCTGAGCGTAGTGCTGTTCGTCTTGAAAATATTGAAGCTGCTGGCGGCCGGGAGATCGTTTACCCCGTTCACTGTTTGGCCACCTTCAGCCAGCCAGATGGTTGCATTCATAATGAGTTTGCGGTGGTTGCCGCTTACTGCGGTTGCATATGACGAATACAAGGTGGTATTAGGATTACCCGTGCCGTCATCAAAGGGTGAGCTGTCTGATATGGCAGCTACTTTACCGGCACCGTAATGAGCGTGGGCGAACATTACATTCGTTCTACCTGTAAGGCTGGAGCCGTTGGTGAAAATATCGGCGGTAACTGTGCTGTTGCTATCCGGTTCAATGGTCATGGTGGTTGCGCCATTAAATTGCAATGCGGTAACGGTGCCATAAGGACCGTGGGTGATGGAGTCTGTTGACGATGTTACCACATTGCTGCTACTAGCGCTGAAATCCAACAGGTCGAACCTGATGCCGAAAGGATTTTTGGGAGTAACGGTTCCTGCAAAATCATTCCAAATGTTGGGTGAATCCCAGCCGTCGTTATTGCGGTCGCTGTTATTGTGGTCGGATATCATGAATAAGCCGCCGCCGTGCTGTACAAATTGTAAGATGGCCGTTTTCTCAGCACTTGTAAATTTGATATTCGGTTCGTCCATCACATATACTTTGTAGTTAGACAAATCCTGGGCGTTTGAGTTATCGCCATAAGTGATGCTGCCGGTAACAGGTAATTCTTCTACTTCATATCCGTAGTTCACACAATCAATACCCCAACTTGAAAGGGAGCCTTCCCAGTAAGTTTCAACTGTAGAAGATGTGACGGTGCTTTGGGCCGGTGTGGGATATCTTTGCGGGTCGGAGCCGGTGCCTTGCCCAACATAAGGAGCCGGATGCCAGTAAATATCATGAACATCGGCATCTATTACCCAGTCTGCATTACCGGCAGTTTGGGCCTTGGTGCAATCGAAAAGAATTTTTACTTGTGCCGAGGCCGGTGATAGGGAGATAAAGAGAAGCGCTAAAACAGTATAAAATTTTGACATGCGATTTGTTTAAATGACTAAATACGGAGGGCCCAAAATTTTTAATGGGGCGGTAAATATATCAATTGGATACAAAGTTAACTAGTATTCTGATTCCGGCTTCAGGTTAACAGGTTTACCCTTTTTCCAGGCGACGTAGTCTTTAATTAATGAGGCTTTGTTTTGTTCTGTTAGTTCGGCGTCATCCAGTTTGCTGAGGTCGGGTTTGCCTGCGTTGACCCAGGCGGTATACCAAAAATCGGCAACGGTGGTGATGGAAGCACGCATTTGTTGTTCTACCATTCCGTTCAACACCTTGTGAAACGCCTTGGCGTACTCCTCACTTTGTATGGGTGTGTTGTATTTTGTTTTTACTACGTTTCCTTGCTCATCTTTTTTGAAGCGTCTGTCTTCAGGTACCATGGCGCGTGCTTGTCTGTCTGCTGCTAACAGGGTATCAGCTAAACGATGCGAGTTTTTAATGATGTTCCATGTTTCTTTAGTAACGTCATCAATATATTTGGCATCGCGGGTATGCAGGTTATAGGTTTCTCCAAACATCTCCGGCAGGCGCGATTCCCAAAATGAGTGAACTCCGTTTTGTTTGGTCAGCTGTCCGTCGTAATATAAAGAGGTATGCAAAGGCATGTTAGCGTCACCGAGGTAATGGCCCAGGTCGGCAGATATAAATAGTATCTCACTTTTCTGTTTGTCTTTAAACGCTTTGGTAAGTTTGGTCATCAGGTCCTGCACGTTCCATGGCAGGTAACCCGATTTCTGCATCAGGCTGTCGCTGTATATTTTCACTCTTTCTGCCGGAGTTTGAGGCAGGCTATCGATAGGTTTATCGAACATTTCAATATCGATGTAATGACGCGGGCCTTCATTCTTATCATTGAACACAAACCTGCGCATATCCGGTCCGGTAGATTCTACTGTAATAAAATCAATGTGATTATAGTAGAAACCTCTCATCTCTTCAGGCAATGCAAAAACCGCGAGGCGATTGATGTGTTCATGCCCCCAAATACCCCATGATGATAATGAAATGACCAATACCAGCAGTGCCGGAAGTATGAAGTATGTTCTGTTATTCTTAACCATAAAAAGCGTTTATTAAGGGGGCCAAAAGTAATA
>Ga0364886_10320_pt1 | contig 26211 bp, 21 predicted proteins | sample ExccelJu500001D3_4_FD_206926 | JGI IMG/M metagenome (GOLD analysis project Ga0364886, IMG submission 206926) | Enriched cells from Trout Bog Lake Hypolimnion, Wisconsin, USA - BchlTB.July23.5000.01.D3 | ecosystem: Environmental > Aquatic > Freshwater > Lake > Hypolimnion/Profundal zone | place... | reverse complement strand
TTTCTGCTAGATAATCCCAACCTTATGTCAATCACGCCCATGATGTCCCAGTGGACTGAATGCAAAAAGCAAGCCTCCGGAGCGGTGCTCCTCTTCCGTTTGGGCGATTTCTATGAAGCGTTTGAAGACGATGCCGTCCTGTTAGCCAAGGAGTTGGAGCTTGTCCTGACCAAACGACAAGACACCCCCATGGCAGGAATCCCTGCCCATACCTGTGAAACGTACATCGACCGGCTTGTCTCGAAAGGCTACCGCGTCGCTATAGCAGAACAAATGGAAGACCCCAAAGCTGTCAAAGGGATCGTCAAACGAGAAATTGTCCGGATCGTTACGCCGGGGTCGGTGATCAACTCTTCTCTCCTGAGCGACAAATCCCATAATTTCATCGCCTGCCTTTCCCAAATCAACTCGACCTATGGCCTAGCCATTCTGGATCTGACGACGGCTGATTTCCGAGTCATGGAATTTCAAGACACCCCTCCGCTACTTGATGAGCTTGGAAGATTTTCTCCCAAAGAACTGATCGTCTCTGAAAAATGCTGGAAGCATCTTTCAAATCATTTAGAAGAACTCGGCATCAGCTCCACCCTCGTCAGAGAGGAGTACCATTTTGATCATCAGTTTGCATGCGAGAGCCTTTCTAAACATTTTCAAGTCCATACGCTCGATGGATTTGGGCTCAAAGGGATGGTAGCTGCCATCAATGCTGCCGGCGCTCTGATGACGTATGTCAAGGACGACCTAAACCTCAACTTCAGCCATATCAAATCGATCCACCCTCACCATCTCTCCAAGTACATGACCCTCGATCGGATCACACAGCGGCATCTGGAGCTCGTAGAGCCTCTCCATGAAAAAGGGGAAACTCTGCTGAGCATCTTAGACGAAACGGCAACCCCAATGGGCGGACGCCTCCTCCGAGAATGGCTGCTGCATCCCCTTCTCTCTGTAGAAGAGATTCAACTTAGGCAAGACCTGATTGAAAAGTTTTTTAACAGCCAGACAAATTTAAAAGCTCTTCTCAAGGAAGTCCGCGACCTCCAGCGGCTGATTATGAGGATTGAAACCGGCTATGCAAACCCGCGTGATGTAGCGGGGCTTCGATTTTCCCTAGAGCCGCTCCCGGAAATTTCCCAAGTGCTGCAAAAACTTGGCATGGAGGCTTTGCCGGACCTATCAGAGCTGACAAAAAAAATTGCCGGCGCCATCGTCGATGCTCCCCCTCTAAGACTCTCCGACGGCGGAATTTTCAAACCCGGCTGCCATTTTGAGCTCGATGAACTCAAAACCCTCAAATCCGAAAGCCAGGCGTGGCTTGCCGCTTATCAAACAAAACTCCGGGAAGAGGTCCATATTAAGACCCTCAAAGTCAGCTATACCCAAGCGTTTGGATATTACATTGAAGTCAGCCGCGGCCAATCCGAAAAGATGCCGCTTTCGTTCCAGCGCAGACAAACCCTCGTCAACACCGAACGGTATATTTCTCCCGAGCTGAAAGAATTCGAACATAAAATTTTGACTGCCGAAGACAAGATCGCCTTTTTAGAAAACAAGCTCTTCCAAGAACTCCGGCAGGAAATCGCCCAGTTTGCCGAACCGATCCGCCGGGCTGCGAAATCGATTGCCGAGATCGATGTCTACCTAACTCTTGCGGAAATTGCCAAGCGGCACAGGTATACACGGCCGATTGTCGACAACTCCGATCTATTAAAAATCGAAAACGGCCGCCACCCTGTCATAGAAGCCTCCCTCGAAAGAGAAACTTTTATTCCCAACGATGTCTTCTTCAATGAGCTGGAGCGGCTGCTCGTCATCACCGGCCCCAACATGGCCGGCAAATCGACCTACATCCGTCAAGTCGCACTCATCGTCCTCCTGGCGCAAATGGGGTCGTTTGTGCCCGCAAAACACGCGCATATAGGTAGCGTCGATAAATTATTCACACGCATTGGAGCCAGCGACGATTTGAGCCGCGGTCAATCGACCTTCATGGTTGAGATGAGCGAGACCGCCAATATTCTCAATAACGCCACATCCCGATCGCTGGTCATTTTAGATGAGATCGGGCGAGGCACCAGCACCTATGACGGAATTGCCATTGCCTGGTCTGTTGCGGAATATCTGCTCGCCACCAAAAATAAACGGGCCAAAACCCTTTTTGCCACCCATTATTTTGAATTGACCCGCCTCGAAGAAGAGATCCCCGGCGCTGTCAATTACAACGTCGCAGTCCACGAATCTGACAAAGGGATCGTCTTCCTCCGGAAGATCGTCAAAGGCGGCACCGATAAAAGCTACGGCATTCACGTGGCAAAACTGGCCGGTCTTCCGCCGGCGGTCATCAAAAAAGCCCAGGAGATGCTCGCCAGACTCCATAAATCGGCTGCAGAACCTGTCAAACCGAAGGACAAACAGCTTGTCTTCTTTTGATCTAAGCAAATACTCGACGGAACCCGGCGTCTATTTAATGAAAAACAAGTCCGGGATCGTCATCTATGTCGGCAAAGCCAACAATCTCCGGGCGCGGCTCAAACAATATTTTGCAGCAGGACGCGATGAACGGCCGATGATCCCGTTTTTAGTCGCTGAAATCGTCTCCATCGACATCATCGTCGTCACCACAGAAAAAGAGGCGCTTCTTCTAGAAAACACCCTGATCAAAAAGCACAAGCCAAAGTTCAATGCGCTTTTAAAAGACGACAAAACCTTCATCAGCCTCATGATCAATAATAAACACCCCTGGCCCATGATCCAGCTGGTCCGCACCAAAGGCAAACCCAAAAAAGACGGCATTTACTTTGGGCCTTACACCAGCGCCTATGCCGCGCGCCAAACGTTTGAACTCATGGCCAAGCTCTTTCCCCTTAGACAATGTTCCGATGGAGAACTAAAAAAAAGGACTCGACCCTGCCTGCTGTATGGAATTAAGCGGTGCATCGCTCCGTGCGTCGGATTTTGCACGAAAGAAGAATACCGCTCCTATGTCGACAAGGCGATCGATTTTCTACGAGGGCAAGACCACAAAATCATCAAAGAGCTCGAGTCCGAAATGCAAAAGGCCTCCGACGCTCTCGAATTTGAAAAAGCTGCGGCCCTGCTGCAGACCATGAAGCAGATCCGGCATATCACCGAAGGCGGAGGCATCATCGCAAAAGCTGATGGAAAAGACTGCGATGCCCTCGCTCTGCACCGTCAAGGCGGCGAAGTGATGCTCGCCCAGCTTTTCTTTCGAGAAGGCAAACTCATCGGATCTGAACATTATTCCTTTTCCGAAGTTGCCGAAGGCAACGAAGATATTTACACTTCCTTCCTTCTCCAGTACTACAAAGACCGGACCGTCCGTCCTTATGAAATCCTTCTTCCGGTCGAGCTCAAACACCGGCAGGCTCTTGAAGAAATCTTAGAGCTAAAGATCGTCCAGCCGCAAAAAGGCGACAAAAAGGCAATCGTCCATCTCGCTGAGAAAAATGCCAAAGAGCTCTTCCAGCAAGAAAAAGATGAAAACGACCTGACCGAAAAAATGCTCCTCGATCTCCAAGAGACTCTAGGCCTTCACCGGTATCCCGAACGGATCGAATGTTTTGACACCTCGAACATCGCAGGGACCGATCTCGTCGCTTCGATGGTCGCCTTCACCCATGGGAAATACGACAAAAAAAGAACCCGGCTGTTTAAGATCCGCGACATCCCCAAGGGTGACGATTATGCAGCGCTTCGCCAAGTCATCCTGCGCCGCCTGACCCGCGCTAAAGAAGAAAACGATCTGCCTGATCTGATCGTTGTCGATGGCGGCAAAGGCCAGCTGACCCAAGCCCTTGATGTCCTCAAAGAGCTCGACATCGTCACCGTCGATCCGATCTCCGTCGCAAAGCAAGAAGGCAAGCACGATAAAGGCGTCACCCAAGAAAAAATCTTTCTGCCCGGCAAATCAGATCCTGTCTTACTCCCGCTCCACTCTCCCCTGTTATTTCTTTTGCAGCGGATCCGCGACGAAGCCCATCGAAAAGCGATCGGCTTCCACCGCGACAGGAGGAGCAAACGGACGATCACGTCTCTGATCGATGAAATTCCAGGAATTGGAGATGTCAAACGGCAGCGATTGCTGTCGCATTTCGGGAGCCTCCAGAGAATCCTGGAGGCCTCCGAAGAAGCCCTCCTGGAAGTTAAAGGAATTAACTCCCAAGATGTCGCTCAGCTCAAAAAATTCGCTAAAACTTTTAATCCGCAATAAGTTCAGCGACCTGAACAAAAGTATCTTCATCATCCCATGTTGTTCTCCACGCAATGATTCCTTGACCTTTCTTGTTGAAGGTAAACTTAAAATTTGCACAGTCTTGTCCCGGAGGCGAAATTGCTGCAGACGACCACTCTTTGGTTGCGGTCGATAAGGCGGCTCCATGGATGGAAAGCTGTCTCTTCTGGAATTCACTCCAGAGGACGACAAAATAACCTTGATGGTTTGTTTCCACTTTGACCTGACCAAAATCTCCCTTTGCCAAAGGAACAGGAGCTATCCACTCCTGATTGACGGGTTTATACGCGGCATAAACGACTTGTTTTCTTCCTTCTCTAACCGTCCAAATAGCCAAGATGTTCCCTTGATCGTCGATTGACATTTTGGTGGTGATTGCCTCTTTCGTTGGATCCGACAAAGCAATGGGCGGGGACCAAGGCTGTCCGGCAGGTTTTTCGGTAAAATAGAGGGTCTCGTTTCCTTTTTCAGCCCTCTTCCAAACAGCCGCGATATGACCTGCGTCATTCATCTTCAGGTTTAAATTATGGAAATACTTATCCGCGACAGCCAAATCCAAAACCTTGGACCATTGGCCATCCATGCAAGTGGCGGCTTGGACTTTCTTCAAATCCCCTGAGGTTGACCAGACAATAGCCAAATCTCCCTTGGAGTTCATGGCCTCTTTCATATCAAAAAAACTCTGAAAGTCGTCAAGAACGAATAGAGTTGTAGGAGCGGACCAGCTGCCATCGCTTTGCAACCACGATCCCATCGACATTTTTTCCGATTGATAACCTTTGCTCCTACTGTAGTTGGATTTATTATCTTCCCACCAAGCAAAAACTTTGCCTTCTCGATTTTTTAACAAATATTGCGAGCTTGAATATCCATTTTTCACGGCAATTTCAGTCCTTTTGACATCGCCATTTCGATGGGAATAAAAGACAGAGGCAACGGAGTATTTTGTGGTCCATGTATCCTTCGGATCTTTGGACTGCGCATAGCCAAGAAGCAGCAAATTTCCTTGGGAATCAAAAGCAGGATCAGGATAATTGAGCTTTTCATCGGGATTTAAGACAGTCACAGCCTTAGACCAATCCTGGTTTTTTCCTTTTTTTGCAAATTGGTAATAATCTAGGTCATTTCCCTCTGAATCTTCTTTCCTTAACATCCAGGAAACAAACTGATTTCCTTGAACATCGATGAATAGATCACGTATATAGATATCAACGCCAGCGTCTGAGAGTGCGGCCGAAGACCATTTTTTTTCTCCGTCTCTTGTTGCGGCAAATAACGTTTCTTGCCTGTTCTCTGGATTAATAGAGACCCAAAGCGTCATCGCTTCTCCCTCTTCGTTCAATGCAACCTTCGGAATTGAATATTCACATTCAGGTCCTGAAATCGTCACCGGTGTCGAGCAGCTCAAGGCCCATGCTTGACCGAGCAGTAAACTCATGCAAATCGCAATTTTCTTCATAGCTTCCTCCAATTTCCATAGACTATAAATGAGCCGGAATTTCTATCCCAACCATTTTCGATTTGCTAATTATTTCACACCTATTTACATATCCAATTAAAGAAGGAGAATATTATGGCCGCTAAGAAAGCAAGCAAGGAAAAAGCCGCGACCGGCGCTAAAATCCGTTGCCCTGTTTGTGAATCTGCCGTTAACGTCAAGGTTGTCAAGCACGATGTCATGTTCGTCTACCCCTGCCCCAGCTGCAACGAAACAATCGAGGCCCACAAGTGCTGCCTACTTTGCGACTTTGGAAAAAAAGTCCCGGCCAAAAAGTAAGAAGATTACCCTAGTACTAGCTCGAAAGTAAAGATAAAGTCGCGCTTGTAGCCCAGCTGGTGCAGCAGCAGCTTCCCGACTTCCAATTGAACCTCTCGGAGAAGCTTTTCCGGATCGGCTGACGGCAAATTCGGCAGCTCGGCAATCAGCTCAATCCTTTGATCTTTATGCAAGACCACATCCGTTTTTAGCTTTTCATTGGGATAACACTCTTTCCAGTAAGAGGCAAGAAGCGTCTGGATGAGCGCTTTCTCTACTTGGATTGCAGGACTCATCCGGACTTGGAAGTAGGCTTTTCTCTGCATAAAATAAAACCCGACTCCTAAGATCACTGCCACGCCTAAAATAAGACTCCCTAAAGGCATGAAAAGGTCATCTCTTTGAGCTAAAAAGGCCGCGCAGGTAAATCTCACCTGAGGCGCCCAGGGAAGAGCGATAAAAAAAAGCCCCGTGCAAGCTAAAACTAGCACTAAGAAGAACTGGACGGCTGAAAAAAGCAGATTTTCTATACGCATCAAAACTCTTCGGAGTAGCTCGCTTCTTTATCGTTGGAGGCGGCACCCATCCACTCTGTTTTGGTAATCAGGTTCTTAAAAATCACATGGACAAGGCTCACATGGAGGCCTGTTAAACGAGAAAGCTCTTGGGTCACCTTTGTATGGATCTCATCGGCTTTTTCGGGGATGCACACCCCGTAAGCAACATTGACTTCCAGCTTCACACTGATCGAGTGCGTCTTGGGATCTTGCTCCACGAAAATTCCCGTGATCCTTTCAGCCGGTTCCCGCCCAAAAAGATTGTCGATCAGGTTCCCTTCGACAAGGGCGATCCCTTCTATTCTAAGGAGGCATTGCACGACAATGGATTGAAAAACTTTCGTCTCGATGTCCCTCACATACGTTGTGTCAGGAAGTTCGACCTCTTTCGTGTCAATTTGCCTTAATGGATTATGCATATCAATACCTCGCTTTCGGTATTCTAACGAAGAAGAGATATTTCTAAAAGAGAAGACCAAGAGCGGAAGCTCTTGGTCTTAAAAGGAGACTACCAGCTGGCCTTGATGACGCCAGGGATGAGAGCTTGGTTAGCCATTTCACGGAAGCAGAGACGGGACATCTTGAATTTACGGAGATATCCACGTGCACGGCCTGTGAATTGGCACCGGTTGCGTAATCTTGTCGGAGAAGAGTTTTTAGGGAGTTTGTTCAGAGAGAGCTGAGCTGCAAGCCGCTCTTCGTCACTTTTATTGAGATCTTTTACGATTTTTTTCAGTTCTTGTCTGCGATCCCACTTCAGTTTAACGAGGCGCTCGCGTCTTTTTTGTTTTGCTACTAAACTCTTTCTTGCCATTATTTCTTTCTCCCAGGACCTTTTTGACGTTGTTTTCTGTTAGGGTCTGTTTTATTGATCACGTATACACGGCCTCTGCGACGGACGATTTTATCGCCCTTCGAAGGATCCGCTTTAATTGAAGCTCTGACTTTCATAGATATCCTTAATTTGTAACAGCTATTGTAGTGATGACAGATATTTCTATGCAACAAGTTTTCCTTGAGGGATTTAACCGGTTCGAGTAAGATGTCTCTTTAGAGAAAATTTTATGAAAAGAACATACCAACCTAGCAAAAGAAAACGTTCAAAGACATGCGGCTTTCGCAAGCGAATGAAAACCGCCAAGGGACGTCAAATCATCAATCGACGACGCAGCTCCGGACGGAAGAGATTGTCAGCGTAAAGCTGCAATTTCCGAGGTCTAGAAGGCTCCGCTCCCAGGGTGAGTTTCGACGTGTTAAGAAATACGGTAAAAAAATTACCGGGCGTGTGGTCCTATTTGATGTGTTGACTGAAAAATTTCCTTACCGCCTGTTAGGGATTTCGGTCTCCAAGCGGTTTGGCAATGCCGTTGCTCGCAGCCGCTTTAAACGGCTGATCCGCGAGGCTTTCCGCATCCAGCAATACCTTCTTCCCCCCGGCCTTGTCATCCATGTCTCGCCCCGTCCTAACGTCCAGATGCCCGCATTTCAAGAAATTTTAGACGATTTTACCCTCCTTTATGTTAAATGATCAGCAAAGAAAAGCCATCCACACGACCGAAGGCCGAGTCCTTATCCTCGCCGGAGCCGGCAGCGGCAAAACCAGTGTCTTAACCCATCGCATCGCTCATCTCATTAAAAATTTAAATATCCTGCCCTCTTCGATCTTAGGGCTGACCTTTACCAATAAAGCCGCTGCCGAAATGCGCAAACGGGTCGCAGACATGATCGGTCCTTCTCTTGCAAAACAGATCACCCTATGCACTTTTCATAGCTTTTGCATGCAGATCCTGAGAAAAGAGATCCATAACCTGGGCTACACCCGGGACTTCAGCATCTACGATGAGCGGGACGTCCGCCGCCTTTTAAACCATCTCGTCCGAGAAGAACTCGGCGTCGAGGGCGACCTTCCTTCTCTCGATCCGACCTACGAAGCTATCTCCCTTGCCAAAAATAAAGCCCATACTCCGGAAGAAATGGAAGGCGACAACATGTCCAAGCAGCTCTTTAGCCGCCTCCAAACCCTGATGAGGGCCTATAATGCTGTCGATTTTGACAATCTTCTCTGTTTGACCCTCCAGCTCTTTGAAGAACATCCCGATATCCTAGCCAAATACCAAACCCGCTTCCGCTACATCATGATCGATGAGTACCAAGACACCAATCCGATCCAATACCGTCTTGCTAAACTCCTCAGCGCCTCCCATAATAACCTCTGTGTCGTCGGAGACGACGACCAAGCGATCTACGGCTGGCGCGGAGCCGAAATCAAAAACATCCTCCAGTTTGAATCGGAGACCCTCATCAAGCTCGAGCAAAACTACCGCTCCACACCCACGATCTTGACTGCAGCCAACAAAGTCATCCGGCACAACCAGCAACGGCATGTCAAAGAACTCTGGAGCTCTAAAGAAGCCGGCGATCTGATCGAAGTTTTCAATGCACCGAATGATCTCGACGAAGCCTCTGCCGTCGTACTCCGCATGATCGCCTACAACAAAAATCATAACATCCCCTGGAAAGAGATGGCCGTGCTCTACCGGTCTAATCTCTTAGCCCGGCCTATTGAGCTTGCTCTCATGCAAGCCTCGTGGCAAGCTCCCGGCGATAAAGAGACCCAGTGGCGCCGCGGCATCCCCTACGAAACGTTTGGAGGCACCGAATTTACCGAAAGGGCCGAAGTCAAAGATCTCGCCGCTTATCTCCGTGTGATCGTCAATCCCCTGGATCAAGAGGCGATCTTAAGGATCATCAACGTCCCCCGCCGAGGCATTTCTGACCAAGCGCTGGATAAAATCACAAGAAAAAACCGCGATCAGAAAATTCCCCTCTGGAAAGCCCTCCAACAGGTCAATGAAATCGATGGACTTTCCGAACGTGCATTAAAAGGAATCCGGCATTTCATTGAAATGATCGAAAAAGGACGAGAAAAATTTGCCCAACCTCCCTTTGATGAGGCCCTGCGGTGGCTCCTTGAAACGATCAACTATAAAAAAGCGATTGAGGAAGAAGTCAAAAGCGAAAAGGCCCGCACCTATAAAATGGAAAACGTCGAAGCCTTTGTCCAGACGTCTAAAAACTTTACCGATCTGCAAGACTTCCTCGGCACGATGGCATTGGATGACCAGCAATTTACCCACCGCGATGAAACCCGCGACAACAAAGTCAGCCTCATGACATTCCATAGCGCAAAAGGGCTTGAATTTACCGTCTGCTTCTTAGTCGGCCTGGAAGATCAGATCATGCCGCATGAAAAAAGCCTAGCCGATGGCGGCCTCGAAGAAGAACGCCGCCTCATGTACGTCGCCATGACCCGCGCCAAAAAAAAACCTCATTCTCTCTATGGCCCGCCAAAGAAAGCGGTACGGCAAAGACGTCAACATGAACCCCTCTCGTTTTCTTTTTGAAATCCCCAAAGAATTGATTAAAGTCACCTCCTGGAAAGGCTAAGGGACGTCTTCAAAATCAGGCTCAAAAGAACCCGAAAATCGACGCACCCTGAATTTGAAGGCGTCCCCAAGTATGTGTGAATCTGAGCGAGCTTATCCCTATTTTAGACGCGTTTTAAAAAGAAAATTATATTCTTACAAATATTCTACAAAATCCGGTATCCTTCTATGGCTATGGATCGAAGAACTGAAATAAAATACCTATTTCTCATCATCGTTGTGTTCATTGCAGCTTGCATTGAAACCGATATCTATTTGCCGGCTTTTCCCGATATGATGGCGTGGTTTTCTGTTTCTGAAAGCGCGATCCAAGGACTTTTGACCTGGAATTTTGTCGGCATCTGCGTCTCCGGACCCCTCTATGGCCCGCTTTCGGACGCCTACGGCAGGAAAAAACCGATCATGGCGGCGCTCGGAATCTTTCTCCTTGGAAGCATTGCCGCACTCTTTTCTCAAAATATCGATCAAATGCTCTGGGGCCGGATCCTGCAGGGACTGGGAAGCGGGGGCTGTTTTACCTTAGGAACTGCGATCATTTTCGATGCTTTCCAAAAAGAAAGAGCCATTGCTGCAATGACGAGTCTCAATACCATCGTTCCGTTGATTATGGCAGCCGCTCCCATGATGGGAGGCTATCTCAACAACACCTTTGGATTTAGGTCGAATTTCTTGGCAATTGTGATCTTTGTCCTATTGAGCTTTATCGTCTGCCTGTTTTTCTTCAAAGAGACGCTTCCTAAAGAAAAACGGATTCCGATGCGGATGAAGACAATGCTGCAGGATTTTAAACGGGCCTTCACCAGCCTGCCTTTCTGGCAGCTGACAGCTGTGACAAGCCTGATTTTTGCGGCCTACATCGCATTTCTTTCCGGAACCTCGATCCTCTTCGTCGTTGAACTGGGGATGAGTAAAACTATATTCCCTTTCGTCCAAGGAGCTATTTTAGGCGGATGGGTTGCCGGAAGCCTGGCGCTGAACCGCTCTATTGCGCGATGGAAAATCCCTGCTGTCAAACGCGCCGGGATCTTTTCGTGCATCGCCGGAGTTGTGATTCTTGCTCTTGCAACCCTTTTTGCTCCCCGCAATCCTTACTTTTTGACTCTTGGAATGGTGATCTATGCTTTCGGAGCGAACTGGATCATCGGACTTTATTTCCCTGAAAGCATGGAGATCCTTCCTGACATCAAGGGGATCGCCGCAAGTCTTCTGACCAGCGCCCGGTTGTTCATCGCTGCGCTCATAGTAGGGCTGTCCGGTGCGGTCTACAATGCCACGATCTATCCTCTGACAGCTATCGTATTAGGCACCACGGTGCTGATTTTTCCAATCCTCTTTTTCTACGAAAAACGAAAAAGTCATTTACTCGGCCTTGAAAAATGAGACCCTATTCTCTTGGATCGCTTTTTCAATAAGCTCGACCTTATTGTCCACCCTCACTGAAGCAGTAAAGACCGGCAGTAGCAACAACCGCTGGAATGAACGCAGCGCTGAGGACATCCACATAGGTGCTACTTGTTTTTTCTTGAGTTTCTACTGCACCTGTAGACTTTCCCGTATTTACAACTCGGCGGGTCTTTGCAGGAGCAGTCTTCTCAGTCGCCTGATCTTTCTGAACAGGGTCATTCGATTCCGTCAGAACTGAAGCGAGCGTTACAACGATGGTTTTAAATCCTCTTCCAACGAGGGTTTTATCTAATTCATCACCCATTTTATGGGTGATAGCACAGATCTTGTCGTATGCAACTTGCCCTACTTTATTCGCGGCTTTGTAGAGAATGTACAGCCCAAGCACTGTCCCAAACACGGGCATCAGGAACGGGAGGGCGATCTGTACTGCGGGGACGACCACGACCTGGAAGAGCAAACTCGCCAAAAATAGACTGTTAGTTATTCCCGGTAGAATCATTAATTGATGCGTATTCACCATAGCAGTGCGTGTGATACGGCCTAATGTAAGAGCATGAGCGGCAGTTGCAGCTGGATAGAAGGTATAAGCTGCGATAGCGGCTCCGCTGATTACTGCGGCTCCTAAAACAACACCAGAAACAATTAATACTTTTCGCAGTGTGACAGCCTGGAACGGACTTTTCTTCGCCTCGCCATTGACTGCTTGAACTGACTTTGGTTCACCTGATACAATTCCACGAATGATAGGGTTTTCAGAAGGAGGAGTGGAGGTAGACGTTCTACGGTATAACCTCATTCCCGAATCTGTGGCTTTGTTCTCGGCCAATATCCCAATGCCTTTAGTTGAATCAGCCCTGGGCGCAACACGTGTATGTGCAAATAGGGTAACATCGGAAGAATTTGGAGCAATCGCCAGGGCCTCCGCGACTCTTTCTTGTTGAGCTGCTTTAAAAAAAGACGTAAAAGGACCGTTCACCCGGCTCTCTGCTCTCACAAGTCTTTTGGCTGAAGAAGTGATTGTTGTTGAAACTATTCTTCCTGCTGGTGAAGTCATACTATTTTGAACTCCGTTTTGTTTGTTAATTCTTTTTGTTTGTGCACATAGTATAACTATTATATTTATAATTATTCAAGTTAATTTAAATAAAAATACCATATAAAAAATGTTATTTACATATTTTATATAAATGAATTTTTGAACTATATAATTATAGATTTAATTTGACTCAAACCTAAAAAATGAGAAAAAAACTTTACAGAAAATGGAGTGATTTTTTATTGTAAACAACTTATAATCAATAGGATATATCTATATTGCAAGCAGGCATTGACGACGGATCACCTCTTTACCCCATTTGCCTGCCCAATGGAGGATGATCGCCTCGAAGTTGATCCCCTCGCGGACCACCCAGTTGTATTTGCTGGGAAGCTGGGTCACTTCGATATTTTCACTGTTAATGATGAAGGTTAAAACGTCTTGATCTCCCAGAAAACGGTCATTATGACGGAAGGAAAGATCAGTCCAATGGTCAAGGAGCGGCGAGCTGCGATGATAGGCAATAACCCCGGAATTATAGACTTCTTCCTCTGTCGAGGGATGGGTTTCAAGGGCTAGGGCCATCTTTGAATAGGTATGAATTTTTTGAAAAAGAGGGGCTAAAGGACCTATTATTTCGCAGTCGAGATCGACCCAGATGGTCTCATCAAAAGGGGTCTCTTGAAGGGCAAACGGTTTATAGAACCACTTTTCTCTGCCTTGCCAGAGATCTTTTCCATAGACTTTTTCCCATTCAGAAATCAGCTCGGGCGAAATGAGGGATTTAGGAAAAACGAAGTTTTTTGGAGCCTCTAAAGGAATCCAATGCCCTTTGCTCTGGCACCATTTTTTGGCCTCTTGAGACATGCCAAAATCAACAATAGCGACAGGGTAGCAATTATGGCGGCTATAGTGGGCCCACCACCATTCTAACATCCACTCTTGATTTTGATCGCAGCCGATGAGGATTCCCTTGGTCATTGGATTCCTAGCGGCGCAATCATCTGTTTGAGTTCTTCCGGAGCATCCTGCATTGCCAGCTCAGCATGCACCTTGGCTTGATCGATGAGATTTTTATCCTTATAGAATTCTGCGAGGATCAAGTGGCATCTCCAGCGGTTATCTTTATCTCGATCGCCGTAGCGCTGAAGATAGCGATTGAGCGGTTTAACGATGTCATCGACTTCACGCAATTTTTCAATCCTGCCTTGGAAATCAAGGAGCGCCAACTGCCATTCGATGGAGACAGAATCGGGCCTGCGCGCTCGGATCTCTGCTTTGATTTTTTGCGCTTGGCTGTAGTGCTTTTTGGAGACTTTGGCATATTGCTTAAGAAGAAAATCGGTTCCGGTATCTATGGCCAAACCGGCAGCCAGAATCTTCTCTTCACAGGCTGTCATATTGAGGACTTGGCATTTGCGATAGAATTGAAGGAGCTGGTTTAAAGAAAGTTTGCCGGCATTTTGACAGAGCTCATGGATGGAGAGCATCTCTTGGAAAAGAGAGACGTATTTTTCCGCAGGAATGACTAAAAACCCTAAACGGCCGATCTCTTCGCCTTGGGATGAATAGAGGACAAGCAGGGGAGTCTCAGGATCGTTTTGAGACGCTGCCCGCTCTTCTTTCTGAATATGGGCCGCTGTTAAAAGGGCTTGGAAAACAGGTGTTTCCCAGACATCCTCCCGGAGTTCTTTGGACCATTTGGAAAAGGGGCAGCCCTCGCTTCCAAAAATTCCTACGACTTTGGGCTCGCCCTGCAGAAAGGCGGCTCCAGAAAGAATTAAAAAGATTAGCTTTTTCATGTATACTGCCTCTAAAGGATAGCTATAAGAAATGCCGCACTTTCCTCCAACAATTATTTTGCGCCATCGACGTGAAAATTTAAAAAAATGCTCGCTTAGGGGTTTGGAATCCAGAAGTGATATGATTTTTTTGACCTATCCGACGTCCGCTTTGCCTCCCCTATCGGGGTACTGTGTTTTAACGCTGGACGCCCCCGAGCTGTCTCGGGAAGACGCCCCTTTGGGAATTTTTCTTATTGACGGGACCTGGAGGTATGCCGAGAAGATGGCCAAAAGCCTGCCGCCTTCGGCCCCTTTTGTGTGCAGAAGCTTGCCATCTTATGTCAAAACAGCGTATCCGAGGAGGCAGCTCGACTGCCCCAATCCCGAACGAGGCCTTGCCTCTGTTGAAGCCCTTTATTTAGCCTATTGCATTTTAGGCCGAAGCACCGAAGGGCTCTTGGACCATTACCACTGGAAAGAGCAGTTTAAAGCCAAACTTGACATTCTACTCAACGATCACGTACCCTAAGGTATTCAATCTGATATGAATCCGAAAGTATATTTATTAGACGACCATCAAATTCCTCTGACTGCGGTAGATCCCGACGCCCTGCGTGTCGTGCAAAATCTTCAAAAAGCCGGTCATGTTGCCTATATTGTCGGCGGCGGGGTGCGAGATCTTCTCCTCCAGCAACGGCCGAAAGACTACGATATTTCGACATCGGCTAAACCCGAAGAGATCAAAGAGCTTTTCCGGAGCCAGTGTTTACTGATCGGACGCCGTTTCCGCCTGGCCCATATCCGCTGTGGAAGAAAAGTCCTTGAAGTGTCGACCTTCCGTTCCGGAGACCCTGAAAGCGATCAGCTGATCGTCCGCGATAATGAATGGGGATCCCCTGAACAAGATGTCATGAGAAGGGATTTCACCATTAACGGCCTTTTCTACGACCCTTCGAATCAAACGGTCATCGACTATGTCGGAGGCTACCCTGATCTTCAGAAAAAATACCTCAGGACCATTGGACAGCCTTTCCTCCGCTTTAAACAAGATCCCGTGCGAATGATCCGCCTCATCAAATTCCAAGCCCGCTTTGGCTTTGATATCGATCCCGATGCCAGAGTTGCTCTTGCCGAGTGCCGCCTGGAAATCATGAAAAGCTCGCAGGCGAGAATCTTCGAAGAGCTTTTAAGAATGCTCGAATCGGGCTCTTCCGAATCGTTCATGCGGCTGATGAATGAGACCGGCTTTTTAGAGCATCTTATGCCGGCGTTTTCTGATTTCTTAGAAACCTCTGATGGCGGAGATGTTTTTTCCTATCTCCAAGAAGTCGACTCCCGCACAAAAAAAATACCGTTGGACCGAGGCCTTCTCCTGAGCTGTTTGGTCTTTCCTTTCCTGCAAAAATCGCTTCAGACACGGTATATCGACCGCGGCAGAATCCCTCACCTGGGAGAAATCCAGAACGAGACGCATGAGGTCATTTCGACTCTTTTCCACCCTTTTTTCCTGATACCGCGCAAGCTCCGTATGAAGATCATCTCGATCCTGACCTCGCAATTCCGCATGACGCCTTATGAAAAAAGAGCCGGCAAGCGGCCGCGCATCCCCCGCGATCCCGAGTTCCACTTAGCCCTTGAATTCCTCGATCTTAGGACGTGTTTAGAGCCTGCATTAAAAAATATCTGGGAAACCTGGCAGGACGTCTATCTCCATCCTGCCATTAAACGGCATCCCCACAGAAAACACCATCATCATGCATAAAACAGAGATGCTCGGCCCCCCTTTAGACGCAGGCCCCCTTCCTGCCGTATTTTATTTTTCCCTCTCAGCGCATGATTCCCTCCACAGTCATCCGTATAATCAACCGGCGCTTTATTTAAGCAGCCCGGGTTTAAGGATTTTTTCCATTTCACTTCCCGGCCATGACCAGCTGCCCCCGACAGAAGCCCTCCGCTTTTGGGCAGACGAGATCCATCAAGGACGAGATGTCATTAAAGCCTTTGTGCAAGAAGCGGCAGATGATATCCGGCATCTGATCGCTCAGCAGGTGATCGACCCCGAAAAACTGGGGACAATGGGCCTTTCCAGAGGGGCGTTTATCGCATCTCATCTGGCAGCGATCGTCCCGGAAATCAAGCACATCCTTGGCTTTGCTCCGCTCAGCCGTTTAGAAACCGTCCAAGAATTTCAAAATATCGATGTCGGCAGATGGGATCTGATCCACCTTGCGGACAAACTCTTCAATCGAAGCATCCGGTTCTACATTGGCAACCGCGACACACGCGTAGGAACAGAAGGCTGCTGCCAATTGATCCCGGCACTTGCCAATGCTGCCTATGAAAATAAAATCAGCTCTTCTCCGATTGAACTGATCATCGGACCGTCCATTGGCCACAAAGGGCATGGCACCTCGCCGGAGATCTTCCGGCAAGGCGCAGCTTGGATGGAGAAGAAACTCCATGGTTGATCTGTTTATCATTGCAGGAGAAGCCAGCGGCGATCAACTCGGCGAAGGGCTTCTTCAAGCTCTTCATTCCTCCCATCTAACGGTGATGGGCATTGGCGGGCCCAAAATGCGGGCAGCCGGAATGGCGACCCTCTTTCCGATGGAAGATCTTCAAGTGATGGGATTTATCGATGTCCTATTTGCTCTACCGAATTTGATTAAAGCCTATAACAAGGCCGTCGACGCTGTTTTAAAAACCCGGCCCAAAGTCGTTCTAACGATCGACTATCCCGGATTTAATCTCAGGCTTGCACGCACCCTTAGAAAAAAAGGATTCAAAGGAAAAATCTGCCACTTCGTCTGTCCATCTGTCTGGGCCTGGGGCAAAAAAAGAATCGGCCTCATGGCGGAAAACCTCGATCTTTTGCTCTCGATCCTGCCCTTCGAAAAACAGCTGTTTGAAAAAACAAAATTGAGGGTGGAGTACATCGGCCATCCGCTGGTGCAGAAAATGGTTCCTCAAGAAGCTCCCGATCCCCATGTGATCGCTTTTTTTCCGGGAAGCCGGACCCAAGAAATCGAACGGAACTTCCCCTATTTCATCCGGCTGGCAAAGAGACTCAAGCGCGATTTTCCCGGCTGCCGCTCTATCGTTTCCGTCTCTCAAGAAAAGCACCGGCCTCTTTTAAAAAAAATGGCGCCCGATCTCGAACTTGCAACGCCTGCTGAGATGAAAAAATTCAAACCGTTCTTAGCCGTCGCAAAATCCGGCACTATCACCCTAGAGCTGGCCCTCCAAGAAATCCCTACCGTCGTCGTCTACGCCATTTCCCCTTTAGACACCTTTTTGGCTCAACATCTTTTTAGAATCTCCCTCCCCTTTTATGCCCTGCCCAACCTCATTGCAAATAAGGCCATCTTCCCCGAGCTGATCGGACCCAGCCTCACAGATGAAAGCCTGCTGAAGGAAGTAAAAAATTTAATAATCAATCAAGACATTTGGAACCGCTGCCGTGCTCAGTGCAGGGCTTTAAGGGCAACCCTTGGAAAAGAAAATGCAAATACCCGGGCTGCCCAATTGATATTATCTCTCATAAAGGAGTAAAATCGACCGTCTATGGAAAGCCCGTTAAAAATTTTTACAGAGCAGCTCCGCGATGGAAAAAGGGAAGCGTTCGAATATGTTCTGCCCCCTGATTTTCTGGATCTGTCCGAGCCTGATCTGATCTTCCATAGCCCGATTTATTTGAAAGGAGAGGTCTACGCGACCGATGAAGACCTGATCTTGCAGCTGTCTGCCCGCACTGAGGTCAAAATGCCGTGCAGCATCTGCAACGAAATGACCTTTGCCACCCTGAAGACCGAAGATCTGTACCATACGATCCTTTTAGACGAGCTGAAGTCGACAATTTTTGATTTTACTCCCATCCTCCGTGAGGAACTGATCATCTTAATCCCCCATTTTGTCGAATGCCAGCAAGGAAAATGCCCCGAGCGGAAGGTCCTCGCTAAGTTCATTAAACCGAAGACAGTTTCTCCCCATCACCATTTTCCATTCGCTGATTTATAGACATTTCAGTATAATAACCGACTATTTATAGGAGTTTCTAAAAATGGCTGTACCACGTAATAGATCGTCTAATGCGAGAAAAAATTCCAGACGGGCGCATCATGCAAAAAAACCACGCAATGCGATGACATGTTCTAATTGCAAAGGCAAACGGCTCTCCCACACAGTTTGTCCTCATTGCGGCTATTATGCCGGTCGATCGATCGCAAGTGGTGACAAAAAATAAGTCTGTTGCGTAACTTGTAACTCTACATGAAGTTACGCAAAATGACCCTTCCATCCCTCCGCATCGGCATCGATCTCATGGGCTCGGATACTGCGCCTGAAGATCTTTACCGTGCAGTCCTCCAGTTCATTCAAGACGGTTTTCCTGCTGAGGTTGTTTTTTTCACCTCCCGAGAAGTCGGTGGAGAACTCGACCCTTCCCTCAACGTCGTTCAATGCTCCCAAGCCATTCAAATGGATGACGATCCCCTCATCGCCGTCAGGCGTAAAAAAGATTCTTCTCTTTGCCAAGGCCTCCGGCATTTAAAGGACAAAAAGATCGATGCCTTCGTTTCTGCAGGCAATACCGGAGCACTTCTGCTCGCTGCCAAAACCACCTTAAAGACCCTCAAAGGCATCGGACGTCCAGCCCTTCTCGCTCTCCTTCCAACCAAGAAAAAAGAAGTCGCCGTCCTCGATGTCGGAGCCAACCTAAGCCTCAAATCGGAACATATCGTGCAATTTGCCGCGATGGGCATCGCCTACCAAAAAAGCCGCGGCATTGCCAATCCTACCGTCGGACTCCTCAACATCGGCACCGAAGCTAAAAAAGGGACTCCTCAGCTCCAAGAAGCCTATCTGAAGCTCGATAGCATGAACCGCGAAGAAAAATTTTTTGCCGGCAATATCGAAGGAAAGGATGTTTTTCACGGGAATATCGATGTTTTGGTCACCGATGGATTTACGGGAAATGTCTTTCTAAAGACCGCAGAAGGAATCGCTGCATTTATCTTGGAACAGCTCGAACAAACCTCCCGCGGAGGCTCTTGTTCACATCTAACGCAGGAACTTGCCGCCCTCCGCTCCCGCATGCATTACGCCGAATACCCCGGCGCTATTTTGTGCGGGGTCAACGGCATTGTCGTCAAGTGCCACGGAGATTCTTCTCCCGAGACTTTCATCCATGGCATCAAAGGAGCCCTCCGCCTTGTCGAACACGGCTTCCTAGAAAAAATCAAAGAACAACTTGTCACATGACAAGTCAATAAAGTCCGTTTGGAGGGGCTTTAACCTATTTTTTTGAAAGAGCACTATGAGACTTCATAGGGCTTTCAAAAAAATGCGGGAAAGACGCTGAAAAGCTTCCCGGAGATCCAGGCCCGCAGCGGGAATGGCTCTCCAACTTCAAGGCTGGCATTTAAGGGCAAACCGTTGTAAAATGCAATTTCGTACCAGGCCCTCGGAAAAGGTCGCTTGGTTTGGAAAAATTGGGCGCAATTTTGACAAACCAACGGATCTTTAGAGGGAGTTGCCCTCTGTATCCAAAAGGCTAAAAAATATGAATGAAGAAATACTGATCAATGTTGAATCTAAAGAGACCCGGTGTGCGTTCCTAAGAAATGGCGTTTTGCAAGACCTCGTGATCGAGAGGAAAAACAACCGCCAGCTGACAGGAAATGTCTACAGAGGGCGTGTAAAAAACATCTTGCACAACATCCAATCGGCGTTCATCGATATCGATGAAGGCGAAAATGGGTTTATCCACATCTCCGATATCTTGGAAAACACCCAGAAATTCCAAGAACTGTTCGATATGGACTTCGACCTCAAAAAAGAAGAGAAAGAAGGAAAAAACCCAAAAAAACAGAGTGAGACCGACATCTCCAAAATCTTGAAAACCGACCAGCCCGTGCTGGTGCAGGTTGTCAAAGAGCCGATCGGGACTAAAGGCGCCCGATTAACATCAAACGTCTCGATTGCCGGACGGTATCTCGTCCTGCTGCCGAACACGCCCCACCGCGGCGTCTCGAGAAAAATCGAAGATAGAGCCGGAAGAGACCGGCTGAAAAAACTGATCCAAGCATTTGAAATGCCGCAAGACATGGGATTGATCTGCCGGACAGCAAGCCTTAACGCCACGCAAGAACAGCTTGTCCAAGAAGCCGGCGATCTGCTCAACACCTGGAAAGACATCATGGAGAAATTCGACAAGTCGACAAAGCCGACCTGCCTTTTCGAAGAGTCCGATCTGATCAAACGGTCGGTCATCCAAGCCATCGACAAACACTACAGCCGCATTTTGATCGACGATTACAACACCTTCCTCCGTTGCAAGCAGCTCTACGATAGATACCGGAGCGATCACGATGTAGTCATCGAGTATTACCGCGATAAAATCCCGATGTACGAAAGGTTCGGCGTCGAACGGGAAATCGATAAAGCGCTCCGCCGAAAAATCTGGCTCGGAAGCGGAGGCTACCTCTTTTTTGACCGCACCGAAGCGATGCTCACCATCGACGTCAACTCGGGCCGCAGCAAAGAGCAAAAACGCTCCACCGATGTCGAAGAATCTTTAGTCCGCATCAACATGGAAGCTGCCGATGAAATGGCGCGCCAGCTCAGAATCCGCAATATCGGCGGGCTCATCATCTGCGACTTCATCGACATGCGGTCGAGAAAAAACCAGCGCCGCGTCCTCGAGCGCCTTAAAGACGCGATGAAAGAAGACTCCGCAAAATGCACCATCCTCGGCATGAGCGAATTCGGCCTCGTTGAAATGACCCGCCAAAGAAATCGCGAGTCGCTTGCCCAAATGATGTTCACAACGTGCCCTTATTGCACCGGGAACGGCATCATCAAAACCCATGAGAGCGTTGCGATTGAGATCGAACGGACGCTGAAAAAACTCATTCTGCAGCAGCAGCAATTTGCCTTGGAGCTCGTCTCCCACCCGAGCCTAGACCATTTCTTGGGCCATCACGATAAAAACTACCTAAGAAAACTGGCTGAAAAATGGAACGCCGACCTGAAATTCGATGCGGATGACAAGCTGCACTTAAATGATTTCCAATTTTACTCGACGACGAATGGAAAACAGCTCGAAATTTAGACAGCTCGTTGAACAAGAATCCTGGATGCCGGAGAAGGTCAAGCAAAACCTTTATTCGTTTTACTTCGGCTATAAAAAGGCGCTCGATCCTCACCGCATCGATCCCTCCGCTTACAGCCGCTGGTTCGATGACTTCCTCAGGTATATCAAAATGCAGGTGACCACGCCTTTCATTTTCCAGCCGTACCACGAAAAAGTCCGCTATCCTTACGACTATTACAAATTCGGAAATGATTTTTTCGATCTGCTTGTGGATAAGAAAACCTCCACCGTGCACGGAAAAACTCAGATCGAAGAAATCTTGTCCCACAAAGAAAAGGGGCATAACGTCATCTTGCTTGCCAACCATCAAATTGAAGCCGATCCTCAGGCCATCAGCCTCCTTCTGGATGAAAAATATCCAGGCCTTGCAGAAGAGATGATCTTTGTCGCCGGAGAACGCGTCATCACCGATCCTTTAGCCGTTCCTTTCAGCATGGGAAGAAACCTTCTTTGCATCTATTCCAAAAGATACATCGACCATCCCCCTGAAAAAAAAGCCGAAAAGCAGCACCACAATAAACGGGCGATGGAATTGATGCGGATCCTCCTCCAAGAAGGAGGCAAATGCATTTATGTCGCCCCCAGCGGAGGCCGCGACCGCAGGAATGCGCAAGGAATTGTCGAAGTCGCAAAATTCGATCCTCAAAGCATCGAAATGTTTTATCTCATGGCCCAAAAAGCCAAAACCCCTACCTATTTTTATCCGATGGCCTTAGCGACCTACGACATGTTCCCCCCCCCCGGAAACCATTCAAATTGAACTCGGAGAGACCCGCATAAGCAAACGCGGCCCGATCCACCTCTCTATCGGACCTGCTATTGACATGGAGCAGTATCCCGGGTACGATCATCCTGACAAGCACGCAAGGCGCGCAGCTCGGGCTGAACACATTTGGAATCGTGTCAGTGCTGATTATAAAATGCTACTCAAAGGAGATCCTCTATGAAAAAATTACTCTTAACTACTGTGATTTTAGCAGGGACCTCTCTTTTGGGGACACCCGCCTATGAACGGATCGAAGACAAAAACACCCTCAAAATCTTAACTCCTGCCTTAGCTAAGCGCAAGACCGCTAAGATCCGGCTCTCTAACGGACTGCAAGCGTATTTGGTCTCCGACCCCGCCGTGCATGAATCGGCTGCAGCGCTGGCCGTTGAAGCAGGTTCTTGGCAAGATCCGAAAGAATATCCCGGCATGGCCCATTTTTTAGAACACATGCTTTTCATGGGAACTGCGGCTTATCCCAAAGAAAACGAATACATGCAGTACATCGGGGACAATGGCGGATCGCCCAACGCCTATACAGCAACCGACCGCACCGTCTATATTTTCTCTATCAATAACGATGCCTTTAAAGGAGCGTTCGACCGGTTCTCCCATTTCTTTGTCGATCCCCTTTTTAATCCTTCCTCCATTGGAAGAGAACTCCATGCCGTCGACCAGGAACACGCCAAAAACATCGAAAACGACAACTGGCGCAGTTATATGATCTTAAAAGAAACCGGCAATCCTAACCATCCCAATGCCGCTTTTTCCACAGGCAATGCTGCAACCCTTTCCGGCATCCCTCAAGAAGCCCTCAAAAAGTGGTATAAAGAAAACTACAGCTCCAACCGGATGCACCTCGTCGCCATCTCGCCTCTATCCATTGAAGAACTCATCCAACTAACGGTTGAAAAATTCTCTGCCGTCCCCAACCATCATCTGCCCCCCGCAACATATACTGAAGAAATGCTATCGCCTAATCAAAAAGGCCATTTTATCTACATCAAACCGGTTAAAGACCTCAAATCGATCACCCTGCTCTGGCATCTGCCCAAAGACATTGCTCTCGATATGGAAACCGGTACGACATCCCTCCTCTCCTATGCCATCTCTAACGGAACTGAAAACGGCCTCCTCGAACAACTCAAACGGGAAAAAATTGCCGAAGACATCTCCGTCTCTATCGACAGATTTAGTAAAGACACCGCTCTTTTCATGATCGATATCTCGCTGACCGAGGCCGGCACCAAACAGATCGACACCGCCGTTCAAAGAACATTCCAAGCTCTCAACCGTTTGAAAGAGACCGGCATCCCCCGCTACATCTTCGATGAAAAACAGAAGATGGCCAAAATCGGTTATGAATACCAATCCCGCTCGGACGCCTACAGTTTTGTCTCCGAAGAAGTTGCCGACATGATTTATGAAAAACTCGATACATTCCCCCTTAAGTCGAAAATGCCCCAGCGGTACGATGCAAAACTTATCCGCACCCTGCTCGACACCCTGACGCCGGAATCTTGCGTTTATATTTTAGCAGCCGACCCCAAACTCACAGGAGTGCTTCCGACAATCCAAGAAAAATGGATGAACGCCGCATATGCAATCAAAGAGGTCCCCGCCTCCCACTTGACTGCCTGGGCAAATGCAAAACCTCACGCCCATATCGACATCCCCTCTGCCAACCCCTTCCTCCCCGAATCCCTTGCTCTGCTCACCGCTCCCGAGCATACTCTTGCCCAGCCGTCTCTGATCGCCTCCGAAGAATTTGGCAAAATGTACTTCAAGCAAGATCAAAAATACCAAGTCCCGGAAACAGCTGCCTACATCTCGTTAAAAACCCCTGAGCAAGACGGCTCTGCCCGGGCCAGGGCCCTTTTTGATCTCTACACCCGAGCGCTGACAGAAAAATTATGCTCAACGCTCTTCTATGCCGGCCAAGCAGGCCTGGGCGTTAAATTCTTTCAAAATCAATTCAATTACGGAATCTATGTTTCAGGCTATAGCGAAAAAACCCCGCTCTTTCTAAGGACCATTTTCCAATCTCTGCAGGAAGTCTCTCCGACAGCTGCAGAGTTTGACATTTACAAACAATCCCTCCTCTCCAGCTACGACAACGCTTCGAAAGAGCTCCCTGTCCGCCAAAGCGTCCAGCTCCTAAACAGCCTGATCTATAACAACAGCCCCACCCCCCTCGCCAAATACCACGCTTTAAAAAGCATCTCCTATGAAGATTTTCTTCTATTTACCCACACTATCTTCAAGACCGCTTATGCGGAATCCCTCGTCTATGGAAATATCACCCCTGCCGAAGCTGCCAACATTTGGGGCGATTTAAAAACAACCTTAAGCGCCGCTCCCTTCAATGAAGGCAAGCATTACAAACTCGGCGTCCTCACCCCTGCCGACAAATTAGGACCTTACATGGTCGTGCAAAATACCGAGCGCCAAGGCAACAGCACCGTGCTCATGCTCCACCAAGGAGCCTTCACCATGGAGAAAAGAGCCGCCCAAGAAATCCTTTCCAGCGCCCTCAAAGAAGACTTCTTCAATACCCTGCGCACCAAACAGCAGACCGGCTACATCGCTTCCTCTTGGGATGTTGAAATTGAAAGACAGCTGCTCCAATTTTTTGCCGTCCAGTCCAATACGCATCAACCCGGAGAGCTGCTCGCCCGTTTTGAGCTTTTCATCGAAGGCTTCAGCCGCCAATTTAACAAGAAACTTCCTGAAGAACGCTTTGAGACTTTAAAAGTTTCCCTCATCAAAGAACTTGAAAGGCCCCCGGAAACCGTCCCCGGCAAAGCCTCTGAGCTCTACAATCTCGCCTTCGAATACAATGCCGATTTTGACTGGATCCAAAAAAGAATCGATGCCGTCAAAAAACTCACCTATGCCGACTTCGCCGCCATCTCCAAAACCTTCCTCTCCCGCTCTAACTTAAAACGTCTCGCCGTTCTCATGGAAGGCGTTTTACCCGAGCAAAACAATTTCCGCTACGAAGCAATCCTGCAAGATAACGTCCATGACATAGGCCCCTATATTTCGTATAAATAAGCATTAGACTTTCTTTTAATCCACATCCTTGATATCCCCTTATATTATGGAGGCTATCCAGTATGGTACGCTCGCGCTTCAGTTATTTCCTTCTCCTGCTCCCCTTCCTCAAATTAGAGGCCAACCCCTCCGATCCCACCGTCACTGCAGGCCGCGCGTCTTGCGTCTCCACTCCTGAAAGGCTCGAAGTCACCGCCCATGACAAAACCATCATCTCGTGGAAAGACTTTTCAATCGGCCCTAAAGAGACCACCCACTTCCATCTCCCGAGTTCCCATTCCGTCATCCTCAACCGCGTCGGCTCCTGCAATCCCAGCAAGATCGAAGGCCTCCTCTCCTCCAACGGCATCGTCTACCTCCTCAACCCCGGCGGCATCCTCATCACACCCAGCGGTAAAATAGAAACCGCCGGCTTTCTTGCCTCCACCTTAAACATCACCGACCAAGACTTCCTAAACGGCGGCGACATCCTCTTTACCGGATCTTCCGGCTCTATCACCCACTTAGGCGCCATCCGGTGCTCCGGCGGCGATGTCATCCTCATGGCCTCGCGGGTCAAGAACGAAGGAACGATCGAAGCTCCGGATGGAACGATTGCCCTCGCTGCCGGCCAAGAAATCCTCATGACGCTCCAAGGCGAAGAAAGGCTCACGGTGCGCCTATCGGCCCCCGGCTCCAAAGAAGAGACAGGCATCCATCAGGCCGGAACATTAAAAGCCCTCCAAGCCGAACTCAAAGCCGACGGCAACCTCTATGCCTATGCGATCAAGAATGACGGGCACATCAGCGCCACTTCCGCAGTCCAACGCAATGGCAGAATCTATCTCGTCGCTGAAAAAGGGCATGTCGCCTCCGGCGGCACCCTCAAAGCCCCCGGCGGAGAGGTGCGCATCCTCGGCCAAATCACCAGCCTGACAGACCAAGCTTCCATCGATGTCTCCCACAGCACCGGCGGCGGCACCGTCCTCATCGGCGGAGACTTCCAAGGAAAAAATCC
>Ga0364886_10319_pt1 | contig 26225 bp, 26 predicted proteins | sample ExccelJu500001D3_4_FD_206926 | JGI IMG/M metagenome (GOLD analysis project Ga0364886, IMG submission 206926) | Enriched cells from Trout Bog Lake Hypolimnion, Wisconsin, USA - BchlTB.July23.5000.01.D3 | ecosystem: Environmental > Aquatic > Freshwater > Lake > Hypolimnion/Profundal zone | place... | reverse complement strand
TGCCAGAACGGGACACAATGCCAATACTGCCGGGCAAGTGGATTTTTGCTGGCATAATGCCAATCTTACATTCGCCTGGGGTGATGATGCCGGGGCAATTGGGGCCGATCAATAACGCCCCCGTGCTGGCCATTGCCGCTTTGACACGCATCATCTGCAAGGTAGGGATGCCTTCGGTGATGCAGACGATCAGTGTTATGCCTGCATCAATCGCTTCTAAAATGGCATCGGCGGCATAAAACGGTGGTACATAAATGACGCTGGCGGTGGCGCCGGTGCGGTCAACCGCGTCCTGTACGGTGTTGAACACGGGTAGCCCCAAGTGGTTTTCGCCGCCACGCTCCGGTGTGACCCCGCCCACCAATTGCGTGCCGTAATCGAGGGCTTGTTGCGAGTGGAAAGTGCCTTGTTTGCCGGTGAAGCCTTGGCAGATCACTTTAGTGTCTTTATTGATTAGGATGCTCATGTTATGCCTTTTAAAACCGTGAAGGGGTGGGTGTTGGACACCGTGTTGTTATGCCGGTTGTTATTGCGCCGCCAGAGCGACCACTTGTTCCGCCGCATGTGCCAAGTCATCGGCGGCATAGAGGTTCAATCCGGTATTGCTCAACAAGGCCCGGCCCTCTTCCACGTTAGTGCCTTCCAGCCGCACCACCACAGGTACGGTGACATGGATTTGCTGGATGGCTTCCAATATGCCTTGGGCGATCACGTCGCATTTGACAATGCCGCCAAATATGTTGACCAGCACGGCTTTGACCGTGCCATCGGCTAAAATCAGCTTGAACGCCTCGCACACTTTAGCGACGGTTGTGCCGCCACCGACATCCAAGAAGTTGGCAGGCAGGCCACCTTTCAATTTGACTAAATCCATTGTTGCCATCGCCAAGCCTGCGCCATTGACCATACAGCCGATATTGCCGTCCAAGGTGATGTAATTTAGCCCGAATTGCTGCGCCTCGTTTTCCCGCGCATCTTCTTGTGCGGGGTCTTGCAGGGCGAGGATATCAGGGTGCAAGGCCACCGCGTTGTCATCAAAGTTGATTTTGGCATCCAAGGCCAGCAACGCGCCGCTATCGGTTTCAATTAACGGATTAATTTCAATTTGGCTGGCATCTTTGGCCAAAAATAACTGGTACAAGCCGTGCATAATGCCGCTTAAAGCGAGCAGCTGGCTACCTTGCAAGCCCAACGCGTAGGCCACCCGTCGGCATTGGTAAGCTTGTAGCCCGGCGGCTGGGTGTATAGCCACGGTGATGATTTGTTCAGGGTTGCTATGGGCCACACTTTCTATGTCCATACCACCGGCTGCGGAGGCAATGAAAATAAGCCGCTCGCTGGCACGGTCCAGCACCAAGCTTAAATAAAGTTCGCGTTTGATAGGGTAGGTGGTTTCGACCAGCAAGCCATTGACAGGCAATCCAGCCGAATCGGTTTGCAATGTCACCAGCCGCGAACCCAGCAACTGTTGGCTAGCTTCGCGCACCTCAGCGACGCTGCGAACCAATTTGACCCCACCGGCCTTGCCCCGCCCCCCCGCATGGACTTGGGCTTTGACCACCCAACTGTCACCGCCTAAGGCTTGGGCCGCCTGTCCGGCCTGTTCGGCGGACTCGGCATACTGTCCATCGGGCACAGGTATGGCAAACTGACGGAACAATTGTTTGGCTTGATACTCATGAATGTTCATTAACTGCTCCAGATAGTCCAGTAAGTCATACGGGATGGGGTGGGTGGGCAAAATAAGCGTTATGGCAACGCATAAAGAGGGTATAAAGTGCGGTTATTCTATCGAAGTTTAAGCAAAATACCATGCTAAATTATTGGCTGCCGATATGGCCTGGTGGCTTGTCGGTTCTCATAATTCATGAAAAACTGGCTACCATAAAATTCGATCAGTTACAGAAATTATGAGATTTTAGCTTCCTTAACAAATCTCATATTTAGTGAAATCTGTACTGCCGCAAGAACGGCCAAAGTGCGACATTCAAGATTTGGTTGGCAACATGATCGTCTTGTATCACCCCGTTGTAGAACAATCGCGCACGGAGAAAAGGTGCAACTTAACGTCGGAGCTGATCGTCGACCAGTAGGCATGCGTGAAGCCCTGCCCTTCATGGCAATGTCAAATCAGATGGTCGGGTAACGGAAGGTTATGCAAGAAGTAGTCATTCTTGTAGTCACTGTCCATTGGAGAGATTCGGTGCATGAATCCATTGCTTTGAGTGTCGGAGTTGACTATAAGCTTGCTGAGCAATGAAAGAGTCTGACTTTGGACAGGCTCGAGATTTTGTCTAATATTAATCAGCTCCTCAACAGAATGCTCCTCCAAGAAATTGAAGTGTCTGCCCAGTAATCCACAGATACCATCCGACAATTGAATCTCTATGAAATCTCGAGATTCCACGAAGGAATATTTGACGAACCGTCCCTTATATTCAACCTGAGTGTTCCCCAATGCCTCCTGAACTTCGGTTTCGTTGTCAAACGTATGAAAACTTGTTGGGTAGATGTACAAGGGTCGTAGAAATAGACCTTTGAAGCTACCAATGAGCACGTCATCCTTATTGTCCATGATGAAAGGCAACTCTGGAAGGTTTGCAGCTTTGCGTATCATGTATATAACCAGTTCGCTGATGTCAGATTGTTGCTTCTTGGAAACTGATTCAAGAAAACTAGAAAATTCCGTCATGAATGCAGAGCTTGCATTTCGCTGGACATTTGGAAACCGATATTTTTTAAGAATTAGCACCAATCGATCTAAGTCTGCATTGGCAAGGTTGAATAGCTCGCTCTTGATGTGCATGGTATACGGCATGTACTGGCGAAGCTCGGGTTCTTCCCAGAGCGAATCCACAATGTCCACCAGTGACCAATAGAGGGGATTGAAGTTGGTGTAGTGGATGAACACCCCATTGGCAATCAGCCACTCCAAAAGCGTCTTTATCTTCTTGGAGTGCAGCACGCCGAGATAGCTACCCGTGGCAAGCTGATTGAACTTGATTTCCTTGGCGGATTTTTGGATGTTCAGCGACTTGACCAGCTCATCAAATCCGGTCAATGGCTCGGACTTTTTGTGGACAATTCCTCCTAAGACAAAGTTCTTGGGCCGCTCGTTGAAACCATCATCCCTGATCCAGAACTTGCGGATGTTGTTGGTTTCGTCGTAGAAGAAAGCATATTCTTCGTCTAGCCCGTAGAGGGGGTGCCCCGCAAAGATATTTAAGAGCGCGCCTGCTCTAAGTTCCTCCGCATTCAGGATGATGGGATTTAGCTGCTCTTCACTCATTTATAAACCTTTATCAATTTTGAGGATATCATCTACATGTCGTACCTGGTAGGCAAGAACCTAAATTCTCGCAGTGTCACTGGCAAGCGTTAGCAGGGATACGACTTCGTTGCTTACACAACTACTTTTAACCAGAGTGAGCAAGCTAATCATCCAACACACATTTTATAAATTTTGAGATTTCATTTCACAATTGTGAAATTTTTTTCATTAAGTATAAGAACTGACATGGCCGTCCGCAAGCATATCCGCTTGAAATGATAAATCGCCTTGACTTCCATAAACAAGGTAATATTCTATATGATATGAAAAAGCATCGTGTTGTTTTGGATACCAATGTGTTAGTTGCCGCATCCAGAAGCCGGAACGGTGCTTCATTTGCCCTGCTATTGGCATTAAAAAAGAGTCAATTTATAGCATTGGCTTCAGTGCCACTGATGCTGGAGTACGAGGCTGTATTGAAACGACCGGAGCACCTATGTGTCAGTGAGCGAACTGTTGCATCGACGGATGCTTTTCTGGATGCACTTTCGTTGTTTATTGAACCCGTGCATCTGCATTACCTTTGGCGTCCACAATTGCGTGACCCTGCCGATGAGATGGTGCTTGAAACCGCGTTAAATGGTCGTGCTGATCTGTTGGTAACCTTAAATAGTGCAGATTTTACCCCCGCCAGCCATTTTCGGCTGGCACTGTCAACCCCAGGCGTATTTCTGCGCCAACTGCAAAAGGAGAAAAACTGATGGCTAACTATGCACTGCGTGTTCCCGAATCCCTTTTTACTTATGCCCGCAAAGTCGCGGCAGAGGAGCATGTATCAATGAACCAATTTTTCGTCATGGCCATTGCCGAAAAGGTTTCTGCATTAAAAACCGAAGCCTATTTCAGTGAGCGGCATTCTCGAGCAGATACCGATGCTTTTGATGTTTGGCTCAACGCCAGCCCTGATACACAACCGATGAATGGTGATGAGCTAATTTGAGCTGAACCGGCACTGATAAATTTTTCCGTCTATCAGCCCTGATATTTTTCCATGCTTGCCAATTGCGCCATGGCGGCTTTGATAACCGCTTCGGCTTCTGGATTAAGGTCTTTGTTTGTATAGACTTTGTCCAGTAATCCCTCAGCCACTAAGGCCTCTTTTATCCAACGCTTAGTGAAACGGTAATTGCTGGTTATGCTGGCCACTTCGCCCGATAACGGGTCGCGGACAGTGCCTTTGGCCAAGGCTTGCACCGCTAGGGCCGGAGACGGCGCAGGGACGGGGGTTTTGGCTTTTGCTTTTGTTGGGCTTGGTTTTTTTGCTTTAACAAAGGTGGCGGGTTGCTTAGGTTTTATTGGGGGGATCGCGGCGGCTAGGGGTGCGGACATTTGCCCTACGGGGTCGGCTGTTTCTGGTTTGGCTGTTGGGGAAGGTGATGACGCGTTATTTTGAGAACTGCTGTAAACAGAATGTGCCACATAAGCCACAAACATAATTGACATTACAAATAATATTTCAATCATCACTTCCCCTTGGTTTTTAAAACCTAATAATTTTTATTGGTGGCACAGTGTCATTCCATTAAGTTGCTTAATGATAACCCGAACTGAAGCGCTTGACGCAACAGTTTGTCAGCCGGTTGTGTAATAATGGCCGCCTACAATCAAGCTATCCGCCATTTTCTCCAAAAGATGCTCAGCTGACCAATATAACACCCTGATTCTAATTTATTTTAATTGATGTGCCAACACTTTTCCGGACACATTGCAAAACAAATGTGTTGTATAAAAATGGCTATTGATTGAGGCTTTTTTATGATGGCAAGTAATTTATGCGTCACCCGCCGCCAATAGGTTTGCCGTGATATTGGACTCGCCGGGCCTTGCTGAAGGCCTGTCTTTCGGCCACTGTCTTGCAGGGCGGTCTTGATTTTATATCAGCCGCTTAAGGGGGATTTGGCGCGCCCGAGAGGATTCGAACCTCTGACCTCAGCCTCCGGAGGGCTGCGCTCTATCCAGCTGAGCTACGGGCGCGTAGCCGGATATTATAGCAATGTTATTGGACAATTACGATAGCATTGTTTTTAAATGGGCCAGGCTGGCTTTGCCGCGTTCTTTCAGCACTTCGGGCGGCAATTGTTTTTTGTTGACCCATTCCAAGTCCTCTTCCGGCAGCTCGCTTAAAAAGCGGCTGGGTTCGCATTCGCTGATTTCGCCGTAGCGTTTGCGGTGCGTGCAATAGCTAAAGGTCAGGCTGCGTTGGGCGCGGGTGATGCCCACATAAGCAAGCCTACGCTCTTCTTCTATGTTGTCGGTTTCTATGCTGTTTTGGTGCGGCAACAGATTTTCTTCCATGCCAATCAGGAACACATGCGGAAATTCCAGGCCCTTGGCGGCGTGCAAAGTCATCAGGCTGACTTGGTCGCTGCTGTTGTCTTCTTCGGCGCGTTCTAAAATATCCATCAGCATGATCTTGGCGACCAGTTCATCTAACGGCATAGCTGTTCCGCCCTCTTTTTCGGCAATGCGTTTAAGCCAAGCAACCAAATCTGTGACATTTCTTAGTTTGCGTTCTGCCGATTCCTTGCTTTTGCTTTCTTCACGCAAATATTGCGGGTAGCCTATGTGGTCAATAACCTGCTCAATCACAGCAAACGTGTCGCCTTGTCCGATGCGTTGGGTGGTTTCCAGCACCCAGTCGTGGAATTTGTTAAGCCGCTGGCTGGCCTTTTCGGATAGCGTTTGTGTCAAACCTAGCTCATTGCTGGCGGCAAACAGGCTAATATGCCGCTTGTTGGCGTAAGCCCCCAGCTTTTCCAAGGTGGTCGGGCCGATTTCCCGGCGTGGTGTGTTGATGATGCGCAAATAAGCGGCATCATCATCAGGGTTTACAAACAGGCGCAGATAACCCAGCACGTCTTTAATTTCCGCCAAAGCAAAAAATGACGTGCTGCCGCTGATAAAATAAGGGATATTGTTTTCGCGCAGGCTTTTTTCAAACAACCGTGATTGGTGGTTGCCTCGGTACAGGATGGCGTAGTCTTGGTAATGGCTGGCGGTGCGGAATTTATGATGGATGATTTCCGAGACAATTTGCTGGGCTTCGGCGTTTTCGTCTTTGTGGCTTAACACCCTCAAGGCATCACCATAACCCAACTGGCTCCACAATTTTTTCTCGAAGGTGTGCGGGTTGTTGGCGATCAGTTGGTTGGCAACTTTTAGGATGCGTCCGGTCGAGCGGTAATTTTGTTCCAGCTTAATCACTTGCAAGCGGGTAAAGTCTTTTTGCAGTTGGGCAAGGTTTTCCGGTTGCGCCCCGCGCCAGGCATAAATGGACTGGTCATCGTCACCCACTACGGTGAATCGCCCTAAGTTTCCGGCAATCAGCTTGACCAATTGGTATTGGGTGGTGTTGGTGTCTTGGTATTCATCCACCAATAAATAACGGATTTTGTTCTGCCATTTTTCTAGTACCGCCGGGTGTTGTTGGAACAGCAACACCGGCAGCAGGATCAGGTCATCAAAATCCACCGCATTGTAAGCTTTCAAATTGCGGATATAGTCGGCATAAAGCTGGGCTATAGGGTATTGTTCGGCGTTGGCGTAAGCAGCGGCCTGTTCAGGCGTGATAAATGCGTTTTTCCATTGGCCGATTTGTTGCGCGTATTGGTCGATATTGTCGCTGTCACAACCTTTAGCCCCGTGGCTGACTAAGTTACGCAACAGCGTGGCTTTGTCTTGCTCATCAAACAGTGTTAGCCCAGATTTGTAGCCTAAGGTTTTGCTTTCGGCCTTTAAAATATCCAGCCCCAAAGAGTGGAAAGTGGACACCCGCAAGCCCCGGCTTTGTTGGCTATCCAGCAATTTGGACACGCGGTTTTTCATTTCCCGCGCCGCTTTGTTGGTGAAGGTGACGGCGGCAATATGCCGTGCCGGTGTGCCTTGCTTGACCAGCCAAGCTATTTTTTCGGTGATCACCCGGGTTTTGCCGCTGCCAGCCCCCGCCAGCACCAGCAAGGGATGGTCGATGGTTTTGACGGCGGCGAGTTGTTGGGGGTTGAGTTTGGACATGAATACAGGCTAAAACAAGCGGTTTAATGGGGTGGGCAGTTTGATACAAACTAGGCCATTTTGCTGCAATGACGCTTGCTGTTTTAGGGGGTGTCATTAGTTGGTTTTTTAGCACGTCCGGTCAAAAAAACCGCAGCCAGGCCTGTGATGGCAAGCCCAGCTATTGTGCCGCCCGCTTCAGGCTGCCCATGTACAGCCGCGTAAACACCACCGCCAATGCCAGATAAGCCAATCAGCCGTTCGATAAAAATGAACGTATTGCCCCGTTGGGTTTCTTTCCGGCGATATTCGGCTTCGGCTTGGGTTTGCTCAAATATCCAGTCTACACGGAAGTGATGGAATTGTTCGATTTGTTGGACGGGGATGATGGGGCTATCAGATTCATGCTGCTGGACGATCAGATCACCGTACCGGCTTTTAACGGATGCGTGGGTTGATTTTGCCATTTTTAGTCACGTTATTACGCAAGCCTTTGCCGACCTTAGCCGCATCGCTGCGTAATGAGGCGGTATCTTTAGAAAAATCGCCGCGCTGTGGAAGGTAATAATCTTGCTCTGGATATAGCACCAAGGCTTTTTTTATCCCATCTAACCAGTTTTGTAAATGCATATTCATAAGTTTAACGCTAAAAATTTTAAGCCAATATACCGAGTTGGCAGGCTATTATCAATATCACGCTTGGGGTTGAAAACGCTTCGCCCGTTTGGCCCAGTTAAGCCCGGCACTTACTCGCGCACCACCCGCCTAGGGTCAAAGGCATCTTGCACCACGTCGGCAAACAGGTTGGCTGCCAGCACCAAGGCGAACATGAACACAAATGCAGCGGATAACGACCACCACACCACAGGCTCTCGCGCCATTTCCAGCCGCGCACCGTTAATCATATTGCCCCAGCTATAAGTGGTTGGGTCAACACCAATATTGATATAGGACAACACCGCTTCTGCCAGCACCAAGGCGCTAAAATCCAACACCACCGAAATTAGCACAATATGCATCACATTGGGCAAGATGTGGCGGATTAATATTGTGCCTTGGCTGACCCCCAATGCTTGCGCGGCCTGCACATATTCCATTTCCCTAAGCTTCAGGGTTTCGGCCCGCAACAGCCGGCATAAGCCTGTCCAATTGGTCACGCCCAAAATCAGGCACAAAAACAACAGGCGTAAATCCGAGCGCATCACCACGCTGGTAAAGGCTGCTTCATGGTTCGCCATATAAATTTGCACCACCAAAATGGAGGCGGCAATCAACAACACACTGGGTATGGCGTTAAGCGTGGTGTACAGGTATTGGATGACATCATCCACCCAACCACGGAAAAAACCCGCCAAAATACCAAACACAATCGCCATAGGCAACATGATTAGTGTCGTTAGGGTGCCGATGACCATGCCGGTGCGGATGCTTTTGATGGTTTGGTAAAAAACATCTTCGCCCACTTTGTCGGTACCAAAAACATGATAGAAACCGGACAAATAAACCAAGGCATAAGCCAGCGTGACCAAACCGAACAGCACTAGGCATACCGTTCGGGCGGTAGGGTTGTCCAGTAAGGCGGGGTGCTTGAACTTGGCGAATCCCCAAGCCGCCAATAACAGCAAGCCGCCTAAAGTTGCCCCCTTAGCCAAGCCTTGCAAAGATTTTTGCAGCACATCGGCTACGTGCTGGTGTTCCGGGTCTTGTAAATGCCGGCCGCCAAACATTAGGCGGGGATAAGCCCATTGCACCGAGCCATCATTTTGCGTCACCATTTCTTTACCGTACAGGGAGAAGGCCAGCGGCGCCGAATAGGTTTTTTCGCTCTGCGTCCTGATCGGTGTTGCCCAGTCATCAATCAGGCTGATAATTTCATGGCCTTTGTCTTCGGTCGGTTTGAAATGGACTGAATCCAGCAAGGCAATCGCCACAAAAAAAACTAACACCACCAGTGACACCATAGCGGTTTTGCTCGCGGCAATAGCCCGCAAAGGCCGTTGCAAATGCGCTTTGCCGCGCAAATGGATGCCTAAGCCTAGCAAGGTAAAAAACAGCAGGAATAGCAGTGCATCAGTCCATAAGACAATCATGGTGTAACCTGGGTCAATGTTGCGGGATGACGTTGCATTTTAATAGAGATGGGTTTTAGGGTGGAAGTGCAAAAGTGCAGGTCAGTGGTGTTATACGCACAAAATGTCCGCCACAACAAAGCGGCATCCTGTTGGCGTTTGCCTTACAGTTTACGCAATTTGTTTGCTAATCGCCATTTATTGGACTAAATTACAAGCTATTAGAGTACGTTGCTCCACCAGGTAACTTTTAGCAATAACAAGCTGTGGCAAAGCTAAGGATTTTGATATGAAATATATTACAAATAAAGTCAAAAAAACTTGCCTGTTGGTTAGCCTGCTGTTTTTCGCGGCCTTATACACGTCGCTATCGGTCGCTGACACGGTCATCATCAGCAAGGGCGCGATTGCGGCGGGGTGGGCAAATTGGTCATGGAACACCAGCTATCAAACCAGTGCCACCACCCAATATAATGGCAATCCCACCTTGTCCATCAGCTATAACGCGGGGTGGGCGGGGTTTTCCTTGGACAACAGCACGCCGGTCAATACGGCAACCTACCAATCACTGCAAATAGCCGTTTACGGTTCGACCGGATTGGGCAGCAATAAAACCGTTTTGGCGTTAACCACCCAAGATAACGCGGGCAATGCCAGCACGGCTTATTATTTTACCCCGATGGCCAATACTTGGTCGGTCATCACCGTGCCATTGACGGCATTAGGCAGTCCTGCACAAATTGCACGGATAAACATTCAAGATAATACCGGCGCCACGCTTCCTCCCTATTATATCGGCGCTTTAACGTTGGTGGCGGCCCCCGTGGCTAAGCTGAGTTTGACTGTTGATGCAACTGCGGCACGTCATGCCATTAGTCCGCTTATTTACGGCATTAATGACATCAATGCCACTGATGCCAGTTTATGGCAGACTTTGGGCATAACGGTCAACCGTTGGGGGGGCAACGAAACCAGCCGTTATAATTGGCAGCTCGACACCTACAATCATGCCAATGATTGGTTTTTTGAGAATGACCGCATGGGCAGTTCCAGCACCGTCAATGCCTTCATCACCGCCAACAAAAAGGCTGGGGCAAAAAGTTTGGTGACAGTGCCTATGATAGGTTATGTCGCAAAAGACGGCAATTTATCCACCTGTGGTTTCAGCGTGGCCAAATACGGCCCACAAAAATCAACCGATCTCTATCGGCCGGATTGTGGTAATGGTGCCAAAACCAATGGCTCTCTAGTGACCGGCAATAATCCGACCGATACCAGCCTTGCCGTCAACACGCCTTTTATCACCAGTTGGCTTAATTATCTAGTCCAGCAATATGGCAATGCCAATAATGGCGGCGTGGCTTTTTACAACTTGGATAACGAACCCGATATTTGGTTTTCCACCCATCAGGATGTTGCGCCGGTTGGCTTGACTTACGACCAGTTAATGAGCCTTAGCACCAGCTATGCCGCCGCCATTAAGGCGGTTGATCCCGGTGCAAAAATTTTAGGGCCGGTGGTGGATGGTTGGACTTACTACTGGAACTCGCCTCGTGATGGGCAACAGGGTTTATGGTCCACCACCCCTGACCGAAACGCCCACGGCGGCATCCCGCTAATCCCTTGGTATTTGCAACAAATGCAAGCCTACGAGAAAAAAACCGGGGTGCGGCTGTTGGATTATCTGGATGTGCATTATTATCCGGCATCGGCAGGTGTTGCCTTGTCGCCCGCCGGAAATGCCGCGACCCAAGCATTGCGTTTGCAGAGCACCCGCTCTTTGTGGGACCCTAGCTATGTCGATCAAAGCTGGATAAGTTCCGCTGGGCCTAGTAATGGCATCATTCAACTGATACCACTGCTGCGTAATTGGGTCAGCGCCAATTATCCCGGCACCCAGTTGGCCATTTCAGAGTACAACTGGGGGGCGCCGGAAAGCATTAATGGTGCTTTGGCGCAAGCGGATGTATTAGGTATCTTCGGCCGTGAAGGCTTGGGGCTTGCCACCTTATGGCCAGACGGGACATTAAGCGCCAACCAGCCGCTTGCCTATGCGTTCCGACTGTACCGCAACTATGACGGCCTAGGAAGCACTTTTGGTGACACCAGTGTCAGCGCTGCAAGCAATTACCCTGCTAACTTGGCGATTTATGCGGCGGAAAATAGCAGCAATGGGGCTTTGACCCTGATGGTGATTAACAAAACAACCGGTGGTTTGACTGCGCCATTAAGCCTAAGCCATTTCACCCCCAGCGGTGTTTTGCAGACTTGGCGGTACAGCCCGGCCAACCTTAACCAGATTGTCCATCTGGCTGACCAAACCATCAAAGGTACGGTGATAAACAGTACCTTTCCGGCCAATTCAGTGACCTTATATGTCATTGCTGGCAATCACACCTAGCGGGTGGTTTTGCTGGAGCGGTGTTGGCTACCGGTCATTTAACGATGTAAATGCAATAGAAATCTTATAGTTATTAATAAGCAATGCTTTTAATGGCAAGCGTTAACCGCTATAATACCCGATTAGTCAATTATTCGGTTAATGTGGGTAAGATGGATATTAAAGCTTATATGCAAACTTTAGGCCAGCAAGCCAGAAGTGCGGGCAGGCAACTGGGCAAAACCGAGACAGGCAAAAAAAACCAAGCCTTGCTGGCAATAGCCCAGGTCATTGCCGACAGCACCGCCCATTTGACGGCAGAAAACCAAAAAGACTTGCAGGCAGGCCAACAAAACGGCTTGGATGCCGCTGCTCTGGACCGCTTGGCCTTGTCACCCAAAACGCTGCAAGCCATGATAGAGGGCTTAAGGCAAGTGGCCGCTTTGCCGGACCCGGTTGGCGAAATAACTGGCTTAAGTTTCCGCCCTTCCGGTATCCAAGTGGGGCAAATGCGGATGCCATTAGGCGTCATTGGCATTATTTACGAATCGCGCCCCAATGTCACCGTAGATGCCGCCGCCCTGTGCTTAAAATCGGGTAATGCTTGTATTTTGCGGGGCGGCTCGGAAGCGTTCCATTCTAACCAAGCCATTGCTGCTTGTATCCTGCAAGGCTTGACAGCAGTCGGATTGCCTGCACATGCGGTGCAGATTGTCGCCACCGCAGACCGTGCCGCCGTGGGCGAATTGATTACCTTGAGCGAATATGTTGATGTCATCGTGCCGCGTGGTGGCAAAAGCTTGATAGAACGTATCAGCCAAGAGGCCACCATTCCGGTCATTAAGCACTTGGACGGGATATGCCATGTTTATATCGATGACAAAGCCGATATTGCAAAAGCGGTGGCGATTGCCGACAACGCCAAAACGCACCGTTACGGGGTATGCAATGCCATGGAAACCTTGTTGGTTGCCGAGGGCATTGCTGCTCAAGTGTTGCCGCTATTGGCGGACATCTATCGCACTAAAGGCGTGGAATTGCGCGGCTGTGCCAAAACCTGTTCTTTAATCCCGGGCTGTATTAGGGCCACTGAAGCGGATTGGCGTAGCGAATACTTGGCGCCTATTTTGTCCATCCGTATTGTTGAGGGTATTGACGACGCGATTGACCATATTAACCGATACGGTTCCGCCCACACCGAGGCGATTGTCACTGAAGACTACACGTTAGCCAGACGTTTTTTGCGGGAAGTGGATTCCAGTTCCGTGATGGTGAACGCGTCCACCCGCTTTGCTGACGGTTTTGAATACGGCTTGGGCGCAGAAATAGGCATTTCCACCGCTAAGCTCCATGCCCGTGGCCCGGTAGGCTTGCTGGGCTTGACCTCGTTAAAATATATCGTGCTGGGTGATGGTCATATACGGCACTAAATGATTGGTATTTTAGGCGGCACTTTTGACCCTATCCACTACGGTCATTTACGCGCGGCAGTGGAAGTTAAAGAGCGGTTAGGCTTGGCGCAAGTGTGTATGATACCTTGTGCACAGCCACCGCACCGCGATGTGCCAGCCGCATCGGCGCAGCAGCGGCTGGCTATGTTGCAGTTGGCGTTGGCGAGCCATGCCGGGCTGGTTGCCGATGACCGCGAAATTAAACGTGGTGGCGTTTCTTATATGATAGACACACTCGCCTCGTTACGCCAAGATTACCCCCAGCAACCCTTGCTGCTGTTTATTGGTGCCGATGCTTTTGGTCATTTGACGGCATGGAAGCGCTGGCAAGATTTGTTTGCCTTGGCCCATGTTGTTGTCATTACGCGGCCCGGCTATAGCAACCCACCCTTGTGCAGCTTTTTAAGCGCCAAACTGGCGCAAAGCAGCCAGCCATTATCAGAAAACCTAGCCGGTCAGTTATACTTTCAGGCCATTACCCCGCTGGATATTGCAGCGACCGCCATTAGGCAGATGATTGCCGGACAACATAATCCGGCATTTTTACTGCCCGATACCGTGATTGCCTACATCAATCAGCAAAAACTTTACCATCCCATCGATCAAACAGGAAATTGAATGCAGACAGAAGCATTACTGAAAATAGTCCAAGACGTATTGGACGAGCGCAAAGGTTTATACATAACCACCTTGGATGTACGCAACAAAACCACCTTTACCGATTACATGTTGCTGGTCACTGGCACATCAGACCGTCACCTCAAGTCGTTATGCGACCATGTAGCTGCCAAATGCATTGAAAACGGGCTACAGCCATTGGGTATTGAAGGCGGCTTAGGGTCGGATTGGGTGTTGCTGGATATGGGCGATATCATTGTCCATGCCATGACCGCACAAGCCCGTGAATTTTATCAGCTTGAGAAATTATGGTCGGTTGACGGCACGGCTGCCGCCAATGCAGCTGAAAGTGACAGGGTGGCAATGGGTATGGGCAGTTATCAGGCCGGTTAAAGCTTATCCGGCGGCTTAGGGAATATCTGCACAAACACGATACGCGGCCCGTCCATTTTTTTGACCAGCACATCAAATTGCTTAAAAGCAATTCTCTGCTCTTGTACTGGGATATCCCCTAATTTCGTCATAATCAGGCCGCCCAGCGAGGCGGTGTCTTCCAAATCCAGCGCCTCATTTTCTATGTCAATCGCCAAAATCCGTTCCAGCGAGAAAATGGGCAAGCTGCCCCTGACAATCAACGTGCCATCATCAAAGCGCGCCCAGTCGTTATTATTGTGACGGAACTCGTCGCGTATTTCGCCGACAATCGCGCTTAACAAATTATCGAGGGTGATAAAGCCTTCGGGCTTTTCGCCTTGTTGGCCGATCATGGTAAAGTGCGAGGCGCCGGTGCGGAAATGCCGTATCATCGCCATAGCGGAGGTATGCGGCGGTATATACTGGATAGGGCGTAAAAAAGGTTCTAACTTATCAATTGCCTGTAATTGTTGCTGCGCCAAAAACAAATCTTTTAAATGGATCACCCCCAGCACATCAATGCCGTTCGCGGCAAAATACGGGTAACGGCTAAAACGGGTTTTATACACGGTGGCCAAGTTTTCCGCCAAGGATTTTGACTGGTACAAAGCGGTCACTTCATGTAATGGCCGCATCAGGTCTGAAACTTCCAGTTCGCTAAAATCCAGTGTTTGCGCCAAAATATTCCATTCATCCCGATTAAAGCTTTCACTGGCGTGATTGCTGCGTAAGATAAATTTCAGTTCTTCGGAGGAGTAGCTGGCATCATGCCCGTGGCTTCTGGATAAGCCCATGACAAATAATACTAAGTTGGCACTGTTATTGAGCAGCCAAATGGCTGGGAACATTAGCCAATAAAACCCATAAAGCGGTACGGCACCGATCAGGGCGATGCTCTCCGGGCTACGGATAGCCAATGATTTAGGGGCCAGTTCACCGACCACGATATGCAAAAAGGATATGGTGGAAAACGCAACGGCAAAGGATATGCCATGCAGCAGTTCAGGCGAGGTGATGGGAATAGTGATCAGCAGGGGTTCCAGCAGCCGGACAAAAGCCGGTTCACCAATCCAGCCCAAACCCAACGAGGCCAGCGTTATGCCCAACTGGCAAGCGGACAAATAAGCGTCCAGTTTGCCATGGACTTTGGCCAGAATACGCCCGCGCCAGCCGTGCTTGGCAATAATGGCGCGTAGGCGGGTATGCCGTAATTTGACCAAGCCAAATTCTGCGGCAACAAAAAAACCGTTCAGCGCCACTAACGACAGCGCGACCAAGGTCAATAAAAGAGTGTTCATGAGTCCATTAATGTCAAAAACAAGCAGTGTTTATAACATAACAAACAGACAAATACCGTTGCCGCAAGAAAATAAACCGCACCGCCGATAGGCTAAACACTGCCGCCGCTTCTTTAAGTGCCCCGATAATAGCCGCCTGGGGAACCTTGTTTTTTTGCCGCTTTCTTGTCTTGTTTTTTAACATCATCAGCGGCGAGCAATACGTTTTTTTTGGGGGCGGGCGCTTTGGCTACTTTTTTAGTGGTTTTGCTAACTGCCGCAACAGCAACCGTTGCTTTTTTTGCTGGCTTAATGGCGGCGGAAGCGGCTTTTTTTACGCCTTTATCGCTTGTTTTGGCGGGTGCTGCCAAGCTAGTTTTTACTGTTGTTGCAGCGGCCTTGGGCTTAACTGCCGCTATCGGTTTAGGCGGTGGGGCGGGGGCGGCTACCGACTGCCCCGGCAGCCGTTCGTAAATGGCGGTTGGGTTGCCCGACAATTCAGTGAGCGCTTTGTTTAACGCTTCTTGGTCGATTTCGGGAAAATCTTCATGAGTGGCTTTTTTAATCAACTGTAGGGCAAATTCATAACGCTGTGCTTGATCCATTTCTTCGCCTTCCAAGTCGGGATGGGCTTCAATATAGAGCGTATTGTCCAACCAACCCACTTTAATGGGCTGTTTGACCAGATATACCGGTGTGCCCACCTCCACCGCATTGTATAAAGTCTGGATGTCTTCTGGGTACATACGCATACAGCCGTGGGTGATTTGCATACCAATACCATAAATCTTATCGATGTCGGTGCCATGGATGCGGTACTCACCCGGCAAGTTAAGGTGCAGGGCATAAGCGCCTAAAGGGTTGTGCGGGCCTGGGGGGACAATTTCCGGCAACGGGTCACCATTGGCGGCATGTTCGCGGCGGATAGATTCGGGCGGATGCCAAGCGGGGTCTTTTACCTTTTTGGCCACGCTGGTTTTGCCCAGCGGTGTTTTCCAATCTTGCCGCCCCACACCGTTGGCAAAGGACATCACTTTGCCGGGGTTATTGGGCGGGTAGTAGAACATCCGGTATTCGGCAATGTTAAGCACAATCCCCTCATGCGGCGTATCAGGCAGGATGCGCCGGTTTGGCAAGCGGACATTTTGGCCTTTTTTGACCAACCAACGGTCTAGGTTTTGGTTAAGCCGGACAATTTCCATTTGCCCTAACAAATTGGTGCGTGCCACATCCAATAAAGTTTCGTTTTGTTCGGCAGGTATGTAGGTGTCCTCATCTTGGAATTTGCTGACCACAGAATCGCCGGGGGTGGGCGGCAAATCATAAGTGGTGGCCGATGCCAGACTGTAGGGCGTTAAAAATAGAAACAAACGGGCGAAAAAAATAGCGGATTTCATTAATGACGTTACTCAGGCAAAAGGCAAAAACAGCGTTGGAGGTAGGGCGGCAATTGGGACAGGGCGGCGGACATAGGGTAGACCATCAGCGTTTGACCATTATTTTATCATGCAGCATCACATTAAACCATTTTTCAAACACTTTTTGTTTTTCAGCTGATTGCCAATGGCTTGATTCAATGACCATTAATGGTGCGTGCAGACAACGTTGCATGATAGGCCGGTGGGGGCGGCCTTTTGGATAGCCCCACGCCACTACATAGCCGTTGATCACCATTATTCAGCTATAGCCTTGCCGGTATAAAATTCCGGACAAATTTTGGGCGACTGCTTATAATCCTAGCCACCCCTATTGTTTATTATTCGCTTTGACCACTATGCCGCTACCTATTTTCCGCACCAAACGCGTCACCCCGGAGGACGGGACTGCCACTAGCTTGCACCGCTGCCTATCCGCCTGGGATTTGGCCTTCTTAGGCATTGGCGCCATTATCGGCACTGGCATATTTGTGCTGACCGGCATTGCCGCCGCCACCCAAGCCGGGCCGGCTGTTATCTTCTCCTTTATTATTGCCGGTTGTGCCTGCGCTTTTGCCGCATTGTCCTACGCCGAATTGTCCGCCTCGGTGGGCGGCTGTGGCAGTGCTTACGGCTACAGTTACGCGGCCTTTGGCGAGCTGTTCGCCTTTATCATCGGTTGGGATTTGTTGTTGGAGTATGGCATATCGGTGGCAGCGGTGGCCAATGGTTGGGCAGGGTATTTTTGCAATGCACTGGAAGCGTTAGGGATGCCTTTTCCGGATTTCTTGAGCAAAGCGCCAAAACTGGGCGGCCTTATCAACCTGCCCGCTTCGCTGATTATCCTGATGCTGATGGCATTGCTTATCATCGGTGTCAAACACGGCGCACGGGTCAATAATGTGATGGTCATTGTTAAGCTGATCACCATCAGTATATTTATTGCCGTGGCATCGTTTAATGTCAATCCTGACAATTGGCAACCTTTTATGCCGTTTGGTTGGTTCCAGACCCTGCCCGATGGCAAGACCACCGGCGTGCTGGCAGGCGCGTCGCTGGTGTTTTTCGCTTATGTGGGTTTCGATGCGGTATCCACCGCCGCCGAAGAAGCGAAAAACCCGCAAAAAGATTTGCCGTTCGGTATTGTCACCTCGTTGGCTTTTTGCACCTTAGTGTATATTGTCGTGTCCGCCCTGCTCACCGGCGTAGTGCCGTATACCCAGCTTAATGTTTCCTCACCGGTTTCCCATGCCATGACCTTATTGGGTTACTCTTGGGCATCGGCCTTGATTGCCACGGGCGTTATTGCCGGACTCACCACTGTGATGCTGGTGTTATATTACGGCCTGACCCGTATTATCTTCGCCATGTCACGCGATGGATTGTTTTCGCCGTTTTTCAGCAAGGTCAACCCGCATACCCAAACGCCGGTGCGGGTGATTGTGATCTGTGGCCTAATTATGGCCACCGTGGCGGGATTTATCCCATTGGGCGATCTGGCAGAGCTGGTCAATATCGGCACATTGGCAGCGTTTGTGCTGGTGTGTCTGGGCGTTATTGTGCTGCGTATCACCCAGCCGGACTTGCCGCGCCCGTTCCGCTCTCCGTTTAGCCCGCTGTTTCCCATTATGGGAATGCTGTCCTGCGGCGCATTAATGGCATTTTTGCCAGTCATCACTTGGCTGCGTTTTGTGGTTTGGTTAGTGTTGGGGCTGATTGTTTATTTCTCTTATTCCATCCAGCATAGCAAGTTGGCTAAACGGCGCTAAGTGTATGAATCCTTCTTACGACCTACTCAGCAAATAGCCCATTTTTCCAACACTCACTTGGTGCCAAGAACTTGCCAATAGCCGCCTTTTTTTGCTCCCACTCGCCGTAACAGCCCTTGCTGTTGCAGCTTTTGCAAATGCCGCTCCACCGTGCGTTCGCTACTGCCAATATGCGCCGACAGTTCCGGTACGGTCAATGTCGGGGTTTGCTGTAAGGCCAATAATAAGGCTTGTGCAGGAACACTTAAGGGTTTTACCGACATTGTACCGTCATTTTCTGCCGACAGGTTTGGCGGTAAAGATGACGCTATGCCGGTTTGCAGGGCTTGAGCCAAAGCACCCAGCATAAATTCGATAAATACTGTGCTGTCAGCGGCCTGATCGGCTGCACCCAACATCCGATAATAATCTTGCTGCTTGCTCGCGGATAATGGTTTCCACCGGCAAATAAGCCATTGCTGGTCGCCATTGGCTTAAAATCAAGGTCTGCCATAAGCGCCCTAAACGGCCATTGCCGTCTGTAAAGGGGTGGATAAATTCAAGTTCGTAGTGGAACACACAACTGGTAATCAACGGGTGCGTGTCGGGGCTGGATAACCAGTCCAGCAAAGCCTGCATCAGTCTGGGTATCTGCGAGGCGGGGGGGGCGACATGCACCAAGGCCTGTTCCTGGAATATCCCCACGCCACCACTACGCCATTGGCCGGGGTGGTCAACCAGCCCGTGCATCAACAAGGCATGGGCCGCCAGCAAATGTCCACTGCTGCTAGCCTGCCAATGGGGCAGTTGCTCATAAGCATTAAAAGCGTTGCGCACTTCTTGAATCTCCTTGGGCAGCCCCAATACTCGCTTGCCGTCAAGAATGGCGGTGACTTGTTGCAGCGACAGGCTGTTATGCTCTATTGCCAGCGATGCCTGAATGCTGCGGATACGGTTTTCGCGGCGCAATTGCGGGGAAGCCGCGCCTTGTCCGGCTGACCAGAAGCCCAATAATTCGCTGATCTCGGCCACGGCATTCAGTATGCCGGAAGTGATGCGGAAAGGGGGCTGGTAGGCGGTGGTCATATAAAATAATCTAAAAAGTCAAATGCGTTTGCCATAAGCCAACCGCCCGTAGATACACGAGGGTACGATATCCTATTTTCATAAAAAAAGCCCTGGTTGCAAACACAACTGGGGCTTTTCGTCTTACAGAACGTAGTTTGGGTACTCCCCAATTTACGCGCTACGCGCTGATTATTTGGGACACTTGCCCCAACACATTTGTACAAAAATATAAACTTGTCAATGTTAAATATAACAGTAAGTTAATTGGGCAGACGTTATATTTAATCAAATAAGGACTTACAATGAATAAAAAACAATCATTTACAATCGGCTTATTCCACATTGCCACTGTTGTGTCGTTCACTTTTTTTATGGGCATAACAACAGTGCAGGCATCCGATCAAGAGAGCGAATGTTTTAGCGATATTCAAGGAAAAATAGCTTGGAACGATAATAAAGATTTGAATTGGGATGCAGAAAATGTCAAGCAGCTTTGTCAAGGCACTTCAAAACCTAGCGAACCGGGCAAATGTTTTCAAAAACTTAAATCTGGTCAAGTGAGCTGGGGCAAAAGCAGTACTTGGGAATGGAAAAACATAGTCAAACTTTGTTCAGGCACAAACGATGCTGAAAAAACAGTGGCTTGTTTTACTAAAGGGATGAGTGTCGAGGGCACTGATTGGCGCGATGCCATTCTGACTTGCCAGCGATCATCAGGAAGCCATAGCAAAGATAACCAACTGGATTGGAACAAATAGCAGGTAAGTTGGGGTGTATTCAAGGGCATAAAAGGAGAGAAATCCAATAAAATCAAACCATTAATGATTGGCTGTTAATCGAAATCGTGGTTTTGGTGATAATTTTAGCAAATCTGGTTTTTGCGGACGCTTTAAATAACAGGTAATTATGCATTTGTTTGTTGGGGTTCGTTCCTCACCCCAACCTACGAGCTAACAGCGAATCCGCGCTCCAATTGACACCTCTTTCGGGTTATTAAAAAAATATAACGGGCTGTTCTTATTGGCAATTTTAATCGTTAGAAAGATATTGCAGAAAAATCAAATGCTCATGGCTGAATGATAGCCTTTTTATATTTTTTGTTTGTACCATACAGCCTTACCTAGCAACAATTTCGGATACAACATAACAACCCCTTTTTTTGCCAACGCTTTTGAAGTTGGTGTGTTTTCATATTGCAAAAACTGATGGATAGTTTCGATTGAATTTTGTTTTGAATAGTTTTTTATAGACCTTACTAACACATCAACTTTTCTTCCAGAATAACCCTGTATTGATGGATGACGGCCAAATTTTGGATTTTTATAATCCCAATTCCAAATAGCACGGTAAGGGAGATGTTTTTCATTGAATGGATAGAAAAACCAAACATCAAAATCCTTAACTCCATTCATTTTGTCATGGAAATGCATTGCAGCACCTTGACATAGCGCAACAGCTAATGGCTGCTTGATATCATATAAACTCTTCCATTTTATACCCTGGCCAGTTATAAAATACTCATAAAGTCGTTTAACGCTCCCATCATACAATTCTTTGAGATCATTTTCTGTAACTAGCTCAAGTGAACGTTCAATTTCCATTATCATAAAGCAAGTTGGTTGGCGTGTACCCAAGGGCATAAAAGGAACAAAACCCAACAAAACCAAACCATTAATGATTGGTTGTTAATGGGAATTGTGCTTTTGGTGATAATTTTAGCAAGTTCGGTTGTGGCGAACTCTGTTTTATTGGACAAATAACGGGGACTTATGCATTTTTTGTAGGTGTTAGTCCCTTTTATGCCCTAGGGGGCTACCCCAAACTACGCGCTTTCCGTCAAACCTAGCAGCTAATATATCATACATTCATGCAAAAAAAGCCCCGGTTGCAAACACAACCGGGGCTTTTTGTTTTACAGCAGCAAGCTTGAAGCCAAGGGCTTCAAAGCGGCACGATTACATCATGCCGCCCATGCCACCCATACCGCCCATGCCACCCATATCTGGCATTGCAGCGCCTTTTTCGTCGCTTGGTGCATCAGCGATCATGACTTCAGTGGTCAGCATCAGGCCAGCAACAGAAGCCGCGTTTTGCAGCGCGGTGCGGGTCACTTTTGCTGGGTCTAAGATGCCCATTTCAATCATGTCACCGTATACGCCAGTTGCGGCATTGTAGCCGTAGCTGCCAGTGCCTTTTTTGACTTCGTTGAACACTACAGAAGGCTCATCGCCAGCGTTGGCGACGATTTGACGCAGTGGCTCTTCCAATGCGCGACGCAAAATGTTGATACCCACAGTTTGGTCGTGGTTAGCGCCTTCAATGCCTTCCAAGGCTGACAAAGCACGCACCAGAGCAGTACCACCACCCGCCACAACGCCTTCTTCAACCGCTGCACGGGTTGAGTGCAGGGCATCTTCAACGCGGGCTTTTTTCTCTTTCATTTCAATTTCGGTGGCTGCACCGACTTTAATCACGGCAACACCGCCAGCCAATTTAGCCAGACGTTCTTGCAGTTTTTCTTTGTCGTAATCAGAAGTCGCTTCTTCGGCTTGGGCACGGATTTGAGCCACGCGGCCTTTGATTTGGTCTTCCAGACCTGCACCATCAATAATAGTGGTGTTTTCTTTGCTGATTTGGACTTTTTTGGCGGTGCCCAGTTGGTCCAGTTCGGCTTTTTCCAGGCTTAAGCCCACTTCTTCAGAGATTACAGTACCGCCAGTCAGTACGGCAATGTCTTCCAACATAGCTTTACGACGGTCACCGAAACCGGGTGCTTTAACTGCACACACTTTCAGGATGCCGCGCATGGTGTTGACCACCAAAGTTGCCAAGGCTTCGCCTTCAACATCTTCAGCAATAATCAATAACGGACGGCCTGATTTGGCAACGCCTTCCAATACTGGCAACAATTCGCGGATGTTGGAGATTTTTTTGTCGTAAATCAGGATCATCGGGTCTTCCAACTCGACGCTCATGTTTTCTTGTTTGTTGATGAAGTAAGGTGACAAGTAGCCACGGTCAAACTGCATCCCTTCAACTACATCTAAAGAGTTGTCCAGACCTGAGCCTTCTTCAACGGTGATAACGCCTTCTTTACCGACTTTTTCCATCGCTTCGGCAATGATGTCGCCTACAGAAGCGTCTGAGTTGGCAGAGATAGTGCCTACTTGGGCAATGGCTTTGTTGTCGGTGCAAGGGGTGGCGGCTGCCACGACTGCTTCAACTACTTTGATAACAGCCAAGTCGATGCCGCGTTTCAGGTCCATTGGGTTCATGCCAGCGGCAACGGCTTTTAAGCCTTCGTTGACGATGGATTGTGCCAAAACGGTCGCAGTAGTTGTACCGTCGCCCGCTACGTCAGACGTTTTTGATGACACTTCTTTGACCATTTGTGCGCCCATGTTTTCGAATTTGTCTTTCAATTCGATTTCTTTGGCAACGGACACACCATCTTTAGTGATGGTGGGGGCACCGTAGCTTTTGTCCAAAATTGCGTTGCGGCCTTTAGGGCCCAAGGTCACTTTAACTGCATTGGCTAAAATGTTTACACCACGCGCCATACGGACACGGGCATCATCACCAAATAATACGTCTTTTGCTGCCATTTTTTTATCCTAAATTTGTTTGTGTGTGATTGTCGTTTCTAAAAGGGTAGGTTAATCCGCCGGGATTAGCCTAAAATGCCCATGATGTCTTCTTCACGCATGACAATGACTTCTTCACCGTCAACTTTAACTTCATTGCCTGAGTATTTGCCGAACAACACTTTGTCGCCAACTTTAACTTCCAAGGCACGGATAGAGCCATTGTCCAACGGTTTGCCAGCACCTACCGCCAATACAACACCTTGGCTTGGTTTTTCTGCTGCTGAACCGGGCAATACGATGCCACCAGCGGTTTTAGTTTCTTCTTCAACACGTTTGACAATAACTCTGTCGTGTAACGGACGTATGTTCATCTAATTCTCCTAAGATTGAAAACAAGGTTAAAAAATTGTTGGCACTCGCCTGTAACGAGTGCTAATGATAATGGGCTTTTGCAGTCTGTCAAGTTCTTTGGCATCATCTTATGTCTTAAACCATCCATCACATTGCTATGAACGACAACCAACTACTCCGCTATAGCCGCCAAATCATGCTGCCGCTTTGCGACATTTCCGGCCAACAAAAATTATTGGCCGCCCGCGCCCTTATCATCGGCGCCGGGGGGTTGGGTTCGCCCGCCGCGCTGTATTTAGCTGCCGCCGGTCTGGGGTCGATCACAATTTATGATGATGATGTGGTTGATTTATCCAATTTACAAAGGCAGATTGCCCATCACACCCCTGATATAGGGATGGATAAAGTAATTTCAACCCAACAGACACTAAATCGCTTGAACCCTGATGTGACAGTGTCCGCCATCAAGCAGCGGTTAATGGGTGAACAGCTTGAAAAGGAAGTGGAAAAAGCCGATGTGGTATTGGATTGCAGTGATAATTTCAGCACCCGTTTTGCCATTAACAAGGCGTGTGTGAAGCATCAGACAGCCTTGGTGTCAGGCGCAGCCATCCGTTTTGAGGGGCAAGTGGCGGTATTTACGCCGGGGCAAAACAATAGCCCTTGTTACAATTGTTTGTACCAGAGCGAGGGCGAGGAGCTACAGAATTGTGCCACCCACGGGGTGATTGCGCCTATTACCGGTATTGTCGGCAGTATTCAGGCTTTAGAGGCCCTGAAGTTGGTGCTGGGTGTGGGTGAGACGCTGACGGGGCGTTTGTTGTTGCTGGATGGGTTAACTATGGCATGGAGCAGCCTGACGTTAAAGCGTAATCCGAATTGTCCGACTTGCGGTGATTTATGAGCGTTGGCCTGTAAGCCAGTGGGACAGGGCTTCTGCTGGAAGACCTGTCCCGTGGTGCTGCCGGGTTTTATTGTTGCGGTTTTTTGTTCAGCATGTTTTGGGCAAAGCGGATAACGTTTTCCGCAAAGTCGTTAATGGCGGACGGGCTGTCGCCATGCGGCTCGGTTTCGCCAAAGGGCTTGGCGTTTTTGCCCATAAATTTGTAAATAAAATACCCGAGCGGTGCGAATGCCGCTCCGGCGATGATAAACATCAGGATAAACAGTTCAATGACGCCACCCATAAAAGCCTCCTCAGTGATTTTAGTTTTAATTGTCTTAGTGTTTTTAGGGAGTGTTGATGATACACCTTTTCATCTAAAAACAGGTATGGCAACAAGACAACATCAGATGCTTGGTACATTATCCCAAACCTCATCCTCGGCATTATCCCAGTCTGCAAGCGAACGGGCTTGGGCTTCCTTGAGATTTTGCCATTCAGCGTTTTCTTCACGCTGGCTCAAAAAAAGTGCAAAATCTAAAGCCTCCTGCACCATGGCCTCTGGTGAAGGTTTGATTGTCTGATAGACTTGCTCAGCCAAGCTCATGACACACCTCAAATAAAAGCTGTTCGGTTATACACAAATGGAGCGGCAATTTTTTCGGTACTGAGTGCGCGTAATTTTTGCCTGACAATTTCGGCAATGCCACCGACCCGCCAGACGATTGCGCCGATACAAAACCATTGCAAATCCATGATGTTGAAAAAGTAGCCCGTAGGCAACGGAGTGGAATACGGGACAACCATGCCACGCAGCCCCAGATTACGCTTTGCTTCATTCGGCTACCTTGTTACCATATCAGCTTATCCTCGTCAATCTTCGCGACATAATTACCTGAAGGTGTTTTATGGCAATTTCTATCCAACTGCCCAACGATGTAGAAGAACGGCTGCAAAATCTGGCCGAATTGACTGGGCGTAGCCAATCGTTCTATGTCACTGAGGCGATACTCGAGCATCTTGACGACCTCGAAGATATTTATATTGCTGAACAGCGATTGCTTAATGTCCATCAGGGCAACAGCAAAACCCACAGCCTTGAAGACATGGAGCGCGATCTTGGTCTGGCGGATTGAATTTGACGATGCCGCCAAAAAGGACTTATCCCGATTAGATAAACCTGTTGCCCGTCGAATTACGGCCTTTTTGCGCGAACGGGTGGCCACTCTTGAAAATCCCCGCACTATCGGTGAAGCCCTTACAGGTTCGCGTTTAGGGGAGTTTTGGAAATACCGGGTAGGCGATTACCGCATCATTAGCCGTATTGAAGATAGCACTTTACTTGTTTTGGTTGTTAAAGTAGGAAATCGCAGCAAGGTTTATCGGTAGCTATATTGGCGGTTAATGCCAAAGGCATAGAAAAGCAGCCCGCAACAGGTCAATATGCCGCACCAAGACATCGGAACAACGGTCAGGCAAAGTTACGGTAAAAAAATACGTCCCTCCCGCCACGCGATTGCGCCGATACAAAACCATTGCAATTCCATAAGGTTGAATATGTAACGGAGTGGAATACGGGGCATCCGTGCCACGATGCCCCGGATTCCGCTTCGCTTCATCCAGGCTACCTTGCTGTTTAGTTT
>Ga0364886_10318_pt1 | contig 26319 bp, 13 predicted proteins | sample ExccelJu500001D3_4_FD_206926 | JGI IMG/M metagenome (GOLD analysis project Ga0364886, IMG submission 206926) | Enriched cells from Trout Bog Lake Hypolimnion, Wisconsin, USA - BchlTB.July23.5000.01.D3 | ecosystem: Environmental > Aquatic > Freshwater > Lake > Hypolimnion/Profundal zone | place... | reverse complement strand
AAGAGGAATATGCAGCGAAAGGCATCCCGGCAAAAGTCAGTAAAACTGTCAGCAAAGGCGAAAACTGGTATAGGCTGAGTGTAGACGGGTTTAAAAGTCAGGCCGAGGCGACAGCCTATGCCGCCAAAACTAAAAAAAGCCTGAATCTGGATGCGCCTTGGGTTACCAATGACTGAATTGTAACTATTTAGCTTTAATTTAAGCAATCCCCAACATAAAGGGGAATCTGCTATAAGTTGATGCGCTTCACTTTGTTCAACACCTACAATAGGCTGTTTTGTAACAAAAATTATTAGGATGCTTAGTTTATGGGTATATGAAATGGATAATCAAAAACTGGTTGTCGCCGTATCGTCACGGGCCTTGTTTAATCTTGATGAATCTCATGCGATTTTTGAAACGCAGGGCAAAGAGGCTTTTTGTCGTCACCAGATTGAGCATGAAAATGAGATACTGGAGCCGGGGTTTGGGTTTTTGCTGGTCAAAAAATTTCTGGATATTAATCAGGCTTTTCCCGGCGCACCACTGGTAGAGATTATTCTGTTGTCGCAAAACAGTGCGGACACCGGCTTACGAATTTTCAATTCCATCAATCATCATCGGTTGGCTATCAGTCGCGCCGCTTTTACCAGCGGTGTTTCCCCTTATGAGTATATTCCGGCATTTGGGGCGCATTTGTTTTTGTCAGCCAATGGTGAGGATGTTAGAAAAGCTTTGGCTGCCGGTTACGCCGCCGCCACCATTGTGTCCGGTTCGGTTGCAAACCCATCACAGCAATTACGCATCGCCTTTGATGGCGATTCCGTGCTGTTTTCTGATGACTCGGAATCGATTTACCAACAGCATGGTTTAGCGGCATTTACCGCCAATGAACGCATAGAAGCGCATAAACCTTTACCGGGCGGCCCACTTAAGGAGTTTTTAAGTGCATTGCATCGGATCCAGACTCATTTTGATGAAGATACCTCACCTATCCGTACGGCATTGGTTACTGCGCGCGCAGCACCTGCGCATGAACGAGTGGTACGAACCTTAAGGGCCTGGGGTATTCGCATTGACGAAGCGCTGTTCTTGGGTGGTATGCCCAAGGGCGCTTTTTTAAAGGCTTTTGGCGCAGATATTTTCTTTGACGATCAAAAAGGCCATTGCGAGTCGGCAGAGCAGCATCAAGTGACCGCCGCACATGTGCCGCATGGCGTCAAAAATCAAGGCTGAGTTTTTTCCCGCCTTTTCCATTTTAATAAAATCATTAACAATACAATACATGAACCGGATACTAAACTGGAAATGGGAATTGAGTGCGCCTGTCATGGGGGCGTTAATGACGCTGGCATTTGCGCCGTATGATTTTGCCTGGGCGGTGTTTCCGGGGTTAATGTTCTTATATGCGGCCTGGCGTTGCTGTTCTGCAAGGCGGGCATTTTTGATCGGTTATTTGTTTGGTCTGGGCTTATTCGGCTCTGGAATCTGGTGGGTTTTTATCAGTGTTCACGATTTTGGTGGGGCCGATGCGCTGAGTGCCAGTTTACTTACTCTGCTACTGGTTGGGGTTTGGGCGGTGTTTCCGGGCATTACCGGAATATTGACGGTTAAACTCATTAAGTCGGCTACGGCTTGGCTGCGGATTTGTATAGCTGCGCTGTTGTGGATTGCAGTGGAGTATTTTCGCGGTTATTGGCTATTAAACGGCTTTCCCTGGTTGCAAATCGGTTATAGCCAACTGTACACACCGCTGGCTGGATTTGCGCCGCTGATTGGGGTTTATGGGTTGGGTTTTTTGCTGACAATTTCCGCATTTGTGCTGGTTGAAACCTTTGGACGACGGATTTCTGTGAAACTTGCCGTACTTTGCTGGTTATCGATCTGGATTGGCGGCGCTGCGTTGCAGCATCGGCAGTGGACGCACGCTATAGGTGAGCCGATTAAAGTAACGCTGGTGCAAGGAAATATTAATCAGGGTATTAAATGGTCACCCGAGCAAAAACTGGATACTTTGCGATTGTATAAAGAGCTAAGTGAGCAAAACTGGGATTCGCAGGTGATTATCTGGCCGGAAACAGCGATTCCGGCATTTTTATCGCAAGTTAAGCAGCATTATCTGGAACCTCTGGCTGAGGAAGCTTTGGCGCATGGCGTTGATCTGGTGGTGAGTCTGCCTACTGGTGATCGCGATGAGTATTTCAATAGTGTGTTGACGCTTAGCGATATGCAGACTTTGTATCATAAGAATCATTTGCTGCCGTTTGGGGAATATTTGCCTTTACAACCTTTATCCGGCTGGGTGCTGAATAAGCTGCAAATTCCGTTGGGCAGTTTTACGGCCGGGACTGATCGGCAAACTTTGTTAAAGGCTGGTGGGTATGCGTTTATCGCGACCATTTGCTATGAGGATGCTTTTGGTGAACAGGTTAACCGGCAGATTGCCGATGCGGCTTATATTGTTAATATGACTAACGATGCCTGGTTTGGGGCTTCTTCCGAACCTTATCAGCATATGCAGATGGCGCAGATGCGGGCCTTGGAAACCGGGCGTTATCTGGCCAGGGCAACCAATACCGGACTTTCCGGTTTTGTAGGGCCGGATGGCCGGATTAGCAAGCAGGCCGAGATGTTTAGCACCACGACTTTAAGCGATAGTATTATTCCGATGGGTGGTTTAACGCCTTACGCACGATTGGGGGATAATGTTATTTTTGCAGGGTTGTCGGGGGGGGTGTTGGTTTTGTATTTGCTTGGACGGGTAAAAGCCGTTAAGTTAGGCGTTTAAGCATACAAATCCAGTTAAACTATCAGCCACTTTCCGGGCCTGAGATCCGGTAACGCCTGTTCAAGGTTCAGAGATTTTTCTTTATATTCAAAGGTATTTGCTACCGTTCTCATGCGGTGCAATACGCTATCGCTATTGACGCCCTATGAGGTTTTTCTATACGAACAAAGATTACGGTTTGTTGGGCTGCGGATTATTCGCCAGCTTTGCAGTTTTTGCTGAAAATTGAGTGTGGCGTGGGCGGGGCTGGTGGAGGGAAGACGGGTTAGTTGCAGGTTTTGGGCTTGCAAGTTTGGCAGAACTTGTTTGCGAAAGCTTTGCTCGGCGGTGGTGCCGTTAAAATAAATTTGGGTGATTTGCGGATGGGTGGTTAAGAAGCCTGAAAAATCGTTTGCTATCATGGATGCTTTGTTTATATCGGCATCCAGGCTGCTGTGGCGTTGGCAGGATTTGAGTACATCCCAGACAGCGATGTCGTGGTCTATCAGCATTTGACAGCGTTGGACGTAGTTTAGTGTCGGCGTTGCGCCTATCCCATATTTAACAAGACGCGCCGAAATTCAGCCTAAATCCGGGGCAACCCCTTCCGTAAGTCATTGATTTAGCGTTGTAGCAACTCATCTTGCGCGTTAATTTCATTTTGTAGTGCCATAATATTTAACTTACCCTCTTGCGATTTTTCTCATTCTGCGCTATCTTCGCCGTATGTATATTCGTCGCACCCATACCAATAATTCGTCTACGGGCGAACGCTACTTCACCTACCGGTTGGTTGCTAACCAACGTGTGGATGGCAAGCCGCGCCAGATGACTTTATTGAATCTGGGCAGGCATTTTGCTGTTGATCAAGAACAGTGGCCTTCGCTGTGCGTCAGAATCGAACAATTGATCAGCCGCCAAGTCATTTTATTGCCCGTTGAATTACCCACACAAGTTGAAAAGGTGGCGCAACGAATTGCGGCACAACTGATTGATCAACAGGCCGAAACGCCATCGCCTGCTGATACGGATTTAGCGCCTGTAGAGGACAGTCAAGCTAGCCAGGTCGTGACAGTCGATGCGCATACGGTTGATATTGATTCACTGGCGCTGACACGTCCGCGAACAGTGGGTGTCGAACAGGTGGCACTGGGTGCCATGCAGCAGTTGAATTTTATTGAAATGCTTAAGGAGCTGGGCATTAATGGCGCGCACACGGCGGCAATTATCGGCTCTATTATCGGTCGAATGGCCGGCGTGACCTCGGAGTTAGCCACCTATCACTGGTTAATCAAGCAAAGTGGCCTGGGGGAATTAATTGATGTGGATTATGAAGCCTTGCCGTTGATGACGATGTATCGCGCTGCCGATACCTTGTGGAAACATAGCGCACAGATTGAACAGGTGTTATTTTCACGGATTCAAACTGTATTCGGATTTTCGACCACCATCACTCTGTATGATTTGACTAACACCTATTTCGAAGGCGAAGTGCCGAACAATCCCAAAGCCCGGCATGGGCGCTCCAAAGAAAAACGTTCGGACTGCCCCCTGGTGACGCTGGGTTTGGTTTTAGATGGTAGCGGCTTTGTCAGGCGTTCTCAAACCTTCGCAGGCAATGTCAGCGAAGCCGGTACTCTTGAAATCCTGCTAAAAAACCTGGCAGCGCCGTCAGGAGCACTGGTGATCATGGATGCAGGTATTGCGACTGAAGCGAATATTCGCTGGTTACGCGAAAAAAACTATGGGTATCTGGTCGTCAGTCGTGAACGCCATCGTCAATTCAATGCTGATGCCGCCGTCACGCTAGAAACCGCTTCCCAAGGGATGGTTCGCTGCCAAAAAGTACTTGACCAAGAGGCTCAGGAAGTCCGGCTTTATTGCCACTCACCCGGTCGCGAACAAAAGGAGCAGGCGATAACGGAACGCTTTTCCAGTCGTTTTGAAGCGGAACTCAAAGCATTGCACGATGGCTTACAACGCCCACGCACCACAAAGCACCCCGATAAACTCTGGGAGCGTATTGGGCGCATGAAACAGAAGCATCACGGCATCGGTCAGCATTATCAAATCAATGTGCAAACCGATGAATCAGGAGAAATAGCCACAAGCATCACTTGGCAAAAACAGATTGTGCCGGGAACTTCTGTGGATTACCCTGGCGTCTATTGCTTACGCAGTAATCAAACCGAATGGACAGAAGAAGACTTATGGCGCACATATAGCCTGTTAACAGACCTTGAGGCCGTTTTTCGCTGCCTCAAAAGTGATTTAGGGCTTCGGCCTGTGTTCCATCACAAAGAAGAGCGGGCAGACAGTCATCTGTTCATCACGGTACTGGCCTATCAATTTATTCAGCTCATACGCTGTCAGCTCAAGGAAAGTGACATTCACGCCAACAGCAGTTGGCGGACGTTGCGGGACAACCTGAAAACACAATGCCGCGTGACCGCCAGTTTCCGACGAACCGATGGAAAGGCCTTGCATGTACGCAAAACAACCAAGGCAGAACCGGAGCAAATGGCAATTTATCGCGCCATGAATCTCAACCCTGCGCCGGGAGGGATTCGCAAAACGTTAGTCTAATACACTGAGCCTAGGCGCTAATTTTTAAAATGTAGTGCCACACTAGTTTTTTAACAGTGGCAACATTATGTTTTTAAAGGGATTTTAATTGGCTATGTTAAAGATGGGCTATGAGTTCGCCTAATATTGTCCAGAACAGATTGCGGGAATGGGCGTAGTATTGACCGGCGGCCAGGGATACCTTACCGGGAATGCTGCCCAGGATTAATTGCCGGGCGTTTGGCCCGGCAATGGGTGGGAAGGAATAGATTTCTGCCATGTTGTTTATTTTCCAAGGGTTTTAAAATTTGGTTACAAATAACTTCCCTACTCTCGTGAATGGCCGTGTTCGTGATTGATGCGCCGCCTTGCATCGGCAGCATCCTATAAGCCATCTATGTAGGGAAGTTAATTTTTGACCAAATCCTTACTTTCAGCCCTTGGGTTGATCTTGCATTAAACGGTTAGATTATCCAGGGCCAAATTTAATTTCAGTACGTTGACAGTAGGTTCGCCGAATAGTGCCCATTGCCGACCTTCTGTGAATTCAGCAACTAACGCGCGAACTTTGCTTTCATCAATGTGCCGTACTGTGGCAACGCGTTTTACCTGATACTCGGCTGCCGCCAAACTGATGTGCGGATCCAGTCCACTGCCGGAGGCGGTGATTAAATCCACCGGTACTGGCGCTTTATTATCTGGGTCAGCGTCTTTCAGAGCTTGTATTCTGGCTGCCACGGCATCGGTCAAGGCAGGATTGGTAGGGCCAAGATTGGAACCGCTGGAGGCGCTAGCATTGTAGCTGTAAGGCGAGGTTGCCGAAGGCCGACTCCAAAAGTATTTTGGCGCTGAAAAGGTTTGTCCGATCAGCGCAGACCCAACCGTTTGTCCGGTTTTATCTGTTAACAGGCTACCGTTAGCCTGATGCGGAAAAATCAATTGTGCAACTGCCGTCACCACGGCCGGATAAATGGCCCCGGTTAACAGGGTAAACAGCAGCAGCATCATTGCTGCGGGTTTTAAGTATGTAGACATAATTTTCTCCTTTATCCTTTACACCAGATTGACTGCCACAAGCAGTAAATCGATCAATTTGATACCGATAAACGGCACGACCAGCCCACCTACCCCATAGATCAACAAATTGTTTTGCAATAATTTTTCAGCACCTATCGGTTTATAACTAATGCCTTTCAATGCCAATGGTATCAGAGCGATAATAATCAGCGCATTAAAAATGACCGCCGATAAAATTGCACTGGCAGGCGTAGCCAGCCCCATAATGTTCAATACATTCAAGGCCGGATAGGTGGTAGCAAACGCCGCTGGAATAATGGCGAAATACTTGGCGATATCATTGGCGATACTGAAGGTAGTTAACGCCCCACGAGTCATCAGCATTTGCTTGCCGGTTTCGACAACTTCTATCAGTTTAGTGGGATTGGAATCCAGATCCACCATGTTACCAGCTTCTTTCGCCGCCTGTGTACCACTATTCATGGCGACTGCCACATCCGCCTGAGCTAAGGCCGGTGCATCATTGGTGCCATCGCCGGTCATTGCCACCAGGCGACCATCGGCCTGATATTGACGTATCAGACTAAGCTTGGCTTCTGGTGTGGCTTCGGCCAGAAAATCGTCGACCCCGGCTTCGGCTGCTATGGCGGCTGCCGTTAAACGGTTGTCGCCGGTAATCATAATGGTCTTAATACCCATTTGCCGCAGTTCCGCAAACCGTTCCTTGATACCACCTTTAACAATATCCTTTAATTCTATGATGCCTAAGGCCGATGCCCCATCGGCAACCACCAGCGGCGTACTACCACGACGCGCAACATCATTTACAATTTTTTGAATTTCTTCCGGGAAGTGTCCTCCCTGCTCCGCCACATATTTACGAATGGAATCTTCGGCACCTTTGCGAATTTGCCGACCATCCAGATTGACACCACTCATCCGGGTTTGAGCGCTAAACTGGATAAAGGTAGCGCCTAATGTCGCCACATCGCGTTCTCTGATGCCAAATTTTTGCTTGGCCAGTATTACGATACTACGACCTTCCGGGGTTTCATCCGCCAGAGAAGCCAGTTGCGCCGCATCGGCCAGCTGTTGCGGTGACACGCCTTTAACCGGCATAAATGCCGATGCCTGACGATTTCCCAGGGTAATGGTGCCGGTTTTGTCCAAAAGCAAAACATCGACATCCCCTGCGGCCTCCACTGCCCGACCTGAAGTGGCGATCACATTTTTTTGCAACATCCGGCCAATACCGGCCACACCGATTGCCGATAATAGTCCACCTATAGTCGTTGGAATCAGACATACCAGCAAGGCCACCAAAACCGTAATAGTAATTGGATGTCCAGATCCAGAGGTTTGCACACTATATAAGGAAAATGGTAACAATGTGACAGTGGCAAATAAAAACACCAATGTCAGCGCCACCAGCAAAATGGTCAGTGCAATTTCGTTTGGAGTTTTCTGGCGTTTGGCGCTCTCCACCATTGAAATCATTCTATCCAAAAAGGTTTCGCCAGGATTAACGGTAATCCGCACCACCAGCCAGTCCGACAATACTCGAGTACCGCCAGTCACCGAGCTGAAATCTCCGCCGGATTCACGAATTACCGGAGCGCTTTCCCCTGTAATAGCGCTTTCATCGACTGAGGCAACGCCTTCAATCACTTCTCCATCGCCAGGTACAAAATCCCCAGCTTCAATCAAAACCACATCGCCTTTACGCAATGTAGAGCCTGAAACTTTGGAAAAATTTGCACCATACCGGGCTTCATCCAGTTTTTTTGCGGCAATATCCCGTTTGGCGCTTCGCAGAAACGCCGCCTGGGCTTTGCTGCGGCCTTCAGCAACGGCTTCGGCAAAATTGGCGAATAGCACCGTAAACCATAGCCACAAAGAGACGCTTAAAATAAAGCCTGCTGGTTCTTCCCCTTGCCCACCAAGGGCTTGCGCCCATAATATTGTGGTGAGTATGCTACCCAGATAAACCACAAACATCACAGGATTTTTCCACTGTTGTTGTGGAGTCAGTTTTAAAAAGGCGTCGATAGCCGCCTGTTGCAAAATTTGCGGATCCATTAAGGACGTTGATACGGGTTTGGTTGTCATAGTGTTACCTTAATCGAAATTATGGGTGGCTGATCATTTGCAGGTGTTCAGCAACGGGCCCCAGTGCCAGTGCTGGCACAAAGGTCAACGCGCCGACCATCAACACGGTACCAATCAGCAACATTACAAACAGTGGGGTATGTGTAGACAAGGTACCCGGACCGGCTGGCACCGTCTTTTTAGCTGCAAAAGACCCTGCAATCGCCAATACCGGAATAATGAGCCAGAAGCGGGAAAACAGCATAGCCATTCCAAGCATGAAGTTGTAAAACGGCACATTGGCTGAAATACCGCCGAATGCACTACCGTTGTTATTTCCTGCCGATGAAAAGGCGTATAAGACTTCGCTGAAGCCGTGGGCACCTGGATTAAATATGGAAGCCTTGCCTGCATCGGTCATCAATGCAATGGCAGTACCTGCCAACACCATCAGGGGTGGAATCAGAATAACAATACCGGACATTTTGACTTCAAATGCTTCGACCTTTTTGCCTAGATACTCGGGTGTGCGACCTATCATCAAACCTGCCAGAAACACGGCAATCAGCGCATAAATAATCATGCCATACAGACCGGAACCAACCCCACCGTAGATCACTTCGCCCAATTGCATTAACCACATCGGCACCATGCCACCGATTGGCGTAAACGAATCGTGCATGGAATTGACCGAACCATTGGAGGCTGCGGTGGTGACTACCGCCCACAGCGCCGAGTTAACCACACCGAACCGGGCTTCCTTACCTTCCATATTGCCGCCCGGCTGTTGCGCAGAGACGATTTGATCCACGCCCAGTGTCGTTAAGGCCGGATTACCATTCTGTTCCGCTGGTACGGTAACTGCGACCAAGGCCACAAAGACTATAGTCATGGCGGTCAGCATGACCCAGCCCTGACGAATATCGCCTATCATCAAACCGAAGGTGTAACACAAGGCTGCCGGAATCAGTAAGATTGCCAGCATTTCCAGAAAGTTGGAGAGCGGTGTGGGATTCTCGTAAGGATGAGCAGAGTTGACGTTAAAGAACCCCCCGCCATTTGTTCCTAACTGCTTAATGGCAATTTGTGAGGCCGCTGGGCCTAACGCCAACGTTTGTTGCCTGGTTTCCATCGCTTCAGTTACCGGCTTGCCATCGGCATCGGTAACGGGTTTGCCATCCGCATCCAGTTTAGGCGTCTGATAACTGACTGTTTCCTGTAATGAAACTGTTTGGTAAGGGCTAAAGGTTTGCACCACGCCTTGCCCGACCAATACCAGCGCCAATATTAGCGACAGGGGCAACAATATGTACAACGTGCTGCGCGTCATATCAACCCAGAAGTTACCGATAGTATTGGAATTGCGCCGCGAAAATCCCCGAATCAAAGCAACCAACACTGCCATACCGGTTGCTGCCGATAGAAAGTTTTGCACTGTCAAACCCAGCATTTGAGTAAGATAACTCATGGTGGCCTCGCCACTATAGCCTTGCCAGTTGGTATTACTGATAAAACTGATAGCCGTATTAAAGGATGAATCTGGCGTTACGGCTGGCAAAGCCTGTGGATTAAACGGTAAGACATCCTGAAAACGCTGCAAGAAATACACCACCAGCAAGCCGAGCAAATTAAGCACCAGCACAGCAATAGAGTATTGTACCCAGTTCATTTCTTTTTCGGGATTGACACCGCTTACCCGGTAGAAAAATCTTTCAACACCGGCAAACCAGCGATTTAAGCCCACCGTTTCATTCTGATAAACTCGTGCCATATATGTACCTAGCGGCTTGGCTAATAGCAGTAAGCTGAGCACATAAATTGAAATTTGTAAAAAACCTTGCGCTGTCATCAGAACTTCTCCGGATAAAATAAGGCTACAACCAGATAGACGAACACCACTAGCGCCATTGCGCCACTTAATAAATATAGCCAGCTCATTATTTCCCCCTTAACGACTCACAAGCCGAAATCAGTAAACCGGTTATTACAAAAAATATTATTACCAGCAACAAATATCCTAAATCCATCTGTCTCACCACTTTGTTAAAATAATTGTAGGGCCAAAAAGCACCACTTTATGTCGATTGCATTTGATAAACAGGCAAATTTAAACAAGCAGCTTTATTAGCCTGTCTGTTTTTTGCTTCTTGGCTACCACACTTTCAATTCGGTCATTACACGAGTGTCAATGTACAGAATTACAAATAAAAATACCGTAAAAAAACCAGGATATGATGTAATGGAAGTGTAAAACTGGCATTTTTAACTGTTTTATTGAAATTTTGCTTACAGGAGTGTTTAACTATGCGCCAAAGTTTTGGCTATGCCGCCTACAATTCATTAACACCACTACGTTCATTTCATTTTGAACGCCGTGAACCAACATCAACCGATGTGTTGATCGAAATTCTTTACTGCGGCGTTTGCCATAGCGATTTACATCAAGCACGCAATGAATGGCAGGGCAGCCACTATCCCATTGTTCCTGGCCATGAAATTATTGGCCGGGTTGTGGAGATTGGTGAGCAGGTGACGGGTTTTAAAACTGGCGATGCTGTTGGAGTTGGATGCATGGTCGATTCCTGTGGTATTTGTCATGAATGTCAGAATCATCAGGAGCAGTATTGCGACCACACGGTTTTTACATACAATAGCCCGGATTCATATACCGGCAAAATGACTTATGGCGGTTATTCTAATCAAATCGTGGTGGATCAACGTTTTGTATTGCACATTCCTGAACATTTAAATCTTGCTGCGGCTGCGCCGCTTTTGTGCGCAGGCATTACCACTTACTCACCACTTCGGCACTGGGGTGTCGGCAAAGGGAACAAAGTGGGTATTGTCGGCCTTGGCGGCTTGGGTCACATGGCGATCAAATTTGCTCATGCTTTTGGCTGTCATGTGGTGTTGTTTACCACCTCTATTGATAAAGTTGCTGATGGTCTACGTTTGGGGGCTAACGAGGTGATTATTTCCAAAGATGCAGAAGCCTTACAAAAACATGCCAATAGTTTTGATTTCATCCTCAATACCGTTGCCGCAACGCATGACCTTAATCCTTATTTACTGTTATTAAAACGGGATGGCAAATTATGTCTGCTTGGCGTACCGGATCAGCCGCATCCAACACCTAATGTCGGCAGTCTGATTTTCAGACGCAGATCGCTTACCGGTTCATTGATCGGCGGTATTCAGGAAACCCAGGAAATGTTGAATTTTTGTGCGGATCATAAAATATCTGCCGATATTGAGCTGATTGACATGCAAATGATCAATAAGGCGTTTGAGCGAATGCAGAACAGTGATGTCAAATATCGCTTCGTAATTGACATGAAAAGTTTACAGCCATAGAACTTGCTCCCCCTGGACAGTTTGGTCATCCAGGGGGGATTATCATTAATGATTACAGCCTGAACCATGCACATGACCATGGACTAACTCGTCTTCCGTTGCGGGCCTTACATCCAGCACTTCAACATCAAAGTTCAAGGTTTCACCAGCCAGAGGATGATTGCCATCGATGGTTACATCATCGCCATTTATTCCGGTGATGGTAATGATACCGCTGCCATAGCTGACATCGGCATGAAATTGCATGCCAATTTCAATATCCATGCCTTCAAACATTTTTTTAGAGACGACCTGCACCATATTCTTGTCTATAACGCCGTAAGCCTGATCCGGCGCGATTGAAACCATAAATTTTTCACCTATGCTTTTGTCAGTCAATGCATTTTCCAGACCTGGAATGATATTGCCGAGACCATGCAGATACACCAACGGCTCACCGCCGATAGAGCTATCCAGCTGCTCTCCAACGCCATTGGTTAAGGTATAATGAATTGAGACCGCTGTATTGTTTGTAATTTGCATCGTCTGTTTTTTGTTTGAGTTAAAAAACGCCCTATTATACATAGACTGGAAATAAACATGTCACGCTGGAAAGCGCCCGGCGCAAAATCATCGCCTTATATCACCCTCTCTGGTTATCAAATGCTGGAACAGGAAATGAATTTGCTTTGGGAACGGCGCAAGCATGTAACTGTTGCCTTGTCCGCCGCTGCCGCAGAAGGCGATCGCTCCGAAAATGCCGAATACATTTATCGCAAAAAAGAATTACGCGAAATTGACAGGCGCATTCATTATCTGCAAAAAAGGCTACCGGCACTTAACGTGGTTGCTGAAAAACCTGACAATCATAATCAGGTATTTTTTGGTGCCTGGGTTACCCTGGAAACGCAGGATGATAAAGAAATTACTTATCGAATCGTTGGTGCAGATGAAATCGACACCAGTGGCGGCCTTATCAGCCTAGACTCCCCTTTGGCAAAGGCCTTGTTAAGAAAAAAACTAGATGATGATATTATCATTTTCCTAAATGGCTTGGAATGCCGATATTCTATTACGGCTATTCGTTATTAGCTATTACCATAATAGTCATGACAGAACCGACATATCTTTTTGTGTACGGTAGCTTAAGACGTGATGCGAATGGAAATCTGCATGATTTACTGTTAAATCAGGTCGAGTTTATCAATTTAGCCACCATGACCGGCACTCTATATAACATCTGCGACTATCCCGGCGCACTTTATTGCGACAACACCGAAACGGATCTGGTTTTTGGTGAAGTTTATCGCCTGTATGACCCGATTAGCCTGCTTTCACGACTGGATGAATACGAAGAATGTTCGGAAAGTTTTCCTCAGCCGCATGAGTACTGGCGCAAAGTGGTTCCCTGCATTTTAGCGGACAGACAGTGTATAACAGCTTGGGTCTATCTTTATAACCGACCAGTCGACTCTTTAATTCGTATTGTTGACGGTAATTTTTTAGCTTATAAAATTTCGCAAGTTATTCAGCCAGTGTAATTGTAAGCCGCAGAGTAGTTAAGACCAGAAGTAGTCTAGTTAATGGTTGCCGCCCTGCGGGCTTTAGCTCTTCTTAGTTAAAAACTTTTACACACATAAAAAAGCCCCCACCTTGAAACAAGGTGGGGGCTGATTTTTCAATCTAACCAATCAGGTAAGATTAGCTAGCCTGTTTTCTGCCTTGTTTACGAACTCTAGCAGCCAGCAAACCTAGGCCTGAACCGAACAGCCAGATATCGCTTGGCTCTGGAACGGCTGTTATATTGCCATCCAGAGTAATTGTAATACTGTTCAACGCACCACTATACCAGATATCAGTTCCGGTCAGAGCCAGCGTAATGGTTGTACTAAACGCGCCATTTGCAAGTGCTGTTTCATTCAAGTGGAAGGTAAACCCATTATAAACCGATGTACCATCCGCTGCCAGATTTGCAAAGCTAAGCCCGCTTGATGTTAAAGCATTGCTAAAGTTATTGCTGATTGAATAATCACCATTTAACAAGTCAGTCCACAATGCGTTTAAGCCACCACCACCGATATTGGCAAGACTGATGGTGTCGTTAAACGTAGTGACATCTGCACGATTAATAGTACCCAGGTTAATTGTATAAGCTGTACTGCTATTTTCAACCAGTTTACTACTGGTATCGCTTAATGCTGATGCCTCTGCGTAGTTATAAATACCACCCGACAAATTAATAACCTGCGTATCGCCAAAGTTATCGACCACAGTTACCGATTGACCAGTAATGCCACCAGCAAAGGTGTTATTAACCGTAATACCATAATTGGCGCTGGTTGCTTGTTCCAGACCTAGTACACCGTAGTTTGTACCACCTGATACCACACCGGTTCCGGTTATGCGAGTATCGGTAATGCCCGCTGTCTGGATAGCACCCTGAATTTGTGGACCATCACTAACATTGTTTTTAACATTAAAGGTATCGGTTGTCGCTGCATTACCAACATGTGCATTAAAGGTTAAGGACACATCGGAAGTTGTGGTTGTTGTACCCAAAGCAGTTGTTACCACCAAGCCCTGTTGAGCTGGCCCCGCACTAGAAACGATATTACCTGTACCTGTGACATCCGCCAGATAGTTAAATGAGTTACCGGTACCAAAGTTTACATTGTTATAAGCACTGTAAACCGTTACCACACTACCCGTACCATTCAGCGCGGTTGCACCACCATCCAGATTCAGAGTGTTAACATAGTTGTTGTTGCCAGAAGCAATTGTCAGGCTACCACCAGTTTCATTATTAATCGTTCCAACCCGATCTGTGCTATCACCCAATTGACCGCCAGTGACATTAATGGTGCCGCTGTTGTTAATGGTACCTGAACCGGCGATTTCACCCGCTGTATTGCTGATAGTGCCGGTGGAGGCATTATTAATGACTCCGGTATTGGCAACATTACCTGTGTTATTCAGCACACCACTACCCGACACACCGTTATTCAATGTCGTGTTATTGGTCAAAGTACCTGCATTATTAATAACACCGGTAGAACCCGATTGCACACCGTTATTGAAGGCACCGTTATTGGTTAAGGTACCGCCGCTGCTATTGGTCAGGGTTGAGGTTCCGGCATAACCGTTGTTCAACAAACCACCGCTGCTATTGGTGATAGCGCCACTATTGTTTATAGCCGCACTACTTCCCGCAGCATAGGCGCTGTACAAATTACCGCTATTATTTAAAGTGCCACCACTGCTATTTGTTAGCGCACCTGTACCTGAATAACCGTTATAAAGGTTAGCAGAAGCATTATTGGTCAACGCACCACTGTTAGCAATCGTACCCGTGCTACCACTGGCATTACCGTTATAGATGTTGCCGCTGTTGCTGACTGTGCCACTGCTTTCGTTTGTCAACAGACCGCTACCGGAATTACCGTTGTACAAATTGGCCGCAGTGCTGTTAGTCAATGTGCCGCTGTTATCTATTGTACCTGAGCTGCCAGCATGTAGACCATCGGTAAGCGTTGCATTATTGGTAACTGTACCACCCGACAAGTTAGTTATAAGACCGGTACTACCAGAATTATCGGCATTGTTTATTGTGCCGTTATTGGTTAACAGGCCACCACTGCTATTGGTAATAGTACCGGATCCACCTTCGCCATTATCCAGTTTGGCAGACACATCATTCGTTAGAATACCACTGTTATTTATAGTACCCATGGAACCAGCTGCATAACCGTTATACAATTTATTGGCGTTTTCTAGCGTACCACCTGAATTGTTGGTTAAGACAGCTGTACCAGAATAACCGTTGTACAACAATGCGCCGGTCGCATTTGTTAATGAACCGCTATTGTTAATAGTTCCGGTTGCGCCTGATGTATAGCCGCTATACAGTGCGCCGTAGTTGCCAAGGGTTCCGCTGCTGCTATTGGTTATTGTGCCGCTACCGGAGACACCGTTATAAAGGCTGCTTGCTGCATAGTTGGTCAACCCCGCTGCGTTGTTAATTGAACCTTCATTATTAATAATACCTTTGCTGCCATCAACATTACCGTTATTAAAATTGCTGCTATTGTTGATAACGCCACTGCTACTGTTATTGATTATACCGCTACCACTCAGTATGGCATTGTTCAAAGTACCACCAGAAAGATTATTCAAGGTACCGCTATTGTTTATGGTACCTGAGCTTGTGGTTGAGCCGCTAAACCCGTCACCGTTATTAAGTACGGCGCTGTTATCAAGCGTTCCACCACTCAGGTTGTTAACAGTACCTGCGCCGCCATTGGTGCCATTTTGAACGTAGCCGGATGAACTATTGCTAAATTCACCGCTATTATTAATGACTCCAGTGGCTCCAATTGCATTGCCGTTATCCAGATAGCCGGTATTAGCAAGAGTGCCACCTGCGTTATCAGTAATGACGCCTGTTCCACCTGAAACCGAACCGTTAACCAGATAGCCCTGATTGTTTAATTGACCACCATTGCTATTGGTAATCAAGCCTGCCCCAGAATAACCATTATAAATGTATTCATTTACATTGTTATTAATAACACCGCTGTTAGCGACAGTGCCTGTTGTACCGGAAAACTGTCCGTTTGTAATGTCATTATAGTTAGTGATCACGCCGGTAGCACTATTAGTTATGCTTCCGTTACCAGAATAACCGTTATATAACACACCCGCCAGATCGTTCGTCAATGAGCCAGCATTATTGATACTTCCGCTGCTGCCAGCCACCTTACCGCTATACAGTGTACCCTGATTATCAAATGTAGCGCTGTTGCTATTATTGATAACAGCAGTTGCAGAAGCGGTACTGGCATTAACGATGCTACCCTGATTCAGGAAGTTGCCGCCGCTATTATTATTCAATACACCAGAGCCTGACACACCGTTAACCAAGTCACCGGATGAAGCATTGGTAAACGAACCGCTGTTATTGATGGTACCACTGCTGCCAGAGGCGTAACCGTTATCAAGATTGCCAGAGTTTGAGAACGTACCACTGCTATTGTTATTTATGGTACCAGTACCTGAATAACCGTTATATAAAGCATCTGTAGTCGTCGTTGTAAAACTACCGCTATTATTGATGGTACCGGTGCTACCTGAAGCATAGCCACTATACAGGTTGCCGGAATTGCTAATGACACCACCCGTATTATTGGTTAACACGCCTGTACCCGAGTAGCCGTTATACACATAACCGGCAGAACTATTACTCAAAGAACCACTGTTATTTACAGTACCTGTAGCCGAACCTGAGTAGCCACTATACAGATAACCACTATTGTTAATAGCACCACTTACACTATTGGTAATGACTGCATTACCGGTTATACCGTTATAGACACTACTACCAACAGCATTAATGACTCCGCCGGTATTTGCAATTGAGCCTTCGTTATTGATAGTGCCTATACTGCCATCACTATTACCATTATTGATAATACCAAGGTTCGACAGAGTGCCCGCGCTATTGTTGTTGATGGTGCCGGATCCGCCCAAATAAGCGTTATCCAATACCGATCCAACACTATTGTAAATAGCTCCATTATTATTAATAGTACCGGTGCTGCTGTGACCTGAGCCATCATTACCATAACCGTTTATTAACGTTACCGTGTTATTGACCACACCACCGGTCTGGTTATTAATGACACCGACACCTCCTGCTGCGCCATTCTCCAGAACACCGCTGCTGGTAGAGACCCCGGCAAAATTATTTAATGTGCCGCTGTTATTGATTACGCCGCTGCCACCAAACACTGCGCCGTTGTACAGATAACCCTCTGTAGTCAATGTAGCGCTTGCACTGTTGTTAATAGTACCGCTACCACCTGAAGCAGCCCCCAATTCCAGGTAGCCAAGATTGGTTACAGCACCGCCAGCACTATTATTAATGATGCCTGAACCGGAATTACCCAGATACATAAAGTTATTTACATCGCTGGTTTCAAGCGTACCACTATTATTTATTGTGCCAGTACTGCCAGCCAGATTACCAACATAGATTTTACTGTCGTTATCTACATCGCCAGTGGCTGTATTGTTAAGGATACCGATGCCAGCATTACCGATATAGATATTTCCAGGGGTTTCGTTATGCAGATAGCCGCTGTTGTTGATTACGCCTGTGCTACCGGCAACATCACCACTGATTAAAGCTGCATTGTTTTGCAGTGTACCACCTAAGCTGTTATTAATGACACCTGTACCAGAGGCCTGTGTGCCATTATCCAAAGTACCGTAGTTGATCAGACTTCCGCCGCTGCTGTTGGTAAGCGTACCACTACCGGCTAATCCGTTATTCAGGGTATTACCGCTTGCAACAGTAAGTGAACCACTGTTATTCACCACACCGGTACTGCCTGCTGCATAGCCGTTTTGGAATGTACCGCTACTTAATAAAGCACCGCCACTGTTATTATTCAGTGTACCAGAACCTGAGTAGCCGTTATAGAAAGTATCGGTATTTGAACTGCTCAAGCTACCACTGTTGTTAATAGTACCGGTTGCACCTGCTGCATAACCGTTATAAACATTTGAGGTATTTGTTATGCTGCCTGAACTGCTGTTATTAACAACCCCGGTACCTGAATAACCATTATATAAGGCGCTGGTATTGGCAAGAGTGCCGCTGTTATTAATGGTGCCAGTGCCACCCGCTGCATAGCCATTTTCCAATGCACCACTATTGCTCAAAGTAGCGCCACTATTGTTATTTATTGTGCCGCTACCTGAAACACCGTTCGCTAGCGTTGCACCACTGGCGTTTGTGAGTGAACCACTATTATTAACCGTACCTGTACTACCTGCTGCGTAACCATTATTCAGTGTAGCACTATTGGTTAGCGTTCCGCTATTATTGATTGTGCCAGTGCTGCCTGAATTATTACCGTTTGTTAATGTTCCGGCATTTGTCAGCGTGGCGCTTGTGCTATTGTTGATAGTACCTGTACCAGAGTCACCGTTCACCAGGATACTGGCATTGACTAAGGTACCATTATTATTCAATGTACCTGAACCACCTGCCGCCTCACCGTTATTGATTGTGCCGCTATTGGTCAGCGCCAGGGTTGATGCCGCGCTATTGGTTAAGGTACCTGATCCAGAGTAACCGTTGTTGATGGTGCCGCCGGAATTGTTGGACAGAGTACCAAAGTTGCTAATGGTACCAGCACTACCTGATGAATAGCCGTTAAAGATTACATTATTGTTTTGCAGGCTTGCACTGCTGCTATTGGTGAGCTGACCAGTAGAACCACTAACGTTGGCGTTAACAAGAACACCGTTATTGGTTAACAATCCTGAACCCGAATTGCTAAGTGTGCCGCTTCCAGAGTCACCATTGTAAATGGTGCTGGATGCATTGTTGGTTATGGTGCCGGTATTGTTGATTTGACCAACACTGCTAGCCAACTCGCCATTGTACAGATTGCCACTATTGGTCAGTGTACCGCTATTATTAAGCGTACCAGTAACACTGGCAGCATAGCCATTTTCAAATGAGCCACTATTATTGATTGCTCCGCCACTGCTGTTAGTCAGTGTACCTGTGCCTGAATAACCATTATATACCGTACCAGTACTGGTGTTTGTTATACTACCAGTGTTACCCACCAAACCCAAGCTACCGGTAACAGCGCCATTATAGACATTACCACTATTAGTCAAGGTACCACTATTGTTCAAGGTACCTGTTGTGCTTGCCACACTACCGTTTTTCAGCGTTCCACTATTAGCCAGTAACGCACCACTACTGTTAGTAATTGTACCGCTGCCTGAGTTACCGTTGTAAACAGTACCACTGGTATTATTGGTAAAAGTGCCGCTGTTATTAATGTTACCTTTGCTGCTGGCAAGTGCTGCATTATACAAATTGCCGCTGTTTGTCAGGCTACCACTATTATTGATAGTACCGGTACTGCTTGCCGCATTACCGTTGTTCAAGATACCAAGGTTGGCCAGCGTTGCACCTGAGTTATTTGTCAGGACACCTGTGCCGCTATTACCGTTGTCCAATGTACCTGTGGAACTATTGGTTATGACACCACTGTTAGTGATAGTTGCTGTACCGCCGGCAATATTTGCACTAATTAATGTGCCGCTATTATTAATTGATGCGCTGCTGCTGTTGACAATCACGCTGGCGGTGCCTGTGGCGTTGCCATTGATGACTGTTCCAGCGTTATTTAATACACCACTACCGATATTAGCCAGTGTACCGCTACCTGAATTACCGTTATAGACAGTGCCTGAAGCATTATTGGTAATTGTACTACTGTTATTAATGGTACCTGTACTGCTGGCGGCATTGCTGTTGTAAATTGTACCAGTATTGTTCAAATTACCGTAATTGTTCAAATTACCGGTACTGGTCGCCAAATTGGCGTTATACAGGTTACCGCTGTTATTCAGGGTACCACTGTTAATCAAAGTGCCAGTACTACCTGACGCATAACCATTGTTCAGTGCGCCTGTATTATTGATAACGCCTGCCGCACTATTGGTCAGAGAACTGCTACCTGTGTAACCATTATAGACTGTGCTGGAGGTATTATTGGTTAAGGTACCAATGTTTGCTATGGAAGCGACTGCACCTGAAACATTGCCGCTAATCAATGTACCACTGTTGCTTAAGGCTCCACTGTTAATTATGCTACCGGTTCCAACCGCTGTTGCAGCGTTTATGATGGTTCCACTGTTATTCAGTGTACCTGCACTACTGTTGGTAAGAGTGCCGCTACCTGAATTTCCGTTATAGATAGTGGAACTGGTATTATTTTTAATTGAACCGCTGTTCGATAGCTGACCAGTCGAACCGGAGACAGCACCATTAGAAATTACACCGCTATTATTCAAGCTACCACCAGCAAGATTGGAAAGCGTACCACTACCGCTATTACCATTATACAAGGTGGAAGCACTGTTATTTGTCAAGGTGCCACTGTTATTGATTGTGCCTTTGCCTGCGGCCGCATTACCGTTGTAAAGCGAACCTGAGTTAGTCAGCGAGGCACTTGCACTGTTGGTCAACACACTAGCAGCAGATTGTCCATTGATAAACGAGGCGCTATTGGTGATAGTACCGCTGTTATTAACAACCGAGGTTTTTGTACCGGAATTGCCGCTGATAAATGTACCAGCATTGCTAATGACGCCAGTACTGCTATTAGTCAGTGTGCCACTACCCGCATTACCGCTATAAAAAGTACCAGCAGCAGTATTGGTTAATGTACCGCTATTGTTGATTATGCTGGTTGAAGCAGCACCGGCGGCACCATTAAACGTTTTCGCGTTGATCAGCGTTCCGCTGTTGTTTACAGTACCTGCTGCCGAACCAGTATACCCGTTATAAAAAGTACCACTGTTGGTTAGAGTTGCGCCTACACTATTGTTGACGTTACCGACACCGTTATCGCCGTTATAGATGGTACCAGCAGAACTGTTTGTTACCGAACTGCTATTGTTCAGGGTAAACGTTGCCCCGCCTACTACGCCCCCATATAGCGTACCGGAATTGGTTACGGTGCCAGCGTTATTAATCGTACCAGTTACACCACTTTTTGCACCTGCCGCATACAAAACACCAGCATTGGTTAACACACCGCCAGCACTGTTGTTTAATACGCCATTTGCCGAGTTACCTACGGTCAGGTTGGTACCTGAATTATTAACAATGGTTCCGCTGTTGTTTATGACACCCGTGTTCCCTGTCGAGCCTGCAATAATGGCACCTGATGAACTGTTGGTCAGCGTATTGCCGCTACTTATCGACAAAGTACCGGCTGCGGTTGCATCACCATTGGTGAGCGATACGCCGCTACCAGATACACTCAGCGTGGTTCCGCTACCAGTTACAGAAATTGTGGATTCATTAGCTACCGATGCCGTTACCGATGTGTTAGTCGTAACGGAATAAGGACTTGTATTAGGAGTCGGAATGCCGGCTGCATTGCTTGCAGTGCTGACCAGCAGACTTGAAATAGCAATCCCCAGTAAATTTGCAGCCTGTTTTCGGCGATTAAACGGAGCTGATAAAGAACTAACAGTAATCATAATATTTCCCTAAAATTTGTAATTTCTGGTTACAAGAACAAAAGCGATTGCAAATTGGACAGCAATATTTATGCCTAAAAACCAACTCTTTGTTTTATCTGCGTTAATCCTATACGCTTCAAGCTTACCTCCTGGCAGTGTAAAAAATCTCGACACTCACAGCCATTGACGCAAAAATACTCGGACAAATTCTAGCGCAGAAGGAAAATTACTCAAAATATTTTTTACTCCAGACAACCATTATCTCCATTCATTAACACTCACCGGGCATCAATCTTTTTATAACCACTCACTATTTCTTATAGCCATGCTTGTTCAAATGCGCCTTTTCCAATCACGATCACTGACATTAAAACACCAGCCACCGACTCCATGATCAAATAACTTGCTTAACCCAACCTCAAAATCAGTCGAAAAACTGTAAAAAATCCCGACACCACAAAAGCCTCATCAAACGCAAGATTACTTTAGCCATTACCCCTTCGGCCATTCAAATTTGATTCCGTACATTTGCTTTACGCGCTTTTCACACAATAGATAAACAAAAAATAATCATTTTAAATCATATCGTTATCTTTAAAAACATCATCTTCACCCTTCTTTAATTTCACCTTTTCACTTCATTTTTTTACTGACAAAGCTGAACCATTAATAATCAATGCTATCGCCTACCATCTTATGCCTGTTAGCTTTTCCGCCAGACCACGCTGAATCGAGCTGAATTTCGAAAAATCACTTGCAATCCCTAAAGTATTTTATAATGCAGCCCAAATTTATATACAGCTGTCATTTCACATGAAACCTCAAAACAAAACCCCTTCTGCCCAGTCAGATGCGCTTTTTGAGAAAGCCTTCTTCTTATTGCACTCCAAGCAATTACCCGAAGCGCAAATTGCCTTAAAAACCTTACTTAAATCATTTCCAGGCCATCCATTGCTATTAACCGGCTTGGGCAACATTGCGATTGAAACCGGCGATTTCAACAATGCCGTTTTATTACTGGAGAAATCACTTAAAGCCGACCCTCTACAAGTGGATGCCTTATTAAATCTGGGCATCTCTTTAGCCATGCTGAAGCGCCCAGAACAGGCCGTAACTTTTTTTAATCGGCTAATTTCTATAAAACCTGACTCGGCTGAAGCATTCAATAATCGCGGCAATGTTTATATGGAGCTGAATCTGACTCAAGATGCGGTAGACAGCTATTTACGCGCCATTGCCTTGAAAGCGGATTACATTGAAGCCATCTACAATCTTGGCAACGCCATGCTTTCACTCCAATTATATAATGAGGCCATTTCACAATTTGAACGGGTAATTGCGCTACAACCCGATTTTCCCGCTGCATATAACAATCTTGGCAAAGCTCAGATGAGCTTGCATATGCTGGATAACGCGTTAGCAAATTTCAACAACGCATTGACGTTCGCTCCAAATTTTGATGATGCTTTAAATAATCGCGAAACAGCTTTACGCCTCATCACTCGAATCGACACCGCCTTAAATGCCGCCACACCCAGCGCAAACTTAACCAGCCATGACACCGTTACGCTAGTTCATCATGGCAACACCCTGAAAGATCGGGGTCAAAATCAAGGTGCACTTAAATGCCTTGAACTTGCTGTCACCTTAAGCCCACAGGATCCAGTTGCTTATTACAATCTGGGGTTAGCTTTACTGGAACTTAGTCATTATGAAGCAGCACTAGCGGCCTACAATCAATGCCTGGCTATAAAGCCAGATCTGGTGGATGCCTATAATAATCGCGGCAATACCTTACAGTACTTACTAAGATACGAAGAAGCCATTAAAGATTACGACACCGCACTCAGCTTTAATCCGGGCATGGCTACACCGCATAACAATCGTGCCTTTGCCTTGCAAATACTGCGACGCTTTGATGCTGCGCTCGCTGACTATGACCAGGCAATTGCCTTAAGGCCCGGTTATGCCGATGCTTATTGGAATAAATCTCTGCTTAAAATTGTTACCGGCGATTATTTGGAAGGCTGGCGTCTTTATGAATGGCGCTGGCAAGCCTTACAAGGTGCTCAACTTAGAAATTATGCCCAACCTTTATGGCTTGGCGATAGCCCGGTTGCCGGCAAGAGCATTTTGATTTATCCCGAACAAGGTCTGGGTGACTTTATTCAATTCTGCCGATACGCCAGCCATCTGGAAGCGTTAGGCGCTAATGTAATTATTGAAGCACCACCTTCATTGATACCGGTATTAGCCACTCTCAAAGGCCAATTCACACTCATCTCTTACGGAAACGCGCTACCCCATTTCGATTTACATTGCCCTATTGCAAGTTTTCCACTGGCTTTCAAAACCACGGTTGAAACAATACCAGCCGATGTTCCTTATCTTTACGCCAATTCCGAAAAGCAAAAAATCTGTCACGACCGGCTTGGCAAAAAAACCGGACTTAGAGTTGGCCTGGTCTGGTCTGGCTCCCCTGGTCATAAAAGCGACAATCTGCGCAGCATCCCCCTGAAACTATTTGAACCCATACTCAATCTCCCGATTGAATTTCACTCACTTCAAACAGAAATTCGCGATGGCGATGCTGAAATTTTAGCCAACTTTAAAAATTTGCACGTTCATAGACAAGAGATTAGCGATTTCTCCGATACCGCTGCCTTAATCAACGAAATGGATGTTGTCATCAGTGTTGATACATCGGTCGCACATTTGACGGGCGCATTGGCAAAACCGGTATGGATTTTGCTGGCTTATTCACCGGATTATCGCTGGTTGCTGGATAGAACGGATTGCCCCTGGTATCCGACAGCGACCCTGATTCGCCAATCAGTGCTCGGCGACTGGACCAGTGTAATCCCCGAGCTTATTGAGCGACTAACAGCATTGAAACCCGGCAAAACCAGCACAAAAAAACTGCCTGTGCCGATTGGCGAAGTTTAACGTGTATTCGCCTTATTTAAAATCATCATTCCATAGCTCACAACGTGATAAGCAGTGATGACTCAGGCACCAATGACCACTGATAAAGCCAACGATTTAATTAATCAAGGGATTGCTTTGGCAATGTCCGGCTACCCGTTTGATGCCGTAGACAGCTTTAATCAGGCGATCAACTTAAATCCAAATCTGGCTGTCGCTTACAATAATCGCGGCAATGCCTTGTTAGATTTAGGTCTTTTTAAAGAGGCCGCTAACAGCTTCGCTCAAGCCATAAGCCTAAACCCCAACTATAGCGAAGCCTTTTATAATTTAGGCAATACCGCACAATATTTAAATCTCTATACTGAGGCTATTTTGCATTATAGCAAGGCGATTTCCTTACGTTCCGATTTTGCTGAGGCCTATAATAATCTGGGTATTGTTTTAACAAAAGTTAAGCGTCTGGATCAAGCTATTGAAAGTTTTGATCAGGCTTTGGCTTTAAATCCTGACTTTGTTTGCGCACATAACAATCGCGCCACGACTCATCAGGAGATCCTCCGCCTAAAAGCCGCATTAACTGAAGCTAGCGATATTTACACCTTGACCGCCGATGACGCAGAAGCCTATATCAATGGCGGCAATACTTTGCTAGGTATTGAGGATTTCGATAAGGCACTACTGTATTATGATAAAGCTATTTATTTAAAGCCGGATGATGCGGTAGCCCATTACAATCGCGGCTTGGCGCTGGAAAAATCTGGGCAATTATTAGCTGCGCTTAATGCCTATGCATCCGCAATCACCTTAAACCCAATGATTCCAGAAGCTTACAACAATCAAGGACTTATTCTTACATCCCTGAACCGTACAGCAGAAGCCATCGCCAGTTTTGAGCAAGCCCTGACGTTAAGACCCGATTTTGCAGAAGTATTTAATAACCTGGGAAATATTTTTAAAGATTTACACCGGTTTGATGAGGCACTAGACTGTTATGAGCAAGCTATCGTAATTCTGCCTGGCTTTGCCTATGCGCACTGGAATAAAGCTTTTCTTAAGCTGCTGACCGGCGATTATGAAACCGGCTGGCGTCTTAATGAATGGCGGCGAAAAATTCCTAATGCCGAACTTTATATGAATTTTTCTCAACCGTTATGGCTGGGTGAGGAGTCTGTGGCGGGTAAAACGCTACTGATTTACCAGGAACAGGGCTTAGGCGATTTTATTCAGTTTTGCCGTTATCTGCCAATGCTGAATAAGCTGGGGGCCAAAATAATCATCCATTGCCTGCCTACGCTAACCCCATTAATTTCTACACTTCCCGGCAACTTTACATTCGTAACTAACGATCAGGCTTTACCAGATTTTGATCTGCATTGCCCGATAATGAGTTTGCCATTGGCTTTTCATACCACGCTGCCAAACATTCCCAACGCCGTACCGTATCTGTTTGCTGATGCACAAAAGGCTAAAATCTGGCAAAATCGGCTAGGTATTAAATCGGCTTTTAGAATCGGCGTGGCTTGGTCCGGCTCTACAACCCATAAAAATGATAGTAAGCGCAGCATTCCCCTTAAATTTCT
>Ga0364886_10314_pt1 | contig 26632 bp, 23 predicted proteins | sample ExccelJu500001D3_4_FD_206926 | JGI IMG/M metagenome (GOLD analysis project Ga0364886, IMG submission 206926) | Enriched cells from Trout Bog Lake Hypolimnion, Wisconsin, USA - BchlTB.July23.5000.01.D3 | ecosystem: Environmental > Aquatic > Freshwater > Lake > Hypolimnion/Profundal zone | place... | reverse complement strand
CCGTATTCCAATTGAGTTTCTGTATTCCAATCAGCAAACGCTTAATATCACATCAATACTCCTCTTCATGATGCATGGTTTCAACCTTTGAACCAAAAAAGTTTAAAAATAAAACTACAAAAGCAACCACCATTACAGCCTGAATGCATACTACGATTTTGCCAAGACTGGAAACCGGGTGAAAATCGCCATAGCCTATGGTTGTAGAAGTAACAATGCTGAAATAAATATAATCAATTACGCTATTTACATTATCACCCAGCAAGTGCATCCCGGCATATATAACGGCAAAGCTGAAGGATATTTCTATATAATTGAAAAAAAGCATCAGGATATTACGCCGGTAAGACCTGGGCTTAACAAACATATCAGCCACAAAAATAAGTGAGGCAACATAGCAGATGGTTTCAATAAGCAGATAGATGGAAATAATTACGGTTATTTTATAGTGGTATAATCCTGAAAGCAGGAAAAACAGGGGTAGCAATGTTTTTAGAAAAACATAAAATTCATTGGCAACATACCTTTTTATAATACCATACCTGCCAAAAAAATTACGGATATGCAGACCTGGAAAAATATATTGTATGAATACAAGAAAGAGCCTGAGTATTTTTTCAAAACCTATATCTACATGCTTTTCATTATTCCATATTTTCAACAGGTTTTGCTTATGAGACAGGTATGCGGACTGCTTTAGCGGCTTGTTATATTCCGGTTTACCAAACAGTAGCTTATTGATAAATTTCTTCATTTCATTGGGATAATCTGTTCTTGTTGTGATAATGAAGCGAAAGATACCAACAAACACCTGATTATTTTATAACGCAAATCATATTCGCTCAAAAACCGTTTGTAAACATTATTCATGCTGCATTTTTTGAGGCCCCGCCCCTGAAGTGCGACTGCGAGGATGATTAAATTTATTGATTGTCAAAGATTTAAACTCGACATCTTATTTGCTGTATAAACCACAAAATCTATGTGTGTTTTTATCAAGGTTTTTTGACCTGAAACCTCAAATCATGATAAAATTAATTTAATCTTTCATTAAAACCTGATCTGCTGTTTTCAAATAAATTATTTGCCACCATTAGCCAGTAAATCTTTTTTGCAGTTACTGTCAAGGGCGGGAATTAATGAACTCAGGAAACCAAACGCTTTGTGGGTTTCAACAGCATAATACATAAGGCAGTTGGGGTTAATGCAATGAGGCCCATGTACGGTATCCTGATGAAACTCAACCATTGGGGTGCCGAGGTTTACCAGGCCCATAATATGCCCGAATTCATGTTCTAATACACTTGATTCAAGGGCTACTCTTGTTACTTGCCCGTAAGCCCCTGAATTATTAAAAATATCCTGGCCAAAAAGGCAGATGGACGTATTGCGGAAAGCAAATCCAAGAACATTCAGAGAGGTATCAAAACCATTGGTAACCAGGATATAAACTGCCAAATTATTTCCAGAAGTATAGGCTGTTCTGTTCTGGCTTTCAAATTCGGCTACCTGGCTCACATTAAGGGTATCGCTGCCTTTATTTTCGGCAACAGGAACCTGGGTAATATTAATTCCGCCAGGCTTATTGACAAGTCCCGAAAGGTAGTTATACACATTACTGATTGTTGCGGTATCAAGCATATAACCTGGCATATATTGCACCTGTATATTCAGCGTTGTATATTTTGAATCGGTAAGCATATCCTTGGCCGAGGCTCCAACAGCCTGGTTACTGTAACTGTTGGGCAGGGCTTCAGGATTTACACTCTGTTTGGTGCAGGAAAAAAAGAGGAGTGCAAAAATCAATAGTAATACCAGCTTATTCATAACCCAAATTTATGAGAATTATATCAATACCAATCCCTGTACTCTGAAAGATTTTTCCCGGTTTTTTTTTGTTTCAACCCTTTGCCACGTATTCATCCCTTAGCAATGAAAAACAAACAGAATCTTCATATACACCGTTTTTCAGAAAATGAGACCTCAGAACTCCCTCTTCCTTAAAACCTGCCCCTTTTAAAATCTTCAAAGAAGGGATGTTCCATTTTCCTGCAAAAGCTTCAATACGGTTAAGACCCATTTGCTCGAAACCATATTTTATGATTGCTTTTACCGCCTCGGTTATGAACCCTTTTTGTTTGGCTTCTTCTGTTGTTAAACCATAGCCTAATTCAGCCCTGTTGTGCAGGAAATAATAATTATGGAAATCGCAACTTCCCACAATCCCGCCTGTTGCTTTTTCTTCGATCTGGAACCTTTTTTGGGAAAGCCTGTAGGTGGTATAGCCTTTCTTAAATTTGTTTCTTTCAGTCTCCAATTCTTCAAGGGTCCTTAGGCCCAGGAATTCCATTATCTCCCCGTCGCCGAATTCTGTAAAAAGTTCATGCAATATTTCGGGGGTTAGCTCTTTTAATAACAACCTTGGTGTTTCTATTATTGTGCGGGGAATATCTTTTAACTGCTTTTTTACTGGTTCGGTTTCCATGCCCAGACTGAAAAGGAAAAAATGCTGGCCTTCAGGCGTCTTAAGTTTGGCATTGGAGAAGCTTTCGTCCAGGAAACCGGTTAAGCGCTCTTGTTTAAGTTTTTTAACTTTTGCAACTCTGTCGGCGGCAAAATAGGTAATGGCCGGATAATTGAAATGATTGGACTGATGCAGGCCCACAATTCCTAAACCATCTGTGAGAATGGCCCAGGGATAAGGATCGGTATAAATGCTGACTGGGGTAAAACCAATCATTTTCCAGAATTGAATTGATTTTTCAAGGTCGGCTACGGGGTGGGCCAGTTCACCAAAAAGCCCGCAAACCTTGTTCACATATTTATCAGGGTTAAAGAAATCTGCCTGTGGCATATCCGGCATACCAGGTCCCGGTGGCTGCCTGAAACCCTCAACCCCACCTACAAGGCTTATGTTAAGCCCATCGGGAGATTGAAACAGGTAACGTTTCACCATATCCTTAGGTTTGGGTTTGTGAATAAAGCTTATCTGTTTTTGTTCCAGCTCTTTGGCTACCTTCTCCACATTTTTCACATAATAAGTGAGCGCCAGATAAGGTTGTTCATCCTGGCGCAGCATAATAAGCAAAACCCCGTCGCTTATCTGTATCCAGGGAAAAGGAAAATCTGCCCGCATCAATTCCGCAAAACCCAGTTTACGATAAAAGGCAAGCGACATTTCAAGATCGTGAGTCGTTATGGTAAGGGCCGAAACTTCACCAAGTATTGGTTTTTGCAGATTGTTCATTTCAGTTTGTTTATTTCTTATGTATTACTGATTTGGAATTTTCGCTATTCAAATAATCATTTTTCATAGTGCCTGTTGCCGATAAAAATCCTTTTCAAATTTTCCCAGTTAATCTCATTCCAAAACTAAGGAAAAGCTTGTTCAATTTTCAAATTTGAATGTTTGGCTTTGTTTTGCAATTGCAGATAATATCGTCAATATTTTAAATTTTTAAATCAAAAGCTGTGGACCCAATATTATTTAATAAAACCAAGTACTGAGATGTTTTCAAATGAAGGGAAATACCTTATTTTTGAAAAAAATCAGGAAAACTATTGCTTGTAAAAGCCCGTCATATCATTGTAGGAATCATTGACTTTTGTCATATACCTTTTAAGCGGGTAATCCCAACCCAAACCTTCCGCTACCTCGCTTGCGGCGGTTCAAATACCGTGCTTGGATGGATCCTTTATTCCCTGAGTTTTAATGTGTTGCTACATAGGCAGGATACCATTTTGCCGGGGCATATTGAAATCAGCGCCAAGGTTGTGGCCTATATTATTTCCTTTTGCATAAGTTTTCCTATTGGCTTCATTCTTTCCCGCCATATCGTTTTCCCCGAGTCAAACCTTCATGGCCGGATCCAGTTTTTCAGGTATGCAGTGGTTACCTTTACTTTCATTTTACTTACCTATGTGCTTATTAATGTTTTTGCAATGATTTTGCCTATGGTAAGGGCTGATATCTCCTATATTTTTATCCTGATTATTGTTTCTATCCTCAGTTATATTTCACAGCGGGTATATACTTTTAAGATTAAGGAAGTAGAAGAAGAATTAGGGGAATAGATATTAGGAAGTAATCCCTCTAATCCTGCTCGGCGCCTTTTTTATTCCAATCCACTACTTTCCAATGGTCGCCTACCTGGTAGAGCAGTAGGTAGGTGTCGGCGGGTTTCCTGAGTATGAGGTCGTAAAAATGACCGCCATCTACAAGTATTTGTTTGAATTCCGGATTTTCATAACCGTATGCGCCTTTTCCTTCATACCACCACCAGGTGCCCCACTGATTGAGGGTGACTCTAACAGTGCTGTCGTTGACTACAACCGCATGGGCGCCATCGTTGGGGGTGAGCATATTGTAAGAAAGCACGTCATATACATTATTGGTGATTTGCTTAGAGGGCAGCAGCAAATTGTGCATCAACTTGAATTCACTCTCTTTCTCAGAACCAATCATGGGTACCCCGTTCAAGCACTCAGGCAGATTAAGGAGTAAAATGGTTTTTTTTCCTGCATCAGGAAGGTTGTAAAGCAAGCCATGTATTACCCTTGCCGACTTGCCCCAGTAGCGGCTTACCTGGATGGCATAGCGCAAATTGATGAGTGCGAATAAGCCTATTGCACAAATCCTGATAAATTCTGAAGAAATATAACCTGCCAATACAGCCAAAACCATATAAAAGAACGGAGCCGCAAAATAAGTATAGCGGTCGAAGGTTACGAGCAGCATATTGCTGAACCATAAGGGTATAAGCAGGACAAGGGTGATAAGTGTCCAGCTAAACAATAAGGATGCTACCTTTCCTTTTCCATCCATTCGGCTGAATTGGCTAATAATCAGCCCACCAAATAAAGCTATAATACCCCAAAAAATAAGTACCCCAGTTGCGGAATCACAAAAACCGTAAACTTTCTGCCTTGTCTCAAAAGTAAAAAACCGGCCCAGGAAGAGCAGATGGTACAGGTATTTGGCAGGCTTGCCAAAACTATCCAGCCTCACTGAGGTTACTGTTTCTGTGCCAATGCGCGAAACCCACCCACCATATAGTACCCGGAATAAAACCAACCTTGAGAGGAATAATATAATGAGCGGCAGGAAAAAAAGCTTCAAAACCCGGTTGAAAATCTTAGGGTCAAACTTATTATTATACCGGTAAAAAAGCCCGGCGCTTAATACCAGCCAGGGGGTCATGTAAAATGCCTCAAGGGTAAAAACGGATAAAAAGTAAAGGATACCCGCAATCCAGGCATACCTGATTGCACCTTTATGTATGAATTGCTGCACACAAATAAGGATAAATAAAATAATCATTAAGCCCTGCAGAAAATGGAAAGAAGGTTCCCATACCACTGTTTCTGAAATATAGGGTGACACACAAAACAAAATAACCCCGCTGAAGGCAATGGTCTTGCTGTGCTTTACATTGGTATCATCCAGTAACCGGGAACAAAGCCTAAATATCAAAGTGGCATTTGCTACATGAAGGGTTACAAAAAGCAAGTGCCACAACCAGGGAGTAATGCCAATAGATTTATAAATCAAATATGTAGCCAATTGGGTAAACTGGTATAAACTACGTGCCTGGAAATTGGACCGGTTGATGAACTCCCAAAAACCGTGGTTCCTCACCTGATCGAGCCAACCGGTGAAGTCGGTAACAAAGCCTGCCTTAGCCGCAGGAAAATAAAGGGCAAAAGTGAGCAACCATAAAACCGCAAATACCTTTGCAGTACTCAGGGTTTTCCATTGTTGCCATCCTTGGGTATCTTTTAAAGACATTTTAACTGGTTACCGGGGAAATTTCTAAACAAATATAGGGCTAATTGATAAAAGGGCTGGTGAAATGTAAGGGAGGGCGTTATTTGATTCCTTATTTTTTATCTCCTCCATTCACTAAAAGATTTTGTATTTACAAATTATCAGTAATTTCATGCCCTTAATAATAAAGCCATGGTAACAAAAACACATAAAGCATCGCTGCTGATAGCCGAAGATGAGGAAAGCCTGCGTGAAGCGCTGAAACTGAATATGGAACTGGAAGGTTATGAGGTAACGACAGTGGATAATGGGCCGGCAGTAATAAAAATGGTTAAGAACGAGTATTTCGACCTCATCATCCTGGATATTATGCTGCCTGATATGGATGGCATTACTGTTTGCGAAACCATAAGAATGCAGCACAATGATGTGCCTATATTGTTCCTCTCAGCAAGGAATACCGGGGCCGACCGCGTGGAGGGTCTTAAAAAGGGTGGTGACGACTATCTTACCAAGCCCTTCAACCTGGAAGAGTTGTTATTGCGGGTTGATAAACTGGTTACCAAAAATAAAAAAATAAAAGAGCCCCAGGCTATTGAAGATATTTACGAATTTGAAGGTTGCAGAATAGATTTTGCCGCGCACGAATGCATTGACAAAAACAAGGAAATGCAGGAATTGAGCAAAAAAGAAGCTGCCTTGCTGAAACTGCTTATAGAGCATGAAGGCGAGGTGGTATCGAGGGAACAGATATTGCAGATAGTATGGGGTTATAATGTTTACCCAACTACCCGAACCATTGATAATTTCATTCTCAATTTCAGGAAGTTTTTTGAAACCGACAGCCGCAACCCCAAGCATTTTCACAGCATAAGGGGGATAGGATATAAGTTTACCAAATAAACCTCTGCAGCAAATGGACTGGGAGGAATATAAAAAAGACTGGGAGCAGTTTAGAAAAATTGATACGGAACAAAAACTTGCTCATTGTAAGGAACAGTACAGCAGGCATTTGCTGGCGATACATGACGCTAACTTTTTTGAACCTTCAGAAAGAAATAATCCCAAACCGGGTATAACCGGCGTTTATTATAAAAACGTCTCCTCAATTTTCGGAATAAAAATTGATGACCCAAACATGGCCTTATACCAGGTAATTCCATCTTTTGAGCCTGAATATTTATTGAGTATAAAAAGAGAACCGGGCCAATATCTACTCACCTATACGGTACTTGTCAAAAATTACTGGACGCTTTACTATCAAAACCATGAGGCAGCAAGCGCCGGGAAAACCGAAATATGCCTGCCCATAAGTTCTGAAAACGGTGATTGGCTTTTCGGGTTATTCGAACGGGTTATACAGGAAGCCCGGGTTCCTGCTGTTGGTTATTTAGTCTTGGACGGCACCCAATATTTTTTATCGAAAATTGTGGATGGGGTTTATAAAGAGGTCTTTAAGCATTCCCCAGGTAAGGATTCCAAAACAAGAAATGTGATCAGGTTTTTGGAAGGTATTATTGAGCATATTATTCATGGTTCGGAGGAAGCATTGGACGCCTTTGTTCATGATGCCATCAATGAAATGATGGTAAATGGTATCTGATCAAAAATCGAGTGAAAAAAATTATTCATCTTATTTTCGAGAAACCCCAACCAGCCGCAGCTGGTGACACCACCTATTATAAAATCCAAAGACAACCAGGTTTTTAAACCGGCTAATTTGTTAGTTGTGTAAAAGCCCCAAACCTATCGGCGTTCTTGCCAGGGTTTAGGAATAAATGAAAAACATAATCGCATTTGAGAGGTTGAAAAAAACCATCACTACCATTTCAAATCAGGGTCGCCGCTTTCTTTTTCTTTGCGGTAATTAAGCCGACTTTGTATTTTTTGCAATTGGCGGTCATAGATAAGCTTTGCAATTTTGAGCGGAACGTTTTTATCCTGTAAAACCGCGTTCAGCTTTTTTTCAGAAATATCAAGGCGGTACATCAACTGGTAAAATGTATCGGGACCGCGCTCTATTATTTTCACCAGCCTCGCGGCAAGCAGTTCCAGGATGGCCTCTTCAGTAAGAGCATCCGGTATTTCCAAGTCCCACTCGCTTTTCAGCGCCAGCGCTGTTTCCTTTAATTCCTCATTTTCCATAAAAAAGCCGTCCACTTTAGGGAGGACGGCAAATTACTCATTTCACATTATATCTTTCAATTAAAACATCTTTATCTTATCCAGCACCAGGTCTTTTACGCTTGCCAGTGAAATACGTTCCTGAAGCATGCTGTCGCGGTAGCGGATGGTTACGGTCTGGTCGTCCTTGGTCTGGTGGTCTATGGTAATGCAAAAGGGCGTTCCCAGTGCGTCCTGCCTGCGGTAACGTTTGCCAATGCTGTCCTTTTCTTCATAATAGCATTTAAAATAGGGCTTGCACTGGCCAATAAGTTCCCTGGCAATATCGGGCAAACCATCCTTTTTGGTAAGGGGCAAAACGGCAAGTTTTATTGGGGCAAGCATTGCAGGTAGGCGCAATACCGCGCGGCTGTCCTGCTTTCCTTCTGAGCTCAGGTCTTCTTCTTCAAAGGCTTCGCTCAGTATCATCATCACCGTACGGTCGAGCCCAATGGAAGTTTCAATTACATAAGGCGTATAATGCTGGTTGATATCCGTATCAAAATAGGTAAGTTTCTTACCACTGTATTGCTGATGCTGTTTCAGGTCGTAGTCGGTGCGGCTGTGAACCCCCTCCACCTCCTTAAAGCCCATTGGGAAATCATATTCAATATCGCAGGCGGCATCGGCGTAGTGGGCCAATTTCACATGGTCGTGAAACCGGTATTTTTCGGGGCTTATGCCCAGGCTTAAATGCCATTTCATCCTGGCTTCTTTCCAGTATTCGTACCATTCTTTTTGGGTGCCGGGCTTTACAAAAAACTGCATTTCCATCTGTTCAAATTCCCTCATACGAAAGATGAAACCACGCGCCACGATTTCGTTCCTGAATGCCTTTCCTGTCTGGGCTATTCCAAAGGGTATTTTCATTCGCCCGCTTTTCTGCACATTCAAAAAGTTTACAAAAATTCCCTGGGCTGTTTCAGGCCTAAGGTAGATCACATCAGCTTCTTCAGCTACAGAACCAATTTCGGTCGAAAACATGAGGTTGAACTGACGCACCTCAGTCCAGTTGCAGGTTCCACTTACCGCACAGGTTATTTTATTGGAATCTATGAGTTGTTTTATACCTTCAAAATCATTGGCCGCAAGCAGTTGGTCCATTTGGGCCAGTAATTCATCACCCTTTTCTTTTTCCAATGTTTCGGCAAAAGCTTCCAGCAGGTGGTCAACCCGGTAGCGTTTTTTACTGTCCTTATTATCAATCATTGGGTCGCTGAAATTATCTACATGGCCACTTGCCTTCCACACTGTGGGATGCATAAATATCGCAGCATCAATGCCTACAATATTATCCTGCATCTGGGTCATGCTTTTCCACCAGTAATCCCTGATATTCCTTTTCAACTCGGCGCCATTCTGTCCGTAATCATAAACCGCGCTCAGGCCATCATATATTTCGCTTGACTGAAAAACAAAGCCGTATTCCTTACAGTGGGCTATTATATTTTGTAACTTATTTTCATTTGCCATAACAGCAGCAAAAATAGGAGGAATCTCTGAATGATGAATTAAGTAATTTCCTTTTCCTGGAATGCATTAATTTTGTAACAAAATGTGTGTGTTTTACATTATTAAGCATTACTTTGGCTGCCAAGAGAATAACCAACAAACTGCACGCATTATAGCTAAATGAATAAAATAATCCTGGTAATCCAGCCCGATGAAATTAAATACGGAATACTGAAGCAACAGTTATCAGAATTAAATTATCCCGATAATGAAATTATACGGTATCAATCTCCCGAAGAAGCTATGCAGAGGTCTTTATCGGGTATCCAGATTATACTTTTTTATGTCCCCAATAGCAATTTGAATCTGCTTAATGAACTTATTAACTATTTCAACCTGATTCCGGTAATTGTATTAACCCCTGTTAAAGATATTAATTATCATCTCAGTCTTATTAAATCTGGTGTTCAGGAAGTATTAACTGAAGATAATCTCTGTACTGAAAAACTATATGCGGCAATACATTTTGCAATTGAGCGCAATTCATTCTATCTCCAAAACACAGATGAGATTTGCGGATATGAAAAGCATTATGAAAATATCCCCATACCCATCTGGATGGTGGATAATGTAACTACCCGGTTTTTATTTGCTAACCAAGCTGCAGTTTCAAAATATGGTTACAGTAAGGAAGAGTTTTCCAAAATGACCCTAATGGATATTCGACCGAAAGAAGAGCAGGCAAGTTTCAAACAAAATTACAGTAACAACAACAACAAACATTTTGATTTCAGATATTCAAGGCATATAAAGAAAAGCGGCGAAATATTTTATGTTCATATTTTTTCTCAACGCATGCGGTTTAATAACCATGACTGCCGACTTGCCGTAGCTGTTGATGTAAATGATAAAGTGCTTGGCGAGCAGCAAAATACCCAACTTGGCCAATTGATTAAAGAACAAAAAGAGCAACTTGAAAATATACTGGTTTCAATAGATGATGCTATTTGGTCAAGGAGGGCGGACACACTGGAACTTGTTTATGCCAATAAAGCTTATTTCAATTTATATGGCTTCAGGGAGGAGGAAATAAATAAAAATATCAATCTTATAGTCAACTCAATTTATACTGATGATCTCGAACTCTTTTTAAGGTCGGTAAAAAAGGTAAGAACCGAAGGTGCTGCTGAAAAAGTGTTCCGCTATAACCATAGCGATGGTACACTTAGGATTTTCAAAACACAAGCCAATCTCAAAAAAGGGAAAAATGGCCACCCGGATATGATCAACGGCATTACAATTGACATAACCAAGGAAGAGGAATTACTCAAAACCATTCGCAATAATGAGCAAAAGCTTACAGCAACCATAAATAATACTAAAGATCTGATCTGGTCTGTAAACTCAAGGCTTGAACTTATTTTCTGTAATAAACCCTACCAGGATTTTTTTTACCGCCGTTCGGGAATCATGCTCAAAGAAGGCGACTATGTTTTGGGAAACTGGCATTCAGATTCATTCATTAATAAAAGAATTCATGATTATGAACGTGCATTCAAAGGGGAGAGTTTTTTTACCGTTATTGAAGAAACGTTTGAAGAAAGGAAAATGTACTTTGAAATAAGTAGTACCCCAATAAAAAACCATGACGGAATAATTGTTGCGGTCAATTGCATTTCAAGGGATATTACAGAGCAAAGAATGCAATTGCTCAAAATTCAACAACAAAATGAACGCCTGAGCGAGATAGCCTGGATACAATCTCACAGGGTGCGAGGCCCGGTGGCCAGTATCCTGGGTCTTATTCCGCTTTTTAGTATGGATGAAACTGAGTCTCAACAAAATTCTGAGGTTTTGGACAACCTGCGTATTGCTGCCGAAGAGCTGGATGTGATCATAAAAGAGGTAGTGAAAAGCATCAATAACCTTGAGAAAAACTGAATACCACAGCTGCGGCCTTAAACCTTGCATTTTCAAAAACGCTCCTCAACTCCAAGGCCGAATAGGGCATAATCATAAACCGCAGGGTCTGATGCATTTAGTTCTCTTAAATGCATGGTCAGCTTCATGGCATTTGTCCAGTTGGCTTTAAAGTCATCAACCATTTTCAGCCTGTAGGCCACCCTGGCCACATGCACATCAAGCGGACAAACCAGTTGTGCCGGTTTTATTTTAGTCCAGATACCGAAATCCACACCCTTGTCATCCTTTCTCACCATCCATCGCAGGTACATATTAAGCCGTTTACAAGCCGAATTGCGTTCCGGCGTGGCTATGTGTTTCCGGGTGCGCTCAGGATGCTCAATGGAAAAGAAAGTATGGTTGAAATTTATTAATGCCTGTCTTGTATCCATTTCCGGATAAGATTCGGCAGGAGCAAATGCATTTTCCAATGATTGGTTATGGGAATAATGATGTTGCAGAAAAGAAATAAAATAGAGTAAGTCGGTAGCGTTAAAGGTGCGGTGCACAAATTTCACAAACGGTTTCAAGTCAGTATCCTTATGATTCAGGACAAAATCATAAGGCTGGTCATCCATCCATTTCATCAGCTTGCGGCTGTTATTAATAATGGTAGTACGGCTACCCCATGCGAGTACTGCGGCAAACAGGCCTGAGACCTCAATATCCTGTTTCCGGTTAAATAAATGAGGAATTGATACAGGGTCTTTCTCTATAAATGAGGGCTGATTATAAAACGCAGCCTTGGTATCGAGGAAATTTTTTAATTGCCTGTTGTCTTCCATTTTTCCAAAATTATGGTTTTTCACAACAACATTAAATGCAAAAACAAGTAAATGCTTTGTAACTTTGAAAAAATAATACCTAATATTATGAACTCATGAAGCGCATTTTTCTTTTTCTTATGGCTTTTATTTTAATTGTTCATTCAGACGGGCAAACCGTCCTGATCAGCCATTCGCGTAAGGACACTTCATACATAAAAGATTACTACAGTAAATACCTGATTATACGGGGTTTTGAATCAACTAACTTTTATGATTTCAAACTGATTGACAGGCCAGGCAGGCTTGTTTATAAACCTAATGACCATAACGACCTGGGTGCAGGTTTTAATTATCGGTTCATTAGCACTAATTTGAGTTTTTATGCTCCTTTTATAAGCAAAACCAACCCTGCTTATGGCTATACCCATATTGTGGACCTGCAAACGCATTTATACCTGCATAAATTCATCATTGACATTTACGGCCAGTTTTATCGCGGCTATTTTCTTACAGATGGCGATGATCCTGTTATAAACTTCAGCAATGAAAAGGTGATCTTAAGACCCGACATTTATACCCGCGATGTGAGCGTTGTTTTTGAATATGTTTGCAATGACAAGCGTTTTTCTTACACGGCGCCTTTTTACCAGAATGAAAAACAAAAGAAAAGTTCGGGATCTTTCCTTTTGGGTGGCGGTATCTACCATAGCAGCGTCAGTGGCGATTCTGCCCTGGCACCTTCAGAGGTTACTTTTCCCGGGTTTTACCATAACCTTCTTTTCAAAGCAACCACCAATTCAAGTATCGGCCTTAATGCAGGCTATGCCTATACATTTGTGATCAAAAAACAGTTTTTTATTAGTGCCTCATTATGCGGCGGACCTGGCTTAAACCAGGCCGAGGTAACTATTGCAGGCACAGGAAATACGCTTGAAAAAACAGGCCCTGAATTTAATTTTACAGGGAAATTCTCAGGGGGTTATAATTCCGATAACTATTTTGCGGGTATTACCTATATCAGGCAGGTAACAGAATTAAATGGCGTAATAAATAATTCATGGCAGGAAGTAAATGCGGGCAATTTCCGTTTGATTTTCGCAAAAAGGATTCATTTTAAAAAGTCACTGATACCCAAAACCGGTTTTATTAGGGAGGAATAGAATTATAAGAAAAATAGTTAGAGTTCCCACTCAGAAAGTGAGAATAAAAAATTTGTTCCTGTTTTTTTTGCAGAGACCCCGGCCCTAAATGGTGAGCGCCATTATTATTTAAGACACTGCTACCTATGTTTAAATAGGTCAAATTGTTAATTGATTAAATGCCAGGCTATCTATGAATAATTTTACACTGAGTTTCCAGGAGAATATTATTCAGGTCCAATAACCTTTAACATTTCGATGGGTTTCCCAATATCCAGGACTCCATTTAGTCTCAAACAACTAAAATACTTCCCCGAGGTTCACAAAAAGACCGCCAGAACCATTAAGGCCGAAGCCATAATCGAGGCAAACATTGGTTTTAGAAAATTTGTTCCATTTGAGCCTTATCCCAAAGCCACAGGCCGGCGCAACTGTTTCAAAATTATTGGAAGCCAGTTCGGTAAATGATTGCGCATTGGCAAAAACCACGCCTCCCAGCAATCCGTTATTAGTAATTCCAAACCGGTATTCGCCCTCAAGGTAAACCATATTAGGACCCCTGAACCTGCCTTGAATATACCCCCTTCCGGTATTGCTGTATGGGTCGCCGCCGGTATTGGGCAACATAAGATAGGGGGCCTTACCGTCGATAGTGAACCATTCATAACTCCAGAAAGCCAGTATATTATTGGAATTGGCCGGAAATTTCACATATTTACGTAAATCAATCACAAGTGACCGCCAAGAAGCCGAATTGCCAAATACTGTAAGATTTGGCCGGTAAATTACGTTCACAAAATTTCCTTTATCGGGGTTAATGGAATTTTTCCTGGTATCATATAAAAAATTAAAAGTAAACCCTGATGCAAATTCAGTTTTGGATAACCCATAAAGTTCAAAATCAGTTGCCTTATTAACAGGAGGGCTTAACTCTTTTATATTCCAGAAATAATCCAGGTTGTAACCAATGCCTGCATATAAATCCTCCGCAAGCTCTCTCAAAACGGCTTGGTGCACCCTAATGCAGGAATAATCAATAAGGTAACCTTCATTCATTGAAGTGTAACCTCCGAGACCATAGGTATAGGATGGAAACAAAAGGTATCTCCAGTCGAAAACTATATTATATTTATTTCCTTTAGTAAAAATATTGGTTTGTACAGGTAAAATGATCTGGTTTCGTATGGTATAGGTGAAACTGGTAAGTACGGAAGAAGCATTGGCGTCCTTATTGGTATAAAAAGAAGCATTGGATGTGGCAACGCCGGCGAAACCTGTTTGCAAGGTATAGCCAGGTGCGGCAATGGGATAAGAAATCTTCAATTTGGTTGAAAATACTTCGCCATTATGTTCCTCCCTGTCTTCCACCGTTTTTTTTAAGGCCATCCTTACAAGGTCCACAAAATCAAGCTGAGTCTTCCCGTTTACAGGTTGTATTGTTTTTGATTTCCCCGTATCCTCCGCGGCTTTTTCTCCCTTACCCAATGGCAAAACCGGTATCATGTGGGTGTCCTCCTGCGCTTTGGCTTTTATTACCGCTATCTGGCATAAAATTATAGCCATTATCAAGGATGCAATTTTCAAAAAGACGCAGTTTTAAGCAATGAAATATTGGTTATAAATAATTATGAAGACAAAAACGTTAATGGACTTTAAAGATTTGACTGTAACTTACAACAAAGGTTAAATTCAGAATCTTAAAATAATCATAATTAAACCCAGAACCACCTGGCAATACCATTTGGTGGAAAATTTTCTTAAAAAGTCGACATTTTCTGCCTAAAACAACTCCAATTATACCTTGTAAAACCGTAAAACGGGTTTGATCCCTATTTTATACCGCTAAAATGGTTTTGTAAACCAAATGATAAATAATACCTAAATATATCCGCCATTAACGCTTTCAACCAAATAAAAAATCGAATAATAAATCCTGTCCAATAACTTTGCATAAGCTTTAGGTGCTTTAATAAAAAGACCTGGCTTTATTAATTTAGTTCCTTAAAAAAACCAATGAAGAAAATATCGCGTCTGTTAAAATACCTCGCCGATTATAAAGGCAAAATTGCCCTATACTTTGCGTCCAACCTTTTAAGCATTTTATTCGGGTTGCTCTCAATTACAATGCTTGTGCCGGTATTGAATATATTGTTTAACACAAAAGATACAAAACCACTTCCTGTAAATAATGTCAAACCATTATCTACTGATCTGATTCAGCAAGCCACAGAGTATTTTAAAAACCTGATTCAACACCAGGACCGGCTTACCGCCCTCGCTTATATATGCATTACCGTTGTGATCTTTACTATTCTTAAGAATACCTTTCTTTACCTGGCCTTGTATATTCTTAATCCGCTACGCAATGCCGTATTGCGCAGGCTGCGAGATGAAATGTTTACCAAAACACTTTCACTGCCTATAGGTTTTTTTACCGAAGAAAGAAAGGGTGACCTTATTTCCAGAATGACCAATGATATCAATGAAGTGGAATTATCTATAATGGGTGTGCTTGAAGTGTTTATCAGGGAGCCACTCACCATCCTGTTTTACCTAGGCTCTATGATCTATATTAACCTGAAGCTTACCCTGGTATTGTTATTTTTTCTGCCTTTATCGGGGTTGATAATAGGGCGGATTAGCAAATCATTGAGAAAATCTTCGAATATAGCCCAGGAACAACTGGGAAACATGTTGGGCATTATAGATGAAACCCTTGTAGGGATGCGGGTGCTAAAGGCATTTAATGCCGAAAATCACCAGCACCTCCGGTTTATGAAGTTTAATAATACCCTGTTCCGTACCCGCAACCGGATAGCAGCCCGCCGCGAACTGGCCTCGCCAATGTCGGAAACAATGGGTATTATAGTTGTGGCCATAATACTGTGGTTTGGGGGCAGAATGGTTTTTGAAGGAAATGGATTTGAAGGAGCATCTTTTATAGGCTATATAGCTTTATTCACCCAGATCATTAATCCTTTCAAAAGTTTATCGGCTGCCTTTTATAATGTCCAGAAAGGAACATCGGCGCTGGACAGGATAGAAAAATTGCTGGCGGTTGAAAATACAATCACTGAGAAACCTGATGCAAAACCGATAAAATCATTTGAACATAAGATTGAATTCAAAAATGTATCTTTTGCTTATGGCGAGAAAAAGATACTGGATAATATAAGCCTGACCATTGAAAAAGGGAAAGTGGTGGCCCTGGTAGGCGCTTCGGGGGCAGGAAAATCAACCCTGGTGGATCTGATACCCCGGTTTCATGATGTGTCGGGCGGGGAGATACTTATTGATGGCATAAACCTGAAAGACTGCAAGCTCGATGACCTGCGCAGGCAAATGGGCGTGGTAGGCCAGGACCCCATATTGTTTAATGATACCATTTACAACAATATAACCATGGGTACCGGTGGCGCTACGCGCGAACGGGTGGAAGAAGCAGCCCGCATAGCCTATGCTGATAATTTCATAAAGCAAAAGAAAGATGGTTATGACACAGTGGCAGGAGACCGAGGCTCAAGGCTGAGCGGCGGTGAGCGCCAAAGGATAACAATAGCCAGGGCTGTATTGAAAAACCCGCCCATACTTATACTTGATGAGGCCACATCATCTCTTGATACCGAAAGCGAGCGCATAGTGCAACAGGCCATCAATAAACTGATGGAAAACCGCACTTGCATAGTCATTGCACACCGCCTGAGCACAGTTCAACACGCGGATGAAATACTGGTAATGGAAAAAGGCAAAATAGTGGAACGCGGCACCCACAATGGCCTGCTAAACAAGGATGGCATTTATAAGCGGCTTGTGGAGATGCAGCAGGTGAGGTAGGGATACGAAAATTATCCACGAACATAGTTACAATTGTATCACTTTCGTTTAAATATTTACTGGCATCGTTTTTTAAATGCGCATAGTTTACAAAACATCCTTTTGATACTTTACTAGTCGCAATTTTGATAGACGTAACACTAATGACACCTCGACTCAATAATTAAGGTCAAACCAACTCCTTAATAAATTCTTCTTCGGTTTGCCCTTCTACAATAATTATCAACCTTTTCATAGCGTACCCCATATTACATTTTTATTCCATAATATGCCTATGCTATGGTAGTCGTAGAGCCAAACTTTTAGCTATTCTCCATCCTTACGATTTAAAACAGATTGATTATCTTTCTTGTCTATTGTTATAATATCTTCTTTTAATCTATCTGGTTTTAAAATGAATTTTTCTAAGAATGGCGCAACCGATTGGATTCTTAACTCAATTCTTTTAAATATTTTGGGATATTTTTGCTGTAGGTAAAATAAATATGCAGCAAGATTTCTGGCATTAAAATGATACTGAATCATCTAAAAAGAATAGAGAATCACTATTTCGGGCAATCAAATTAAAACTGTTGGCGTTATTTTTGTTAAATACGAGGCAACCGTATATTTATTTTGTAGCCTTAGAGCCAAAATGCAACAGATTTTCTACCCTTACTTGCATAGAATAGGTTTCCAGGCTTTCGTCATACAGGTTTTGAACAATTTTAAAAAAGGAATTAAAATTGGACTTTCCCACTCCATTAGCACCTATAAAAATATTTATAGGACTTAACTCGAAGTCTAAATCCCTGATCGTTTTATAGCCCTTAATTTGTATTCTGTTGATCATATTTTATTCGCTAATAAAACCAGCCTTCCTTATTTAAAGACTAAAATTAGTCAGATATTTTTCTTTATCAAAAGAAATATTATTGGGACTACAATTCATCACAAATTCTTATAAGTCAATTGCACAATTTTCGGATTTTGCCAAGCTTGCTACCACACCACATAGCGCTTATCAATATGCTCGTGGTAAGTAAGGCTTTATTTCCTTTGACCAATTGAACCCACTGTTTTTTCTCATGTAGCTCTTTCTGTATTCAAGCAAGGTAAAATTAGGAATTCTCCCCTTTCCTGCCTTTTGTTGCGCATTACTCCTATTAAAATAACCCTGAAACCTGTTCAATTGAGAAACAATAGCCACACCACTTTTTTAATACTTGACCAAATAACCGGATAAACCCCTTCAAAAAGGCAATTACTCTTAATTTAAAGATTGCATGCCTTGCTTTATTTTTTAGTTAAAATTTATACCAATAAAATCCGGAATAAAAAAATTAATCTGAATACCCTATTCCCATATATTTGCAATACAATACAAAACAATAGCAATGAACAAGATACTTGTTACGGGCGGTTGCGGCTATATAGGCGGCCATACCATTGTGGATCTCATTCAGAATGGATTTGATGTAATATCCATTGATGACCTTTCGAGGGGATCGCTGAAAATGCTTGCGGGAATAGAGAAAATTGTGGGCAGACCCATAAAAAATTACCGTGTTGACCTTTGCAACCTCGATGATACCGAGGCTGTGTTCCTGGAGAATCCCGACCTTGTAGGTGTCATTCATTTTGCTGCTTTTAAATCGGTTCCTGAGTCGGTTAACCAACCCCTCATGTATTTCAAAAACAACCTGAATTCATTAATTAATATCCTGCAGTGCGCTGAGGATTTTGATGTGGATAATTTTGTATTTTCTTCTTCTTGTTCAGTTTATGGCAATGCGACCCAGCTTCCTGTTTCAGAAGACGCGCCACTCGCTGAACCTGAATCGCCCTATGCCCGTACCAAACAAATGGGAGAAGCTATTTGCCGCGATTTCACAAGTTTGCATAAAGACTTTAATACCATTCTCTTACGCTATTTCAACCCGGTTGGGGCGCACCCATCGGCTAAGATCGGTGAATTCCAGGACCTTTCTGAAAGTGTAGTGCCTGTAATCACACAGACTGCAATAGGAAAAAGACCCGTAATGAATGTTTTTGGTAGTGATTATGATACCCGTGACGGATCGTGTGTGCGGGATTATATCCATGTAAGTGATATAGCCAATGCCCATACCAAGGCCCTGCAATACATAATTGAAGACCGGAATAAATCGAACTGCGAAATATTCAACCTGGGTACCGGTAATGGGGTAACTGTACTGGAACTGATTGCTGCATTTGAAAAAGTATCGGGCCAGAAACTCAATTATAAGGTTGGTCCACGGCGGCCGGGTGATGTCGTTTCGGTTTATGCCAATAACAATAAGGCCCGTACCCTGCTGGGCTGGGAAACCAAATACGGACTTGATGACATGATGGATACCGCATGGCGGTGGGAGCAGATAGTGGCTGAGAATAAAAAGAAAGCTGTACCAGAGGCTGTATAAATAATTTATTCATGAAAGGGAGCAAAAGTATTGGAAACAATATTTTGCTCCCTTTTTTATTCTACCTTTTTTAAGCCCAGAAAAAAATACTCACACCGTTTTTTAATTCCCAAATCCGCTATGGTATTGATTCCTGACTATCTCAGGCCGTCAGTTTTGTGGATATTTCAAAATAAAACCGGTAATACTGTTAAATACCTTTGCCCCATAAAAATTATGTGTTATGATAGGACAAAAGGTATTTAAAGAAATCATCAAAGGCGATGGCCTTGAACGAACCTTACGCAGAGGTCGCAACAATTCATTGATATTTAAGCGCAACGAATGTCTTCTTGCCCGGTACTACTACTATTGCCACCACAAAAACAAGTGCTATGAGGAAGTATTGAGGCTGCTCATTACCGAATTCTTTTTATCTCCAGCTACCATTGTTCACCTTGTACAAGACCATACAGACCAATTACTGGCTTTAAAACAAAAGTGCCCTCCTTTGTATTTCTTCCAAAACAGATGGCCGCATTTCAAATGGCTGTGACCTTAAAAAAAGCCTGCCTTCCTTTTATATTCCTCTCATAGCAGCAGAAAGGAAAAAAGGAAGGCAGGTACTGTAACTTTCACAACAATCTTAATTATAACTCAGCTGCAGGCTGTTATTGAATTTAAACCCAATTCCATGAATGGTCTGTATGTTAACGGCATCCTGCGATTTAAAATATTTTCTGATTTTGGTAATGAATACATCCATGCTCCTACCCAGGAAGAAATCATCTTTACCCCAGATATTCATTAATATATCTTCCCTTTTCACAATCCTGTTGGCATTAAGGCACAGGTAGCGTACTATATCAGCCTCTTTCTGGGTAAGCTGGTATTGTTCTGAATCATTCCTCAGGATGAGGTTCTCATGATCAAATTCAAAATCACCAATGCGGAACAGGAAGTGGGTCTTTTCCTCTTCTTTTTTCCTGCGTTTCAGGAAAACCCTTATCTTCATCAGTAATATCTGGTAGTTGAAAGGCTTTGTGATATAATCATCGGCCCCGCTTTCAAAACCGGTGATTTTATCCTTTTCCATGCATTTTGATGACATCAGCAGGATTGGAATATCCTTATTTTTTTGACGGATATTTTTGGCAAGCTCTATTCCATCTCTTTTGCCTGGCACAACGATATCAAGCAAACATAGATCGTAATTGTTTTTCATGAATTGTTGCCAAGCCATTGCCGTATCAGCGCAGAGCGTTACATCATAATTCTGGTCAATAAGAAAATACTTCACAAGGTTCCCAGAAACCCGGTCATCTTCCACCAATAATATTTTTGTTTTTTGCTGCGACATAAGATATAGTTTGATTACTAAATGCCAAATATCGTGCCAAAACCATAATTCATTGAAAATCAATTAATTAGCTTTCACGTCTTTTAAATTGTTTCCAAAAACAGGAAAAATTTTCCAAAAAGGAGAACCATTAACTTTACCAAAACTAAAAACTTTTGGTAAACCACTTTTTCTGAAAAAGAACCCTCAACCAAAAAAACCCGTCAGCGCCACTCAGGCGGCGAAAACGGGAGTTATTTTGTTAAAGGCAAAAAAATAATGGACAAACTTTATGCCTGTGCCTCATTTACCGATTCAGTTTCTTTGGGCTTTTTCATTATTGCAAAAACTTCCGTTACAAACCCAAGTAGCACTACAATTGGCGCCAGGGTAATGCGGCGGAAACTAAATATTTCATCGTAATTGAATTTATGAGGATCCGGGCTTTTACCACCCGACATGAGCATAAAGCCAATGAAAATAAGGGCAATTCCTGAAGCCATCAATATATAATTCTCCCTGTCAAACAACAATGTATATTCCTTTTTGGGAGCTGATTCCTTTACAATCCTTTTTACTGGGGCCGGTGCAGATTTGGCAGGAGCCTGATTAATTACCGGATTTGGTTTTGCTACTGTTGACATAATCGCAATATTAGTGGTTTTTTTTCAAAATTTAGGTTAATCCAGCTTAAAAAGTGGAAATTACAAAGGATAATCCTTTGAATGAGGTCGCAATAATTATATTGAACTATTTAGTTTATTACCAACTACCAAGCCCCTTTAAATTAATATAGGTCATCCACGTGCATCTTAAGGTATTTGATCACTGAGCGGTGGGTACTTATCATAGATATGAGAATACCCAGCACTACCATTCCAGCCATAAGCAGACCTACCAGGATGTTGTCATTTAGCAATTTGAGTTCGGCCAACTGCCTGTTTGCAAAAGACATCACCAACCATAGCCCTATAACAGCCAGGATACCGCTGATCATTCCATTAAGCAAGGCGCGAATATCAAATGGCCGGGTAATGAAGGACCGTGTAGCGCCAACCATTTGCATGGTCTTGATAATGAACCTGTTACTGAACATGGCCAACCTTACTGTATTATCAATAAGAAAGATGACCACTATAAGCAACAATACCGAAATGCTACCCAGTATGATGCCTATCTTTTTGAAATTCTTGTCCATTTGGTCCACCACAACATTAGGCCAGGTTACATCCCTTACCACATTGCTTTGCAATATGAATTTCTTCACTTTTTCAAGGCTATCTTTATTCACATATTCTTCATTGAGCCGTAGGGATATAGAAGTGAACAGGGGATTATATCCCAGGAAATCAGTGATATTATTGCCTTCCACCTGATTTTCCATTTTCACTGCTTCTTCTTTGGTTATTATTTTGGTATGGGCTACAAACGGCTGCTTATCCAGAATTGACTGCATTTTAGCCACGCTCCCATCGGTAACATTATCATGGAAATCCACATTCACCTCAAGGCCCTCCTTAAAAGCCTTTGAAAGGGCCCTACCATTGATTACCAGCCAGCCAAGCACACCAAGCAGGAAGAGCACAAGGGCTACACCCAAAATGGCATTAAAATAAGTAGGTTTTGATTTTTTTCCTGTTGCCATATCATTAGCAGCCGACAATTTTTGCAAAAGCAGCTAAGGTTCAAAAATATAAAAATCCTCGGGTATTTAATGAATTTTATATTGCAAAGCCAACTATTTTTAACAAAGCTGCTATGAATATTCTGAAATACCAATAAGTAAATTTATCAGAACACTTTGCTATTTCACATAACTACTACAAGCTTTATGACATTCTTTGAGAAAACAGGGTGTAACCTAATTAAAACATCGAAGCTTATATCGTATCGTTCATTTTTCTCCTTCTTTTTTACACTTCAACATAAAAATTATGTCAGTTAATGGATCCTCCTACCAATTTTCAGTCAATAAAACGAACACCAAATAATACAATGTTTATATATATTCAAATAGAATTTCCTTGTTCAAACCTGCCATGACGGGTAAAAATGGATAGAACTCACATCAATAATATAATTACCAGATTTAAATAATGGGCCAAACGCTAAAAAAACACAAGGGTCTTTAATAAATTAAAGCAGGTTCTAAGCAAGGCAAATTCAACCTAATCCCATCTTTTCCCCTGAACCTTTTTTTGCTAATTCATTTTTGCTGGAACAATAAGTTGGAATTCTGGTATTCTTACCGTGAGTTTTCTCTTGTTAAAGAGGTTCTCAACAAGGTAAGTGCCATACATTTTTCCTATGTCGCTGTGCAGATTGGCGGCTGAGGTGTATTGATAACTATTTCCTGGAGCTATTACTGGCTGCTGACCCACCACTCCATCGCCTTCCACCTCTCTGTGAGTGCCATTACTGTCAATTATATGCCAATGCCTGCTGAGCAACTTTACAGGATAGGCTGTAAGATTTTCTATAGTAATGCGGTATGCAAACAAATATTCCGAGTTAAGCGGATTCGACTGCATAGGCTGATAAAAACTTTCTACCATTATGCTTACACCTTCTGTTACAAGTTGCACCATATTTATTTTGATTTGCGCTTCAAAGGTATGGAAATAATTTGAACTTATATTGTTTTCATAGCAAATCTTTTACTAAGTCAGCCACAAGGTCGTGTTCATATCCTTTTTGTACCAGGAAACGGTATAATTTCCCTTCACCAACCAGTTTATTCTTCTCTCTTTTCAAAGCTTCCGCTTTTCTTTCCGCAATTAGCCGCAGTGTTGCGGCATAATCCTCATCACCTATTTCAGCCAATCCCTTTCTGATACAATAGTCCGCAACTTTTCTGAGCTTCAATTGTTGTTTTATTTTAACCCTCCCCCACTTTTTTATCCTGAATTTACCTCCTGCAAATGCTTTTGCAAACCGTTCTTCATTCAATATCCCATTTTCTATCAGCAATGCAATTTGCCGTTCCACTTCAGGGCCGGTAATCCCAGCGTCATAAAGCTTATTGCGGACCTCCTGGTGACAACGTTCCTGGTAATTGCAATAATGTAGAATAAAAGGTTCAATCATTTTTAAAAACAAGGGAAAAAGGGTTGCACTAATCATTTCCATTATTAAAATCAGGTAAAACTTCAAAAATTACCTTCCCATATAAACCATCAATATCTGCACATCACTGGGGTTCACACCACTAATCCTACTGGCTTGGCCCAAAGTTCTGGGTTTAATTTTAGCCAGTTTTTGCCTGGCTTCATTAGATATGGCAGCAAGTTTATCATAATTAAAGCTTTCCGGTATCATTAATTCTTCAAGCGAAGACATTTTAACCACCATTTCCTTCTCCTTCTCAATATAAACGTCATATTTTACCTGTATTTCCGCCTGTTCCAGCACAAGTGGGTCTGCCTCACCTATTGCTGCCATCAATCCAGGTATAGCCGAGATCATTTCTTTCAACCCGATCCCTGGCCTAAGTAGTAATTTTGAAGCCCTTGTCTTTTCCGTAAGTGAGGAAGAATTATTATCCTGCAAAAAGCCGGTGGTCATTTCCTTGTCAAGCGTAAAATCAGTAAGAATCTTCTTTATTCTATCTACTTCAATCTTCTTTTCTTTTACAAGGCTCAGCCTTTGGTCTGAAGCCAGGCCAATACCATGTCCTAACTCCGTTAATCTCAGGTCTGCATTGTCCTGTCGCAATAAAGTCCGGAATTCCGCCCTACTGGTAAACATCCTATATGGCTCATCAGTACCCTTATTAATCAGGTCATCAATAAGTACGCCTATATAAGCTTCGCTACGTTGCAAAACTACGGGTTCTTCCTCCCTGGCATTTCTTGAAGCGTTAATACCGGCCATCAGGCCCTGGCAGGCTGCTTCTTCATAACCGGTTGTACCGTTTATCTGTCCTGCAAAGAATAAATTTTGGATGAGTTTGGTTTCAAGGGTGAATTTTAGCTGTGTAGGCGGGAAATAATCATATTCTATAGCATACCCTGGCCTAAAAAACTTACAGTTCTCAAATCCGGGCACCATCTTCAGCGCATTAAACTGCACATCCTCAGGAAGTGATGTACTGAAACCGTTCACGTATATCTCCACCGTATTCCAACCTTCTGGTTCTACAAACAATTGGTGACGGCTTCGATCTGCAAACCGGCTGATTTTATCCTCTATACTCGGGCAATACCTTGGGCCGCTTCCTTTTATCCTACCTTGGTACATCGGCGACTTCTCAAAACCGGTCTTGAGCAGATCATGAACTTCCTGGTTGGTATAAGTAACCCAGCAACAACGCTGATCAGCAGGCTTTATTTTTGGAGTTGGTAAATAAGAAAAGCCCACAACTTCTTCATCACCTTCCTGTATCTCCATTTTAGAATAATCCAAACTTCTTCCATCAACTCTTGGTGGCGTCCCTGTTTTAAGCCGCGCACTTTCAAAGCCATATTCAACAAGTTGCTCGGTAATCCCTGTCGCACCCTTCTCTCCTATCCTTCCACCTCCGAATTGCTTCTCACCAATATGAATAACCCCATTCAGGAAGGTTCCATTGGTTAAAACAACACATTTACCCCTTATTTCCTGCCCCATCCCTGTAACTACACCCTTAATTGTTCCACGTGAAACAATTAATCCCTTCACCATATCCTGCCAAAAGTCAACATTCGGAGTTTGTTCAAGCATTTCCCTCCAGGTAGTAGCAAAAAGCATCCTGTCGTTTTGAGTCCTTGGACTCCACATTCCAGGACCCTTTGATTTATTGAGCATCCTGAACTGAATAGTGCTTTTATCGCTTACAATGCCACTATAACCGCCTAAAGCATCAATTTCACGAACTATTTGGCCCTTAGCAATACCTCCCATCGCAGGGTTACAGCTCATTTGTGCTATAGTCTGCATGTTCATTGTCACCAGTAGAACTTTTGACCCCATATTAGCAGCAGCAGCAGCAGCCTCACAACCGGCATGACCTGCCCCAACAACAATTACATCATATTCAGGAAACATACTTCACAAAGATACGCAATAGGCCTTATCCTTCCTAAACAGATAACTTAAAGAAAAGACAAGTATAGATAAGGAAAACCAATACAAACATACAATCGCATTAAATCCAAAATAGCAAATAACACCTTCCAAGCCTGAAAAATTTTAAAAAAACTAATAACAAACCTAAAAAGAAAACCCTTTTAAGATTAAACCCCAGTCAACGATTACAATCAAAACAACACAAAAGAAAGTTAAATAATTTTTGTTCCACGTGGAACAAAAATTATTCTTAAACTTTAACAATATTCTCAACAATATTTCGTTATTTTAGTTGAATGCTGCTCAACAAAAGGAAAATAACACAATTAGCTTCAGTTATATCAGCTCTGATATTACTGTCGTTGTGTGCATCAGGTAAAACAAAACACAAGTTACCAAAGTCTAAGCAATCTATATCAATAGGAATTAAAGCAGTAGAAGATGTTTCTTTCAAGCCAAACCAATACCCTAATACAAATAAACATATCCAAACCAATTTAAACAAGTCATTAGCAATTAAGAAAAAAATCACATCCCGACTTAGCGTGGAAACAGACTTTACAGAGCCTCTCCTAAAAATAAATACCTCAGGAAATAATCTAAATGATACTAAAAACATTTTTTCTCTAAAACCAAACCAACTTACTATACCACTAACACTCCAGTATTACCTCCTTCATACCAAAACCAAATTACACCCCTATTGTGGGGCAGGCATTCAATATCAATACAAAAATGAAGTTAATCAACCTTTAGCAAGC
>Ga0364886_10264_pt1 | contig 26843 bp, 24 predicted proteins | sample ExccelJu500001D3_4_FD_206926 | JGI IMG/M metagenome (GOLD analysis project Ga0364886, IMG submission 206926) | Enriched cells from Trout Bog Lake Hypolimnion, Wisconsin, USA - BchlTB.July23.5000.01.D3 | ecosystem: Environmental > Aquatic > Freshwater > Lake > Hypolimnion/Profundal zone | place... | reverse complement strand
TTAGAAAACAAGAAGCTGAATTACTAGCAGAATTATCAACCTATCCTAACGGCATTTTTTCAACCGGCGGCGGCATAGTTTTAAGCCAGACTAATCAAGAAATACTAAAAAAAGAACCCTGGGTTTTTTACTTAGAAACATCCCCAGCAATACAATTAAAAAGGTTAGGTGAAGACAATACACGGCCAATTTTGGCAGTTGAAAATAAACAAGCAAAGCTTGAAGAATTAAGTAAAACAAGAAACCCCCTATATCAAGCTGTTGCGAAAATTATTATTAATGCTAATAAATTAAGCTCGGAAAAAATAGCATTACAAATACAGGAAATTATTTCTAATAAACAAAAACAGGATGAGCAAATCATCTAGTTGTAATAAATTTTCCACTACCATAACATTTCCAAAATTTTGGCAGCAGCTTTTGTACGGTTTTTAAATCATGCTGATTGGGTCTTTTTTGAGTTATCGCATAAAAATAAAGATACCCCAAAAAAATAGCATCTCGTTGTGGTTTTATGGCTAAATTACCATATAGCTGATAAGCGTATTCTTCATAAGCAACAACAAGTTGCAAGTCGCTAAACACGCTTAATTCTGGGTAGTTCTGACGAAGTATGGGCAAGTAATCATGATATTCTTCATACCATGTTTTTGCTGTATCAGCATCGAAAAATTCAATTTGCCAAGCAAAAGGAATGAAAGAATATGTTAATATTTCTTTGTAATTAAACTGCTGACTCACCATTTTTCTCTAAATCTTCAAAAAAATCATTAATTTGTCTTATGTTGGCATATTTGTCTTAAATAACGCTTATAAGCTTGGATCTGCTTTTTTGCGTAAGGCGCTAATTTTTCTGCTTTGATTTTACCTTCTGAAAAAATTTCAATACTAAGCGCATGTTCAACCGGGATATTGACTCGATAGTTTAACCATTTATTGATGTTACTCGGGCTTACTTGAAGTTTTTCTGAAAGCTTTTGCTGTGATTTTGCTAATCTAATCGCTCGAATAAGGTAATTGCGATACATATACCGCCGCCCATGCATTCCATTGCGTTTGGTTTTTCCTTATTTACGGAAATAATACCTGAAAACAAAAGGAAAAATTTCCTTTTATTTCATGTATAATTTTGGGGTTTAATAGTAGAATATAGCCCGGATAAATTAAATTAGGGAGATCAGAATGGCCAAAAAATATGATTTTATTCCATCAGACGATATTATTCAAAAGACAGCAGGTGCGCTGATCAAACATGGCATGACGACATATATTGTTAATAATGCCACTGAAGCAAAATCAAAAGCGTTGGCACTTATTCCAAAAGGCGCTGAAGTAATGGATATGACTTCAATAACATTGGATACTATTGGCATTTCAAAAGAAATACAAGAGTCTGGGGAATATATCTCAGCTAGAAAAAAATCTTACGCATTGGATCTTCATAAACAAAGCAAAGAAATTCACATACTGCGTTCTATTCCTGATTGGACGATTGGGAGTGTGCATGCCATTACAGAAGAAGGCACTGTGATGGTCGCTTCACAATCTGGAAGCCAATTAGCTGCCTATAGCTTCGGTTCTGATCATGTGATTTGGGTTGTCGGCGCTCAAAAAATTGTTGCTAATTTAGACGAAGGCTTTAAGCGTATTTACGAGCATTGCTTGCCGTTAGAAAGCGAGCGTGCCCATAAAGTCTATGGCGTACCTGCAAGTGCTGTTAATAAATTATTTATTTTAAAAGAAGAAATTAAACCAGGCCGAATTACAGTGATTTTAGTCAAAGAGGTATTAGGGTTTTAATATTTAATACTAGATTACCCTACTCTTAATAATAATAAATATCCCGCTGTTGCAAATAATAAAATAGGTAATATAACTGCTAAGAACGGCGGCATATTCAGCACTTGGCTTAACGGCGGAAATACTTGATTAAGAATATAAAATAAAAATCCCACAATAACGCCCAACACTAAACGCAAACTGGTCGTCACGCTGCGCAGCGGGCCAAAAATAAACGGTATCGCTAAAAACATCATCACTAAGCTTGCTAATGGTTGTAATAATCGCTGCCAAAAAGCAATCTGATAATTCGCTGCAATCAAATGATTTTGTTCTTGGTATTTTATATAATCTGACAATTGAAAAAGTGTCATTTCTTCTGGTGAACTCAATGAAATACGTAATAATCGTGGATCCAATGCAAGATACCAGTCGATATCGGGAATAAACGTCGTTGTGACGTGATCTGGACTAATATTACTTTGTTGTACATCTTCCATATGCCACGCACCATCTTGATAATGACCCCGTGCAGCATAACTTGCACTTAATAACTGCCGTTGGTTATTAAAGCTATAACGGCTGATAGCTGCAATACGATGCGCGGAATACACTGTTTTTATATAAAAAAAGTTTTCGCCTTGACGTAACCATAATCCTTGAGATGTCTGTAATGCTTGACCACTACTGGTCGCGACGATTTTACGTTTTTCTGCCAAATGTTTACAAAACGGCGCAACGACTTCGCCAACAATCGTCATGATAATAATCAACACTAACCCTGCTTCTAATGCTTTTCGCATAATTTCCCCAGGCGATACGCCTGAAGCACGCATGATGATTAATTCGCTATGATTTGCCAATAAACTTAAGCCAAATAACATGCCCAACAAACCCGCTGTTGGAAATAAAAGATACGTTTGCTGTGGCAAAATTAATAATACATAAATAAATGCTTGCCATATTGTATAAGATCCCTTGCCTATGGCGTTTAATTGCGTCGCCAGCAAAATAAAAATTTCTAAGCCAACCAGGACTAATAAAACCAATAGGGTCGCTTTAATTAATGTTGCGCCAAGATAGCGTCCGAGTATTTTCATGGGCTAGCTCTTTTTGTAAAAGCATTCGCAAAATATTTTAATTTAATCTCACGCCAATACCCTGTTTGCTGTGCCAATAAAAGTAAGCCCAGTAATATCATGATGGCATGCATTAACCATAGTCCTAATTTTGGTGATAACTCACCGTTTTCTATCCAATTTTGGCCGACAATCATAAAATTGGCATAAATAATATAAATTAAAATAGCAGGAAATAATTTACCAAAACGCCCTTGGCGAGGACCAACACGGCTTAATGAAAATGCCAATAACGCCAAAACAAACACACACAACGGCATAGACAAACGCCATTGCAATTCTGCATCAGCATCAAGTTTATGTTGACGTGCTTGCAGCCATAAACGCCAAGTCGGAATATTATCTATTTGGTCATTAATATAAGGCACTTTTGAATCTATACGAATGCCATATTGGTCAAAATGATAAATTGTAAAATTTTTGCCCCCAGGTACGCCTTCATATCGATAGCCATTATCTGCAACGACAAAACGATCTTTTGTTTTGGCATCAACAAAATGATGGCCACCTTCTGCAGACATCACTGTCCAGTTGCTGCTGATATTAGGGTTATCACTTTTGGCTTGTTCTGCAACAAAAATATTACGTAACTGTTGGCGATCACTGGACATGCTTTCAATATAAAAAATTTGCTTGCCATTATTAGTCTGCTGAAAACGGCCAGGCAATAAAGTCTGTAAAGCAGACGCTGTGCTGATTTGGGACAATAACTGATCGCGTGTATTCGCAACAATAGGATTTATCCAAAGGGTAAATAACATCACTGGCAGCATAACAAACGACGCTAATATCATCGTCATGCCCAATAAACGACGTTGGCTTAAACCACAGGCGCTAAGCACAACCATTTCGCTATCAACGTATAAACGGCCGTAGGCTAATAAAATACTGAGATATAACGCCAGCGGAAAAATTAAGCTTAATAATTGCGGAATTTCCAAAGCCATCAGATGCAATAACTGCATACCCATGATTTTTCCCGCAGCAGTCATCGTTAAATAATGCGCAAATTGATTGCTTAAAAAAATCACTAATAAAACAAGACTGATAACAGTAAAACTGTTAAACACTTCTCGTTTAAGATAATTAAATATAATCATTCATTAATTCGCAGTACCAACGACCTGAGGAATGCCATTTTGTTGTTGAGCAACACGTTTAGCTTGATCCCAATCGACTGTCGCGCTCCTTGTTGTTGTCATACTTTGAATATCTAATACCATAGGGGTAAGATCTGAGCTATATATCTGTTGTTGTTCTTCGAGCGGCGTATGGCTTTCGAGATATAATTTATTATTTAACCAACCCGCTTTATACGGATCATCAATAATACGCACCGGCATATGGACAGTTGATAATGCAAATAATTCTTCGATATCTTCTGGCCACATACGCATACACCCTGAACTGCTTCGACGGCCTATGCCCGTAGGATCATTGGTGCCATGAATACGATATTCTGGGAATCCGAGATAAAGTGCATAGCCCCCCAATGGATCATTGGGGCCAGGCGCAACACTTGCTGGCAGCGTAACACCGCCATTTTTAAAACGCCATTCACGGATATCCGCGGGCACCACCCAAGTCGGATTAACTACTTTTTGGGTTACTGTCGTTACACCAATCGGCGTATTCCAACCTTCTCGCCCAATGCCAATAGGAAAAGTAACGACTTTATTTGTACCCGGTGGAAAATAATAGATACGCAATTCAGCGACGTTAACAACAATTCCTACCCGAGGCACATGAGGAATAATAAACCGCGTCGGTACAACGACGATTGTACCAGGATGTGGTAAAGACGGGTCAACACCAGGATTGGATTCAACTAATTCAAAATAGCCAATATCATAACGTCGCCCGAGTTTAATAAAATCATCGCCCGGCAATGACTGTGTCCATTGGACTTTGCCCACGACATCATCGCCATTGGCAGGCAATGTATATGTCATTGCAAATGCTCTTGTAGAAAATAATAAAAAACCAATTATTTGAAATAATAAATAAAATTTAAGGCTTTTTCTCACAACGACTCCTAATGGACCAATTCTTCAGGTGCAAAATCATCAACAGCAATAACTTTTTGGCGAGCCTTATTAGCTGCCAATAACTGTGTGTGTTCTTCTGCTGTTATCACGTCTGCATTCACCGCAGCTGTTATTAATGCTGATAAGGCTTGATTTTTGATGATGCCATTCCGTACAGCTTTATGTATTTTTGCTTCGATAGGCTCCGCGGCAATCACAGCTAAAAACGCACTTTCAACTTCGCCAATGACATTACCTTTAAACGCACCATGTGTTAATCGATCACGGGTTGCTGATGGCGATAATAATATTTCTGCTACTTGCTGGGAAAGATGATCTGACGGCGCAACAAAAGGCTTGCCCAACGGAAAAATTAAACAGCGTAAAATAATTGAAATCGCTTTATTCGGAAAATTCTGTAATACGCCATCGATTTGTTGCTGAATTTCCAGTAAAGCATTTTGACAACTCCATTGGACCAACGGCAAATCTGTCCCTTGTCGGCCTTCTTCTTCGTAGCGTTTTAATACACTGGACATCATATACATTTTGCTTAATATATCGCCTAAACGTGCAGAAAGTCTTTCTTTACGCTTTAATTCACTGCCCAAGACTATCATGGAAAAATCTGCCAATAACGAAAAATCTGCGCTGCATCGTGTCAATAATTGATAATACCGACCAACGCCTGGCGATGACACAGGCGCTTTTACAAAACGGCCATTGGTGAGTCCCAAAAATAAAGATCGAAAAATATTGCTTAAAATTAAACCAATATGGCCAAACAACGCTTTATCAAATAATTTCTCGCCTTGTTTAATATCTGGATCTTGTGCCGCACGCAGTTCGCTTAAAACATAGCGATGACAACGAATAGCGCCCTGTCCAAAAATAATTAAACTGCGCGTTAAAATATTCGCGCCTTCAACAGTAATCGCAATGGGGCTTGATTGAAAAAAACGTGCTAAATAATTATGCGGCCCCAAACAAATGCCTTTGCCACCATGAATATCCATGGTATCGCACGCCATACGCCGTGCAATTTCCGTTGCATGGTATTTCATAATGGCAGACAACACCGAAGGATGTTCGCCTTGATCAATAATCGCCATAGTCAAACGACGCGCCGCGTCCATATAATATAAATTTGCACCAATACGCGTCAGCGCTTCAGCAACACCCTCAAAACGGCCAATGGGTAAATTAAATTGCTTTCGAATACGTGCATAAGCACCTGTTACCAGCGCAGCCATTTTTCCGCCACCAATGCCACTGGACGGTAAAGAAATAGCTCTACCTGCAGAGAGACATTCGACTAACATGCGCCAGCCCTGCCCTGCCATTTTTGTCCCGCCGATAATCCAATCAACAGGAATAAATACATCTTTGCCTTGCGTCGGGCCATTTAAAAAAGCTGTATTCACTGGAAAATGACGACGACCTATTGTAATACCAGGCATATTCGTCGGAATTAACGCGCAAGTAATCCCATAATCTTCTTCGGGGCCAATTAAATGCTCAGGATCATAAAGCTTAAATGCCAATCCCAACACGGTCGCGACAGGCGCCAATGTAATATATCGTTTGTCCCAGTTAAGACGAATCCCAATAGTTTCTTTGCCGTCAAATTGACCACGGCAAACAATACCTGTATCTGGAATGCTACTTGCATCAGATCCTGCATCGGGGCCTGTTAAGGCAAAACACGGTATTTCTTCACCGCGTGCCAATCTGGGCAAATAATGATTTTTTTGTTCTTCTGTTCCATAACGCAATAATAATTCTGCAGGTCCCAACGAGTTTGGCACGCCAATTGTCGTCGCGACAGTGATGCTAATACCGTAGACTTTGGATAAGACTTCTGAATTTGCAAAGGCGGAAAATTCTAAACCACCGTAAGATTTTGGAATAATCATTGCAAAAAATTTATTGTCTTTTAAAAATTGCCACATTTCTTGCGGCATATCCAAGCGATTCTGAGTGATATCATAATCATTGATCATGCGACAAAGTTGTTCAACCGGCCCGTCAATAAACGCCTGTTCTTCGACGGTTAAATGCGGCGCAGGAATTGCTAATAATTTTTGCCATTGGGGTTTACCGCTGAATAATTCTGCTTCCCAACCCACTGTGCCTGCCTCAATAGCTTCTTTTTCAGTGCGAGACATTTTTGGCATCACTTTGCGATACCAAGCCAAAACAGCATTTGAAATCAAACGACGACGCAAAAAAAGAATAGAAACCGGCGCTAATACTAAAATAAATACTATCCATTCGAGCACCAGCCACACTTTGGGCGTATGCCCAATAAATGTATGCGCAAGCATGAGTACCAGAAGCCCCGTTACCCATATCCACTGAGCAACACGGTGATATGCCAATGCCCAAACGACAATAAGCGCTAGCAAAATAATAACAGCGGACATAGGGGCTCCTAAAATTAAGTTAGGAAAAAAATGCATTTCACATTCTAACAGCAGATCAAGAAGCCGTCATCAAAGCCATGATTGCTTCAACTTCAACACGCGCACCCGCAGGTAAAGCCGCAACTTGAATTGTACTTCTGGCGGGATAAGGCAATTGAAAACGCGCCATCATGACATTATTAATTACCGCAAAATCAGCCAAATCTGTTAAAAATATGGTTAGCTTAACAATTTGATTTAACGCTCCGCCAGCGGCTTTTGCCACTGCAGTCAGGTTATCAAATATTTGTTCTACTTCGGCAATAATATCACCCGTTATCATTTGGTTAGTTTTAGCTGACTTGGGAATTTGGCCTGATAAATAAACCATATTTCCAATTTTAACAGCTTGTGAATAAGCCCCGATAGGCGCAGGCGCTGCATCTGTATGAATGGCGTTTATAGCGACAGATTTCATAAAAATATTTATCCTTTTTTGCGGTTAATATGACTGATGGATTTAAGATTACGAATTTTACGAATAATACGGGCCAAATGCACACGATCATGCACAGAAATCGTGAGAATTAATTTATTATATTGCTCGCCATGAGATTCAGTAGAATTAATATTATCAATATCCGCATCGGCTTCTGTAATCGCCGCTGTGAGTTGTGCCAATGAGCCGCGTTGATTAGCAAGCTCGACTTCAATATCCACAGGAAAATCTCCCTGAATTTTTTCATGCCATTGCAATGGCACACATTTATCCGCTTGATAACGTTCTTTTAGAATACGTTTGCAATCTTCAACATGGACCATGAGTCCTTGGCCTGGCTGAATAACCCCTAAAATATGATCCCCCGGAATGGGTCGACAACAAGGCGCAAAAGCCACGACCATGCCTTCTGTACCACGAATAGCAACAGCATTAGCTTGATGATTATCAGACGTTAATACTTGTGGGGCCTGTTCTTTTTTGAGTAAATCCGTCAAATGACGTGCAACAGACAACGGCAATATATTACCCAAGCCAATCCCTTCTAGTAAATCATCTGGTGTTTTAATATGATAAAACAATAATAATTTTTCAATAATCTCATTGGGTATTTTCTCCCAAGCCAATTGCATCGATGATAATAATGCTTGTAATAATTGCTCCCCGAACGAAATAGATTCTGCGCGACGCTGGCTTTTTAAAAAATGCCGAATTTTACTGCGCGCTTTTCCTGTCACTACAAAATTTAACCAAGCGGGATTTGGCCGCGCGCCGGGCGCTGTGATAATTTCTACTGTTTGACCGTTGGATAATCTGCTGCTCAATGGCACCAAACGGCGATTGACTTTAGCGGCAATACAACTATTGCCAATATCCGAATGGACACTGTAAGCAAAATCAACAGGCGTTGCGCCACTGGGCAATTCTAAAATTCTGCCTTTTGGCGTAAAAACATAAACTTCGTCAGGAAATAAATCAATTTTGACGTTTTCAATAAATTCAATGGAATTCCCTGTGCTTTGCTGCATTTCCAATAAGCCTTTTAGCCATTGTCTTGCCCGCACTTGGGCAGTATTTGCCATATTTTCTTCGGTTTTATATAGCCAATGTGCTGCAATGCCGTGTTCAGCAATATTTTCCATATCAACCGTACGAATTTGAATTTCGACAGGCACGCCATAAGGGCCGAATAACGTCGTATGTAAAGATTGATAGGCATTTGCTTTAGGAATCGCAATATAATCTTTGAATCTTTCTGGAACGGGTTTATACAACGCATGCACAACGCCTAATACCCGATAGCATGAATCGACGCTGTCTGTGACAATACGAAAGCCGTAAATATCCATGATTTCGTTAAAAGACAAATGTTTATTACGCATTTTTTTATAAATGCTATACAAATGCTTTTCACGGCCTATCACTGCCGCAGGCGGCAACTGATTTTTTTCTAGCGCTGTCTTAACCGTCGTTTCAATCGTCGATAATAATTCCTTGCGATTACCACGTGCTTTGCGCACAGCTGTTTTTAATACGCGATAACGACGCGGATATAACGCTGCAAAGCCCAAATCTTCTAGCTCTAATCTCAGCGTATGCATCCCCAAGCGATTGGCAATAGGCGCATAGATTTCTAGCGTTTCTAATGCAATTCTATGGCGCTTTTCAGGATCAAGTGATCCCAGGGTGCGCATATTATGCAAGCGGTCTGCAAGCTTGACTAAAATAACGCGAATATCTCGAACCATCGCAAGGATCATTTTGCGAAAATTTTCTGCTTGCGCTTCAGCACGATTTTCAAATTGAATTTGCGCCAATTTGCTCACGCCATCGACTAATTCAGCAACTTCTGCACCAAACTGCGCCGCGAGCGTAGTTTTATCGATTTTAGTATCTTCCAAAACATCATGTAATAACGCCGCCATGATAGTCTGGTAATCAATACGTAATTGGGCAAGAATAATCGCTGTTGCAATAGGATGGACAATATACGGCTCGCCGCTTTGGCGTTTTTGGCCTTTATGGGCTTTCTCTGCAACGTCATAGGCACGCGCTATTTCAGCGATATGTTCCGCGGATAAATATTCACCTAGTTCTGCTTTCAGCTCATTAAAAATAGGCACTATTAATCAATCCAAATTGGAAAATCCAAATTAACCGAAATCCGTCGCTTCAGTATCAGTACCCGTACTAGCGCCAATAGCAGTACCAGCACCCGTCATCCCTGATTTGCCAGAGCCAGACAGCGAATCGACTTCTTTAAAATCTTCAAACTTGGTAAATCCCGCCGCAATTTCACGCAAAGCAACAACTGTCACCTTATCATGATCCCAGGGCACATGCGGCTCAACAGCGGTCAGCGCGAGCTGTCTTGCACGTTTTGCGGCAATTAAGACCAGTTGAAAGCGATTTTCAACGTGGTTTAAACAATCTTCAACAGTAATACGGGCCATGGTTTTCTCCAAGAAATCATTAGAAATACTATTTTATCTGACCAGCAGCGCTTTGAGCAATTTTTCATGGCTTTTTTGCTGCTTGACACAGCACAAACGCTGGGTACGAACGATGCTTTTCAGGTCTTCGACAGCCGTTTCAAATTTATCATTGATGATTAAATAATCAAATTCGCCATAATGCGATATCTCAGCTTGTGCTTGACGCATGCGTTTTTCAATAATGTCTTCGCTATCTTGGGCACGTTCGTGTAAACGCGCACGCAAAATGGCCAATGACGGCGGTACAATAAAAACACTCACACATTGCGGAAATAATTTGCGGATTTGTTCTGCACCCTGCCAATCAATTTCTAAAATAACATCATTGCCTGCTTTTAATTGGCTCGAGACCCATTGTTTTGACGTTCCGTATAAACACCCAAATACTTCAGCGTGTTCTAGAAAAATATCTTGGGCTAGTAATGCTTGAAAATCAGCTATCGAGACAAAATGATAATTCACGCCATTAAGCTCACCAGGCCTTGGCAGGCGTGTTGTATGCGAAATAGAAATCACTAAATTTTTAATTTGGCTGGTTAATGCACGCACCAAAGACGTTTTGCCACCGCCCGAAGGCGCAGAAATAATATAAAGCGTTCCGGGTATTTCATCTGAGATATTTGACATATTTTTCATTCCAGGTTTTGGATCTGTTCACGCAATTGTTCAATCAATACTTTAATATTGACAACTTGAGGTGAAATTAATTTATCATTGGTTTTATTGCCCAATGTATTAATCTCACGCTGTAATTCTTGTAGTAAAAAATCTAAACGACGACCGGCTGCACCGCCTTTTTCCAGAATATTTTCAAATTCAGCCATATGCGTCGCAAATCTATCTAGCTCTTCTTCGACATCGATTTTATTGGCTAAATATACCATTTCTTGTTCTAAGCGATCTTGATCTAATTCGCTTTTTAATTCTTGTAAAGCGCTGGTTAAGCGCTTGCGCAATACTAATGCTACTTCTGGAATACGCTGCTGAATGATCATTAAACAAGCCAATATTTCTTTAAGACGTTGTGATAATAATATTTTAATTTGCTTGCCTTCACGTTGTCTGTCGCGCGCTAATATTTCAACAGCTTCTTTAAACGACGTTAATAAAGCAGCACGACACGCATCATCGCTTTCAGCAGCCAACGACATCACCCCTGGCCAGCGTAACAATGCTAAACCATCTACTGTCAATGCGATACTCGGATTTTGATTATTTTCAACCAGATCTTGTAATTGTTTTAATAACTGCTGGGCAAATAGTTTATTAATAACCAAGCCTGCTGTTGATGCAGATGGCGTATATACCAAAAAAATATCGCAGCGCCCACGCGATATCACACCCCGTAATATCTCCCGCAAATCTGACTCGAGACCCACAAATTGTTCGGGCAGACGAAAATGCGGATCAAAAAAGCGATGGTTCACACAACGAACTTCCCAGGTAAACACCCCCCGTTCTGTTTGTTTATCGGTCTTTGCAAAGCCTGTCATACTTGCCAGCATTGAATATACCCTTATTTACCCTTAAGCAAATTTTAAATAATCCGTTATACTGCCTTACTTATTAATATTAACGCAACGAGGAAAATATGCGCCCAAGCAACCGAGCAGCCAATCAACTACGAGAAGTTAATCTCTATCGCCATTATACTAAACACGCAGAAGGTGCTGTTTTAGCAAGCTTCGGCGACACAAAAGTATTGTGTACCGCCAGCATTATCGACGGCGTGCCGCGGTTCTTGAAAGGCAGCGGCCAAGGCTGGCTGACAGCTGAATATGGCATGCTACCACGCGCCACCGCGCAACGCACAGAGCGTGAAGCCACACGGGGCAAACAAAATGGCCGTACACAAGAAATTCAGCGTTTAATAGGCCGTTCGCTACGCAATGCAGTCGACATGAAATTACTGGGCGAAAATACCATTCAGATAGACTGCGATGTCTTACAAGCCGATGGCGGCACGCGCACCGCAGCGATAACAGGCAGTTGCGTTGCATTGTACGATGCGTTAAAAATCTTACAAACTAAGCTTAAATTAAAAACATCGCCATTTAAGCAATTTATTGCGGCTATCTCTGTCGGGGTTTATCGCAATACGCCTGTGTTAGATTTAGATTATGCAGAAGACTCAACAGCAGAAACAGACATGAATATTATCATGAACGACAAAGGCGGATTTATTGAAATCCAAGGCACGGCAGAAAAACTTGCTTTTCATAAACCCGCTCTAAACAGCATGCTAGAATTGGCTGAGCAAGGCATTGCTGAATTAATTCAATTACAGCGTAGCGTATTGGAGTTGGGGTAACGCATGCCCACTAAACCATTTATTCTTATCGACGGATCGTCTTATTTATACCGTGCATTTCACGCCCTGCCACCGTTGGTTAATTCTAAAGGCCAGCCGACAGGCGCGATTTATGGCGTAATAAATATGTTGCGCAAATTAATTGCTGAGTATCAACCCGAGCATATTGCTGTTATTTTTGACAGCAAAGAAAAGACTTTTCGGGATGATTTATTTCCTGCCTATAAAGCAAACCGCGCAGCAATGCCAGACGAACTGCGCCTGCAAATCGAGCCGTTATATGATTTGATTAAAACCATGGGCATTCCGTTAATAATAATTGACGGTGTTGAAGCAGATGATGTCATTGGCACACTTGCCGTGCAAGCTGCCGCAAAACATCAGCATGTATTAATCTCAACAGGCGATAAAGATATGGCCCAATTGGTCAATGGCTATATAACGTTAATTAATACCATGACGAATACGCTCTTAGATAAAGCAGGCGTAGTAAATAAATTTGGCGTGACGCCTGAACAAATCATCGATTATCTCACGCTTATAGGCGACACCAGTGATAACGTCCCTGGCGTGCCAGGGGTTGGCCCCAAAACTGCCGCGAAATGGCTAAAAGAATATAGCAGTCTCAAAGCGATTATCAAACACAGTGATGATATCCCTGGTAAAATTAGCGAGCAATTACGGGCTCATTTACCAGAATTTCCGTTAATGCAAGAACTCGTGACGATTAAGTGCGATGTCGAATTGCCTTTTAAATTAGCAGATTTAACGCCTAAAACGCCTAATAAAGATCAATTAATCAGTCTATTAAAACAATTAGAATTTAAGCATTGGCTTGCAGAATTACAAGGCACAACGCCTGAGCCCAAAAAAATTCGTCCTGTGAAAAATTATATCTGTGTGCTCACACAGCAGCAATTAGACGAATTATTACAAAAATTAAAACACGCTGAATTATTTGCTGTGGATACTGAAACAACCAGTTTGAATATTATTGACGCCCGCATTGTCGGTTTGTCTTTTGGGTTTGCCGAAGGCGATGCGTATTATGTGCCCTTAAGCCATGATTATATGGGCGCGCCAGAACAATTGCCTCTCACAAAAACCCTGCAATTATTAAAGCCTATTCTAGAAGATAAACGGCCGTGCAAAATTGGCCAACATATTAAATACGATAAAAATATCTTCGCAAATCATGATATAAACTTACAAGGCATTGCATTTGATACGATGCTAGAGTCTTATGTCTTAGACAGCACCGCAACGCGTCATGATATGGACAGTTTAGCGCTAAAATATTTAGGCAAAGAGACAATACATTTCGAAGAGGTTGCTGGAAAAGGCGCAAAACAATTGACGTTTAATCAAATTGATCTTGACCAAGCAACACCTTACGCTGCAGAAGATGCGGATATCACCTATCAATTACATTGTAATTTATGGCCAAAATTGCAAGCCCATCCGGGATTAGTCAAGACTTTTGCAGAAATTGAAATGCCATTAACGCTTGTTCTTGCAGACATGGAACGCACAGGTGTTTTAATCGATGCGAAATTATTAAATCAACAAAGCAAAGAACTGGCTGCTAAAATCACAGCGTTAGAAAATCAAGCGTATCAAGAAGTCGATCAGGTCTTTAATTTATCATCGCCCAAACAATTACAAGAGATTTTTTATCAAAAATTAGGCTTGCCTATTGTCGAAAGAACGCCATCGGGCCAACCATCAACGGCAGAAAATGTTTTACAAGATCTCGCTCAAACCTATGCGCTCCCAAAAATTATTTTAGAGCATAGAACGCTAAGCAAATTAAAATCGACTTATACAGACAAATTACCTGAACAGATTAACGCAAAAACTGGCCGTGTACACACGTCCTATCAACAAGCCGTTGCTGCGACAGGTCGCTTGTCTTCGTCAAATCCAAATTTACAAAATATTCCTATTCGTACTGCAGAAGGCAGGCGGATTCGGCAAGCATTTATTGCACCAAAACATTATAAAATTATCGCTGCAGATTATTCTCAAGTGGAATTGCGCTTGATGGCTCATTTATCACAAGATCAAAATTTATTACAAGCCTTTAAAAATGGCCTGGATATTCACAATGCAACGGCAGCTGAAATTTTTGATTTGCCTATTGATCAAATAGACAGCGAACATCGACGTCGCGCAAAAGCCATTAATTTTGGTTTAATTTATGGCATGTCTGCCTTCGGATTGGCAAAACAAATTGGCGTCGATAGAAATATCGCACAAGAATATATTAACACCTATTTTGCGCGCTACCCTGGCGTCAAAAATTATATGGACAATACGCGCGCACTTGCTCACAAACAAGGCTTTGTGACAACTATTTTTGGCCGACAATTATATCTGCCTGATATTAACGCACGCAATATCATGCGCCAAAAAGCAGCAGAACGCGCAGCGATTAATGCACCGTTACAAGGTAGTGCCGCAGATTTAATTAAATTAACGATGATTCATATTCAACACTGGCTGAAAAACACCCATCAGCCAGCCAATATGATCATGCAAGTCCACGATGAATTGGTTTTTGAAGTAGCAGACACCCATATTGACCCCGTATCAGCAAAAATAAAAGAAATGATGGAAAACGCGGGCAATCTAGGTAATCTCTCCGTATCATTAACCGTAAGTGTAGGCATAGGAAATAACTGGGACGAGGCTCATTGATGAAAATTATTAAATTTGGCGGTTCATCGCTTGCAGATGCAACCCGTATTCGCACAGCCGCAGAGATTATTACAACCGCTGCAAAAAGCGATCGTATTGTTGTGATCGTTTCTGCGATGCAAGGCGTGACCAATCAATTATTAAGCGCTGCACAACTGGCATCTGTTGGCAATACAAGCTATAGCGAAGTCTATGCAGAATTGGCTGATCGCCATTTTAAAGCATTACGAGAATTATATGGTGAAAAAGGCAATACGCTATTACACCAACAACTCAGTGATTTATTTTCTGAATTATATGATTTATTGCACGGCATTTATTTATTGCGAGATTATCCGGCCAGCGCGCTAGACACCGTCGCAAGTTTTGGCGAACGTTTTTCTGCGTTAATTATCTCGAATTATGTTAACGAATATTATCCAGCCTATTTTGTTGATGCACGTGAATTAATTATTACTGACGCACAGTTTACCAATGCCCGTGTTTTATTTGATCAGACTAATATTGCAATTCAACACTATTTTAAACAAGCCGAAAAAGAACATAAAAAAAGCATTGCTGTCGTCACGGGATTTATCGCCTCAACCGAAGATGGCCGAACAACAACTATTGGCCGAAATGGCTCAGATTATTCTGCTGCAATTATTGGCGCAGCATTAAACGCTAAATTAATCGAAATTTGGACAGACGTCGACGGCGTGTACAGTGCCGATCCCCGCATTGTGCCGGAAGCATTTGTGCTAGCACAATTATCTTACGAAGAAGCAATGGAATTAGCGTATTTTGGCGCAAAAGTGTTACATCCCGCGACAATTATTCCTGCGATTACAAAAAAAATTCCGTTATTAATTAAAAATACGTTAAATCCTGCAGCACCAGGAACGCTGATTACTGAATCCACAGGCCAATGGGATGGCATCGCAAAAGGCATCAGTGCCATTGATAACGCGACGTTAATCACTGTGCATGGCACGCATATGTTAGGCGTTCCTGGTACGGCAGAACGATTATTTAAAATTCTGGCACAACATCAAGTCAATATTATTTTAATTTCACAAGCGTCTTCAGAGCATACGCTGTGTTTAGCTATTAGCGAAACACAAGCGAAATTAGCACGCCGCGTGATCGAAGAAGAATTTTATTATGAAATTGAAAACCATGTGACGTCGATTGACCAAAAAGACAATCAAACCATTGTCGCTATTGTCAGCGATCGCATGCCAGGCAGCCCGGGCGTTTCTGGCAAAATGTTTCAAGCACTGGGCATGCATAATATTAACGTCAATGCGATCGCTCAAGGTGCATCAGAGCGTAATATTTCTATTGTCGTTAATTCCAGCGAGAGCACGCGAACATTAAATCTTATTCACCAGACTTTTTTTGAAAAAACAAAACGCTTATATTTATGTGTTATTGGCGTGGGCAATATTGGCTCAGCGTTATTACAGCAATTACAACAACAACGCGCGTATTTAATCAATCAAGGTTACGATATTCGCATTTGTGCCGTTGCGAATAGCAAAAAAATGTTAATAAATCCCAACGGGATTGATCTGGATACTTGGCAAAAAGCGTTAGATACATCGACACTCGCATTTCATCCCCATGAACTTGCGCAAAAAATAACCCAATTAGCATTAATTAATGTCGCTTTAGTCGATTGCACAGCAAGTGCTGATATTGTCAATATTTATCAAGACTGTGTCCGTGCCGGCATGCATATTGTCACGCCCAATAAAAAAGCCAATGTGTTACCTTGGCATGATTATCAGGCTTTTATGGATTTATTAAAAAAACGTCAAAAATATTTTTTATTTGAAGCCAATGTTGGTGCAGGTTTACCTGTTATTTCGACTTTAAAAGATTTAATCGCCGGCGGTGATAAAATCATTAAAATCGAAGGTATTTTATCTGGTACGTTAAGCTATTTATTTAATAATTTTGATGGCAGTCAGCCTTTTAGTAAATTAGTCCATGAAGCGCATAATCATGGGTATACAGAACCTGATCCCCGTGAAGATTTGTCTGGCATGGATGTTGGGCGCAAATTGCTTATTTTAGCGCGCCAACTGGGCTGGCAAATGGAATTGTCTGATATCAAAGTCGAAAATTTGGTTCCCAAAGCCTTACAAGATCAGCCTTATACAGAAACATTTTATAGCCAGTTAACCCAGGTTGATAAAAAATTACATCAACGTGCTGAAGACGCCCGTAAAAGAAACATGGTATTACGCTATGCGGGTGTTTTATCCAAAGAAAGCACGCGCGCCAGTCTACAAGAAGTGCCACTAAGCAATCCATTGGCAGCTACGCGTAGCAGCGATAATATTATTGCGTTTACTACGCAACGGTATTGCCAAACGCCTTTGATTATTCAAGGCCCCGGCGCAGGTGCCGCAGTGACTGCCATGGGTGTGTTTTCAGATATTTTAAAATTGCTGCATTATTTGCCCTATTAAATTAATTGATTAAATTAAACATTAAGATCACTCAAGGATCACTCATGAAATTGCGTTCAGTCAAAGTGTACGCGCCAGCATCAATAGGCAATTTGGGATCAGGATTTGATGTGTTAGGCATTGCGTTACAAAATCCGGGCGATTTTGCTCTCGCTACGCGCACACGTGAGCCAGGTTTACAATTTCGCATGGAAACAACACAATCTGGCTTGCCCACTGATGCGAAAAATAATATTGCAGCCCATGTTGCCAATCTGATGATCCGTGAATTAAACATTAATTTTGGCATCAATTTAATTTTATATAAAAATATGCCCGTTGGCTCGGGTCTGGGCAGTTCTGCTGCCAGCAGCGTTGCTGCGGCAATGGCCGTTAACAGTTTATTAACCAAGCCCTTAAAAAAAATGGATTTATTGCGCTTCGTCATCGAAGGCGAACGTAAAGCCTCAGGCAGTGGACATGCAGATAATGTCGCGCCATCGTTATTGGGCGGTGGCTGTATTATTCGAGATTATAATCCTTTGGATGTTATTCCCCTCACTGTTTCGAAAAAAATTATTTGGGTTGTCGTCCATCCGCATTTGATTATTTCAACCCATGAGGCGCGGGGTATATTACCCACACATCTGCCTTTAAAAACCGCTGTACAACAATGGGGCAACGTCAGTGCCTTAACTATGGGGTTAATCAATGGCAATGTTGAACTCGTCGGCAAAGCCATCACAGACGTTGTTGCAGAACCAGTCCGTGCCAATTTATTAACGGGCTTTCATGACGTCAAAGCAGCTGCCCTACGCGCGGGCGCATTGGGCTGTACGTTTTCTGGCTCTGGGCCATCTATGTTTGCCGTCGCGTCTTCTTTACCGGGTGCAAAACGTATTGCGGACGCAATGATAAATTGTTTTGAGAATATCGCAAAAGTCCAATGTGAGAGTTATATTTCCCGTGTTAATGCTACTGGGGCAAAAATTATTTGGCAAAAAGAAGGATAGTTAAACTTTTATGAAATTTATCAGCGTTAATCAACATAGTCCTGCTGTCGATTTTCAACAGGCTTTATTACAAGGCATTGCGCCAGACGGCGGATTATATGTCCCAGAATCTATTCCTGTTTTATCAGATGGGATATTAAATCAGCTTACATCACAAAATTTACATCAACTGGCTATTGAAATAGCCAGTCAATATATTACAGAAATACCCAAAACTGATCTTGAAAAAATTATCAAAAAAGCCTTAAATTTTCCTATTCCTCTTATTACGCTTGAGGATAATTTATTTTTATTAGAATTATTTCATGGGCCGACGCTGGCTTTCAAAGACGTTGGCGCGCGCTTTATGGCGCAAGTATTAAGCTATTTTTTAACACGCGAAAAACAACAGCTTGCGATTATTACCGCAACGTCTGGTGACACAGGCAGCGCTGTTGCGCATGGATTTTTTAATGTCCCTGGCATAAAAGTATTTATTTTATATCCTGCCAATAAAATTACAGCGCTTCAAGAGCAACAAATGGTAACCCTAGGCGACAATATTTATCCCGTTGCTGTTAATGGAACATTTGATGATTGTCAGCGCATGATTAAAGCGACATTAGGCGATCAAATATTAAATAAAAATCATTTAATTACTACGGCAAATTCTATTAACCTGGGTCGTTTAATTCCGCAGATTATTTATCATGCATGGGCAGTTAGCCAATTATTACAAAAAAATATCGCCCATAATTCCTTACCTTTATTAGTCGTCCCGAGCGGCAATTTTGGCAATATCGTCGCAGCTGTTTATGCAAAACGCATGGGTATTCCCATTGGGCATTTTGTTGCAGCGACAAATGCTAACGATGTTGTGCCAAATTATTTTGCTTCTGGGCAATTTAATCCTCGTCCTTCTGTCACGACGATTTCGAATGCAATGGACGTGGGAAATCCCAGCAATATGGCAAGATTACAATATTTATATGAAAATAATTTGAAAAAATTACAACAAGATATGACAGCTATTGCTATTAGCGATGATGAGACAATAAAAGAAATTCAGCGAGTCTATCATGAAAAAAATAAGATTATTGACCCGCACACTGCTGTCGGCGTGGCCGCTGCGCGCAAAACACAGCAGGCTAATATTCCAACGATTGTTGCAGCAACAGCGCATCCTGCAAAATTCCCTGAGGTAATCAAACGTGCACTGGGATTTGATATGCCATTACCGCCTGAGTTATCTAGCTTATTAAATAAATCCAAGCAAAATCATCATATTATTTCAAATGATTATTCAACCTGGCGAGAATTATTTGCAGCTATTTACTAAACATAACATTAAACACAACGGTTTTTGGATTATCTTGTGGCGCAAACGACCTAGCATAGACCAAAGTAATTTGCGTACTGCCCTGCGTTGTGAACGCTTGCGGCTGCGCCTGAAATACAAACACTTCATTACCGCCGCTGCCTGGCATTTGTGCACTTGTTGAGAATCCGCGATAGTCAACAGCAATCAATTTTAATAAACTGCTATCATAATTTTTAATGCTCCATGAATACCCTGTCGTTGGATTAGCCGGCTGTGTAATGGTAAATACTGGCGAGCCAGAACTAACTGTAATAACTGTACCAGGATCGCTATAAATTGGCGTCGACGGCATTGACTGGCCGTAAGCAAAAAAACTCAAGAAAAAAAGGCCTAGTAATATATAACTTTGACGAAAAATAGACTTCATATTTTTACTCCCCTCATATTTAATGCAATAGCTTCATCACAGTGAGCATAATAGCTGTTTGAGCAAACATCATAGAAAACATCCATTTGAGAATATCAACTTTCAAACTAGACCTAGTGATTTGCAAATTTTTCTCATTTTCAGTACGTGTATGTTTGATCTCTGTACTTAGAGCCTCTATTTTATGTTCAAGATCAGTACGTACAGTTGCAATTTCATGTGTAAGCTCAGTGCGAAGCGTTACAATGCCTTGCCTAAACTCGTTCTGATTTTTTTCCGCTATTGTTTTTAAAAGCGTTTCTGTGTTTGCGATGTTTGTTTTCAAAAGTGTTTCTGTATTTGCAAGGTCTGTTTTCAACCGCGCTTCTGTGTCTATGAGGTTTGTTTTCAAAAGCGTTTCTGTGTTTATGAGATCTTGCTTGGTTGCAACCCCCGCCTCTAAGATTTCTGCCAAAAACCGAGCTTGTGCATCCGCCTGTGGCGCAGGAACACCAGCATGTCTTAATTTTTTAGCGTAACGGAAAGTATTATTCATAAGTGGATATGCCATTTGGTATTAGCCCTCTGTCATTATTATCCAGACAATAAAAATTATTATCGAATCTTAACATAGGGCTAATACATTTTTCATCATTATTTTAAAATAATTTTTATTATTAATTAAAATATTAGACTTTAATCACAGAATGACCAGGCAACGTATCTGATCGGGCTTCGAGCGTAAATATTAATTCATCATTTTTAACAGTAACACTCACAGCGCCACCAGCAGATAATCGACCAAATAGTAATTCTTCTGCTAATGGTTTTTTGATCTTTTCTTGAATTAATCTCGCCATAGGTCGTGCACCCATTTGTTTATCATACCCATGGATTGCCAACCAGTTTCGCGCTAACTCATCAATAAATATGGCGACTTTTTTCTGTTCTAGCTGGACTTCTAATTCCATGACCAGTTTATTGACAACGTTTTTAATTGTATCATTGGATAAATAATTAAATTGAATTATAGCATCTAGACGATTACGAAATTCTGGTGAGAATAAAATCTTAATAGCCGACATCGCATCGCTGCTATGATCCTGTGTTGTAAAACCAATTGACGCACGGTTTAATAAATCGGCGCCCGCATTCGTTGTCATCACAACAATCACATGACGGAAATCTGCTTTACGGCCGTTATTATCTGTCAATGTCCCATGATCCATCACTTGTAATAATAAATTAAATACATCTGGATGGGCTTTTTCGATTTCATCTAATAATAAAACAGCATGTGGATGTTTCATCACAGCTTCTGTTAATAATCCGCCTTGATCAAAACCGACATATCCTGGAGGCGCACCAATTAATCTCGATGCCGTATGGCGTTCCATATATTCTGACATATCAAAGCGCAATAATTCTATGCCCATGATATGCGCCAATTGTCGCGTGACTTCTGTTTTACCAACACCCGTTGGGCCTAATAACAAAAACGATCCGATGGGTTTTTGTGCCGCACCCAATCCTGAACGCGCTAATTTAATAGCTGCACCCAGCGCTTCAATAGCCTGATCTTGACCATAAACTAATAATTTTAAATCGCGCACTAAATTACGCAAACGATCTTTGTCTGACAATGTCAATTGTTTGGACGGAATACGCGCCATGCGTGCAATAATGCTTTCTATTTCGCTGACGCCAATAATTTTCTTGCGCTTTTGTGCAGGTTGTAATGCTTGATGTGCACCTGCTTCATCAATCACATCAATAGCTTTGTCTGGCAAAAATCTATCTGTAATATAACGCTGTGATAATTCTACCGCTGCACGTAACGCAGGCAAGGTATATTTCACATCATGGTATTTTTCAAAGCGTGAACGCAATCCACGTAATATGCTTATGGTTTGATCAACCGTCGTTTCGACAATTTCAATTTTCTGAAAACGTCTTGCCAGTGCCCGATCTTTTTCAAAAATATTGCGGTATTCTTGATATGTCGTTGCGCCTATGCATTTTAAAGCGCCTGCAGATAATAATGGCTTTAATAAATTAGACGCATCCATGACGCCACCTGATGCTGCGCCTGCGCCTATAATAGTATGAATTTCATCGATAAATAAAATAGCGCCAGGATGTTCTTGTAATTCATGTAATACCGCTTTAAATCTTTTTTCAAAATCACCACGGTATTTCGTGCCTGCTAAAATAGCACCCAAATCTAATTCATAGACTACGGATTTTTCCATGGACTCAGGCGCTTTGCCAGCGACAATTAATTTTGCCAAGCCTTCAGCAATAGCTGTTTTACCCACACCTGCTTCACCAACCAGTAATGGATTATTTTTGCGTCGACGGCATAGCACTTCAATCGTCCGTAGCACTTCGTCGTCACGGCCGATCAATGGATCAATTGACCCAGCCAGTGCGCGTGCATTTAAATTGACTGTATAAGCATCCAGTAAATTATTCGGTAGTGCATCCGGATTGTTTTCTTCTTCAAAAGATGGCATGGATAATGGCCCTGGTAATTCCCCTGTGTGCATCTGACTACTGATACCATGAACCAGATATTTCATCACATCTGCTCTGGTAATATTCTGTTGTTGTAAAAAAAACACTGCTTGGCTATCTTGCTCGTTAAAAATAGCCTCTAGTACATTTCCGCCATTGACTTCTGATTGGCCAGAATGCTGAACATGAAAGATAGCGCGTTGTAGTACCCGTTGAAAACCAAGCGTGGGCTGGGTTTCATATTCATTTTCTTCCACAGGAATTAACGGCGTTGTTGCATTAATATAGGCCAATAATTCATTGCGTAAGTGCTCAAGGTCACCGCCACATCCACGTAATACTGACGAAGCTGATGTGTTATCCAGTAGCGAAAGCAATAAATGCTCTACAGTCACGTATTCATGACGTCTTTGACGAGCATCGTTAAATGCTATATTCAACGTTAATTCAAGTTCTTTGTTTAACATGGCACTACCCTCCTTGTCTAACACCCCTTATTTTTATTCTTGCTTTATTATTTTCTTATTATTGTTGTTGATATTATCCCTGTCATGTTATTGATAGATATCTCGTTTATTTATATATTGCTTATATATTGTCTTTATATCGTTCTTTATGTCGTTCAGGAATAGGCTCCCATATCTTGAATATAGCCCATAAATAAAAAAATGGTGGGAAATTTTCAAAGATTTTTAATAATAGCGTCCCCGAAGCCCGAACAGCTCACCAGCGTGGCATTTGGGAGCAAACGCTCGAGATCATACGTCACGGTTTTGGCTTGAATCGCATCGCCAACCCCCTTGACAATCAGATCTGCGGCTTCTTTCCAGCCCATATGGCGCAACATCATTTCGGCCGATAATATCAATGAACCGGGATTAACCTTGTCTTGACCAGCATATTTCGGGGCTGTCCCATGAGTGGCCTCGAACATTGCCACGGTATCACTGAGATTCGCGCCGGGCGCAATACCAATACCACCGACTTGGGCTGCCAGTGCATCCGAAATATAATCGCCATTTAAATTCAACGTCGCAATAACACTGTAATCCTCAGGCCTTAGTAAAATTTGCTGTAAAAATGCATCCGCTATAACATCTTTTATTATAATTTCTTTGTCCGTATGAGGATTTTTCAAGACCATCCAAGGGCCACTGTCTAATAATTTTGCGCCAAATTCATCACGGGCAACGGCATAGCCCCAGTCTTTAAATGCCCCTTCTGTGAATTTCATAATATTGCCTTTGTGCACCAACGTCACTGACGAGCGGTCATTGTCTATTGCATATTGAATAGCTTTTCTGACCAATCGACTGGTGCCTTCCTGGGACACGGGCTTAATACCAATACCACAATGTTCTGGAAAACGGATTTTTTTCACGCCCATGTCTTTGCGTAAAAAATCAATGATTTTTTTTGCTTCTGGGGTGTCTGCCGCCCATTCAATACCTGCATAAATATCTTCAGAATTTTCTCTAAAAATAACCATGTCTGTTTTTTCAGGGTGTTTTACGGGGCTGGGTGTTCCAGGATAATATCGCACAGGACGCAAACAAACATATAAATCCAATTGTTGGCGCAACGCGACATTGAGTGATCTAATTCCGCCACCGACAGGTGTCGTCAACGGTCCCTTAATAGACACTACGAAATTTTTAACGGCGTCTAACGTCTCGTCAGGCAACCAAGTATCATTGCCATAAACTTTGACGGCTTTTTCGCCAGCATAGACTTCCATCCATGCAATTTTGCGTTTACCCGAATACGCTTTTGCGACAGCCGCATCGACAACTTTGCGCATCACTGGTGTAATATCTACGCCAATACCATCGCCTTCAATAAAGGGAATAATCGGCTGATCAGGAATATTTAAAGAAAAATCTGTATTGACTGTTATATTTTTGCCCTCAACAGGAATCTTAATATGCTGATATGTGTTTTGTACGCTCATTTGGTCATGTTTCCTTTTTAAAATAAATAATAAAAAAATTAAATATATTTTTAAATATATTTTAAAGCCTCTTTTAAATGCGTAATTCCAATAATTTCTAAACCATCAAGCGATTGTTTGGGCGCATTGGCTTGGGGAACAATAGCACGCTTAAATCCATGTTTTGCCGCTTCTCGCAATCTTTCTTGGCCACTTTGCACGGGCCGAATTTCACTCGCCAACCCAATTTCGCCGAAAACCAAACAGTCTAACGCTAATGGCTTATTTTTCAAACTTGACACGACGGCTAATAACATCGCTAAATCAGCAGATGTTTCGGCGACACGCATGCCACCCACGACATTTAAAAAAACATCTTGATCATATGTCGCGATACTACCGTGTCGTTGTAAAACCGCCAACAACATTACCAGGCGATTTTGTTCTAATCCCACTGTTATTCTTCTGGGATGCTGGCCATATGCCTGACTGACCAAAGCCTGGACTTCGACCAACATTGGCCGACTGCCCTCCCAAGCTGCCATAATAATACTGCCTGCCACAGGTTCTGCATGACGAGACAAAAATATAGCCGACGGATTATTTATCTCGCGCAAGCCTTTGTCTGTCATTGCAAATACGCCCAACTCATTCACTGCGCCAAAACGATTTTTAACGGCGCGTATGACTCTAAACCGACTATCTTGTTCGCCTTCAAAATATAAAACCGTATCGACCATATGCTCTAAAACCCTAGGCCCTGCTAACGTCCCTTCTTTGGTCACATGACCGACAAGAAATAACGCTGTTTGGGTTTGTTTGGCGTATCGAACCAATTGCGCTGCGCTTTCTCTGACTTGTCCGACACTACCTGGCGCTGATTGCATAAACTCTGTAAAAACTGTCTGAATAGAATCAATGACGATAATTTTAGGCTTGCGTTCTTCCGCTAATTTTAAAATTTGTTCAATATGCGTTTCCGCCAACAACGCCAGTTTATCCGCATGCAATCCCAGCCGACTTGCCCGCATAGCAACTTGCTGCAAAGACTCTTCGCCTGTGACATATAAAACGCTTTGATTTTGTTTTTCTTGGCTTATTTCTTGGCTTAAATGACAACTTAAATAACAAATGGCTTGTAATAACAGCGTCGATTTGCCTATGCCAGGGTCACCGCCGATTAATACCACAGAGCCTGCGACCAATCCCCCGCCCAATGCCCTGTCTAGCTCAGAAAGTCCCGTCAAATGCCGCGCCGTGTCATTTAGCTCGACTTCTGCTAGCGTCGTTACCGTGCTTTGTGTCGCTGCATAACCCGTAAACCTCGCCGTTGCTGGATTATTTATTGCTGCTGCCGGCATTTCTTCAACCAAACTATTCCAGGCTGCGCATGCCCCGCAATTGCCTGTCCATTTGGGAAATTGTGCGCCGCATTGCGTGCAAGCGTAAACCAGCTTGCGCTTACTGGCCTTTTTTATAGATATAGGCGTAGGTGTAGGTGCGATAGCTGTCATATTATTGGGGGTCCCCTTTTTCTAATTCCTCTTGAAACCCACAAGCAACACATTCTCTATGATATTTTTCAGGATCTTCATAGGCGAGGGTTTTATCAGCGGCATAGCATTTAGGGCACACAGCCCCTGCGATAAAGCGCTTCTGGCGCTGTTTCGGCGATGGTTCCAGCGATTTTACGGCCATTATTTACCTGCCCAGATAAGAAAATAAAAGCATATTTTACCCTAAAACCACAAAATATTTGCTATATTTGTAAGAAAGTATCAATAAAACTTGGAGGCAACGTGAGTAAAGAAGCAGTCCTAAAAGATTACAATGGTCTTCAAGATCAGGAGAGGAAGACGTGCGCGGATTTGGAAACCCAATTTT
>Ga0364886_10307_pt1 | contig 26970 bp, 9 predicted proteins | sample ExccelJu500001D3_4_FD_206926 | JGI IMG/M metagenome (GOLD analysis project Ga0364886, IMG submission 206926) | Enriched cells from Trout Bog Lake Hypolimnion, Wisconsin, USA - BchlTB.July23.5000.01.D3 | ecosystem: Environmental > Aquatic > Freshwater > Lake > Hypolimnion/Profundal zone | place... | reverse complement strand
TCGGATGACTTTTGCCAATGGGTATTACGACTCGATGTATGGCCGGATTGAAAGCGGGTGGCAAATGAAGAATGGAATTTTAAGCTATACAGTCACCATCCCGGTAAACACCTCAGCAACCCTGTATCTTCCCGCTTCTGATCCCAAAAACATATCTGAAGGAGGGAAAGATGCTTCGTTTTCTAAAGGAGTAACGTGTATCAGATATGAAGGCGGAAAGGCAGTTTTTGAGCTTAAGTCTGGGCACTATGAATTTAAGTCAGAAGGCCAGGGTAGATAATACAGGAATAAGGATTCCTGTCGGGGACATTCTGTGGCCGCCAAAAATGAAATAAATACCAGTCTGACAGCGATCAGAATGGACCGTCAGAATAATTGGTAAGAGCCTGATATTTACTTAACTAAAAAATTAAAGTTATAACATTTAATAGTCCAAACAGGTCCAGCGTATTAAAGCAGTTGAATCCTATTTAATCTAATCTCCCGGAACAATTCTGTGGGATATTTTGAATAATGATCCATCTGCCCTCCGTACTGATCCCTTTTGCAGGTACGCCGTTGCTGATCAGAACTTTCCCGTTCATGGTCAGGTTCGGTTTTTCCGATAATTTGGGCAGATGTAGCGTGGCATGAATTCCGGATGGGATATTAACCGTATATTCCAATGGATTTCCTTTATCTGACCGTTTCCAGGATACAGTGACCGGTCCGGATTGTGTGACCACAACACCGCTGGCATTGGTCAGATCACCGAGCCGGGGTTCTATTACTATCTGCTTTTTCCAGACAGGTCCGTCCGTTCTCACGCCCAGAACGTATGAGCTCAGAAAAAAAGCGGGAACGGAACCGTAATTGTGGCAGGACTCGCTTGCACCTTCCCCTTTTTCATCGGTAAACGATTCGCACAGGGTGCCGGCATCCTGCTGGAATACAACCATGGGTGTCCAGCGACGGCGGATCTCCTGAATTGCTTCCCTGTCCAGTTTGTCTGAGTCCATCCGGTAAAGCTGACTGAAAACCCAGAAATAGGTAACGGGCATTTCAATTCCTGCTTTCTGATTTACCATCAGCTCAAAATCTGGATTGGCACAACTATGTTTAATTCCCGGATTTTTATAATTGTTCAGAAACCATTTCTGAACTGATGCCAGCCTATTCCCGGGAACGAGACCATAGTGCAACGCGATCAGCTGGGCATGGGACGTTGGAGCATAAACCTTTCCATTATAAAATGCCGAATTATAGACACTCTCCTGTTCATTCCAAAACTCCCTGTTAAATACAATCATAAGATCAGCGGCCGATTTTTTAAATTCCCCCATTTTCTGGCTCTCACCTAAAACTCCGGCAAGATATTCTGATGCCTTTAAGGCCGAATAGAAAAATGCATTGATCGTTGCCCCTTCGCAGGTGATGTACGCAAGAGGATTATCGAATGAGGTGTATTCACGGGCGAGGAGCAACCCCCGTTGAGTGCGGTGATTCAGGAACCAGTTGATTTGGGCCATCAGTGCAGGCCACATTTCCCGGACAAATTTCTTGTCCCCGGTAGCCTCGTAATAAGTTTTTAAGGCCTCAAACCATTGGCATGAATAATCATCAATAATATAATGGCAATCTTCTGGTCCCCGGTCTGTGGGAAATGTTGCCAGGAGCTGGCCATTGGGCAATTGTGACTGCGCGGCATGGCGTAACATATTTTTCAGCAGACGTGGGTCCGAATAAACGGGTTTTCCGTCATTACCAGGACCGGCAGATCCTACCCGGGTTGTTGAAAAACTTGCCTTTCCTGAATCCTGAATCCATTCATTTCTTTCGCGGGCGTCAGAACCGTAACCGTCATCACTGGTTACCTCAATCGTGTTTTGAGCCATCTTCCAAAGGTGGGTCAGGATACTGTCACTGCAATTGAAGCTCCCGATCCGGTTAAAAGGATAACGGCGGTCGGTAATCCTGATCCCAAGCAGTTTGACATGTCCCGAATCGCACTTCACCAGCATGTAGTGACTTCCCCATTGATCGGTAGTGATAAAATTCTGCAGGCCTGCCCGGGCCGTATAGTGATTCCCGTCGCCGTACATTTCTGCAGGTTTTCCATTTTTATACCGCAGGGCATATTGCATCGTTAACCGGCTTCCCGCTTCACCATCCAGATCCATTGAGGTATAAGCCATCGACATTTGTCCAAAATCAACCAGGATCGCTTGTCCTGATGTAAGTTCAATCGGTAATGCTGAACTTAGCAGTTTGCGGGAAGGCAATACCCTGAGGTTCTTAAGTTCCGTTTCTTTTGCCAGCGGAATTTCGCGCGGAAACATTTCTCCCCAATTGCCTCCATCGATTGAATTGGCAAACAGCCACTTGGAGTCATTATAATCTGCAGATATCCAGTCACCTGCATCGATGCGGGCGTCTATCACATCAGGAACTGTGTTCCACGATTCGGGAGAATCCCGGTATCGGGTCTGATCATTATAACGCCAGGTTGAGTCGGTCCGAATAATCTCTTTGCCCGATATTTTTAAATCAGCGGTTATCCCCGGTGAATGTTTCATAATATGCCCGTTGACACCATTGCCGTAATTATGAGCCAAAACAACCATAACATTTTTCCCCTTTTTCAAAAAGGTCCGAATATCGACCACGTCAAATTCAGCTCTTTTCGGATTAAACCTGCAGGGACCTCTTAAAATATATTGGCCATTGATCCAGAGCAAGTATCGGGAATCTGCAAATATCCGAAGCTTTGCAGCGTTAGCAGGTGCCTCATTAAGATCAAAGGTTTTACGGAAGGCGACATATTTCTGTTTCCCGTCAGGTACGGATGAAGACCAGATCATGGCTGACTGTAATCCGGAGGCGGTGCCGGAGATCCGGTTCTGACCCTGGCATATCGATACCAGTAAAAGGAGACAAATGAGGATTAATTTAGCAGGATTCATAATGATTGGATCAATTACTGAGCATTAAAATTATTCTGATTTAGATAGGTGATATCCTTATATTCCTCATCTGATGATGAATATAGGCCGTCAAGCAACAAGGCACATTCGGGATTGGCAGACAGCAGCTGTTTTAAAGCCTGTTTATCCTGAAAATCGCAGATTGGTTTGTTCGTGTTCCAAAGTGTTCCGTAAATATCCTTTTCAGGAGCGCCAACAAGAAGAATCCGGAATTTCAGATTCTTCAGCAATTCGATGTTTTCCCCAAGCTTCTCCGGTTTTGCGAGTAACAGGGCCGTTGAGGGAGACACAAACAGATTCGGCTCATTTACAGATTTTACGATCGCAGAGATATGCCCAAGATTGTCAGTATCCCTCCCGGAAGCCATCCTCAAACTGACATTTATTTTATTTATTGCAGCATATTGACAGATCTCCTTCAGGGTTTTTTGTAAAGAGAGATCAAATTGAACCGGTGTAAAATTATTCTCAACCATCCGGTGGGTGGAAAGTACCAGGTCGCCGGCACCAAGCTGGGCCATTTTACTGATCACCGATTTAATGGTTTCCATACTTCGGATATATTCGAGGGAATCATTGTTTATCAGCCTCAAATCGGGAAAGAGATTTATTCCTGATGAAAAATCAACAATCAGTTTTAGTCCCTGACGGCTTATCCAACCCGATTCATTGACAAGTACTGAATTTTTCTTTTCCAGCAGGTACTTCCAGTCGATCACGACCCGGTCGAAATGCTGAAAGAAGGTGGGCCGAAGCAAAATCTCCTTTTTGATGGAAGAGATATTTCGCAGAGTCACTCCCCTGTTAACAGGATTTGGCAATGGTTGAATATGGGGGATCTCACCGATGTTCTTACCTTCAATTTTAATGTTGAAAATCCGGATATCGCCGCCAGCAATCGTTTTCCCGGTATTCCTCCCGGTTTGATTATTGACATTTTCAGGTAAAAAACCAACTGCATGTTGCTCTGAGCAATCGATTGGGAGTTCGGTAGTGCTGATGATTCTGCCTGCTTTGGATATGATTTTTAAGGGCTTCTCCAGCCAGCTGTTGTTGCATACGGCCACCGTAAATTCATCTTTGCTTTTGCAGCAGGTTATCAGGCTGAGTCCATTATCGGTGCTGAATATTTTACTTTCGCTGATGAGGTCATCCAGAATTTGCCGGACATGATTCAGTATCGGGAATGGGGATTTTAATGGATGGTCTACCTCTGATTTTGGCAAATCTACGGGATTGCTGCTTAGTCCGAATGGGGAGGCAAAAACAGTTATTTTACCTAATCCCACAGAACGTTCAACAGCCAGTGCTGTGCCATTTACATTGGCAATGGTTTTGGTACCATCGGCTGAAATGATCTCCTTCACATTAAAAGGAGAGGATTCCTTTACGGTTGATCTGTTGTAAGATATTGTTGCATTTGCGTCAATGGAAACAGTTCCTTTGCCGGCATGGATCCCCGATATCCCATCGGGCATGTTCTCAAGGTTTCCGGCTGTTATTATGAGGTGGCCTCCAAGCTGCACATATTTTTCCAGATTTTCCTTTATCTCATTTCCCCCCTTTAATTTTCCGCCGATCACCAGGATCGGGTAGTGCCGGAGTAACCATAACGGGCAATCGCTTAGAATACAGTCTGCAACATCACCAAAAGGGGTGGGTGAAAGAAATCCTGTTTCGTCATGGAAATAGGATGCATCCTGGTATCCGGGATAAAACAAATTGAAAATATTGTCGGTTAAATAATCGCCTTCTTCATAGGGGAGGTTGCCCCAAACACGATAAATATTCCCGGAATAGAGATGTCTTGGGAATGTCCATCCCGAAAAGAAATCGGTCATTACCGCAACTGGTGTGTAGAGGTTACCCGGATTGCCATATTTCTTTACCCATTTATTTGCCGACTGCTGTATTTTGCCGATCGGACTCAGCTCTTCCTTTTTATCAAGGTAGGAGGCTTCGAAACCCACTGCCACACAATTATACATGATATGGCTATAAATCAATCTTTTGAGGAGGCTTAGGCTGGTCCCTTTCCTGTTGCCCCCATTGTCACTGGTGACGCCTGAATAATTCTTCCATCCCCACCGGTTCCATACCGAGGCATTTCCAAACCAGGGTACTCCATACTGTTTCCCGGCTCCTCGAAGAAAAGAGTAATAAACCTGGGCATTTGGCAACCCCTGGGCGGTTTCGGCTCCAATCATCGTGTAAATGCCCTCTTTCAGAAAATAGTGACCAAAATTCAAGGAAACGAGGGCTGACATCTTGTTCCCAAGCCGGTCGGTTAGCCCCTGAAAATGGTTTTGAAAATTCAGGTATTGTTCCTCTCTGCTGCTACCCGGGGTTATCATCTGATTGGCAAATCCTCCGACGTACCGGCCATCCTGTTCGCCGTTATCCATCCCCATCCAACGGTTTCCAAGTTCTTTTTCAAACTGGTTGAGCGCTTTCTGCGGAACCACAAATTGTTGCCAGTAACCTCCGGGGCCGGAGCCTGGAACATACCCCCATAAATCGAAGAGATATAAGTTTCTCTTTTTCAACTCGTTCAGGACCTCAGGCAGGTTTGCCTGGTAAATCAGAGGGTATGAGGGCCATATGAAATTACCAAGGTCATATTTGAGGGTATAGGTATCGAGGGATTTTTTATAGTCCCCTTCCAGCCCGCGCAGTGCCATAAACTGGATCTGATTTCCGAAGACAGCGGCATCGGGTGGTTTAACAACCCGGCGGAGATCATCAGGATGCTCCCGTGGGTTCATCGGAAAGTTATACATTCTGATATTTTTGTCAGCCGTCTCTGTTTGTGAGAAGCAGGTGAGACCACCTGTTTCAGAAACGATTATCAGGAAAATAACTCTGATGAAATGCGTTTTCATATAGTCTGGAGATTTGTTATGTTAGTCAGTCAAAGGTATAATTTGAACCTGAAAAGTGCACAGTTATAAAAAAATAATAAGGCTCTTTGGATACCATTTCAAGCATGAAATTCTATGGAATAAATGCCTACTGAGGTTGATTAGGGGGTTGTCAGGAATCATGAGGTGGATAACCTCCTTTTCGGGATAACACAAAAGTAAGGTTGGATGATAAATGAAGTGGGTTGTACTGGATTCGAACCAGTGACCCCTACCCTGTCAAGGTAATGCTCTAAACCAACTGAGCTAACAACCCTTCAATTCTTGTTTTTAAACCTATATTATAAAGAACCAGTTATTCCAGCATGTCATCCGACAGCAGACTGACCTTCATGTTGCGCAAAAATAGAATATTTTTCCAAATTATTCAGGTTGTCTTTGAAGTAATATGCATTTCTGGGCAATAAATTGGGAATCTCTCAGGCATTATTGGCTAAAAAGATGTAACGGCTTACTACTATCCCAAAAAGGAGATACATCATCCAATGCACCTTTTTCGCTTTACCTGTTCCAACTTTCAACAGGGTGTAGAAAACGATTCCTCCCGCAATTCCATTGGCAATACTGTAAGTGAAAGGCATGAGCACGAAGGTGATAAAGGCCGGGAAACCTTCTGTGAAATCGCTGAAATCGATATCCAGGACTGAAGAGGCCATCAGTACTCCGACGATTATCAGGGCGGGAGCTGTTGCTGCTCCGGGAATCATCGTTGCCAAAGGAGCGATCAGAATTGCCAACAGAAAAAGGATTCCGGTTGTCACGGCAGTCAAACCCGTTCGTCCTCCTTCACTGATTCCTGCAGCACTTTCAACATAAGCCGTTACTGTTGAGGTTCCCATCAGGGCACCGAAAGAGACGCCGAAAGCGTCCACCAGCATGGCTTTTCCGATCAGGGGTGAGTTTCCCTCATTATCTATCAGACCCGCCCGGTTGGCTGTTCCTACCAGGGTCCCGAAGGTATCGAAAAGTTCGACAAATGTAAAGGTGAAGACAACCGTCCAGATACCCATATGGAGCGCTCCCCGAATATCGAGTTCACCTACGGCCAGGTTGCGGAAGTCTGGAAGCGAAAAAAACGCGAAATGTTCAGGGATAACAGTAACACCCATCGGGATCCCGATCAGTGTTGTCAGGACGATGCCAATGAGCAAAGATCCCTTCACGTGTCGGGCCATAAGCAGGGCAGTTAGGGCAAGTCCGGTAAAACAGAGCATCATGCCCGGATTGTGAAAGCTTCCCATACCAATATTCCATTCGAAAGATTTCAACAGGGCTGTCCCCCCCGATTTTGTAATGGACCCAAGAGTCGGAGGAATCAATGAAGTGGTAACCACCATGATTTCAGAAAGTTTTAATCCGATGATGGTGATGAAAAGACCTATCCCCACTGTTATGGCACGTTTTAAGGAGTTTGGAACTGCAATTACCAGAATCTGTCTGATCTTTGTAATGGTCAAAATAATAAAGATAATTCCTGAAATAAATACAGCCCCCAGTGCAACTCTCCAGGGCATGCCGACACCTGTAAGGGCCACAGTGGCAAAGAGGGCATTCAATCCCATTCCCGGTGCCAGTGCTATTGGAAAATTAGCTACTAATCCCATCGCTATAGTTACAAATCCGGCAGAAATAGCGGTAGCAAAAAACACCGCATTTTTATCCATCCCGGTGGAGGAGAGGATATTTGGATTTAGGAACAGGATGTATGCCATGGTCATAAAGGTGGTTACACCTGCAATAATTTCAGTTTTTACTGAAGTTTTGTATTCTGTTAATCTGAATAATTTCTCGAGCATAGTGTGGTTATCATTTAATTTCTAATACCCTCTTTTGTCAATACTCAACTTATCAAAATTAGACATTAATCCTGAATGGCTATTATTTGGCCCAATAATTGTTTAAAAAATTGCTCCTATCCTGATGGTGATAGGACGAGTTTCACCTCATCAATCTATGATCGTCGCTCATACACAATTAAATCACACTAAATAATTTTACATTTTGTATGTAAAATTATTGTAAAATATCAATTATTAAATGTATTTTTGTTACAGTTTCTCAGAATTAGGATGCTCTTTATTAGAATTATGGCAATCCTGCATGTAAAAGTCTATATTTATGGAGAAGATTCTTATAATCGATGATGATAAGTTGAGTCTGAAGGTAATTAAGGAAATCCTCGAAAGACTCGGATATAAAACTCTTCAGGCAGAGAATGGGGAGGTTGGTTTGTCATTGGTCCGTTCAGAACATCCGGATCTCGTAATAACTGATTTTCAGATGCCTGGCATTGATGGGCTTGAAGTTCTGACCGAAATACGTAAACTGTATATTGGCATCCCTGTCATTTTGCTGACCGGTTTCGGGGATGTTGTTTTGACCATTAAATCGATCCAATTAGGCGCTTTTGATTATATTGAGAAACCTATTGATCAGATTCAGCTAAAGAATGTGGTTCAATTAGCCCTGAATTCGGTTAAGGTAAGCAGTGGACTTCATGAGGTGAGATTCGAAGATGCCTCGAGTGAAAGTATGCTTGAGAATAATATTCTTGTTGGTAAAACTCCTCAAATGAAGGAGATATTTAAAAATATTGGTCGAATCTCGCTCAATAAGGTCAATGTTTTGATCCAGGGAGAGACAGGTACCGGGAAAGAACTTATAGCCCGATTAATCCATTATTCAGGTGTTACTGCCAATCAGCCATTGGTAATTGTTAATTGCAGTGCCTTGACAGAAACATTGCTTGAGAGTGAGCTTTTTGGCCATGTTAAAGGATCGTTCACGGGTTCAATACGGGATAAAAAAGGGAAGTTTGAGTTGGCTGGTGAAGGCTCAATTTTTTTGGATGAAATTTCCGAGATATCACTGAATACCCAGGTGAAATTATTGAGAGTCATTCAGGAACTGGAGTTTGAGAGGGTTGGAGGAGAAGAAGTTATCCCGATGAGGGCCAGGATTATTGCTGCCTCCAATAAGAATCTTGAGGCTTTAATTAAAGATGGCAAATTCAGGGAAGATCTTTATTACCGATTAAAGGTATTTACAATCGATTTACCACCCTTACGGGACAGAAAAGAAGATATCCGTGATCTGGTTGTCCACTTTCTACATAAACTGAATAAACGGTTCAACAGAAATGTCGTAAAGATTGGGGAGGGAGTAATCGATCTTTTGAAAGCTCATAACTGGCATGGAAATGTTCGAGAACTGGAAAATACTATTCTTCAGGCAATTGTGATGTCCAAGAATGACGTATTGGAAGTCGAAAATATCACCTTGAATAACAGACAAAACCAGGAAGTAGAGTCTAAACAGGAAATTTTTAAATACCGTACGATTGCAGAATTGGAGAAATACCACATCAAAAGGATACTTGATGAGGTTAAATGGAATAAGCTGGAAGCTTCACATATCCTGGATATTACGCGTCCAACGCTGAATGCAAAAATAGAGAAGTATAATCTGGTAAGAGGCTAGAAATTAGTAAGAGGCAGAATATCCCGGTAATAGAACGATAATAACTATGTTATCAAAGCTATGTGCTGCTGGCTTTTAACAACTGGCAGTTAGCTGCAATTGCTAAGGTGTTGTTTTCATTCTTAAATTTGGGAAGAAAAAGGCGATTGAAAAACACATGACCGCTTCAATCTGAGCTACAGAAGCTTCTCCAAAGAAGATCTGCAAGACGCCAGTTGCCAGCCAGCAACTGCCAATGGCCAGATTTTACAGCGGTCAGTTGCATTATACCATCACCTTCACTAATTCCGGATTATTATTCGATCCTAACCACAAAGGCGTCGGCGAAACCTTGCCGCTTAAATTTTGGGAGGTATTCGAGAGCTTCTCTTCTCTCGTGGAATCCTCGGATTTGCACTTTGAATAAGCCCTCTTCAAAGAGTATATCAACCGGATGATCTGTTGCCTTGAGGAGCTGCTCTTTAACTTTAATGGCATTTAGCTCTTTCATAAAGGCTCCAATCTGAATTGCAGAACCATATCTCCTGATCGCATCCTGCTTTCTAACTCGAGCTATACTGTCCGCTTTTTGATCATTTGCTTTTAACTCATTTTTGCTGACAAGTGGTTGGTTCGTGATTGGCTCCGGAACTTTATTTACTGGAGCTGCTTGTGGATTTGCAGGATTGGCAACGCTTATCGGATTAACTTTTCTTTCTGTTTTTGTTGTATCTTTTACCGGTTCTTTTCCAGATTCTTTGTTGATCAGGCTAAGATGGAAGTCAAGGCCATCCAGAATAGTTCCATCCTTCGATGGGGCAATATTTATCGGAATGCTTTCCGGTACAGAAACCATTTTTAACTTTTTGAGTTGATCCGGATCAATTCGGGCATCGTATTTGCCTGGTGTAAGTCCCAGGTAACTGTAATAACCATCAGATTCGGTCATGATACGACCGGCCAAAGATTTATCAATTCGATAGAATCCGACTAAAATCCGTCCTTGTCCTTTCGAATCCAGGTAGACATTTCCGGAGGCCTCGCCCATCACCGAAACAGGAATTTCAATGGTTTGAAACTGGTTCGCATCGACGTTTACTTTCATAGTCAGGTTGTGCATCTGCCAGCCAATATTGTCAAAACTGTTCTTATCAAGTTCCAGAAAATAGCTGGTATACGGGACAAGATCTAAAATATGGATAGTTGTATCCTGATCATTGCGTTTGATGGTACCCCCATTGATCCGGAATTGCAATCCTGCCACTTTAGGTTCACCCTTATCATGTTTGCCATTCCCATTAATGTCGAGGAAGGGGAGGAGGGTGATAGCCCCTTTACCAACACTGGTTCGGTTTAATGTTCCAAAGTAATTGGATTTTCGGTCATAGAGAAAGCTACCCCTGGCTGATTCAATCATAGAATTCTGTTCATTGGTATTCCGGAAAGAGAACCCGGTCTGGGCAAAGGAGAAATCATAACGGAACCCCACTTCCATATTACGTGTGCTGCTTGCGAAATTTTGTTCGTATGAAAGGTTGAGAAATCCATTCTTAAACAGTGGTTTTTCAACGATGGTACGTGCAGAGATCAAACGTTGATTATTGTATTCATATTGAACCTGTGGTGTGATGGTAAAGTGCTTAGGTAACCGAAAAGCGAGCGATAAATTACTGTAAATATAGGGATTGGCAACTCCGGTAAACAATCCATAGGTCGTGAAGTTGGTAGTTATTCCGTGAACTGATCCCGACAAAAGTATTTCAGCATTCGTATTGGTGAACCCAGGTAAAACTATTTGATAGACAGTTAATCGCGTATATGCTGCGAAATCTTTTCCTTTGATCGGAATGGAAATAATCCCCTTCCGCTCTTCCAGGTAATTGTAAATGATAGCCTTTTGTCCCGGAATATATTTGGTATAATCGAGTTCCAGCTGAAGATTGGATGGAAGCCGGTAGCTCAGGATTACTTTTGTCCGCACCCCGTTGGTATATTCACCGGTAAACATTAAGCTGCTCATCAACCGGAGAGAGGCGCTTAAGAAAGGCATCGTCGTTCCGTTTACAACTGAGGAGAGATATTCAACGCCGGTTCCAAGGGTCAACCTTCGACTCACCCCATAATTCAAAGAAGCGCGTGCGAAGCGGCTGTGCAGTGAATCTTCGACCAAACCAGTACTTATATTATATTCGAGCTCTTTAGGTGGTAAAAAATTAAATGGAATACTGATGTTCTGTTCCTTTGTACGCTCTTCCCCCCAGGGCCCATAAAATTTGAGCTTTACTGCTGAATTACCATAGACTAAGGGAACCTCAAATTTATAAAACCCCGATCCGTCAGATTTCATATAATCGAGCAGTACATTATTCACATAGAGTTCAACGATCCAATTGGGTTCGGTAATATCACTTAGCGTATAGGTGCCGTAAGAGCGGCGGTAGGTGGTTGGCGTATTCGTGAATTGAACTCCGACTACCGGATCGAAAATGGAGGAGGTCACAGCGGTATAGATCTTGCCCGCGGTCGCCTGGCGTAATGCGGCATGTTCGTTATTCACAAAATGCCATTGATATTGCTGCTGCTTTTCGGTAAAAGGAACTATATTATCATAATTTAAAAGTGCATTGGCTTCTCCCCCCGCAATCATTGTTCCTAAAGCGAGGTTTAGACGGGTATCAGTCCCTCCAGGAAATTGCTGCGTGGAGATCACAGACCAGTCTGCCATCCCGAAGTGTAAGGCGGGATATTTCCTTGGGATTACGGTATCTGCTTTTACTTCGCCCTTGAGCCGGCTGATATTTGCCCTCATCTGTTCAAGACGCATCTCCCGGATAACCGGTAACTCAAGTTTGGTGACGAGATTAACTGATAAACTCCTGAAGTTAAACGTACAATCAAGACCAAATATTTCGCCGAAACGGCCTGACTTCAGATAAAGGTTAGTCTCACTTTTGATCATATCCTCTTTTTTAAGAGGATAATTCTTCCCTTGATAACGGATTTGATGATGAAGGTAGTCAATGGTGTATAATGCTTTCGGATCAATAAAAAACCCGGTCACCGAATCGAGTTGCGCAGAGGGGTTAATTTTAATCTTGAGGAAATTGAAAATATCGACTATCGGAAGATAAGCTGCCTCGTCCACTATTGCAGCAGTAATATCGGTTCCGCCATATCGCTGGATATTCAGGTAAATTGAAATCTCATCATACTGGAGCTCGTTCTGTGCATGGGTAAACAGGGGGCAAATTGTTAGAAAAAGAAACAGTGCGGCGCTTCGCAATAAAATACTGGAAAGAGAATAATATCTTCGGTACTTCAATTGGTGCGGCGTGACTGCGGATAGCTTCATAAATGATCAGACGTTATAGATGCTTAGTTTTGAATAAATGTTACCTGAAATATTCCGCTGTAATTGCCTGAAGGATTTGCTGAAAGGGAGCCGACTTTGAGCGTGCCACCAATGAATACTTCAGTGGTCATTGCCCTTGTGACAAATGGTGATCCAGTACTCGATGGCCCGATTGATAACATAACGGTTCCCCCATAACTGCCGCTCAATGCTGTATCGGGACCATTTGAAATTGTGATCAATGTTCCGGGCAGGGCGGTTACGACAAAAAGTGCAGGGGTAACAATTGAACTCATATTTGGCAGGAAGATATCTCCGGTTGCAGTTCGAAATCCTGAGTGATCAACGGTGACTGTACCAGCAGTACCTACCTGAATAAACGTGCCAAAACTAAGGTGCTGCACAGTGCTTACTGTAACTGTAATTGGCCTTGGCGGTTTTTCTTGTCCATTAAGTGACAAATTAAGAAAGGTAAACGATATAATTAAATATAAATATATTCGAGGCCTTTTGAAAGGCGAAGACTGGTAAGTGTGATCCATAATCTTATCTTTTTAATATTTTTTCAGATTGCCTCCGGTTTCCGGAGATCACCGTAATAATATAAAGTCCGCTGCTTGAGCCGGGGTTGATTTCCACTGTTTGCTGATCGAAGACTTCACTGAGCATAATAATTTGTCCGGACATATTGGTTACCATTAAACTCCCGCCGGAAGTTCCAGGAATGTTTAAGGTTACTGTGTATTGTGAAGCCGAACGTTTAAGAATAAATAATTTTTCTGTACCCGGGGCAATCGGATTTAATTCTGTCCGCGAAAAAATCAGACTAAACCGTTGATTGTAGGTCCCGCCCTTCAAGTAGAAACGATAACCCGGATTTTTCTTCAAATCCTGGGTTATACCTTGCAGATTATCAGCCAGATAAATATAGAGTGAGGCGGGTAGCAGGCTGATATCCCTTGCTTTAAAGTCCACCCATCCGTCGCTTAATGTTTTGATTCCTAACGGGATCTTTGTAATGCTATCGGTGGGTTGAGGGATGGCGTAGATTGACAATTGCTTTAGTTCGGCAGATAAGGTATAAAGATTTGGTACAAGCACATCTGTATTGTAAAGTTTTAGCGCATCGAGCTCCTTATTAAAACTCCTGCCGGCCTGGTTCTCAAAGTAAAGCAAGGCCACATCTTCGACCGGATTATTGGTTTCGAGATTTGCCGTAAAACGGAGGATGGTTCGGCTATCGAGGGTCGCATCCCGGAATGTTAGAGCCAGATCGTTGGTCCGGACCGAATTGGTCATTTTAAGAGTTCCGGTAATTGGATAAGTTCCATCCGAAACATGGATAAGGAATCCCTGCATTGAGGCAATCAGATTAGTCCCGTTCCCGGTCGCAACACCATTCACATAGCTGCTGTAAACACCGGAATATTGGTCTGTGGTTCCTGCATTGAAAAAATAGATGGCATTATCAATATTTATTTTAGTCCATCCACTTGCATTCCAGTTGATTGGTGAAGGGTATGGATTACCTGCCAGGTTAAATCCCTGTGTGTATTTCCGATTATTATTCATGAGTGAAACCGACAAGGGACCATTATTCACTGCCCCTGTCAGACTGAAGGTTTCAGGAGTCCCTGAGGTTCCGAAATTCGCTGCATATCCGCTCAGAGGCGCCAACAGGTTAGTTCCGGTAGTGTAGTTGACCCATCCTGACTGATAGGCAGTTACACCCAGAGAGTCGCGGCTGTTATTCTCATTGTATTTATAAAAAGAGGGGAAAGTTGCGGCGAGGTTAAGGTAGCTGCTAAATCCGCCAACTGTAGCCGATTGGAACGGAGAACTCACATATTTATATCCATATGCAGAAGGGAGATAGCGTTGCATGGTCACATTTCCGGTTACATTGTTTGCCCCTGATCCGTCTATAAGCGCTGTTTGCGAGGCTGTTGAGATCAGCACAAGGTTGCCTGCCGAAGATAAATCTCCGGTAGCTGCCTTCACTACTCCGGTTACATTCAACGGGCCACCCAGTGTTACTCCTGCTGAATTTGAGATTGTCAGATTCAGGATGGTGTTACCTGCAAAAGTGGATGTACCAATCGTCTGAGCTGCAGATCCTGCCATCTGGATGGTTCCGGACGAAGCTGCAAATGTTCCGTTGTTGGTGATTGCTCCCGCGATCTGTATCGTATTGCCGGTAACGGTTAAGGATGATCCGTTGTTGATCACAATGTTGTTGGCCATTCCATTGACCCCGGAACTCAGTATTGGCTGATTGGTCACATTAGGTATCAGTACATTGGTAGTCAGATCGGGCAGAAAAGGGCAGGACCAATTCCCTATAGTGTTCCAGTCTGTGCTTATTGCCCCGGTCCATACGAGGTCACCAATAGTTGTGACTGTATGTATTGCCGTAAAAGGACCATTACAGCCGGTTGCAGTAGCCGTAATGATACTTGTTCCTCTCCATTCGAAGATATAGCTTACCGTTCCTGCACCTGAATCAATGGTGTTTCCACCAGTTATCGAGCCTGAATCGAGGGTATAGGTGATTCCGGTGTTGTTGGTTGCAGTTGCTGTATAGGTCACTGAATTGGAGCTCCTGCACCGGGATGAGGTCGCACCCATGGCAAAAACAGGCGTTCCTACGGTTGGGGTTACTGTCTCAACAAAGGTGGCGGTCACCGGTCCGTTACATCCCGCAGCACTGGCTGTGATTGTGGTTGTCCCGCTCCACGCCGCAGAATAGGTTACTGCACCTGTAGATGCAACTATTGAATTACCCCCGGATAAACTTACGGCATCGAGACTATAGGATAAGTCGGTTGAATTGATCGCTGTTGTAGTATTTGTGACTGTCCCAGCTCCCTGGCAACGCGTAGAAGTGGCAGGGGAGAATGGATTGATGGTAACTGTTGGGATCACCGTTAGTTGTTTATTGGCTGATACATTTCCGCACGAACCTCCGCTGGTGGTTATGGTAAGGGTGACCGGGTTTGTAAATGTAGCCGAAGCAGTATAGGTTGTTGTACCCGGCGTATTTCCTGCATTGTTGGCTAATGTGCCTCCAGCTCCGCCGTCGGACCACACAGCGGCAGTGGCTCCACCACCAAATGAACCACCTAAGGCTGTTGTTGTTCCCCCCTGGCAAATTGACGCAAAGGCCGGACCAACATTCACTGTTGGATTTGGATTGACTGTCAACTGCTTACTGGCAGATGCGATGCCGCATGAACCTCCGCTGGTGGTAAGTGTCAAGGTGACGGTACTGGAAGAGGACGATGAGGCTGTGTAGGTAGTTGTAGATGGAGTACTGCCGGAATTTTTGGTAAACGTGCCTCCAGCCCCTCCGTCAGACCAAACAGCAGCTGTTGCTCCACCACCAAATGTACCTCCTAAACCTACAGTTGTTCCCCCCTGACAAACGGGAGCATTTACAGGACCAACATTCACTGTTGGATTTGGATTGACTGTTAACAGTGTACTGGCAAATGCTGTGCTGCATGAGCCTCCGCTGGTGGTGAGGGTCAATGTGACCGGAGTTGAAGAAGAGGAGGAAGCGGTATAAGTGGTCGTAGAAGGTGTACTGCCTGAATTGTTGGTAAATGTGCCTCCTGCTCCGCCGTCGGACCAAACCGCAGCCGTAGCTCCACCACCGAATGAACCACCTAAAGCTGTGGTGGTTCCCCCCTGGCAGATGGCAGCTTTTGCTCCTCCGACATTCACTGTTGGATTTGGATTAACGGTCAGTTGCTTGCTGGCAAATGCTGTGCTGCATGAGCCTCCGCTGGTAGTGAGGGTCAATGTGACAGGAGTTAAAGAAGAGGAGGTTGCGGTATAAGTGGTCGTAGAAGGTGTACTGCCTGAATTGTTGGTAAATGTGCCTCCTGCTCCGCTGTCGGACCAAACAGCAGCCGTGGCTCCACCACCGAATGAACCGCCCAAAGCTGTGGTGGTTCCTCCCTGGCAGATAGCAGTTAGTGCTCCTCCGACATTCACTGTTGGATTTGGATTAACGGTCAGTTGCTTGCTGGCAAATGCTGCGCCGCATGAACCTCCGCTCGTGGTGAGGGTCAATGTGACAGGAGTTGAAGAGGATAATGAGGCGGTATAAGTGGTCGTAGAAGGTGTACTGCCTGAATTGTTGGTGAATGTACCCCCTGCTCCGTTGTCTGACCAAATCGCAGCAGTGGCTCCGCCGCCGAATGAACCGCCCAATGCTGTTGTGGTTTCCCCCTGACAAATGGCAGTTAGTACTCCTCCAACACTCACAGTAGGATTAGAATTTACAACGATCTGTTTGGTCGCAACCACTGTACCGCAGTATCCTCCGCTGGTCGTTAAAGTCAGTGTAATCGGCGAAACTGAATTTGCCGCAGCAGTAAATGCAGATGTCCCGGGTGTGCTTCCCGCATTGTTAGAAAATGTACCACTTGATGCCGACCAAAAGGCAGCAGTAGCTCCGCCTCCGAATGAACCACCCAGAGCAGCTGAGGTTCCCCCCTGACAAATAGCTGCCATTGCGGATCCTGCATTTACCGTAGGATTTGGATTAACCGTCATGGTCACTGCATTTGAGGTGGCCGGGTTACCAGTGGCACAGGTGGCACTGGAGGTTAAAACGCATGTAACAGCATCGCTATTCACGGGCACATACGAGTAGGTTCCAATGTTTATCCCAACATTATTGCCATTTACCTTCCATTGATAGGATGGAGTGGTCCCTCCATTGGTTGGAGTTGCTGAGAACGTAAGTGAAGTGCCTGAACAAACCGGATTTGCCGATGCAGCGATTAAAATGCTTACTGGCAGATTCGGATTAACCGTCATGGTCACTGTATTTGACGTGGCCGGACTGCCTGTTGCACAAGTTGCATTAGAAGTTAAAACGCAGGTAATGGTATTATTGTTTGCCGGAGTGTATGTGTAGGTTGCACTGTTCGTTCCGGCATTTGTCCCGTTCACCTTCCATTGATAGGTCGGTGAGGAACCTCCATTTGTCGGTGTGGCAGTGAATGTTACTAAAGTGGACGGACAAACCGGGTTTGCAGAAGCGGCAATTGAAATGCTTACCGGAAGATTTGGGTTAACGGTCATAGTCACTGTGTTGGAGGTGGCAGGACTACCTGTTGCACAGGTGGCATTTGAGGTCAGGACGCAGGTGACAGCATCACTGTTCGCTGGTGTATACGAATAGGTTGCACTGTTGGCTCCAACGATTGTCCCGTTCACTTTCCATTGATAAGTTGGTGACGTTCCTCCATTGGTTGGAGTTGCTGTGAAGGTAACAGAGGTTGACGGACAAACCGGATTTGCAGATGCAGTAATAGATACACTTACCGGCAGATTCGGGTTAACCGTCATTGTAACGGTGTTGGAAGTGGCCGGGCTACCTGTAGCACAGGTGGCATTTGATGTTAACACGCAGGTAATGGCATCGTTATTTATGGGAGTATATGAATAGGTTGAACTGTTTGTCCCTGCATTTATTCCGTTCACCTTCCATTGGTAAGACGGTGTGGTACCTCCATTGGTTGGTGTTGCTGTAAAGGTTACTGAAGTACCTGAACAAACCGGATTTGCTGCAGCTGCAATTGACACACTGGCCGGCAGATTCGGGTTAACTGTAATGGAACTTGTTGCAGTAATAGCACTACAACCTCCGGCTGCAGCGATGGTATTGGTTACCGTATAGGTGGCCGGTGTGCTGGATGCCAGGTTGACCTGCCCCGTTGAAGTACTAACAAATACTAATCCTGGTGCAGAGGAAAATGTTCCTGCAACCGCGCCACCGCTAAAAGTGGGTGACGGATTTGTAGCATTAGAACAGTAGGGTGAGCCAGCATAACTAAATGTGGCTACAGGTGTATTGGTGATAGTTACAGAAGTTGTCGCAGTTACCGCCCCGCAACCTCCCGATGAGGTTATTGAATAAGTTACCGTATAAGTTCCGGCCGTACTTGAACTCGGGGTTATAGCTCCTGAAGAAGGATTTATGGTAAGTCCGGTTGGCGAAGCGGTATAGGTTCCGCCACTTGTTCCGGTTAATGTCACATTCTGAGCTGTTGAAACAGATTTACAGAAAGGTGTCCCTGCATATGAAATAGTAGCTGTTGGTAAGACAACGGGTGCAACGGCCAATGTTTGTGTCGTACCATTTCCACATGTAAATGAAGGGGTTACCTGGATATTCCCGGAACCTGAACCTACCGTTACAGTCACTATACCTGAGGTACCTCCACCTGTCTGAACCCATCCGGAGGGGAAAATCCAGGTATAGGTAGCGCCGCTAATATTGGTTGCACTATAGGTCTGTGAAGTACCCTGGCAGGGAGCAGTACTTCCTGTTATTGCGACAGTTTGGGTATTATCCTGCACGGTTACAGTTATCGGATAACCAACGCTGGAACAAATCGGGTTGTTGGTTATAACACTCAATATGCCATTGTAGACACCTGTGGCAATACTGTAGGGGACATTGATAGTGATTGAATTAGCGTTTAATTGCCAGCCAGTTTGATTTGCCATACCCGCACTAAGTGCTGCAGCATCGAAATTAATGGTAAAGTTTGTGGGGCTGCCGGTGGTTGCAGTATAACTTAATTGCGCCACTGTTGTATTCTTGCAAATAGTTGGATTCGGTCCTAAAGTTATGGATAATGTGGGTGTAACTACAATGGTATTAATATTGGAATAGAGTGACGAACAAATACCACTTTGCACCAATACCTGGTAATCCCAGGTCCCTGCCGAAGAAGGAATTTCAGAGTAAGTATTTGAGGTATTTGAAATATTTGTCCAGGACCCTGAATTAACCCTTTTCTCCCAACGGATGATGGCTCCGGTATTGGAAGCTAAGGTCATCACTCCTGTCATGGCTCCCTGGCAAATGGGGGTGGGTCCTCCTCCAAGATAGCCAACCGTAGTTGTCGGATCTATTAATACTGTTACCACAGAAGAATAGGTCAGTGGACATGATCCGTTTTGAACGACAGCCCGGTATTGCCATGTTCCACCTGAATAAGGTACTTCTGAATAAGTTGCAACTGCGTAATTTCCTGCATTGCTCCATCCGCCTGAATTGAGCTGACGGTCCCATTCTAAAATTGTTCCTGAATATCCGCTTAAGGTCATAGTGCCTGTTGAACCTCCCTGGCAAATCTCCGTTACTGCCCCGCTAATCGTCCCCCCTACCGATGATGTAACCAAAAAAGCCCCCGATACTGTACTGGTAACTGTTCCGCAGGTTCCGGTAACTACACAATAGTAATAAAGCGTTCCGGCAGATGTGGCCTGCGGTGTATAACTGCTGGTCTGGGCGCCATTGGCAGAACCCAGGGAAGTTCCTCCGGTGGTACTTGCAGTAGTATTGCTGTACCATTGATAAGTGAGGGTTCCGGTGCCGGTTGCTGTGACTGAAATTGCTGTAAAAGAGCCGTTAATGCATTGTGTTTGTGCGGATGTTGACTGACTGCTGATTGTAGTACCGGGACTTACCGTTAAGTTAGTTCCGTTATCTGTTCCTGTAACCACCGGAGTGGTGCTCACGACACGGATACGGTAAGCCGTTCCTGATGCAGTTCCTGCGGGAATGGTTCCGGAAATTGTCCCTGCTGTTGTTTGGGCAAGCGTTCCAATGGCAACTGGCGAAGTGAAACTACCACTTGCATTCGATAATTGAGCTGTGAAGATATTTCCTGACGTATAGGTTCCGGTGATACTATATGGTACAGATACTATAGCCCCGGCACAAAATGGAGAGCCCGATATGGTACCTGTTGTTACCGTTTGGTTTCTGCCTGCCAATACAAAAAATCTGTTGGTTCCTATGACATTGGAAGCTGAAACACCGTTTGTTCCAGCTGTTCCTGCTAAGGAGGTATATGGACCGGTTAATGAAAGACTTCCTCCAATAGCATCCAAAGGTGCAATTGCAGTTGGTTGTGTTAATGAAACCGAACTATTGGTAAAACTGCCTGAAGTTGTCAATGCCCAATATTCAGTGTTACTTATTGAGACTAAAGTTGCATCAAATGTACCTCCGGGATTTGCCGTAAATGCTGATACCTGGGCAGTAGCAGTGCCGGATGTTGTTGGATTGAAGAGTGCAAAGGGGAGATAGGTTGAACCAATTCCGACAGGGAAGGTATATGTTGAACCGGATACAAGGCTTGCAGGTAATGTCCAGTTGACAGGCCCGTTAATAAAGGAGGTGGCAGAACCACCTGCAATCGCAGTTGTGGCAGTATTGGTTACCGAGAGCAAATTTGTTGAAGTCGTGGTTAAAATCCCTGAGGTAAGGGTGAGAATGTTACCAACCGAGGTGACCCCCTGCAGGGTTTTGGCGCCGCCCCCGGATATTGTAAGATTTATGTAATTCGGAGATGCAAAGATTTGCTGGCTTCCTGCTCCATTGTAATTAACCGTGCTTCCCGAACCAATAAAGGTGACAAATGATCCTATGGAATTATTGGCTCCGCCTAAATTTAAGGTATGCCCGATGTTGGTAGTCTGGGTAATAGAACCAGAACCACTTAAATTGCCTGTAAGATTGAGTATTTTGGAAATACCGCCACCTCCAAAATCGAGCGTTCCGTTTATGATTGCATTACCAATAATATTTAATGCATAACCTGAAGTGCCCGCCCCTAATCCAAAGGTATTTCCTGCATTTACCTGAAGAGTACCATTAATTACTGCAGGTGTGGCGGTTAATAAAATTGATTTGGAATTTAAATTGGATATGACAAGGTTTCCGTAAGCCGGAGTGTTTGAAACGGTCTGAACATTTGTGTCGGAATTGTAAGTAACAGTACTTGATGAATTTAAGCTAATATTGGCTGAAGTGAAATTGGTAGGGAATAACATGTTTCCGCTTCCGGCAGTACCTATAATCAAATTTGTACCTGCTGCCATCGAAAAGATACCGGTTGCATTTCCAAAAACTCCATAGGTAAGGTTAAAAGTTGCAGATCCTGCAATTGTTAAATTATTGTTCACTGTGACTGTCGCGCTTGCCGTTGTTTTAACGCCGCTGTTTGAGAGGGTTAAATTATAATAGGTATTTCCCATGACCTGCTGGGTAACTCCATTATAGTTTACCGTACCTGTTCCGCAAGTGAAGGTTCCGGTGTTCGTAAAATCACCGCCAAGGGTTATTGTTCCTGATCCCATCGAAATGGCGCCGGTACCTGAAATACTTCCTGTTACTGTTGCCCCGGCAGTTGTTGTCATAGTTGCAGGACTGCTGACATTCCAGTTATTTGCTACCGAAATAGTTACGCCTGTACCAAATATTTTTGTGGTTGTTCCTGTAAAGGAAAGATTATAATAATTTAGATTTGGAATAGTAGCAGTTCCCGTGAATACCACTGTACCAGTGTTACTGTTAAACGTTCCCCCGGTATTGGTTATCGTACTGACTGTTAAGGTACTCAAATTGCAATTTAACGTTCCTGCGGTTTGGGTCCATGCGCCGGTGAAGGTATGAGTCAGTGCAGTCCCATTGTCTAAAGTAAGTGTGCCACCTGAACCATTGATGGTTAGCGACCCCCCATTTATGTTACCTGTCAATGTTGCAGTACCCGCCGTTTTGGTCATCGAAACTGTTCCGGTAGTTGTGAAGGAGCCAATGCTTTGTGTCGCTGTCCCTGCTATGGTAACTCCACCTGTAGTACCCGTACCACTCACTGTTCCGCCATTATTGATGAGGTTACTGTTTAATGTCAGTAAAAAAGTTGACATGGAGAACGATGCCCCACTATTAATGGTCATCGGAGCATTAAGCACTTCAGCAGAATTTAAGGTAATTGTACCGGTATTCGTAATGAGAATACCTCCGGTTGCTGAAAAATTGGCAATCCATTCGGGTCCTGCCGTAAAAGCTCCCGCTTTATTATACTGCAAGGTGGCATTTGAACCATAGGTTGGAGCTGCAGAGGTGGATGCTGTCCCTTCCATCGACAGAATCCCATTCACTGTAACACCTGTAATGGTCTTGACACCGCTGCCTGACAAGGTCAGATTGTTATAGGGGCCTGTACCTACGGTTTGCGCGGCGCCATTAAAAATCACGGTACCCGTATTCGCAGTGAATGTACCATTATTCGCCCAGTTACCACTCACCGTTAAGGTATTTGAACCGGTAATGACAAGAGTGGCGCCGGAATTAATTGTGAGGCTGTTACAAAGTGCAGCCGCACCGATTACAGGTTGATTGCCACCAGCAGGAATTACGACATTGGTTGAAGCCGTGGGTACTATTCCGCTACACCAGTTTGAAGGTGTATTCCAGTCTGTATTGGTTGCTCCTATCCAATATCCTGCGGTACAACTGGATGTGGAAATATTCGCGATGCCGCTTGATGCAGCAAAGTAAGTCGGATTGATAAAAGTTGCTGTTGATCCGGTCCCTCCCCAACTTCCTGAGGGTTGTCCATTACCGCCAAGTGATAAGGTCCCAAAGGTATGGGTCAGACCTGTACCAAGATTAAGCGGTGTTGCACCTGCACCAACTGCTAATGCTCCCCCATTTACCGTACCCGTAAATGTAGCAGTACCTGATGTTTTGGTCACCGAAACTGTCCCTGTTGTTGTAAAACCACCGATACTTTGGGTGGCTGCAGACCCTGTGATAACAATGTTGGAGCTTCCTGCTGTAAATGTTCCGCTATTATTAAAGTTTCCACCCAGGGTTAATTGAAAATTTGCAGTTGCCAGAGTTGCACCATTGTTAATCGTTAACGGAACTGAAGCGCTCAGAATCTCAGCAGAATTCATCGTGATCGATCCTGTGCCCGCGACAATTATCCCTCCTGTTGGTGCGAACGGACTGATCCACTCAACTCCGGCTGTTCGTGAAGTGGTTGTATTATATTGAAGGGTAGCTGCTGTACCATAAGTTGGCGCTAAAGAAAGTGTTGCGGTTCCCTCTATCGAGAGTAACCCGTTTACCGTTACACCAGTAGTCGTTTTCGTCCCTGAGCCTGACAGAGTCAGATTGCTGTAGGTAGTCGGATTGACAGTCTGTGTTGCCCCTAAAAAATTTACCAGATTACCACTAACCGTTGCAGTTAATGTTGGTATCCCGGATGTCCCTCCGATGTTGAGCACAGAAGTGGCCAATCCCTGGGTTAATCCACCATTTCCGGCGAGTGCCGTTCCGATAGTCAGGGAACCATTGTTGGTAAGAGTAACTCCGGTGATTGTAATACTTGGAATCGACAATGTCCCTGTAATAGGTTGATTGTTCGTGTCAAAGGTGTAGGTGGAGGTTCCTGCGGTAAAGACTCCGTTATTCGTTAACCCACCCCGAAAGGTGATGGCTTCATTAATAGTATTGTTCCATGTACCATTGGCAGTTACTATTGTGAGACCGGTAAATATTTTTGTTCCGGATGTACTGGCAAAAGTGAGGTTCCCGTCTATTGTTGAAGTTCCGGTAACAGTTATGGTGGTGGCATTGAGGGTATTTGTAGTGCCTGATGTCACTGAAAGATTTGAGCCGACATTGAGTATTCCTGTGGCGGAACCGTTAATCGTTGATCCGGATAGCGTCAAGGCAGTAATGCCATAGGTCTCTCCGACATTGCTTGTCCAGGTACCGCCGGCAATAGTAACAGTACCCATGGTCTTGGTACCCGCTGTATTCGTAAAGGTTATTGCTCCGTTCACTGTGGTCAGACCAGATACAGCGAAATTAAATCCGCCAACACTAAGTGTCGAACCGGAGGCAATGCTGACATTTGTGCAGGCAGCATTGGCATTAACAGTTACGGTCCAGCCACCTTCAACATATGCATTATCTGCAGCAACCGGAGCAGTGGCTCCTGCAGTTCCGCCGGAAGTGGCAGACCAGGTGCTGGTTGCGTTCCAGTTACCCGTCGCGACTGAATAACGGTTAGCTCCATACCCTTGTATCCCGGCCAATAAGAATATTATGGTCAGGAAAGAAAACTTGCAACCCGTTAGTAGTCGTTTAATCATTTAATTTAAAGGTACTAAAAGCGGGCGTAAGGCAAACAAATCGGGTGGTGATTACTGCAGCTTCAGTTCCGCTTCGGTATATTTTTCTGGTTTGGTATCCGATTGTGCCAAATAAGTAATTCTTAATGTTCCGCTGTGATAATCTACTTTGGCTTTGTGGTCCAGATTTATCTGCAAATTCCGTATTGGATTTGGTGTATACACCGCGACTCCCTTTATGATTCCAACCTGTGTGACAACTCCTTGATTGGTAATGTGTTCCACCACTAAATTACCATAAACCGAAATATTGCCGGAACGGTTAAAAGTAAGTCGAAGTCTTGGAATCGTATCATTGATCATGTCAAGTTTAAGATCTGAAAGAGTAGCCTTCATTATTGATTCCCCAACGCGGATAATTACCGGAATGGTTATCCCAAAAATTGGAACCAGTTTTACCCCGATTGCAGTTGAATCTTTTGATTTATGCTCTAACCCTAACGCTTCCTGCTTGGGAACTGCCCTGAAATAGATATGGGAACGGTATTCCCCAGTTTTTAGTTGATCTGTCCTAATCAGCTGCATCTTTACCACCTGTGCTTCATTAGGGGCCAAGGTGACGGTTCTGGGAAAGAAACGGACAAATTTATCGGCAAAATACTGCCCCTCGTCAGGTATTGTAATCTCTTCGAAATTACCATCTTCCTTCATACGGTATTGCACGATCGAAACATTATATTTCGCTGAATCCTTTCCGATATTTGCCAGATTAAGCTCCTGCGAACGCTTGTTCCCTTCAAAAACAACACGTCGCGGAGAAATCAATAAATTTCCCTGTGCCTGAGCTTCCTGAGGCGTGAATAACGAAATAAACTGGATTGCAAAGATAAGGATCAAACTGAGATATATTCCACAATTAAGTATAGTCTTTATTGTAACGCCAGGCCTATTCATGATTTTAAATCTAAGAAAATAATTTTCCCAAATATACAAAATATAATTATGCAGTGATTTATTTATCATTTCTAAAATCAGGTTTTGGGTAATAGTCTTTTGCATGATTAGGATTATTCTCCCATTCATCAGGCAGAAAATAAATTCATGTTGACAGAATGGAGATTAATTATAGGAGAAAATAATGGAATAGGTTCCGGTATATATTCCAACTGGATTGGTATTCAAATCCCCAACATTCAATGCTGCGCCAACCTGAACAGTTAGAGACCCTCCAATTAATTTTCCGGAACCGATCCCGGGGGCCGGAATCGATTGCCAACCTGTTACCTGCATTGTTTTTGAACTAAGGGTGTTGGTTAAAATAGCAGGGCCGGATGGAAGGCTTATGGAAAAAGTCGCATTTGGTTCACCGGTAATATAAAAACTTGCAGAACTGTGCGCACCTCCGCCGGGAATCACTGTTCCTTGTGTTGTCAAAACACCATCGGGAGTTAGCAGGATTGCACCACCCAGTGTTTCCGGCGAAAAACGGCCAAAGTTTAGCTGGACTGTTTCAGTTGCGGTAAGCGCTGCAATAACCTGGGCGGTAACTGTTGCATTCAAACTGGTCTGTGCATTTACTTTAACTTGAAGGAATACTGACAGTAATGCAATTTCTAAAACCATCAGAACTATATTTCCCATAGGACTTTTCATCAGAAAATATTTTGTTTTTATTCGGCAGGAATGAAGCCTTGTTATAGTCGCGAAGTTAACTAAATTTTACAAAATTATTAAATTTGAGATAGTTATAATCCCGGGATTTAAGAAGAAGACCCGACCCGATTTAGATAATGGGACGGGTCTTCTTTTGTAAATTTCATGCCTTGTTGGTTGACTTTCGCTCCTTCGCAAGCACTGTCAAATGGCGGAGTATTTCTTTACCGCTCTTAATTGTAATTTACAGTTACGCTAAATGTACCAGTATAACTCCCGGGAACCTGGGTAGAGAGGATGTTTAGTGTTGCACCAACCTTGACATCTTGCGTGCCAGTAGTACCGCCCGTTCCGCCAAGTAAACCGCCACTGAGAGATGTAAGCGTGCTTGTAAATGCATTTATTGATATAGTATTCCCTCCTTGGGTAATGTTTGTTTGAGCAGGAAGAGTCAGTGTATATGCAGTTCCTCCTTCTCCTGATACGGTAAAATCTGCAGCAGTAACACTCCCTGTTTGAGTTGGGGGAAGAACAACTCCAGATGAAGCAGTACGACTTGCGTTCGCTGGATTAAGCAACACTGTTCCTGCTACTCCTGTAGCAATGTTACCGAAACCCAGGGCAGAGTTGTTTGTGATTGTGATAGGCTGGATAATGT
>Ga0364886_10301_pt1 | contig 27161 bp, 27 predicted proteins | sample ExccelJu500001D3_4_FD_206926 | JGI IMG/M metagenome (GOLD analysis project Ga0364886, IMG submission 206926) | Enriched cells from Trout Bog Lake Hypolimnion, Wisconsin, USA - BchlTB.July23.5000.01.D3 | ecosystem: Environmental > Aquatic > Freshwater > Lake > Hypolimnion/Profundal zone | place... | reverse complement strand
AGCAGTTACCTTTTCGACTCATGCTTTGCTCTATTTTCATGATGCCCAGATGCTCTCTATACTCTTTGCTGGCATATTGGCTACCCCGATCAGAATGATGTAATAATCCAGGTTGAGGTTTTCGTCGCCAAAATGCCATCTGTAAAGCATTTACACAAAGCGATGTGCGCATGTGATCATCAATGGACCACCCAACGACTTGCCTAGAAAATAAATCAATTACCACTGCCACGTAGAGCCAGCCTTCAAGCGTCCAAACATAAGTAATATCCGTTGCCCAAACTTTATTGGGTTGCGTAACATAAAACTGTCTATTTAGAACATTAGCTGAAATAGCTTCATGATGATTGCTATCTGTCGTGACTTTAAACCGTTTCGGATAACGTGGCTTCAGCACTAATTTTTTCATTAACTGCCTCGCTTTAAAGCGCCCCACTTTAATATCTTCGTCAAGAAAAGCTTCAGATAAGCGCCGAGAGCCATAGGTTCTCTTATTATCTATAAACAATTGAATTGCCTTAACTTCAAGTTGTTTTTGGTATTCTTTTTTGTCAGTAGTCATGGGGGCTTTAGCCCATGCATAAAAGGCACTTGTACTAACATCCATTACTTTACATAACGTCATTACAGGAAATGTCTTCTGTTGCTCTCTGATAAATTGATACCTTATTAGAGTTCTTTCGCAAAGAAGACTGCGGCCTTTTTTAATATATCGCGCTCCATTCGTAACTGTTCAACTTCTTTACGTAATTGTCTTAGCTCATCTTGTTCGCGCAAATTAAATACTTTTTTCTTGATTGGCGTTGACGTGACTGATCCACGCTCAGCCATGACCCAGCGACCAATGGAACTTAATGAAACACCTAAACTATCGGAAGCTTGTTGATGCGTATAACCTTTTTCTATGACTAATTTTGCCGCTGATTGTTTAAATTCAATCGTAAAATCTGGTTTTGCTGGTTTATTTTTATTACTCATAATCACCTCTGATGACATTATAAATCTGTCTCTAGAAGTGTCCTGTTTAATTAGACCACTACAGTTTGTTGTCACCCTTAAAAAAGGCAGCTTAATTAAATGACAGGGATCCACTTATAAATTGATAATCTTTGTTTAAACAATTGGGGCCAGTTCTCTCAGCGGGTGATAGAACAAGGTGAGTCTATCGTCTTTTAGAGGGTGTTTCTTTAAGTCTAGTGTGCGTGTCTGCAAACTGTCAGCAGCGCCGTTAGGTTCTTTAGGGACACGCTGCAGCATTTGCTGTCTTACCTCTCGGTTCGACAGTAGTCCTAATAGTTTTGCGAGTAGGGCTAAATCTCTTCGGTGGTCTCCCCCATGCCGATCCTGACGCGTAATTATCTCTAAGTTCATTACCTAAACTTTTTCGGAGATTGCAATTACCATGAGTACAAATACTTATTTTCCTAACATCGGCGCTGATCAGATCATCTGGCTCAGTCATTATGCGACCAAGCTCCCTATTAATGGTCCCACCTGCGATATCTCTTCTTTAGAGATTACCCAAACCCTCTCAGAAATTCAGTATTACATTTGGATTCTTCAACATTGGCATCCGGGCACTCAGCTTGATGCTAAGGAAGCTACGGCCTATAAATACTTGGTTATTACTGAGCTAGGTGATACGGTGATTGATTATCCCAAGCCTACTGTTTATTTAACGCCGCCCGTTGCGCCTAAGCCGGGCATCCAAAAGCGCTTGTTTAGTCAGATTGTTCGTATTAAGGCTAGTCTTAATTATACTGAGGTGATTGGTCAAGATCTGGGCATTATTGCTACTGCCGATAATACCAGCCATTTAGTACCGGAGTTTTGGTTAACGGTTGAGTTGGGCTTGGATCATTCTGTTGTAAGAATTGATTTTAATAAATACGGCCATGATGGCATCTGGATTGAGAGTCGTCGTGATGATGAAGAATGGTCATTTTTAGCCATTGATACTATTAAACCTTATTTAGATGAAAGACCCTTAGCCCCCGGCAATACCCATGAAACCCGAGAATATCGTATCCGTTGGTGGGATAAGAGTCTGCCGCAAGGCGATTGGAGTGCTGTTCAAAAGGTGGTTTTAGGTCTTTAACCGTGCCTCTGTTTTACATTTGATCTGGGGTAACAGTCATCTGTTACCCCTTCCTGATGTTTAAAATCAATGTGAATGCAATCCATAGTCTATGTATAATTTGGCTATGGGTAACATGATGAGTGCTAGTCGATTAATTGAACAATTCCTTGATGCTGTTTGGGTAGAGCAGGGCTTAAGCGAGAATACCTTATCGGCTTATAGCAGTGATTTAAGAATTTACGCTCTATGGTTAGGTCAAAAAGATATGTTGGCCGTTGATACCGCTGATATCTCGGCTTTTTTAGCTAATCGCTATCAAGAAGGGCTGGGTAGTAGAACTGCAGCGCGTATTTTATCAAGTTTAAGACGCTTTTATGGCTATTACATTCGCGAGAATAAAATCACCAAAGACCCCACCGCTTTAATAGAAGCGCCGCATATCGGGCGTTTACTGCCTGTCCCATTATCAGAACACGATGTCGAATTATTATTAGATGCCCCAGAAGTTACCAATCTTCAGGGTTGTCGAGATAAGGCCATGTTAGAGATGTTGTATGCCACTGGCTTACGGGTCTCTGAGTTGGTTGGTTTAAAGTTCTCCCAAATCAGCTTTAGACAAGGCGTGGTCAGAATTACCGGTAAGGGCAATAAGGAGCGCTTGGTGCCCGTTGGCGAAGAGGCGATGGCCTGTTTAGATACCTATATTAATCAAGCCCGGGAAGGCTTATTGGGTAATCAACAATCGGATTATTTATTTGTCACAAATCGTGCAGATGGCATGACAAGACAGGCGTTTTGGCATATTATCAAACGTCATGCGAAAAAAGCAGGTATTACTAAAGACATCTCACCGCATACTTTGCGGCATGCATTTGCGACCCATTTATTAAATCATGGTGCAGATTTGCGGGTAGTGCAGTTGTTATTAGGTCATTCTGATCTATCCACCACCCAAATTTATACGCATATTGCGCGGGAGCGCTTAAAAGAATTACATTTAAAATTTCATCCTAGAGGATAGTTAATATGACACAAAATGTTCATCCCACTGCTTACATTGCGGCTGATGTGGTGTTAGGCGAAAATCTTACTGTGGGGCCTTTTGCTGTGATTGAGAGCGGTGCTGTAATCGGCGCACAGTGTCAGATTGGTGCGCATGCTGTGGTGCATGGGCACGTTAAAATGGGTGAGGGTAATGTGTTACATCCCCATGCGGTATTAGGCGGATTGCCTCAGGATACCGGCTTTAAACCCGAGACGGAATCGTGGTTGATTATTGGGGATAATAATCATTTTAGAGAAGGTTTTACGGCGCATCGCGCGTCTAAAGAGCACGCAGAAACGGTGATTGGGTCTGGGTGTTTTTTTATGAATAATAGTCATGTGGCGCATGATTGTCATGTGGGCAACAATACTATTTTTGCTAATAACGTGGCGATTGGTGGCCATGTTGAAGTGGGTAATAATGTGTTTATGGGCGGTGCTGTAGTGGCCCACCAGTTTTGCCGAATTGGTTCTTATGCCATTGTGCAAGGCACGACCGGTTTAAATATGGATGTGATTCCCTATATGTTAATCGGTGGCAGACCCGCTAAGCATTATCGTTTAAATACCGTAGGTTTAAGACGCGCCGGTATTACAGGCGATCGTTATAATGTGTTGTCTTCGGCTTTTAGGTTATTAAAAAATAAACAAAGTTTGGATGCTTTAGAAGAAACGCCGGAACTTAAGCATTTAAAAGACTGGTTAGCCATTAAATCAAAACGCGGCACGCATGGTTTTGTAGATATATCTTTGTAAGTTTAATTTCTAATATTGTAAATTCATCGTATTTTCTTGCATAAATAAGCCTATAATCATTAGGCTTATTACACCTTGAAATCATGCGGATGATCCCTAATATCCGTGGCAATTAAATCACTTTTTATTAGGTACCTCTCATGCGTATGGACAAATTAACCAGTAAGTTTCAGGCGGCTCTAGCGGATGCGCAGAGTCTGGCTTTAGGTAAAGATCATCAATTTATAGAACCCGTGCATTTAATGACGGCTTTGTTGGAGCAAGAAGGCGGCAGTATTAAGCCGTTGTTAGCCCAAATCGGTATTAATACGCAGTTATTGCGTACGGAGTTAAATACCGAGCTTAACCGTATTGCTACGGTATCGGGTTCTGGGGGTGATGTACAAATCTCTAATGAATCTTCTCGTTTACTCAATTTAACCGATAAATTAGCCCAAAAGCGTAATGATAAATTCATCTCCAGTGAGTTGTTTTTATTAGCCGCGTGTGAAGAGAAAGGCTATTTAAGTCAATTATTTAAAACACTGGGGCTTTCAACTAAGGCGGTAGAAGTGGCGATTGATAAAATGCGCGGTGGCGAAGCGGTAGACGATGCTAATGCAGAGGACCAACGCCAAGCGTTAAATAAATACACCATCAATTTAACAGAGCGCGCTGAGCAAGGTAAGTTAGACCCTGTGATTGGGCGTGATGATGAGATTCGTAGGACCATTCAGGTGTTACAACGTCGTACTAAGAACAATCCGGTTTTAATTGGTGAGCCCGGTGTTGGTAAAACTGCGATTGTTGAGGGCTTAGCCCAACGTATCGTTAATGGTGAGGTGCCTGAGGGTATAAAAGGCAAACAAGTTTTGTCGTTAGACATGGCGGCGTTGATTGCCGGTGCTAAATTTAGAGGGGAGTTTGAAGAACGCCTTAAAGCGGTCTTAAATGATTTAGCTAAGCAAGAGGGCCAGGTGATTCTGTTTATAGATGAGCTACACACTATGGTGGGTGCCGGTAAAGCAGAAGGCGCTATGGATGCAGGTAATATGTTAAAGCCTGCTTTGGCCAGAGGTGAGTTACATTGTGTGGGCGCCACTACCTTGGATGAATATCGTAAATATGTTGAGAAAGATGCGGCTTTAGAGCGTCGTTTTCAAAAGGTGATGGTCGATGAGCCTTCGGTTGAAGATACAATTGCCATTTTACGTGGTTTAAAAGAAAAGTATGAAGTGCATCATGGTGTGGAAATTACTGATCCTGCCATTGTAGCGGCGGCCACCTTATCTTATCGCTATATTGCTGATAGACAATTACCCGATAAGGCGATTGATTTAATTGATGAGGCGGGCAGTCGTATCCGTATGGAGATTGATTCTAAGCCCGAAGAAATGGATCGTTTGTATCGTCGTTTAATTCAGTTAAAAATAGAACAGGTTGCGTTAAAGAAAGAAAAGGATGTGGCTTCTAAGAAACGCTTATCAACGCTTGAAACGGATATTGCCGAGTTAGAGAAAGAATATTCTGATTTAGAAGAAATTTGGAAAGCCGAAAAGGCCTTGTTACAAGGATCGGCTAGTATTAAAGAAAAGTTAGATCAAGCAAAAACAGATTTAGAAGCGGCGACGCGTGCGAATGATTTTGGACGCATGTCTGAGTTGCAATACGGCATTATTCCGGAGTTAGAAAAACAATTGGCCAACGCTGCGCCGGATGAGTCACATAAGATGACTTTGTTGCGTAATAAAGTGACAGATGAAGAAATTGCCGAGGTGGTCTCTAAGTGGACGGGTATTCCTGTTTCTAAGATGATGGAAGGCGAGCGTGAGAAGTTACTAAGTATGGAAGATTACTTAAGTAAACGCGTTGTGGGCCAAACAGAAGCGCTTAAGGCCGTGAGTAATGCGATTCGTCGTTCTAGAGCGGGTTTGTCGGATCCTAATCGTCCTAATGGTTCATTTTTATTCTTGGGCCCAACGGGTGTGGGTAAAACCGAGTTATGTAAAGCCTTGGCGGAGTTTATGTTTGATACCACCGATTCTATGGTGCGTATTGATATGTCTGAGTTTATGGAGAAGCATTCGGTAGCACGTTTAATCGGTGCGCCTCCGGGGTATGTGGGTTATGAAGAAGGCGGCTATTTAACGGAGTTAGTCAGACGTAAGCCGTATTCAGTGATTTTGATGGACGAGATAGAAAAGGCGCATCCGGATGTGTTTAATATCTTGTTACAAGTTTTAGATGATGGGCGTTTAACAGATGGGCAAGGCAGAACGGTCGATTTTAGAAATACCGTGATTGTGATGACGTCTAATATTGGTTCTGACATTATTCAAGAGTTATCGGGTGAAGCGTTGTATCCGGTCATGAAGGCAGCGGTGATGGAAAGAGTCAGTCAGCAATTTAGACCAGAGTTTATTAATCGTATTGATGAGGCGGTGGTTTTCCATCCTTTAGCTAGAGAGCAAATCAGAGCGATTTCTAGTATTCAGATTGAACATTTACGCATTCGTTTAAGAGATAAAGAAATAGGTTTTGAGATTTCCGATCAAGCGTTAGATATTTTAGGGGAGGCGGGTTTTGATCCTGTATATGGGGCAAGACCGATGAAGAGAGCGATTCAACAACAGCTTGAGAATCCGCTAGCGCAATCTATCTTGGGTGGGGCGTTTATGGCCGGTGATACGATTAAGGTGACTGCAGATCAGACAGGCTTACTTTTTAGTAAAGCTTAACTTGCCGATTGATTGCCATCAACTAGGATCTTTAATTTAAGCCCTGGGTGTATGCCCTTGGCTAAGGCGGTTACGTTGTTTTTACGTAGGTCATTAACCGGTACGTTAAACTTTTTAGAAATTTGATTTAAGGAATCATTTTTACCCACGGTATAACTGATTAAGCGCATGGGTGCAGCACTTGCCACTTGTTGATTAGGCGCTTTAATCGTTAGTTTTTTACCCGGTGTTAAGGCTGAGTTAACGGTTACATTGTTCCAAGCGGCCAATTCTTTAGGCGATACAGAGAAGTGATGTGAGATGGTTGTAATATTGTCGCCTTTTTTAACGGCATAACTTTGGCTAGTAGAAGCTTTAGGTTTGCTTGGGTTTTCTAGCTGTGCCAGTACAGATTTGTTTAAATTGGGTTTCGCCTCATTCGGTATTTGAAGATTCATACCCAGATGAATGGCATCACTCTTCATATGATTTAAGAGGCGTAAAGTTTTAGGTGTGGTGTGATTCTTAGTTGCAATGCTGGCTAAGTTTTCACCGGCTTTAACTTTGTAAGCGATCGTAATCGGTTTTAGCAAGTCTTGACGATTATCTTTGTGTAACGCAAAAGCGGGTGCACGTTGCGCAAATAAGTATTTTTGTGAAACCCGTTCAGATAAGGGCAATTCTGCTAATTTGTTCTTAAAGTCTTCCGCTTGTGCTACAGGTACTAAAAGACGGTGCGGGCCCTGGGGAGCTGTACTGCCTTTATTAAAACCGGGGTTTAGTTTTAAAAATGCATGCAAGGGTGTGTTCGCTAATTCCGCAGCTTTGTTTAAATCCAGCGGTGATTTAATATCAACAACTTCAAAGTACGGTCTGTTGGGAATGTGTTGTAGATTAATGTTATATTCATCAGCGTTACCAAAGATTTGGGCAATGGCTAATAAACGCGGCACATAATCTTCTGTTTCTGCGGGTAAATCTAATGACCAATAATCAGTGGGTAGTTTAAGTTCTGTGTTTTTATCAATGGCTTTCTTTAAACGACCTTGACCACAATTGTAAGAGGCAAGCGCCAATAACCAATCGCCATTGAATGTTTCACTGAGTTCTTTTAAATAGGTGGTGGCTGCTTTGGTTGATGCCCAAATATCGCGACGGCCATCATACCAATCGTTTTGTTGTAAACCATAGTCTCTGCCAGTGGCGGGTACAAATTGCCAAAGTCCTGACGCATCTGCTTTAGAATAGGCATCGGGTACAAAAGCACTTTCGACCACAGGCAGTAAGGCCAATTCACCGGGCATATGGCGCGCTTCAATTTCATCTAAAATATGCGCTAAGTAAGGTTCTGCGCGTTGTTGGATAATAGCAAGCGCTGCAGGATGGTCTAGATACCATTCTAATTCTTTATCTACCCGAGGATTATTAAAATCAGGTAATGAATAAAGCGATAACATGCGCTCCCAAACCGTGTTCTTATGGTTAGACGCTGTTTTAGAGGCTCTATGTAGGTGTAAATTGCGATGTTTGTGGTGGCTGCTATTTTCTTCTTGTGGAGAGATAATAGGCGCCGCTTCTGAGAGATTTAAGGATTGTTTAGGTGAGTCACTACAGCCCACAAGGATGAGGGTAGTCGACATTGCCAACAAATTAAGAGAACGGTTAAGTTTAACGCGTGTCATTTATAAACCTTATATTTACTTTCTTCAAATAAATGATAACATTTTTTTATAGAAATATCATTAACACAATTAATGTGATGGAATTTATTAATAATGAAGCGTAACTTTCTGTTTTCATGGTATCACACCCCCAGGGGGAAATTACTCAGAGACCTTGAGGTGGAGTACCTAAAAAAGTCTATCACGGTGAGTTGTCAGCAAGAAGTCTTGCAAATTGGTGGTTTAAATTGGGAAAGTGAATTTGTAGACTGCAGTTTATATAAAAGTTACACCATTCTGGATGCAAAAGGCATGGGTTGCCCAACAGCTCGACATATTAATGCCAAAGCGTATGCTTTACCGATTCAAACTGAGTCTATGGATATGGTGATAGTGCCGCATTTATTAGAGTTTGATACGCATCGCTTTCAAACCATGCGTGAAATTGAACGTGTTTTAAAGCCAGAAGGCGTATTAGTGGTGCTTAACTTTAATCCTTTAAGCTTTTGGGTGAGATACCAGTTTTTATTAGAAAAGAAATGGTCAGATTCTTGGCGAGGGTTCTTTATTTACCGTTCAAGGACAATGGATTGGTTAAAACTTCTTAATTTTGAAGTACTTGCCACATCAAAATTTCATTTAGATTATATCAGTACCAAACAAGGTCGCTCTATGAATGGGGGCTTTTCACTTTTTTATTCGGCTTATGCCGTGAGAGCGATTAAACGTCGTTATAATATAATCCCGTTAACGCCCGTTAAAAACTTTGCCGCTCAGTTAAGCTTAGTGAGCTCCATGAATTCAGTCGCCCAAAAAAATAAACATGAGTAATGTCGTTATCTATACAGATGGGGCTTGTCGAGGTAATCCAGGCCCCGGCGGATGGGGTTTAATTCTTAATTTTAAAGGCATCGAAAAGGAGTTGTTTGGTGCAGAAAAGCACACTACGAATAATCGGATGGAGTTGATGGCGGTTATAAAAGCGTTGGAAGCGTTAAAACAGCCCTGTGACATAAAGTTGTTTAGTGATTCGAGTTATGTGCTTAAAGGGATTACGGATTGGATGCCTAATTGGAAGCAACGAGGTTGGAAAACGGCTGCTAAAGCACCGGTTAAAAATGAAGATTTATGGCGGCGCTTAGATGCACTGATCTATGATCATAAAATTGAATGGTGCTGGGTAAAAGGCCATTCGGGTAATGCCGGGAATGAAAGAGCAGATCAATTAGCCAATAAAGGCATTGATACTTTGCTATAAAAGCCCCGTAAACTTATTTTTTTGTATCTATAAGGTTTTTAAGGTTCGCAAAAGGGTTATGCGTAACAATGTTTGCACTCATACCTGCTGATTTTGAACTGCTAAAGCGCGTTTCTTCGTAGCGTTGATGTTCATTATCATGGCAATAAAGGCAAAGTAATTCCCAATTGCTACCATCACTAGGGTTGTCATCATGATTATGGTTTTTATGATGGACAGTCAATTCTGTAATAGTCGTATGGGTAAACTCACGCGCACATCTGCCACAAATCCAAGGGTAAAGTTTAAGAGCTTGGCCCCGGTAGGATTGTTCTCTGAGTTCTTGGTTACGTCTAGCGTCGGTTACAATTTGATTTAACTTGTCTTTGTTAGGTTGTACTTTTTTAATCGTCATAATAAAACGGCTGTTCGGTGAAACGAGTGGGTTACATTACAAAAAATGAAGCGATGTAGAGGCCGGCAATGAGTATGAGGCCATACTTTATTTTTTCTTGTAGAGATAGGCCTAACCAAGTCATTTGTAGATTGCTTTTTTGGGTGCTCCAGACTCCGCTAACACTTCTATCCAGTGCGTTATACACACGCGGCAGTACCCTTGCAATAAAGTACATTGGAATGCATAGCACACTCATGATGATATAAAACACCACGATCTGTGTTTCATGCATTTCGGTATGAAAATTTTCTTCAATCACATTGTCTAGCATCGATTCGACGCCTTCAAATATCAGATGCGCCATTTCAGCGATACTTTCTATGATTAAGTGGATGCCTTCAACTATTAACTCTAAAAGAATATCGGGTATGGTAAATATAACTAGGACAGCTGTGATTAACAGTAGCTTTATTATATTTTTATAACTTATCGAAATCATTCATCATCCAGTGTTTGATTTTAATGGGGTTATTTTATGCTTTGTGTCCAAACTTTAGCATTTCTAAACATTCTCATCCACGCACCGTATTCTTGCCACTCTTCTGGATGCCAAGAGTTTTGAACGGCTCTAAAGCAACGCTCTGGATGTGGCATCATAATGGTAAAACGGCCATCAGTATTGGTAAGACCGGTTATGCCAAAAGGGGATCCATTGGGGTTGGCCGGAAATTCTGTGGAGCTATTGCCATAGTTATCAACATATGAAACGGCAATGTTGTTTGCGTTGATAGTCGTTTGGATATCATCTGCAAACTCGGCTCTTCCTTCGCCATGGGCAACTGCCACCGGTAGTTTAGAGCCAGCCATGCCGGTAAAGAAAATAGAGGGTGAGGGTTGGATTTCGACCATGGCTACTCGGGCTTCAAACTGTTCTGAACGATTACGCTTAAAGCTCGGCCAGTGTTCTGCACCAGGGATAATATCTTTTAAGCCTGACATCATTTGGCAACCATTACATACGCCAAGACCGAATGTATCGGGTCGGTTAAAGAATGCTGTAAATTCTTCTCTAGCGCGGGTGTTAAATAAGATAGATTTAGCCCATCCGCCCCCAGCACCTAATACATCACCATAAGAGAAGCCGCCGCAAGCGACTAAGCCGGTAAAGTCACTTAAACTGACACGACCATGAATAATGTCAGTCATGTGCACATCGATGCTGGTGAAGCCGGCTCGGTCAAAAGCGGCTGCCATTTCAACATGACCATTAACGCCTTGTTCTCTTAATATGGCGACTTTGGGTCTATCAGTAGTTGCATATTGACGTGTGATGTCGTCATTAATATCGAATGATAAAGTAGCGCTTAGGCCTGGATCTTTGTCATCTGCAATACGATCAAATTGTTGTTTTGCACAATCTGGATTGTCACGCATGGCTTGCATACGGTAGCTGACTTCTGACCAGATGGTTTGTAGTTCTGCACGTGTAGCTGAATAAGCCAGTTGATGGTTAAAGTGAATAGATAAGCGAGGTTCTTGAGTTACTTTACCCAGACTGTGAGTGTTATTGGCTAATCCAGCATCACTTAGTACTTTAAGTACAGCATCAATCTCGCTGACTTTAACTTGGATGGCAGCACCTAACTCTTCATTAAATAATGCGGATAAGACATCATTACCTAATGCATCAATGGCTATATCAGCGCCAAGGCGGCTCGCAAACATCATTTCAGCCACTGTGGCTAATAAACCGCCGTCTGAACGGTCATGATAGCTGAGTATTTTTCCTTGGCTATTGAGTGTTTGAATCGATGTAAAAAAGGCTTTTAATAACGCAGGGTCATCAACGTCGGGGCAATCATGTGTTTGGCCGATTTGATTGTAGACTTGTGCCAGTATGGATCCACCCAAACGGCTTTTGCCTAGGTTGATAAACAGTAATTGAGTGGCTTCGTTATTTAACCATTTAAGTTGTGGTGTTAGTGTTTTGCTAATGTCTACAACGGGGGCAAATGCAGTGACAATTAATGATAACGGTGAGGTCATCACTTTTTCTGCTCCGTTATCTTGCCATACCGTTTTCATAGATAAAGAGTCTTTACCTACGGGAATAGCAATACCTAGGGCAGGGCATAAATCGATGCCTACTGCTTTTACGGTATCGAATAGTTCGGCATCTTCACCTTGATAACCTGCAGCCGCCATCCAATTGGCAGATATTTTAATTTTGTTGAGTGCCGCGATGTTGGCGGCTGCAATATTGGTGATGGCTTCACCAATGGCTAAACGACCTGAGGCGGGTGCATTAATAACGGCGACAGGTGCGCGTTCACCCATAGCCATGGCTTCACCTGTGTAGGCATAAAAGCCAGAAGCGGTAACAGCAACATCGGCTACGGGTACTTGCCATGGGCCTACCATTTGGTCTCTAGCTACTAAGCCGGTTACTGAACGATCACCAATGTGTATTAAGAAACTTTTGTCTGCTACAGCAGGGAATGACAATACACGTGCTACGGCGTCTTTAATATCAACAGTGTTGAAGTTTAATGCAGTGGTTTCTGGTTGCACATGCGCTGTATGTCTATGCATTTTGGGTGGCTTACCAAATAAGATAGACATGGGGATGTTGACGGGTTTGTCGTTTAATAATGCGTCATTCAAGGTGAGGTGTTCTTCGTTAGTGGCTTCCCCAATAACAGCATACAGGCAGTGTTCACGCTCACAGAAAGAGGCGAATAGGTCAAGTGATTCTGGTTTAATGGCGACAACATAGCGTTCTTGTGCTTCATTGCACCAGATTTGCATGGGCGACATGCCTTTATCAGCAATGTTGACTTTACGTAATTCAAAACGTCCACCACGGTCACAGTCATGAATGATTTCAGGCACGGCATTTGATAACCCGCCTGCGCCAATGTCATGAATAGATACAATCGGTGTATCACTACCGAGTGAGTTGCAGTGGTTGATGACTTCTTGGCAGCGACGTTCCATTTCTGGATTTTCACGCTGTACTGAGGCAAAGTCTAAATCTTCTGAGCCTGAACCTGATGCCTGCGAAGAAGCAGCGCCACCGCCTAAGCCTATCAGCATCGCGGGACCACCCAAGATAATAATTAAGGAACCGGCCGGGATGGGTTGTTTGTCAATTAACATGGGGCGTATGTTGCCCATGCCGCCCGCTATCATAATGGGTTTGTGGTAGCCTTTATATTCGTTGCTATTTGATCCTGGTGCGGCTTGTTCAAAGTTTCTAAAGTAGCCGGCGATATTGGGTCTACCAAACTCGTTATTAAAGGCAGCGCCCCCTAAAGGACCCTCAAGCATGATGTCTAAAGCAGACGAAATGCGTTCTGGTTTGCCGTTATTTTGTTCCCAAGGCTGTGCGTAACCGGGGATATTTAAATGTGAAACTGAAAATCCGGTTAATCCGGCTTTGGTATGTGAACCTCTGCCTGTAGCGCCTTCGTCTCTAATTTCTCCACCGGAACCTGTCGCCGCACCTGGGAAAGGTGAAATAGCGGTAGGGTGGTTGTGTGTTTCAACTTTCATTAAGAATGGTACGTCTTCTTTTGTATAGGCGTATTCACCCGTAATGGCATTACGAATGAAGACTTGTGCGGTTGAACCCACCGCTACTGACGCATTGTCATGATAAGCAGATAAAATGTCTTCTGGACTTTTTGTTGCTGTATTTTTGATCATGCCAAATAAAGACTGAGCTTGTTCTACACCGTCAATGGTCCAGTCGGCATTGAATATTTTATGGCGGCAGTGTTCTGAGTTGGCCTGCGCAAACATCATCAGTTCAACGTCTGTTGGGTTTCTGCCCAACTGTGTAAAGCTGTTTGTTAAGTAATCTATTTCATCGCCTGAGAGCGCTAAACCTAGTTCTGTATTGGCTTTAATTAAGGCATCTTTGCCTTGTTCGATAATATTGATGGAAACGAGGGGAAGCGGCGCATGTTGTGAAAATAAATCGGGCTCTTGCGAATTAAATAATACGCTTTGAGTCATGCGATCATGTAATAACGTTGAAATGCTTGCTTTAACGGCTTCAGAGAGTGGGGCAGATGTGTTTATTACATAGTCAATGCCACGTTCAACACGTTTTATTTTTTTTAGGCCGCAACGTTGAGTAATTTCTGTTGCTTTACTTGACCAAGGTGATTGAGTGCCTGAACGTGGAAAGACTAATAATGATTCGGTCTTTTCAACTGCTTTAGAAGGTGAAAAGCCATAGTCTAATAACTGCGTGAGTACGTTATGTTCTGCCTCGTTAAGTGCCGCGTCGCTGTCTATAAAATGAATGTAAGTGGCAGAGACTGCTGAGATGTGCGATTCAATTTCTTTTAAATCATTTAGCAAACGATTTATACGGAAGTCAGATAAAGCGGAGGTACCGGGTATTTTTAGCATGTTAGTAGTGCAGTTGGTGTTTTTGTTTACCCCAATTGACCTATTGGAAGCGGGGTCAATAAGGGTAATGAATAATTATTGTTCGGTTAATTCTTCTTTCAGCCCTGCTTTTATAGTGTTCAATAAAAGTGTGCTGTTGCTATCGCTTAATGTTTTTTCTTGTTGATCGGCAATTAAAATGCGGGTTGTCTTTTGATCTACTTCTTGTAGTTTGACTAGATAAATGTCTTGTGAGAAATCTAAGCTGTCAAAGTATGAAGTAAATTTACCCCAGTAAGAGTCATCTGCAGGCTTTTGTTCATTAGGATCAAAATGCACTTTGAAGTTATTTGTTTGTTGATTACGCTCAATAACTTCAATTACTTTTAATGTCAATGCCTTGTTAACTAGACGATAAGATCTACCGATGGGAGCGTTGATTTCAACTTCATTTTGTTTGTCGGTGATACTCAGTTTCTCAGGGGCTTCATTGTTGGTGTCTGTTTGAACAGGTGCTGAGTAGACGGGTGTTTCATTTTGTGTGACTGTTTCTGCGGGTACTGGGTTTATGACTGCTTGAGTCCTGGTTTGAGGTGCAGCTGTGGGCTCTGATTTGGCAACAGTGTCTGCTTTTATACTCGGTGCGCTGCTTTGTTTTAAGTCGTCTGGAATAATCAGTGGGGGTAGTTCAGCCGTATACTGGTAGTCTTTTTCTTTGTCAGGAAATAAACTTTTGATATAGGTACAAGCTGTCGTGCTAGTTAATACAACAGTGCATAAAAGTGTAGTGCGTATAAATTTGCTCATTAGAGTACTTCTGCCTTATGCATAGCATCGCGCACTTGAGTGAAACAATCTTCAGTTAACCAAGTTAGGGGGAGGCGAATGCCATCCTCCATGAGTCCCATTTCTGCAACTGCCCATTTAACGGGGATAGGATTAGATTGGATAAAGAGGTGTTTATGGAGATCAACCAATTTATTATCAATGGCTAATGAAGTTTCTTTATCACCTTGCATGGCTGCCTTTATCATCTCATGCACTAAGCGAGGCGCTACATTCCCAGTGACGGTAATGGTGCCATTGCCGCCGAGTAAGCAAAACTCTCGGCTGGTTGCATCGTCTCCTGTATAAAGTGCAAAGTCAGGGCCGGTTAATGTTCTAATTTGTGCAATTCTAGTTAAATCCCCTGTGGCTTCTTTGACGCCTACAATATTAGGGACTTTAGATAAGCGGCCAACGGTTTCTGGCAACATGTCACAGGCTGTTCTGCCTGGAACGTTATAAAGAATTTGTGGAATATCTACGGCTTCAGCAATCGCTTTGTGGTGTAGATATAAACCTTCTTGCGTGGGTTTGTTGTAATAAGGTGTAACGATTAAACAGGCATCAGCACCGGCTTCTTTTGCTTTACGAGTCAGCGTTATGGCTTCTGTTGTTGAATTTGCGCCTGTTCCGGCTATTACAGGGATTCTACCTGCTACATACTCCACAATAGTTTTTATAACATCGCAATGTTCTGCCTCTGTTAATGTGGCTGATTCACCCGTGGTACCCACTGCTACGACAGCGTCTGTGCCTTGTTCAATATGATATTCAATAATTTTTTTTATACTTGCTTTATCAATTTCACCGTTATTAAACATCGGTGTTACTAGCGCTACGATACTACCTTGAATCATGCAATCTCTCGATTAAAATGGATAGAGTTTTTTATAGGGATCATTATAGCAAGCAAACACATAAAAAAGGTACTCAGGGCAATGTCTTAAATGAAAAGCTTAGTGGTAAGAAGTGCTAAACAAAGCGTTAAGTTTGAATTTTGTGTGGGCGGTGAATACCATCTTATACTGCAAAAGTTATTAATATCAGTTATAATGGCTTGATAAAACAATCAGTTCTCCGCGCTTGATGCGCATTCTAAATATTCCATACAGGTAAATACATGTCCAATGATGTTTCAACATTAACCACTTTCCGTGAATTAGCACTGATAGACCCCGTGCTAAAAGCATTGGACGATGTGGGGTATGAAACACCTTCACCTATTCAAGCGCAAGTTATCCCTTTTATGCTGCAAGGCAAAGATGTATTGGGACAAGCGCAAACAGGAACAGGTAAAACTGCTGCTTTCGCACTACCCATACTATCTCGTATTGATTTACGACAAAAAGATCCACAAGTTTTGGTTCTAGCACCTACACGTGAGTTGGCTATTCAAGTTGCTGAAGCTTTCCAACGGTATGCTGCACATATGAAAGGTTTTCATGTGTTGCCCATTTATGGTGGCCAAGATTACAGCACTCAATTACGTCAGCTTAAAAGAGGCGCACATGTAGTTGTAGGCACGCCAGGGCGTGTTATGGATCATATGCGCAAAGGCACTCTAAATTTAGATACTTTAAAAGTATTAGTATTAGACGAAGCGGATGAAATGTTACGCATGGGCTTTATCGATGACGTTGAATGGGTTTTAGAACAAACGCCAGATGATATCCAAATCGCTTTATTCTCTGCGACTATGCCTTCGGTTATTCGCAAAATTGCTCAAGAATATTTAACTGATCCTGAACAAGTCACTATCAAAGTCACAACAGCTTCAGCAGAAAACATCCGTCAGCGTTTCTGGATGGTCAGTGGTGTACACAAGTTAGATGCATTAACACGCATATTGGAAGCAGAAACTTTTGATGGCATGATTATCTTTGTGCGTACAAAAACAGCGACCATTGAATTAGCGGAAAAATTAGAGGCCAGGGGTTATTCAGCGGCCGCCATTAATGGTGATATGTCTCAAGCTTTAAGAGAGCGCACCATTGCTCATCTTAAGAATGGCAAATTAGATATTTTGCTAGCGACTGATGTAGCAGCTCGTGGCTTGGATGTTGAGCGTATTACGCATGTTGTCAATTACGATATTCCCTATGATACAGAGTCTTATATTCATCGTATTGGCAGAACAGGTCGTGCAGGTCGTACAGGTGATGCTATCTTATTTATTGCTCCTAGAGAACGTAAGTTACTGAGCAATATTGAGAAAGCTACTAAACAAAAAATCGAAGAAATGGGCTTGCCTTCAACGGAAGTCATCAATAACAAAAGAATTTCTCGTTTTAAACAAAACATTACTGATACTTTGGCGAGTCAAGAACTTAGTTTCTTCTCTCAGTTATTAGAACAATATCAACAAGAACATAATGTATCTGCGTTAGAAATTGCGGCCGCTTTAGCTAAAATAGTGCAGGGTGATACTCCATTATTACTTCAAAATCTACCTAAAAAAGTTCATGAAAGTAGAGATAGGGATAGAGACGATAGATCAAGCAGAGATGATCGTCCACGTAGAGAAAGAGGTGAACGTTCTGATAGAGAGCGTAAACCAAAACGTAGTTTTGGTTCAGGTGCTGATATCGAAATGGAAACTTTCCGCATTGAAGTGGGGCACAATCACGGTGTTAAACCCGGTAACATTGTGGGCGCAATTGCTAACGAGACAGGTATCGACGGTGATCATATTGCTCGTATTAGAATTCAAGATGGTTTTAGTACTGTTGAATTACCAGCAGGCATGCCTAAAGAGCTGATTGAAGAATTGAAAAAGATCCGAGTGGCGGGTCAACTACTTAATATCTCTAAGTTAGGTGAGGGTGCATCAGGTGGTAAATTTGATGATACTGCTAAAAAAGTAGATAAAAGTAAAAAACGTATGAGCTCAACTTCGCGTAGAGCTAAACCTAAAGCAGAATAATAGGCTATTGGATCAGTTTTAACTGATCCAATATTAATCTAGCGGTCATTGCTTGTGGTCCGTGGCCACAAGCAATGACCGCTCGTTTTCTGAATAGTTGATAAAATTTCTTCATGAAGGGTGAGTTCTTCATCCGTACAATTAATAATCTTTAAAGCCTGCCGGTCTATATTTAGGTATTTGGCTGTCTTTTCTGTTGATTTCGATCCTTCTGTGTTTATGTTATCGAGTAAGGAGGATTGTCCGCCTGACATCAATAAAAACACTTCCGCTAATATCTCAGCATCTAATAATGCGCCATGTAATTCACGTTGACTGTTATCAACACCATAACGTTTACATAGAGCATCAAGGCTATTTCTTTGGCTAGGATGTTTCTTTCTAGCGTAGGCTAGTGAATCGAAGACCTTACAATAATCTTCTACTTTTCCTAGGGATTTATTAAGTAGCGACAACTCATGATTTATAAATCCTACATCAAATGGCGCATTGTGAATAACGAGTTCTGCGTCTTTAATGAAAGCTAAGAAATCATCTAATACTTGTTCAAAACGCGGTTTATCATCCAAAAACTCATTTGATATACCATGAACGGCAATAGCGCCGGCATCAATTAAGCGATCTGGATTAATATAAACATGGAAGCGTTTACCAGTAATCCGGCGTTTGACCATTTCAACGCAACCAATTTCAATAATTCGATGACCGTCTTGTGGACTTAATCCCGTGGTTTCAGTATCGAGTACTATAATTCGATTGGTAAAGGTTCGATTATCCATCGTAACTTATCGATAGCCTTGAGGGTTTTTAGATTGCCAATTCCAAGTGTCAGCCACCATATTATGTAAAGTTTTTTCTACTTTCCAATTGAGTTCTTTTAAGGCTAGTTCAGGGTTAGCATAGTATTCTGCAAGATCACCTGCACGGCGTGGGGCAATCTTATAATTGATGGTTTTTCCTGTGACTTCTTCAAAGGTTTTAATGATATCTAATACACTGTAACCCCGACCTGCACCTAGGTTGTAGGCTTTGCAATTGCCGTTAGCAAAGTGTTCGTTGTTAAATGCATGGATGGCTTTAATGTGTCCTTTGACTAAATCTATGACATGTATGTAGTCTCGGATACCTGTACCGTCAGGGGTGGGGTAATCATCTCCAAAAACAGATAATTGGGCTAATTTCCCAATAGCGACTTGAGCTACATAAGGCATCAAATTATTAGGGATTCCATTTGGATCTTCTCCAATTGAACCGCTCTCATGCGCGCCAATGGGATTGAAGTATCTTAATAAAGCAATTTTCCATGGCTTATCAGGTTTGGCTATTTTGTCTGCTTCTGCTAAATCACGCAGAATATCTTCAACCATCGCTTTAGAGCGACCATAAGGATTGATTGCACCGATCGGAAGGTCTTCTGAGTACTGGGTTTTATCAGTGATACCGTAAACCGTAGCAGATGAACTAAACACTAGTTGCTTTACTTGGTGTGCTTGCATTACTTCGGTTAATACCAGTGTGCCAAAGACATTGTTATGGTAGTACAAATGCGGTTGTTGGCACGATTCGCCCACTGCTTTTAAGCCAGCAAAATGCACAACGGTGTCTGGCTTCTCTTTAACAAAAATTTCACTGAGTGAGGGTTTATCACGAATATCCACTTCATAAAAAGTGAGTGATTTACCCGTTAGTTTTTGTACTCTCGCTAAAGATTCAGGGTGGCTATTAGATAAATTATCAACGACAACTACATTAAATCCGGCTTCTAGTAACTCAACACAGGCGTGGCTTCCGATATATCCCGCACCCCCGGTGACTAGCACTGTATGAATAGACATAAAAGAGTCCCTTAATTATTAATGATTTTTAGTTTAACTAAATGGACACGACGATTATCAGCTCTAACGATTTCAAAACGCATATTATCGACCACTAAGCTTTCGCCTTTCTTAGGCATGTGCTCGAGTTTGCTGAGTATAAATCCACCAATTGTGTCATATTCATCAGTGGTTAGATGTGTTGAAAAGTATTCATCAAATTCATCAATAGGAATTAATGCTTTGATCATGTATTCGTTAGAACTACGCTGGAAGATATAGCCTTCATCTTCATGATCATCATGTTCATCTTCAATTTCGCCAACAATTTCTTCTAACACATCTTCTATTGTGACTAACCCCGCTGCTTGGCCGTATTCATCAACCACAATAGCCATATGATTACCATTGGTACGCAGTTCTTTAAGAAGAATGTTTAAACGTTTGCTTTCTGGTACGACGCAAGCAGGTCGCATGAGGTCTTCTACAGTGAGATTCTTATTTTGTAAAACATGAGCCAGTAGGTCTTTAGCGAGCAATACACCTACGATCTTACTGCGGTCACCGTCTATTACAGGATAACGAGAATGACAAAACTCAATCACTAAAGGAAAAATAGTTTCAAGTTCCGCATCTTTGGGGACTACCACCATTTGCACTCTAGGAATCATGATGTCCCTGACGCGCATTTGTGATACTTGTAATACGCCCTCAATCATGGTGAGTGCTTCAGTATCTAAGACATGGTTTTCTTTTGCCTCTCGTAGTACTTCGAGTAAATCATCTACATCTTCTGGTTCGCCAGAAAATATTTGGCTTAATTTCTCTACCCAGCGCTTTCGAGGGGCGGTAGTACTCGGAGGTTGGTCGTCGCTCATGCAATGGTTTCCTGTATATAAGGGTTAGTAATGTTTAATTCTTTAAGTAGTTGAATTTCTTTTTCTTCCATGATGTGGGCTTCATCTTCTTCGATGTGATCATAGCCTAACAAATGCAATACACCATGAATAATGATATGTGCCCAATGATCATGTAAAGTTTTTTGTTGTTCTAGGGCTTCTTTTTCAAGCACGGGTGCACAAACCACTAAGTCACCTAATAGATCAATTTCGATATGTTCGGGTGCTTCAAACGGGAAGCTTAAAATATTAGTAGGTCCTGTTTTCTGGCGATATTGTTCGTTGAGTTCAGTGCTTTCATCTGCATCTACGATACGAATAACGAGCTCAGATTCTTTACCGTACTCTTTAAGAGCAACATCTACCCATGTTTGAAGCTGAGCTTCTGAGGGAAGATTGCTGGCTGTAGTTTCAGTTTGAATTTCTAGCCAATTCATTATGCACTTTTATTCTTAAGGTCATACGCTTCATACGCAGAAACGATACGTTGCACTAAAGGATGTCTCACAACGTCTCTGACTGCAAAAAATGTAAAGCTAATGCCGTCAATATCTTTGAGTACTTCTAGAACATGGCTAAGCCCCGACATTTTAGCCGAGGGTAAATCTATCTGAGTAATGTCGCCCGTAATAACAGCGGTTGAACCAAAGCCTACACGGGTTAGGAACATCTTGATTTGTTCGGTCGTGGTATTTTGTGCTTCATCAAGGATAATGAATGCATCATTTAACGTACGGCCTCGCATAAAAGCGAGGGGAGCTACTTCAATCATACCTTTTTCAAGCATTTTTTCGACGCGTTCAAAACCTAACATTTCATATAAGGCATCATAGAGAGGGCGTAAATAAGGATCCACCTTTTGCGCCATATCACCCGGTAAAAAACCGAGTTTTTCACCGGCTTCTACAGCAGGTCTGACTAATATTATTTTTCTGACTTGTTCTTTTAATAAGGCATCAATGGCACAGGCGACTGCTAAATAAGTTTTACCGGTACCCGCAGGCCCCACGCCGAAATTAATATCATGGCTTTGAATTTTCTTTAAGTAGTTCTGTTGGTTTTGCCCACGGCCTTTAATTAAACCAAATTTGGTTTTAATGGCTACTTCTTTCTCGAGTTCTTGCGGTGATGTAGCGAGTAGTTGTTCAATCGAAGCATCTTGCATGGCTAAATGAATAGCTTCCGCAGTTAATGCTTCTTGCGCCGTGTGGTCGAATAGTTTTTGTAATAAAGCACAGGTGGCTGTTACTGACTCTTTAGGGCCGCTAATTTTAAATTGATTGCCACGGTTTGCAATTTCAACTTGTAATCTTTTTTCAATCTGTCTTAGATTGGCATCTAATTCACCACAGAAATTAGATAGTCTGTCGTTGTCAGCGGGAAGTAACGCTATTTCTTGAGAGGTCATGAGACTGTTTCAGTTTGATTGATCACTTTATCTATTGACGCCTCTACTATACGGCCTCTTAAAGAATTTGGAAGTGCTTCTGCAATTAAAACATCTACAAAATGGCCGGCTAGGCGAGGGTGGCCGATAAAGTTCACTACGCGATTGTTTTCTGTTCTGCCTTGCATCTGTAGTGGGTTTTTCTTAGATTGTCCTTCAACTAAAACGCGTTGTACAGTACCAATCATATTATTTGAAATGGTAATCGCCATTTCGTTAATGCGGTTTTGGAAGCGTTCTAAGCGCGCTTTTTTAACTTCTGCAGGTACATCATCAGGTAAATCAGCTGCGGGAGTTCCAGGTCTTGCACTGTAAATAAAACTGAAGGATAAGTCGAAACCAATTTCATTAATAAAGGCCATGGTTTCTTCAAATTGCTCATCCGATTCACCCGGGAAGCCGATAATAAAGTCAGAAGATAAACTGATATTAGGGCGAATCTCTCTTAGTTTTCTGATAGTTTCTTTGTAGTCGGCAACAGTATGTCCGCGTTTCATCATTTTAAGAATACCGTCAGAACCACTTTGTACAGGTAGATGTAAATGATCTACTAATTGGGGTAGTTCAGCAAACGCTTCTATTAAGCTGTCTGTAAATTCAACCGGGTGAGACGTGGTAAAACGTAAACGATCGATGCCATCAATAGCGGCTACAAAATGCAATAACAATGAAAAGTCTGCAATATCACCGTCATCCATTAAACCCCGATAGGCATTAACATTTTGACCCAGTAAATTAATTTCCCTCACACCTTGTTTAGCCAGTGTTGTTATTTCAGCTATCACATCATTCAATGGACGGCTAATCTCTTCGCCTCTTGTATAGGGCACCACACAAAATGAACAATATTTACTGCAGCCTTCCATTACAGAAACGAATGCTTTAGGGCCTTCTGCACGAGGCTCTGGTAAAGCGTCAAACTTTTCAATTTCGGGGAAAGATATATCAATAACCGCTTTGTGTTGACTGCGCACTTGATCCAGTAATTGCGGTAAGCGATGCAATGTTTGAGGGCCAAAAACCATATCTACAAAAGGTGCGCGTTTTTGGATAGCACCGCCTTCTTGGCTGGCTACACAACCACCAACACCAATGATGACGTCTGGACGTTTATCTTTAATTTTTCGCCATTTACCCAGCGCAGAAAAGACTTTTTCTTGGGCCTTTTCACGTATAGAACACGTGTTTAAAAGTAAAACATCGGCTTGTTTTGGGTCATCAGTCAATTCAAATCCATGTGATGCACCCAATACATCCCGCATTTTATCGGAATCGTATTCATTCATCTGGCAACCATTGGTTTGAATATATAGTTTTTGTGTCATATTTTATAGAGGTAAATCATAGGAATGACTGTTGTCTTAGGCTTAACGTGGCTACTAATAACAGTTTGAATTTCGTGAACAGTATTTTTATACGTAGATTAGGGTGATCTAATAAATAGTTAGAAATATTATAACCTGATTTATCAGAAAACGAATAAAAAGCCAGAGAGACTCTCGGTCTATTGCTGTTGTTGCATGGCTTGTTGTTTTTTGATTTTTGCAGCGCGTTTATCAGCTAGTATTTTGGCAGCATCTTTACCAATATGCGTTTCACCCCGCTGATGGGCTAAAGCAATTTGCTTTTCGCGCTCCATAAAACGTGCCTTTTGTTCGGCAGTTACTTTGTCATAGCAGTGTGGACAACTCACGCCTTGTTCATAATGGACGCTCGCTTTATCCGCTTCTGTTATCGGTAAACGACACGCGTTACACTGATCATAGTGGCCTTTTTCTAATTGATGATTGACGGTGATTCGATCATCAAATACAAAGCATTCACCTTGCCATAGGGTGTGTTCTTCTGGCACGACTTCTAAGTATTTTAAAATGCCGCCTTTTAGATGGTAAACCTCTTCGAAACCTTGTTCCTTTAAATAGGCCGTAGATTTCTCACAACGAATACCGCCTGTGCAAAACATGGCTACTTTTTTATGCTGATCAGGGTTTAAGTTCTGCTTAATATAAGCAGGAAACTCGCGAAAACTTTCGGTGTTGGGGTTGATGGCATTCTTAAAAGTACCGACAGTAAATTCATAGTCGTTACGCGTGTCAATCAGAACGACTTCAGGGTCAGAAATTAAGGCATTCCAGTCCAATGGATCGACATAAGTACCGACCACTTGTTTGGGATCGATGCCTTCTATACCCATAGTCACAATTTCTTTTTTCAGTTTTACCTTGGTGCGGTTAAATGGCATCACGTCAGTGAACGATAATTTGTAATCAATCTCGTTAAGACGTGGGTCAGTTTTTAACCAAGTTAATAATTGGTAGATGCCTTGCTCAGTGCCGGCAATAGTGCCATTGATGCCCTCATTAGCCAGTAATAATGTGCCTCGAATATCCAGCTTTTCCATTTCAGCATGCAGAGGATTGCGTAGGTCTTGGTAATTAGCAAGGGTTACAAATTTGTATAAGGCGCAAACGACAACGGCGGGCATTTATGTTCCAAAAACGGATAAGGTTAATTAAGGGGCTTTATTATACTAAAACAGTAAGGAATTGTCGTTTTAAGCAGGGGTTTATATGTATATGTCAGCCCGGTAAGGTCAGGTGAGTCTTGATTTGATCAATCACAATCTTATTGTGATTGATATTAAGGCGTTTTATAGCCGAAGCTTTAATGTGTTTTTAGCCGTCGAGACTGTCATAAATACGATTGATAATAAATAATTTATTTGTTTGGTCTTCTGGCACCATGATAATGCCTTTGCCAATAGCTGTTTTTAAGCGTAGAGACCAACACTTTGCCCGTTTTGTCACTGGGCGCATGTATAAACTGATCGTCTTTAATGTAAATGCCAACATGTGAGTAGGGTTTGCCATTGACATCAAAGAATACTAAATCACCCGCTTGGATTTTTTGTTTTTCAACAGTGGGTAAAGACAGAGCCATATCATAAGCACTGCGCGGTAATATTATGCCTTGTTGTTCATAGACATGTTTAACAAAACCACTGCAATCAAAGCCCTGTGCAGGCGTATCGCTTCCATAGTTGTAGGGTGTACCTTGTAAGCTTAAAGCGTATTTTACAGCAGGAGTAGGGGGCTTAATAACAAGGGGTTGTGGCGCTTTCTCTTGGACGGTTGAGCAACCAGCGAGCGTTATGAGCGTCAGCCATAAAAGTATGTGTAAGTTTCTTTTATGATTAATCACTCTTAAGCTAACCATTGATCTTTAAGTTTTTGTTTATTTAAAGCCAACCATTGAATGGCTATAATGGGTATAGCAGATTCGATTTCGTTCTTTTCTACCATTTGGTAAGCTTTATCGAAGGGTACGCAGTGCACTAATATGTCTTCGTCCTCATGGTCTAAGCCATGAATGCCTTCTATTTGAGTGCTATCTACTTTGCCACAAAATAGACTGATGCGTTCTGATACGCCGCCGGGTGTGGTGTAAAACTCATTAATAAAGTGCAGTGCTTCTAGTTTACAGCCGGTTTCCTCTAGGGTTTCTCGGTGTGCGACTTCTACAGCCGTTTCGCCTGCTTCAACACCTCCGGCGACTATTTCTACTAACCATGCACTATGGGGTCTAATTAAGGCACCGGCACGAATTTGTTCAATTAAGACCACCTGATCTGTGTGGGGGTCATATAAGATAACCGCTACACCACAGCCTCTGCTGAACACTTCTCGGGTGATTTCATTACTCCACCCCCCTGCAAATAGCGTGTGTTTTAATCGAAATTTTTCCATACGAAAAAAACCTGAATAAACAATTTCGTGTTCGATAATTTCAAATTCTTTAGTCATGGTAGGGGTCTTGATGATTTATTTAAGCGTTATTTAAAGCGGCTTTTCTGTCATGACAGTTAGCTAAAATTTGCGTTTTGGATTTATCATCCAGTTGTAGCCAAGTACCTATTTCTTGTAAGCTACGATAGCACCCAATACAGATATTGTCGTCATTGACGGCACAAAGCCCTATACAAGGCGAGTTGATAGAGGGTTGCAAGTCAGCCATGGTTAGTAAGTCGCCTTGAGTAAATCATCTAATTTATGTTGTTGATCTAGGTGATGCAGGTCATCAAACCCACCGACATGGTAATCACCTATGTAAATTTGTGGGACAGTGCGACGTTTAGTGCGTTGCATCATAATCTCCCGTTGGCCGGGTTCACGATCCACATTAATTTCTGTGTAAGTGGCCCCTTTTTTATCCAGTAAGCGTTTGGCCATTATGCAGTAGGGGCAGATTGTGGAGCTATAGATCAGTATCTCAGGCATCATTTTATTATGTTTGGTACTATATATTCATAGGTAGTCTAGTTGTTTAAGAATTATGGAAACATGATTCCATTCTCTTTTTTGACAATTAAACTAGGTTCAGCTTTTGGCACTATTTTATTAAGAGATTTATCAATGAGTAATTTACCAAACAATTTCAAATATGCCCAGTCGCATGAATGGGTCAGTGTAGAAGAAGATAACCTTATTCGTGTGGGCATTACTGATTTTGCTCAAGATCAATTAGGTGACTTAGTGTATGTACAATTACCCGAAATCGGTCGTAAAGTAAACGCTAATGAGCAATGTGCTGTTGTTGAGTCTGTAAAAACAGCGTCAGATTTATACAGCCCTGTCTCAGGTGAAATAGTGGCTACAAATATTTTATTAGGAAAAGAACCCGAAGCGATTAACGATTATCCTTATACCACTTGGATTTTTTTAGTAAAAGCAGATGATTTATCTGGCTTAGATACACTAATGGATGCTGAAGGTTATCAAAAATACATCACAGAATAAGTTCTAATAGTGAGTAGTCAACAAACTTTCATATTTCGTCAGTATGATCACTGTTTTTAATCACTCATACAAGTAGAACATAATATGGCAAATCAAAATGCAAAGGGTTTAAAACGCTTAATCAATGCGTGTTATTTTTCAGTTGCTGGTTTTAAGGCAACATGGACTCACGAAGAAGCCTTTAG
>Ga0364886_10196_pt2 | contig 27374 bp, 28 predicted proteins | sample ExccelJu500001D3_4_FD_206926 | JGI IMG/M metagenome (GOLD analysis project Ga0364886, IMG submission 206926) | Enriched cells from Trout Bog Lake Hypolimnion, Wisconsin, USA - BchlTB.July23.5000.01.D3 | ecosystem: Environmental > Aquatic > Freshwater > Lake > Hypolimnion/Profundal zone | place... | reverse complement strand
TAATTTTTACATATATACAAAGAGGGCTAGATGGCTACAATTCATTTGATCGGGGGAGAAAAAGGCGGCGTGGGTAAGTCAGTGGTGGCGCGCTTATTAGCGCAATACATGATTGATCATGAGCTACCGTTTGTGGGTTTCGATACCGATAAATCTCATGGTTCATTACTGAGATTTTACTCAGATTACGCGTCACCCACGGTGATTGATAGTTACCAAAGTTTAGACGCCATTATGGAAGTGGCTGCAGAGCAACCCGAGCAGCGCATTTTGGTGGATTTAGCCGCTCAAACGCATCAAGCGCTTGCAAAATGGATAGATGACTCAGGGGTGTTGGAATTAGCTGAAGAGTTAGATATTAAGATTTATTATTGGAACGTGATGGACTCGGGCAAAGACTCTGTTGATCTGCTTAATAAATTATTAACGCAATTTGGGACCAAGCTGAATTATGTCATCGTGCAGAATCAGTTACGCGATGAGCATTTTAATATTTTAGAGTTTTCAGGTGTTAAAGAGCGTGCTTTAGCGTTTGATGCAAAAGTAATGACTTTAAAACGTCTGCATGCGGCAGTCATGACTAAAATAGATGGTAACAGCTACAGTTTTTGGGCTGCGAAAAATAAAGATGAAAATAGCCTAGATGCCTTAGGTTTGTTAGAAAGACAGCGCGTTAAAATTTGGCTCAGTCATGCTTATAAGCAGATAGAGTCATTAGGGATTTAAAAATACGGACACATTACTTTTAGGATTATTCTTGGACATGTTGCTGATATGAAATTAAGAGTCAGTTGTAGTCTTCGTTTTCAAGTCTTTGAGCCCAGCGTATTAATTTTAATGCTGCGGCCCTATCGAGGTATCCAGCAATGGATTAACCGAGAAGTTTATGTAGTAAGACCTGTTATACCCATGCTGGAGAGTACCGATAGTTTTGGTAATTCAGTACAGCGGTTGATGGCTCCGGTCGGTAATTTTTTAATATATACCTCAACGGATGTCATTGTCGCCGATAAGATTGATGTTGCTCCTGGTGCTTATTTTGTAGAGATTCAAGATTTGCCCAATTATGTGCTGCCCTTTTTATTGCCTAGTCGATATTGTGAATCCGATCGTTTTGGTGATTTAGCCAGAGAAATCACGTTAGGAGCGTTGCCTGGTTATGATCAAGTTAGCAGGATCAATGCATGGGTGCGTGATTTTATAGAATACGTTCCAGGGTCCAGTGAGTTTCCATTATCAGCAATAGAAGTGCATCAACGCGGACAGGGTGTTTGTCGTGATTTAGCGCAGTTGGCAATCGCTTTATGTCGAAGTATCAGTATTCCTACTCGATTAGTGGTCGGGTATTTGTACAATTTACAGCCCATGGATTTGCATGCATGGTTTGAGGCTTATGTGGGGGGGCGATGGTATGCCTTTGACCCAACACAGGCTGATTTTTTGGGGGGGCGTGTGATTGTCGCCTTTGGTAGAGATGCGGCTGATGTATCCATTTTTCATCAATTTGGTTCGGGATGTTTGTTAAACAATATGGACGTTCGGGTCGATTTGCTGGATAATTAACGCATCAAAAAAATTTTCATCGAATAACTAATTATGACTTATTGTATTGCAGCGTCTATAGACGAGGGTTTGATTTTGGTTTCTGACTCCAGAACCAATGCAGGCATCGATAATGTGAGTACACATGGCAAAATGCATGCTTTTGATACAACAAGTGATCGCTATATCGTGTTGTTGAGCGCGGGTAATCTAGCCACCACTCAGGCGGTTTTGGAGCAGTTGCATCGTGATAAAGTTAAAGAAGCCGAAATAAATCTAAATAATGTAGAAAGCCTGTTTGAGGCGGCAGATTATTTGGGCCATGTGAGTGTAGAGAAACAAAAACAACATAAAAGTGATAAAGGTCAGTCTGCGTTTAATCCGACCGCTAGTTTTATCATTGCGGGTCAAATAGGTGACGAACCCCCTGCAGCGTATATGGTTTATGCAGAAGGTAATAGTATAACCACCTCTGCTAATACACCGTTTTTGCAAATAGGTGAGAGTAAATACGGTAAACCTATATTGGATCGGTTTTTAAAATTAAATACCCCGATTTATGAAGCAGCACGTTGCTGTTTGGTCTCTATGGATTCAACTATTCGTAGTAATGCGAGTGTTGGATCACCCGTAGAAATGCTCATATACCGTAAAGACAGTCATAGCTTTGAAGAGTATTACTGCTTTGATGATGATGACGATTATATGTTGCAACTCAGACGTAGTTGGGAAACCAAGTTACGTGAGGCTATCGCGGCCTTGCCTGACATAGATAAAACCTCACATAAGGTAATGCGAAAGGTTTTATAAGATTTTAAGTTGTTGTAAAGCGGTTAGTGGGGCTGGATTAGCCCCACTAACAAAATGCATAGTTAGTCTTCTGAAACAATCAAAAACCAATTTTGGGTGATCTCATTATGTAGGCCACCTATCTTATTTTGTAGATCATCTAGAATCCCACGTAGTTGAGCTTGAGTTGTGTCCTCCGTTTTAATGGCTTGCACGTAAGTTTGTAACTCAACGACTTTTGCTGGTAAGTCGCCATTGTTGGGTAATTTGATAATACATTCAGATATTTCTGATAAACAACAGATCACGGAACGCGGTAGATTGGTGTTTTTCAGTAAAAAGTCCAGTACATCATCACCATTAACATGGCTGTGTTTTTGTTGACGATACATCAATAGCGCATTCAGCGCTTTTAAGACATTCATCCATAAGATCGTTTCATATTGACGGACTTCATCGCTGCGCGATTCAGAGAGTAGTAAAGAGGCCAAGTCTAATATGCGACTGGTCATATCCGCACGTTCCATATTTCTGCCTAAACGAATAAAGGCATAAGGATGGTTGTGGCTCATATAGCCCGATAATAGACCGGTAAAGCGTTGGCAACCTTTTAAAATCTCATTAAGAAAAATGACGCGATGACGTCTATTTGCGACGGTATCTAAATTCTTTTTGGCAAATAAATACATCTCATTGACTTGTTCCCATGCTTCATCGGGTAATAAATCCCTAGACGTACGGATGTTTTCTCGCGCCGCGGTTAATGAAGAAAATAAAGAGCCGGCGTAAGTATCATCAGCCAATAGAAAACGAGTAATGTTTTTTTCATTGGCGACATTATATTTCTCATAAAATATCTGGTCAGAAGAATTAATTAAAATTAACTGCTTCCAGCCCATTTCTACATCTTTAGGCAAGTCCATGAGTAAATTCATGTGAACATTAACCAATCGGGCGATGTTTTCGGTACGTTCAATATAGCGGGCAAGCCAATAAATGCGTTCTGCTGAGCGTGATAACATTATTTATCCCCCATGTTAATAATCCAGGTATCTTTACTTCCACCACCTTGAGAAGAGTTGACCACTAATGAGCCTTTCTTTAACGCTACTCGGGTCAGACCACCTGCGGTCACAAACGTATCTTGTCCTTGTAAAATAAAGGGGCGTAAATCAATATGACGAGGTTCTAGCTTACTCTTGCACAAAGTTGGGGCGGTTGAGATGGATAATGTCGGTTGTGCAATATAGTTGCGAGGATCTTTTTTAATGATGTCTCTAAAACTAGCGACTTCTTTCTCGGTTGCATGGGGACCTACTAACATCCCATAACCACCTGACTCATTAGCCGGTTTAACAACGAGTTCGGCTAAATGATCAAGCACATATTCAAGATCATCAGGGTTGCTGCATAAATAAGTAGGCACGTTCGGTAATATCGGTTCTTCATTTAAAAAGTAACGAATCATTTCGGGTACGTAGGCATACACCACTTTATCGTCAGCAACGCCGGCACCTGGCGCATTAGCCAAGGCTACATTGCCTGCTTTCCAGGCGCGCATTAAACCTTTTACACCTAACGTAGAGTCTTTACGGAATACTTCTGGATCCAAAAAGTCATCATCAATACGACGATAGATGACGTCGACCTTCTCAAGACCTTGAATGGTTTTCATGTAAACGCAGTCATCATCCTTAACCACTAAGTCACCACCCTCTACTAATTGAGCGCCCATTTGTTGAGCTAAATAGGCATGTTCAAAGTAGGCAGAGTTGTAAATGCCAGGTGTTAGCACCGCACAAGTCACTTGACCATTTTGGTGCGGAGCAATAGAGGTTAGCATTTCATGGAGACGGGTAGGGTAATCATCGATAGGTTGAATATCAATATCCTGAAATAATTCAGGAAATACCCTTTTAGTAATAACTCTATTTTCTAACATATAAGAAACGCCAGAAGGGACACGTAAATTGTCTTCTAGTACATACATAATGCCATCTTTGTCGCGCACCAAATCGGTGCCACAGATGTTGGCCCACACATTGTGTTTGGGCTTCATACCAACGCATTCTTTACGAAAGTTTTTAGAACTGTTTACAATTTCGCCAGGCATTTTGCCTGCTTTTATAAAAGCTTGTTCGCCGTAAACGTCACTGATAAAGCAGTTTAAAGCGGTTAGGCGTTGTTTTAAACCTTTCTCAATAATACGCCATTCTTTGGCAGCAATAATGCGGGGGATAATGTCGAAAGGCCACGCCCTGTCTATGTTGCCTTCATCGCTGTACACCGTAAAACTAATGCCCATTTCCATAATGGCTAGTTCAGCAGCGGCTTTTCTTTTATCTATATCCTCTTTCTTAAGAGTATCTAAATAACGACATAATTGGTGGCTCACAGGACGAGATTGATATTCCGAAAACATCAACTCATCGTAAGCAACATCAGTTTTATAGTTTTCCCAAATTGATTTCATGACACATCTGCTATATAGAGTTTAGTTCAGTAAAATTTAAAGCATGAATAATGCCAGATATGATCATCTCTTAAGCGGATACGCTAGCCAAGTAACGAGGTCCCCTTAATCTGAGCATAGAGCTGCATTCCAGTCCGCAAATCGAGTACTTGAGCGGACTTTTGGGTAATGTGTGCCAATAGAGATTGGCTCCCGAGTTCTAAGCGTACTGTACATTGCCCGTGGTTGTCATTTTTAATTTCTTTAACACGGGCGGGCAGTATATTAAGAATGCTAGTGGCTTTGGGTGCTTCAAGCGTAAGGCTCACATCTCTTGCGTAAATCTGAACCCTTAACCCTGTGCCTACAGGCGCATTAATTAACGGCAGGCTCAGTCTATTATTTTCAATCTCAACACAGCTTAAATGGAATTCGGGTTCATGCTGAAGCAAGGTAACTTGCCATACGCTACTGGCCGCTTTATCTTGCGAAAAGCTAAGGTCAATACGATTAAAGGTTTCAGTCAGGCCGCCCATTGCAATGACTTTACCTGATTCCATAACCACTAAGATGTCGGCAAGTTGCGCCACTTCTTGTGGGGAGTGTGTGACATAAAGTACGGGGATAGAGAGATGCTGATGAAGGTGGATTAAATAAGGCAAAATTTCTTGTTTACGTTTGTTGTCTAAAGCCGCTAAGGGTTCATCCATCAATAATATGTCGGGTTTTAACAATAACGCTCTTGCAATCGCTACACGTTGTTTTTCACCACCCGATAAACGATCCGGTTTACGATGGAGTAAATGCGTAATGCCCAGTAATTCTAAGAGCTCTTGGTTTTCTTTTAGATTAATAGAGGCTTTTTTTTGCTGCTTTAAGCCAAACTGTAAATTACCCAATACCGTTAAGTGTGGAAATAAATTGGCCTCTTGAAATACATACCCTAGGTTACGCTGATAAGTAGGGACAAATTGGTTATGGCCACTGTCTTGCCAGCAGTGCCCGTTAATTTCAAAATAGCCTATCGGTGCTTTTTCTAAACCCGCGATGCAACGGAGTAGGGTAGTTTTGCCAGAACCCGAGGGGCCAAATAGAACCGTGACCCCGGTGCTGGGTAGCTGTAAGTCAACAGCTAAGTTAAATTCGCTGTACGTTAATTTAAAACGCGCGGTTAAAGGTTTCATTACTTTAGTTGCTGTACTTGCGGTGGCGTTTTAAGCACGGAATACAAAATAAATAAGACCGTAAAAGAAAAGGCTAATAAGCAACCCGCCAACCAGTGCGCTTGGGGATATTCTAAGGCTTCGACATGATTATAAATTTGTACGGAAACCACGCGGGTTTTATCGGGGATATTACCGCCGATCATTAACACGACGCCAAACTCCCCGACGGTATGAGTAAACCCTAAGATACTGGCGGTTAAAAATCCGGGGCGGCTAATGGGCAAAACGACATTAAAAAACGTGCTGATAGGGCTGGCACGTAAAGTAGCTGCTGCCTCTAAGGTTTGTTCGGCAATACTATTAAAGGCGGTTTGTAAGGGTTGTACCACAAAGGGCAGAGAGTAAAGGACTGATGCTATCACTAAGCCGGCAAAGGTAAATGATAAGGTGCCTAGATTTAAAAAATGGGTTAATTGGCCGATTGCCCCACTGGGGCCCATTAAGATGAGTAGATAAAAACCTAATACAGTGGGCGGAAGCACTAAAGGCAAAGACACTAAAGCATTAATAAAACCCTTGGCGGGTGAAGGGGTGCGAGCCAACCACCACGCTAAAGGGGTGCCGATTAAGAGTAATAAAAAAGTCGCTAAACTGGCTACTTTAAAGGTAAGCCAGAGCGCATCTAAATCGGCAGTAGTGAGCATGTTTTAACAAGTCATTAGGTTATTTTGGTAAATCGTAACCGTATTTTTGGATAATCGCTAGTGCGGGTGCCGATTTTAAATAGGCTATTAAGGCGATAGCGGCGGGATTATCACTGCCATTCTTTAACAAGGCCACGCCTTGGCGAATAGTGGCATATTCACTTGCCGGAATTATATAACCGGATCCAGAGCCAATTTTACCATTCTCAATGACTTGAGCGAGTGCGACAAAGCCTAATTCTGCATTACCCGTACTAATGAATTGCTGAGTTTGGCTAATGTTTTCGCCAAAGACCATTAAGGGTTGGATTTTATCAAGCAAGCCCTGTTTTTTTAAATAATCAACAGCCGCTGCACCATAAGGCGCTAGTTTAGGATCGGCAATGGCAAGATGTTTAAAATGACCTGTTTTTAATACAGTGCCTTCTGCATCAACATAACCCGCTGTTGCAGACCAAAGTACCAATTTACCTATGGCGTATACACTACGGGTGCCGCTGACAGCCAAACCTTCTTTCTCCAGTAAAGCGGGGCCGGTTTCGTCCGCAGCGAGTAGTACTTCAAAAGGCCCGCCGTTCTGGATTTGAGAGACAAACTTACCTGTTGAGCCAAATGATAGTTTTGCAGAATGCCCCGTGGCTTTTTCAAAGCTTTCGGCTATTTCGGTCATTGGTTTAGTAAAGTTTGATGCCGCAGCTACAAGTGTAGAGTCTGCCCTAACGGAAGAGGTGCTCAGCACTAAACCAAAAGTGATAAGCGATAAGAGGGATAACTTTTTAGACATAATCGTCTCCATGTAATTAAGTGAAGTGTGCGTTCTCATTAAAATCTTAACTGACTTTGAACAAAGAAATAGTCAGTATCAGCGCCAGGCGGTGGAGTGACTCCGGTTAAATAAATGCCTGTGCTTGAAGTGGTATGCGCTGATTTAGCAAATTCACCTTTAAATAAGTGGTACCAGCCGGCATCAAAATTAATACTGCTATTAAAGTTATAACGTCCGGTAAAACCTAATTGATCACCCACAAAGGAACCATTACCATTAGCTAATGCGGGCTGCGTGGCAGCGGTGCAGGTATTTCCACCCCAACAATCAGTTGCAGAGGCTAACCACACTAAACGTTGTTGAAACCTGAATGACAAATCTTTAGTGGGTGCAAAGTCCAATTTATAGCCCGGAGAGTTGATGTTACTTCTTTGGAAGGCACCATAAATGCCTGTCGGTCCAAAGTCAAAATCAGAGGCGCCATATAATGGGTCAAATCGACCATCAACACCTGCAGAAGAATGGTCTTTCCAATTAGAACTGCCACTGGCATAGTCATATTCTAAATAGAATCGGGGTGACCAAGGCATGTCAAAACTATAGCCTGCTTCTACGTGTGATGACCACGCTTCATGGAGTTGGGTTGTATTAGCATAAGTACTGGTTGCAGCATATTTAACCGTACCAAATTGCCCCATTCCTTCCGCTTGAAAGTCGAACTTCCCTTTGGCTGGTTTTTGATAAATACGCACCGTCGGTGTCCAGTAATTGCGATTACGAGTGGCGTTTAGAGAACTGTCTCCTTCGTTTAACTGATACAGAGCCACCTCTGCGTTGATATCTTTATATAAGTTGCTGTATTCAAAAATGCCGCCTGAAAACCAAGTATGAAAATCTTCTTCATCCCATTTTGTGTTATTCAGTAAATTGGGGTTTGTTGTTATCGAATTGTAATTAGGGTATCTGAGTACGGGTACCGTAGCAAAGGCATTAAATTGCCATTTGTCATAAGCTATTACGCGCGTTCTTACGCCGGTAAAGTTATTAACGGTATTTCTAAATATGGGTCTGGCGACTAAGCGACGACTGCCCAAATCCATGGTTTGGCGGCCGAATTTAATCTCAGTGCCTAAGCCACTATTCAATACGTTTTGATCAGCCCAAGAGGCATAGCCTTGAGCAAAATCCCAGGTATCAACCGATGAGTTGTTTGATGGAAACGGGGTTGTGTTAGGACTATTGCTGGCATTTGTGCTTTTGCTAACATCTGAGCCTAGCGTTCTGGCATCCATTAATTCCACGGCAAGTCGAAATTTATTAAACTTGGCTTGTAACCAAAAGTCTGTTTGTAAAGCGATTTGCTGATCCCCGCCCTTTGATTGGCCGAGTGAAGAAGGCGACGTTTTTTGTGAGCCTTTAAAGGCATCGGAAACTGACTCATATCGCGTTCTTTGTTCCACACCAAACGACAACCATTTCGGCAAGCCTAAGGTGTCATGTACATTCCAGACCGGCTTTTCATAACTATTGCCTAACAGCGCATCATCCATCATAAAGTTGTAAGCCGCCATAGGGGCTCTAGTGTAGGTAGGCGTGGGTAGCTTTGTGGCGGCAGGATCCGCATTGAGTGTTTCAGCAGAAAATCCTAGCGTTGGATAATTGAAAATTATCAAGCCAGGGATAATTAATTTAAGTGTCGAGTGTCCGACTGAACGACGTTTCTTTAATGTCATCATGGTTCCTTAAAGCAGTACAAAAAGTATCAACGAAGAGGGGTTCGTTGGGCTCGGGTTCAATTATATAACGGAATGTACTTTAGTACATAACGTGTATGGTGTATGCAAATGAGATGCCAAAGATTTTGTTTTGGTTAGAAATAGCGCTCACTATTGATATTAATAAGGTTGCTGAGGGAAGGTTGTGCTGAAAAGTTTAAGGGTTCTGTTTTATTTCTTACATCGTTAGGCTGTTTAGTACATAACGTTGTCGGGTTTATGACATACGATATGCTGTGAGTTTTTTAAATTCTAATAGCTATATTGACTACGCATTTTGTTTGATCTATGCTGTATCCACCTAAATATCACCCATAGGAATCCTCATGTTCAATACTACAGCTGAGCTCGAAGAGCTCCTCATGCAACGATCGTTGTCTGATACACAACTTCAGGCAGCTGCTTCAGCATCAGCTGATTACAGGATTTTACCGGACGCGACGGTCGTTAAAATCGGGGGACAGAGTGTTATTGATCGCGGCCGTTCTGCTGTGTATCCCTTAGTGGATGAGATTGTGGCGGCTCGCAAAGCCCATAAATTGTTGATCGGAACGGGCGCCGGTACACGTGCTCGACATCTTTACTCCATTGCGGCTGGTCTTAATCTACCCGCGGGTGTACTTTCGCAATTGGGCGCCTCTGTTGCTGATCAAAATGCGGCTATGCTGGGGCAACTCCTTGCTAAACATGGTATTTCGGCGGTTGACGGTGCAGGACTATCCGCAGTGCCGCTCTACCTTGCTGAGGTTAATGCAGTTGTTTTTAGTGGTATGCCACCGTATGGGCTTTGGATGCCGCCACCGGCTAAGGGTGTTATTCCACCTTACCGCACGGATGCCGGTTGCTTTTTACTGGCTGAGCAGTTCGGCTGCAAAGCAATGATTTATGTTAAAGATGAAAACGGTCTTTATACCGGTAATCCAAAGACTACGAAGCATGTCAGCTTTATTCCTAAAATATCGGTTGATGAAATGAAAGCCAAAGGCCTGCAGGACTCAATTCTTGAATTCCCCGTGCTGGATCTACTCAAAACGGCTAAACATATACCGCAAGTACAAATAATAAACGGTCTAGTCCCTGGCAATTTGACCCGCGCGCTCGCAGGTGAGCATGTCGGTACCATTATCACTGCAAGCTGAGAGATAACGACATGACTGAAATTACAAATAACACAATAAAACACATTGCTTCACCGCTGGCACGCCAGACGCTCTTAGACTTTGAGTTGACAAGCCCTATTGCGGGTGGTCGTCCCATTCGGCTTCTGCCTTGGCTACAGGTGGTCAAAATTGGTGGGCGCTCTGTTATGGATAAAGGAGCTGAAGCGATTCTACCCATTGTTGAAGAAATTCGAAAATTGTTACCAGAGCATCGCTTACTAATTCTGACGGGGGCCGGTATTCGGGCTAGACATGTTTATAGTGTAGGACTTGATTTGGGTTTGCCAGTGGGGTCTTTAGCTACTTTGGGAGCGAGTGAAGCAGGGCAAAATGGCCATATCTTGGCTTCTTTATTAGCTTCAGAAGGTGTCTCCTATGTAGAGCATCCTACTATTGCAAGTCAATTGGCTATTCATCTTGCGGCGACACGCGCCGTAGTGGGTAGCGCCTTTCCACCGTATCATCACCATGAATTTCCTACTTCTCGTATTCCCTCTCATCGAGCGGATACCGGTGCGTTTTTATTGGCTGATGCGCTAGGGGCGGCGGGATTAACGATTATAGAAGATGTTGATGGCTTGTACTCCGATGATCCTAAGGCATCAGGCGGAGATCAGGCTCAGTTTATTAGTGAAACAACGGCTGCTGAGTTAGTGGGGCATCGAGGTGCATTGCCCTTTGATCCTGAGTTGTTAGCTGTAATGGCTAATGCACGTCATATTGAGCACGTACAGATTGTGAATGGACTCGTACCCGGGCGTCTCACCGCTGCTTTGCGAGGTGAACACGTCGGAACGATCATTCATACCGGTGCGGGTAAAGTTTAAGTTCAATAAATCGAGTGGACCCTAGACAGGGTCACCCACTCGTCTCATCGGACTAACCGATAGAATAATGTCCGTCACCGTGATGAAATACGCGATTGGCCGGAAATGCATTGCGCTCTGCTAAATAATTGATAGCGCGTGTTTTTATCAAGCAAAAAATATCGTCACCTTCCTTTAACGCCATATCTCTGCAAGCCCCTGGGGTAATATCAGCTAATAAGGTAGCACCGCAATCGACTTGGACAATTAAACTTTCCCCATTTGGGATCAGGGCGCAAATTTGACCTTTGATTTGGTTTTGTATTGATATGCCACTCAAATAGTGGCGAGAAAGTGCAATATCATGAGAGCAAATTGACACTTGTGTTTGACTGCCAACGGATAATTTGGGACGTAACGGTAAGGCTAACGGTGTACCAAAACTATCCGCTAGACTATAACCAGAGTTAATATCATGATTTCGAATAGTGACCGGTAAAACATTATCAATTTCTCGAATACCTAAATACTTCAACATGTTTTTGTGTTTGGCGACTTCGTGCAAAGAGCCTCTATGTTGAATTTTGCCTTGTTCTAATACGATCAGCAGATCGGTGAGTTCTATTATTTCACCTAAAGACTGGCTGGCGTAGATAACAAGCAAGCCCATTTCGTACTGTAAGCGTTTAAGAATAGGTAATAGTTGTATTCTAAATTCGTTACCGATAGCAGCAAAGGTTTCATCTAACAGTAATAATTTAGGGGCTTTAAGTAATGAGCGGGCTAATGCCACTCGTTGCTTCTCACCACTGGAAAGTAGTTCTATAGGATGATTGAGGATAGGACCTAACTCTAATAACTCAACTAAATAATCGACAGTAAAGAGGCGTCGCTGTTTTAAGGTACGATTAAAGGTTTCGGTTAGATTATCTAAAATAGTTTCGCTTGAATTAGTCGTGTCATATTGCAGAACAGCCCCTACAGATCTTTGTTCACGAGGCACGAAAATACCTTTTTGACTATCAAAAAGAATCTTTCCATCGAGCATTATATAGCCACTCTGTGGCTGTAAAGTGCCAGCCACTAATTCCAACACAGTGCTTTTTCCGGCGCCTGATTTACCTAATAAGCCAGTCGTTGTCTCGTTGATGGAGAGTTGTGTATTTAAATTAAAATGCCCTCTACGTAGCTTTACATTCATTTCCAATAACATAAACAAACCTAATATTAGTCAATTCAATCTGAGTCTACTCGCTATGTATAAAAGTAAACAGCGTCTGATGGCAATATACACAAGATGATTAAGGTTTGTCTACCTACATTAATGTTTAACCCAAGTTAACAATTTTTCTTTCAATTTGGGTAATTCTTGATATGAACACAGGGCAATCCTTAAATCACCGGCTCTTTGCACATCATATTTATTGGGCGCGGTAAAACTGATTAACATGGCCTTGGCTTGTAGTCCACCTAAGAGATCTTTTAATGTATCCAGCTTATATAAAGTGTCAGCGCCACCCGCTTGGTCTTTTCCTGTAAAGCGTTTGGTTTTACATTCAATGATATACAAGCGGTTATCTTTTAAGAAAGTAATATCGAGTTCATTTTTAACGGGTTGATTTTGATGTTGCCTCTCAACTTGCACACTACGACCGATATCTTGAATGCCAGATTCTATTTTTATATTTAAACAAACGCCCCACACATGTTGCTCTAACCAACCGCCATTCACATAAAATCGAGCCTCTTCAGTGGGAAACACCAACGTGTTCTTCTCTAAGCTTAAGCGTTTGTGCTTAGCAAACAGATGGATTAAATCCGCTAAGAAATAGTCATTCGATTGCTGAGGATTCAGCTCAACTTTTAAAGACCCGGTAGCTTGTTGCGCTAAATAATTAAGCGCTCCCAAGGCTTTAGAGTAATAGGCGATACGGGTGATAATTTCTTCGGTTAATTCTCTATCATCAGCGGGCACACCAAAGGCTTCCCCTTGAGCAGTGACAGTGGCGCCATAGGCTTGTAAAAACTCGGGCAACTTAATTCGATTTGCTAAATTTTGACCTTCTTGTTTTGATGGATGTAACCAGATAACCCGATCTTGCTCGGGATGCACATAAAAGACTGGTTGATGTAAATCCCGAAACACTTCATACGCGGCGATACTCATCGGTTTTGTGCCCCCAGTAGCATTTAAAGCTAAACGACCGTCTTCATATTCGGTTAATAAGTCTAAGACGATTTGGCTAATATGCTCAATATCCCACGCATCTTTAATCAAACACCGCCGACTTTTAATGCCCCGTTTAATATAAATTTGCTCTAACCATTCAGCACGATTAGCCATGTCTGGACTCACCAACAACACCACATTTTTAGGTTTAAAACGTTCATCCATAACCGGCGTAATATTAGGCACGGCCTGTGCAGAGACTAAAATCAAATGCGTGTCGATGGTCATGGCTATCTATTAAAGTTATAAAGGAGTGTTTACAAAGTGTAAGTAGCTGGCAATTGTTTAGGTAATTCTTTGATCCGCACACTAGCGGTTTCTTTTAACAGCATAGGCACAAATTGCTCTTCTAACCAAAGTTGAATCGGTTGCCAATCACTGGCTTTAACCGGTTCAAAACCATGGGCCAAGATTGATAAGTTGCGTACCTTAATATGATTACGTAGATTATTTTCTTGTGTCGTAATAAAGTCAGCGGCTGCGCCAGATGTTTTAAATCGAACTAACTGCCATGCGGCAAATAAACCCGCTTGGTATTGCCCACTATCATGGTTTTTAGTTAACGTTAAGCCTTCGGGGATGTCGGCTTCTTTAACATCTGCGGTGTAAATATGACATTGGGTTTTTAAGATCCACTGCGCCGTCCATTCAATTAAACGATAGACCCTAGCAATAGCATCATCATAACGCCCTTGCGCGGCACGGCGTTGCGCATTACGGTATAAATCTAATAATTGGGCGGCTTCGCGGAGTTTTAAATCGTCATTATTCAAACGCTTAGCTACATCAAAATAACAACTTAAATCCGCAGGTAAGATACGGGCATAGCGTTGTAATAAATCCAAAGCACCTTGATGATTAAAGTTATCCCACTCGGCAAAGGCCCGGCTCAAATCCCTAAACCGCGTGTATTGCGCTCTCAATTCGTTATTCTGTGGGGCTGCCGTTTGTTTTAAACCGTCTTCCGCTTCACTGTAGGCATAACGGGTCCACGCTTGTCGATAGGGAGCTATTAAGCGCTCAAATTGAATGCCACGCGTATTAGCAAACATTCGATATTGATCACCATCCTGAACCGCGACTAAGTTATGACGACTACCCGTAATTAATTGCAGTTCTATATCTTCATATTCCATCGCCGCCATGACTAAACCGGCGCACATAGATTTAGTACCGCCGGTGTAATCAGCAATAATCTTGGCGTCTGGGAATTGTTTTATAGCGGCTTTAATGGCTTGGCTACAATCACTGTAAATCTGATCTAAATCATCAGATGAGGTAATACACACCGTGTATTGTTCCAAAGTTAAGCCTGTTTGACTGGGGATGTTAGGTAAGTTGGGCGCGTCATCGGTAATCTTTGCTCTAATACAATTGCCTTTACCGATAATCTGTAGATTAGAACCAGGCGTGTTAGTCGCTAAATCTCTATCGGTACAAATAAAGTAAACATAAGCAGGTTTTTCTGCTGTAATCGCAGTGACAATCGGTTGATGACTACCGCCCACGGTGCAAATCAAAATAGTGGTCATTTAGGGTGTCTATTGTTGGTTTAATCTTTCATTATAAGATTTATAATTCGTCTCATTTTGTAATGTATCAGAGGTCAACTAGAACGTTAAGTTAGATTCTTTGTTTCCAAACCGCGGGGTTTCTACTACTGTGAAATACTGCCATAATTACAATACGATCTTCTTCAACACGAAAGCAAATCCCATAAGGAAAGCGATTAACTAATATACGCCGAATATCCTTATAAACGAAAGCGAACCGACAGGGGTTTTCAGATGCAAGCAACACACAACGGTCAATTTCACTAATAAACGCACGCCCAAGTCCCACTCGCTTATTTTCATACCATGCACTTGCGTCAATGAGTTCTATACTTGCAACACGATGAAACGTGATGGGTAGTTTCATTATGAAATTTTGGCATAAGCAGAGGCTTTTACTTCGTCCCAAGAAAGCACATCATTAGGATTAGTGAGATAATCTGTGAGTCGATAATCCAATTCTTTCTTTTGTGCGTCTGTTATTGATGGGGCAACACCTCGATTAACAATTCCATTCCATATTGCTTCAACTAATTCTATTTGCTCATCAATATCTAGTAACTTTGCTTGCTCTAACAAATTGGTGTTCATAATTATTACCCTATTGATATTTTAGTTTTTAGTTTGCATTTAACAAAGTATAGCTCACTGTATTTAATAAAAAAAAGACACCTTATTTATTCTAAACTTCAGGCTTAATGTAACAGTTTTTTCTGTCTTTCAGTTGAATTTAAGTTTACATTGACCAGGTTCAAGAACTAAGTGTTATAGCTGCATGGGGCAGGAGTCCACTCGCATTCCTTACAGATACCCTTCATTGCAAGGTCTTTAATAAGTCTTTAGCTTTCTTATTACTGCTGGCACCCATGTAATCCAATATCTGCTTAGCAACAATTAACAATTCAGCCTTATCATTCAATGACCAGTCAGTTGTATTATTAATTAACTCTCGCATGGAACCATAAAGTGGTCCGCCAATTTGTTCACGAGCTTTAGTTTCTTTAATCTTATTAAAATGTTCATTTAATTCTAAGATTAGCAATTGCTGTGCTGACTTACCCGCTTTTTCATTTTCTTTTTGTTCAATGCGAAGTCGCTCTTTTTCAACTTCTTCGAGCTCTTTTTGTCTTGCCGCCAACAACTTTTCTTGACGTTCTTTATCCGCCTCTTTTAAGGTATTTTGCTTAGTGACTTGAGTTTGCATCCAAGTAGTTAACTTATCATGACTACTGTCTAACCAGTTTTGTAATTTCGTATTAGTTTCTGTAGGATTAATCTCTACCAAGACCCAGCCAAAAGGTAACATTTCGCGGTTACTGCTACTATCATCGGCGGCTAACCACCATGTTTTAGGTTGAGGCTCTTCTTTTGATTCACCTTTCCCTAGCATAATTCGTATCTTACGAATACCATTCAGCGTTAAAGCCTCTGCTCCGCTGTGTCTTCCAAGACGTAATAGAAAAACTTCGCCTTCATCTAAACGCGTTGACAGATCATTGTCTATCAAATCTTTTAATTGCTCCAACCATACAGCGTTTAAGAAGCCCCTATCTTTAATCGCATAAAACTCTTCCCAGAAAAGTTTCACATAAAATTCGTTACAGGCTTTAGCAATCTCTTTAATAGACCAATGAAAATCTTGCTTAGGTAACTTGGGGTTGCCTGGGTGTATAGATCGGGTATTTAATAACGTTAATGCACCCGTAAAACTCTGGTAATGCTGCGGCGTAACACATTCAAGCAATTGATATAAATTCTTAGTCTCCGCTTGGGACTTTACTAACTGACCATCTTTAACAACAGGTTTACGTTTACGATTGACCGCAAACTTAATCTGACAAGCCGGTTTATTCTGACTTCCCTGCCAACTAGCATCTCCAATTGAAACCAGTCGAAAGGGATCAGTATGAAACTTACCGTCTAGTAAACGTTGCTGTAGAGCTTGATTTCTTTCATTACGATCATTTAGGCGTTTGCCGTCATTAATCCCGTCCAATAACGCCGTACGAATCGCACCTTTAATACTACTGCCCGGTAACAAAGGATTACCGTCTACCGGATTATAAAAGGTACGTTCAATTTCTAACTTATTGATAACGCGTTTACCATGACTTTCATGCTGTGCGGTTTTACCAATGCGCTTTTCATATAGGTCATTAACACCATGAGCTGTGGGCACGGGTGAGTTAGCATAAGCAATCAAAGACTCTTTATGTTTATGAAAAAAAGCCTGTACCTTAGTCAGCATCAGATCATCAGGTCTGCCATTAACAATAGTTAATAGCTCCTTCTTTTCCTTATCCCCCAAACCTTTTAACGCGGCCTGACTATCAAAACTATATAACGCACCCCCATCTTCATCAATAACATAATTACCCGGCTCGTAACTCTCATCAGTCCCTATATGTACGGGTGAAAGTGGCGTGTATCTTAGCGTGTAGTGATCTAAAAAATGTGTCATGAGTTTACACTCTCATTAAAATTGATGGCCAACACCGGTGCATAACCTTGATGAATCGTTGCGGCAAGTGTTTTTGATAACTCACCCTGACCGCCAATACCTTGACCAATAAACCCAGACTGAGGCGGTAAGGTTCTAAACAATGCCCCTGTTTGAGCTAATAACACGGGATTCTTAAACGGCTTTCCCTCTTGATGTACTGCAATATCACCGTGCCGACCAAAGCGAGTAAACAGCTGATAATAACTATGCCGACTATCAAAACCTAAGCCTTGTGGCGCACAAGGTGCCAAAGTTAAACAGGCATTTGCTGAGGCTTGTGCAGGTAAAGCGTATTCTTGAAAAGCGTCAATACTAAACTTACCTAGGCCGATACTGGCATCTTTACCAAAACCAAAGGCGCCCATATCATCAAGACATTGCTGACAGTCTTCTACACTTAATCGAGCGGTATCTAACAATAAATAGATTGACCAGCGTAAACCGGGCACAAACCATTCCTGCTCAACACTATAGGGTGCAAAGCCACCGTCACCGGTCGTATTCGTTTGGCGATTGATAGTGTTATGAGCGTGTGGATGTTTCTCACTTAATTGCGTGGCGTGCTTACTTTCAGTCACCAAAGATTTTGCGGTAATTGATAACGTCAACCAATGACTTATCGGTTGTTGAAGAGCGGCCTCTGGTAACCAAGTGCGTTTTTTAATGGCTTTACGATCTTCGCCTTCGGGTAGCTGATAAAGGTAACTCGGTAACTTAGGTAGGGGAAAATAACTTTCAGGAAAGGCATCCGATACCACGGCAAACGGTTGGTTATGGGTATAACCCGCTAAGCATTCAGTTAAAGCATCTTCACCCAAGCGATTACGAATGGCCCAACACAATTGACCAAATAAGGTATCACCCTTAAGGGGTGTAGCAAAGGCTGATTGCAGGGTTAAAGTGAGTTTATAAGATTTCATAAGTCTTCTTTATAAATTTGGCGGAGGGGCATTAGCTGGCCTCTTGGATTTTGACTTGATCAAGTTTGGTTTGAAAGTCTTCCCCATCTAACTTTAAATCTCTAAAGACTATTTTTCCGTACCCTCTTGAGCCTGAACCACCTAAACCGGTTAACTCTAACAACTTAAGCCCTAGCAAAACAGTATGGCTTAAGTCTTCATGATCATGAATGCGGATGGTTAAATTAAAGTCAAACTTTGCAGTGGCAGGGACGCGTTCTGTATTACGAGGATGCTCTGCTGTGCCTTTGATTCGATCAATGGTGTTTTCCATTTTAACTTCGGTGAGTAATAGATTTTTATCATCCATTTCTTTTACCCAGTTTGGATCAAGTGCACAATCCCAAAAGGCTAAGCGACTGGGACCAATCTCGGCTAATAAGTCTTGATCAATATCACCATCAGGAGCACCACCAAATAATTTAATCAGCTCTTTAGCTTTATCCCGGACTTTAGGATCAATTTTATTGATGTGTTTAAACGTCAATGGATGTCCATCCGTTTGGCTCACTACCCCTAAATGCCACTCTAACAAACTGCGTATTTTGCCTTTAATACTAGAACCGGGAATATAAGGCTGTTGAGTAATGGGGTTAGTAATTACTGGGTTATCGGTGCCGCCAATATGAATTTCTGTGTTACCACTACCAATATGTAAACCACTGAGTAGTTCAATTTGACCAGTCAATTTTTGTATATGAGTGAGTTGCATAAATCTATTTCCTACTAGTTAGGGCGTTCTTGTTTGTAAAAGCCCATGAATGCTTCCATGAACAATTTAAAAGTGTGTAATGTGTCTGAATCAGTGACTTGTTGTAAGCCACTATTAAGTAATCCCACGTATTTATCATCGACCAATTTACGACCTTTTGCATAAGCCGCCTTTGCGTTGAGCATCCGAATAAAGGGTAAAAACTCATCAAACTTTTCTGGGTGCATTAATACTTTGTTATCCCACAATACTATTTCGTCATAAAACTTACGTAATTGAGTCGGCTTGTTGTCGGTTTTTCTGGGGTCATTACCCGCAATTTCTTTAGCCCAATCGTGAGCAACCGTATTAAATAACTCTGGGTCTAGCTTGTTATCTGTTTTAGTCAGTTTTATATCCATGTTGATCTCTTTGTTTAATGATGTTGAGTAAACGACTACTATTCAATTGAAGTTAATTACGCTGTTGATATAAATGACAAAACAACGCGACTCTGTAATTACCCGCATGTCTGATAATGCCTGCATTAGCAATTTCTTCTGCCAATTCTGCTTGCCAGCGTTTGCGCTGATCTCTATCAAGCCCTTTATTACGTTCTAACATTCTTACAGTACGATACGCAAAGTAACTGTGCCAGATAGCATTTTCAGGTCTTTCGTTGACTTTTTCAGCCATGTTGATCAAGGTTAATAAACCGTACACATAACCCGTGCTTAAATTCATGTCTTGATGTAATTGTTGCAAGCGTCCTCGCCGTGTTTCCAAAGCACTAAACTCATCCCAAGACATGGATTGATTAAAACAAGTCACTGCGTTCTTAGGCGCGGGCCTTTTATCTTCAGGATTGTAGGCTTTGGCTGTTTCAAGAGCAGTTTCTGCCATTTCACCTAATTGACCGATCGGTAGGCCTGGCTTTGTAGTACTAATCCCCGCTGAGAAGTGTACTTCTTTATTGTTAGCGACGTAATCTTGAAAAGCTTGTCGCATTTCACTGGCTAGTTTAATTTGCGATAACCACGGGCCTATTAAAAAGAAATCATCGCCACCGGCAAATACGGTATAGGTGTTAGGGTACTTTGTTTCGCATAACCAAGGTAAATACACGGTAAAGAAGGCATTGATTTGCCGAGATAAGGCTGCTGTTTTACTAAAGCTGACATCTTCACCCAAACCGGATTGAAAGATCATGCCTAGATTATCGATATCACCTTTTAGCGTTGATAAGGCGCTGATACCCAACCATTGATGATTTGCCTGCAATTGCTGATCTTCACAAGCAATATGGTTTAAGGTTTTTGCATCGCCTAACTCTAATGATTCTTCACCTTTGTATTTTCCTAGACTAGATTCATCTTGTGATTTTTGGTCAAATAAGGGCACATAAGCATTAATACTGCGTCGTGCATAGCCTTTCCATAAAGCACCATCAGCAGATTCTGGTAAAGAAAAGTCCCATGCTCTTAAGAGATTACCATTTTTAGCTTGCTCGCCAAATTTACCTTGAATCTCTTCATTCTCAACAAAACTAATGTGATAACCAAACACAGGGATTTTCAAGGTACTCCTCATCTCCAAGCTATTTCGAGTAATTAAAATACGCTCACGTTTGGTTAACCAAGTCCCTGTTTCAATTTGATCATACGCTAAGCGACCAATATAGGTCTCTATATCAAGTTGTTCGCTGGCTGGTGATTTGCCATCCATCTTACACACACCTTTATTGTTATCAAAACTATCTAGAAACTCCTTAAAGATAATCGGTGTTGAACCCGCACATAGATTCAAGCGTTGATTCTTAATCACTTCCAACTGCTCAAACAGTTTTTTAATCAAGGCCTTATAAGGACTGGGCTTACCCGCTTTCCCACGTCTAAAATCATTACAAGACGCTTCCGTCCACGCTAAACCAACGCCTGCTTGTCCCCAACTATGCGTTAAAAACCATTGATCCAGTTCCTGTTGCACATCCAATAACTTTTTAATGGTTGCTGGGGTATTAGGCGCCACGATCATAAATTTACCCGCGGCATTAATCACTTGACTGGTAGACGGTAAATCCAGAACATCTAAAACCTTTAACGCTGCACATTCACTCAGCAAAGACACATAAAATGACCGACCCCGTAGAAGTTTAGCGGCCCGTTTATTCGTCTCGCCACCATTAGCAAAGATAAAGTCCTGAATACCAAAGAAGTCGCCTTGTACCAGTAAGAATTTTTTATCTTCCCAGCTCTGTTCTTGGGCTTTAAGTTCTTTAGCGGTCACCGCATCAGTTTGATGCTGCTCATAATGATAACGCCACAAAGCGGTTGCCATTGCTGCTGCAACTCGAGAGTGATCATACAGTGACACATCAGGTCGAATATTAAACGCCGTCGCCGAAGGAATGGCTTGAGTATAAACACCCCATAGAGTTTCAAAATGATCTAACCACAAAGCCCAATTATTGCGGTGTGATTTGGGCATTAGCTTTAAGGCCTCAACAAACCCTTGCCATAAATCGAGATACTCTTTTTGGGCGGCTTTATCATCATTGCCTTCACAAGCACTGGCTTTAACTGGAAAAATACTGTTAGGTGCTAAAGGCTTAAGTGGGTAGCGATAGGCATAATCTTGCTGCGCTTGACTCTCTAAGCGAATTTGTTCAAACAAGGGTAATTGTCGAGCGGTATAGTGATTTTTACCCGTCGATGTGCCTTCTTCTGCATCGTTGTATTGCTCAAACTCTTCACGATCAAAACCAGAGGCAACACGATCTGCTGTTGCAATCACCCATTGCAAAAAAGTATCTGGTTTATGATGCTTGGCAGCGGCATTAATAAATGAATCATCGGCTTCTTTAGTTTTCCACGAACCAAACGGGGCGAAATCCGCACCTGTTAATTCAGGCATAGAGTCTTCAATTAGATCCATTGCTAAGCCGGTATAGGCCGCATGGACATGACTAAACCAACCTTTATCATCGGTAAATTTTTTATGATGAGGGCAATACAGTTGCTTATTAGCATCTAGCACTTCTTGATTAACAGGTAGCCGAGCTCGTTCGGCAAACTTACCTAAATCATGTAAAAATGCCGCTAAAGCAATACGACTGGATTGTTCAAGTAGCGGGGTAATAGCCATACTTTAATGTCCTATAAATAGTCAATCTGATCAGTTTTTAACAGTATTTGATAGCGTGTTTGTGGGCGTTTACCCACCGGTACTATCAAATAAGACGCGGCCGCTTGTGCCAAAGTTTTTTGTAATACTTTATTAATACGAGATTTACGTTGTTCAAAGAAGGTTTTACTCATCCCCGCTTGTAAAGCTTTTATAGTTCTATCGGTACCGCCTAACATGCCATTGATTAACCGATATTCTTGTAAATATTCTTCAGCATAACCCTGTTCTGGTGCACCTTCATTAGGGCAAGTAGGTGACAAAACATCCAATGCTTGACGCTTAAGTAACCAGCCATAAAAAGCCAAATCAGCCGGACTCAACTTAACCACCATCTCATGCGCAATTAACACCCGGTTTGTCAAATCCACTCTTAAAAACGCAGAACCCAAGGCCTGTTGAGCTTTAGCCACTGATTGACTAAAACTGCTTTTACCTTCTAATAATCCCGCATCTAAACCATGCCTTAAGCGTACAAAAGGAATATCAGCAATCATCACTTCTGCGTTAAGCGTATCTAAGGGTTTACGCGTCGCATCGTTCCCATAAATAACATTACTATAAGGGGTAGGGTAATAAAACTGCGGATGCGCTTCATAATCAGCTTCTACCAATACATGGCTTAAACGATCTTGTGCTCTACCATACAAAGACAAGGCGTAACCGGCATAAAAACTCATGGTTTTTCGCCCACCGGCAATCGATACATGTAAGCTAATATTCGGGTCTGCCGTTAAGGTTCTAATCCATTCGGTAATACCATCCGCCATGGCTTGATTATCGGCTTGGGTGCGGATATCGGTTAAGGCGTCGCCATTCACTTGTTGCAATACATGAATATCTTGCTCAGAAAAATCGGGCATCGGTAAGCGATAATCATCATAAAAACGCTTTAACCAACCATCATTAATTAAAGTTAACTTAGCGCGTTGATAACCTTCTGAGGTGGTTAAAATATGAATTTTCTCAGGCAAGGTTTGGCCTTGATGATGTAAGGCATACAATGTTTCGGTAATCACTTGTGGCGTTAGCCCTGTAACCGCTAATAACACTGAGTGGACAGTCATGCAGACAAACCTAACGTTTCAATTGTATAAGCACCCATACCCATACTGGTGCCTTTGCCCACATGCGTCCATTGGCCTAACCATAAATAAGGCCAAAACACATCTAAACCGAGCATGTTTAATTCCACTGTCCCTACTAAACCCCCCATATTAATTTCTGCCTCTTGCCTAGAGGAAAAACGCGTCCAATCAAACCACTCTAATTGCTTATTTTTAAAGTCTATCGTTTTAGCTTGGCTAGTTAAGCTGGCAAAATCCGTTTCTAAAGGCGTATCAGTATGAAAATAACTCAGCATAGATTGGCGTCTTAACAAGGTACTAAAAAACACCGCAAAATTAAGATCAGCCGCTGAAATATTTTTATTATCTTGTGTGAGCCGCAAGGGGGAATCAAAATTGAGCTTAATTTTTTTAGGTAGTGGCGGTAACTGAATACATTCAATCGGTAACTGGGGCTTAAGTTCTTCATTTTCATAAAGCACAGTAGCTAACCCCTGCTGATTTATATCATCCACTTTCTGTAATTTAAAAACCTGTCTGTGTCCACCAATACCCATTAAACCCGCCGTTTTAAGGGCATGTACCAGATAAGGTAAATAGCGCTGACCATGACCCAATAAAATAAGGTCAAATTGATAATCGGTAGCGCGGTTATCCATATCAGGTAAAAACTTGATAACAAAGGGATGCGGAGCGGCGGTGTACTTACGCATTTTTTCTGTATGACTAGGCGGTGGAGTCTCAAATACAATGCTATAGGCGCAGGCATTTTTTAACAGACATTGATTACAAGGCTGATGTTTTACCACACAGACTGTTTTTTTTAAGGCATGTCCCAAGGCTCCACGCCATGCAGACCCAGGATAACTCGGTAAACGAATAGCACTTTCGGTATTAAAATAAAACCGATAAGTTTTAAGCGGAATCATAGGTTGTAAAACGCTTGTCATGCATGCACCTCCCTGTTCAATTTTTTAGCAATGTAAACATTAAACTGACACATTGCAAGCTTTTGATAAAATAAGCAATGACCCAAAATAATAAGCGGCATTTCAACCGCCCAACAAACGATTAATACCTTCAGTAAATAACATCACATCTTGCGGAAATAATTGTCGCCCTAAGGTCTTCATATCGGTATTATTCGGTAAACGATAGCAGCGTATATCATCTTTAGCGGGGTGAATGAGTTCATCTAATTCTGCTAATAACGAGATTAATGCCTTACGCTTAATCACCACGGTAAAGACCGAGTACTGCACGGGTAACCCTTGTCTTTTTAAAGTCCGATGCACTTTCCCCAAACGCTTGGGATCAGCAATATCGTAGGCAATCAGATATAAATTTGCCTGATTATCCGCCATTAACTAACAGCCAATAGAAACTGTTGTAATTTACTTAAGGTACTTTTAAATAATAAATAAAATTGATCTTCGCGCTGTTGATACAATCTAGCCATTAATTCAAAAGGCTTATCGACCTGTGAGTTATCCGCCTTTAATAAGGCCGGATAAAAATCCCATAGCAATAATTGACTTAGATCAGCCGGTAAATCTAATTGATTGGATAAAATCGCCTCCTCATCACTGCCAAAGCCACTATCCTCCAGTAAAACCAACAACTCACTGTGCAAGATACTTAACATGAGTTTAGCGTGTTGTTGGCGGGCTTCTGATAAATGCACAGCCAGCATTTTTTGTAAATCAACGATAGAGACCTCACGCCAATCGGCAAGCCCTATTTTTCTGGCAAAACTTCGTGCGGCCAATTTTTGCATGGATAAATACCAGTTTTCATAACGTTGCACACCATCAGCACGCGCTAATAAATCTACTAGGCGCTGGGACAATGACTGCCGCTCTGTACCGACACTTAACCAACGTGCTCTAATATCCCCGTTTTTATGCAAAAAAATGAGATTAATACCCGCATCGGCACAAGCCAACATAGCAGACATAGACCATTCAACCACGCCCTTACACACGACCCTAGAAATACGCGAAAGCGGAAACAGCTGATCCGCTTTATCAGGTACTGCTATTCGTAAGGCCGGCTCATCCAATACCACTCGACACCCCGGCACGCCATCAATATAAAGCGGGCGCATCAGATAGCCGTTTAACTAAAGCATAAGCATAGCGGCGCAATAAGCGTCTGGCGGGGCCAGCTTGAGATTCATAATAACCATAAAAAATCTGTCGCCCGGCTTTATTCATCTGACATCGGCCCCCCACATCATCAGAAAAGTGTTCTGGACGCAGTTGCTTATGTTTAAATAATTGCCAAATCCAGCGGTCCATAAGGGGACGTAAAGGTTCCATTAAATCGCAAGCTAATGACTCTCTGCCAAAACTCACATCATGAAAAAAGCCTAACATAGGATCTAAGCCAACAATATGACACGCACGTACCGCGTCATAATGCAATAAGGTATAGCCCAATGACAAACACACATTAACAGGGTCAGGGGGTGGGCGTTTTTTCCGGCCCGTAAAATTAAGCGCATCCGCAAATAAATGTACATAGCCACCAAAATAGGCCGCTGCCGCAGCGCCTTCATAACCTCTTAAACTCGCTAAGGTAATATCTTGGGCATCTTCCCTTAATTGCCCAATAATGCCGCTTAATGTTTTTGTGGCTGTGGTTAAGGGATAGCGTATATCTGCTCTTGATGCTAATGCTTCATTTAAAAGCCGATGCTGCGCTCGTACTTTAATCAAGATTAGCCAGCGTGCTAAAGGTTTTCTTGATTCATCATCTAAGCTTAATTGATACTGTCCTAAGCGTCGCAAGGTTTCACTATGTGATTTTGCCGCTAACATAGCGGTCGCCTCGGTATTGCGACCTGATAATATCAATAAGCCAATATTACGTTCTGATAAAGCCCCCAGTACACGACTTTCTAACTGAACATTACCCCTTAACTCCACACGATCTAACAAATGCAAAGGCACCGTGCCTTTTTTAACCCCATCTTCATATAACGCTAAGGTTTGACCATCTAACTTGATACCCAGATTTTTACGATCCAAATATAAACTACTCATCCATTACCCCACATAAAAAAATGAACCATCCTGTGGTAACACGGCTTTACCCAGCGTGCGAATATGCTTTGCACCCAACAACTTTAATAAAATAAAGCGATCTTCTACCGGATCAATAATTGAATTAATATCATCCAATAATTGCGCTTTTTCGGCGGGTGTTAAAAAGCATTCAAAGACCGACTTTTGCCCGCCAGAAGCATAGCCTCTTACTACATACAGGGCTTTGCGCAACCGCCTATTACAAGAGATGTCATAAGCGGCAATATAAAGTTGCCTGTTTTTCATGGGCTAAAGCTTAGCAACTTTGGCTACTACTGCTTTTCTTTAATGTAAGCCCCCAGGTATTCACCTTTAATTTTGAGTCATAAGTAGCAATCCCAGTACACGTTGCACTATCTAATAAACTGGTTTCTATTGGATACAACACAATCTCAGCTAAACCTAGGGTAAAGACATCCGCGGCTAAGTAAGGTAAAAACCTTACTTTTGCGGCTTCATGAAGACCGGATTTAAACTCAAAAATATCTTGCTTATCGCCATTAGCTGCCACATCAGTTATTTTTGGCGGCCCCAGACGTTGAATTAACTCTTGTCTTGTAGAGCCAACCCCCAAGCCGTTAAGATCAGCGGGGCCGTCTTGAGACAATACTTTGTAAACAGAACAGCCAGATAAACTGAGTATGCCTAACGCGATTAATGTTTTTTTCATTTGCAAGCCTATGTGTATCGTTATTATCAATTTTTCATGGGCTAAAGCGTAACAAACGATTTTGTTTTTTACAGAGTTGACAAGCTTGTCAACTATTTTATAAGGCACCTTAGCTAATAGTATTAATGCCGCCGGAGTTTAATGAGCTAGCGAATTAAAATGAAATACTGTTAAAGTAATTGACGCCAGACAAAGTGAAAAATTAATGTAATAATTCTTTCGGTAATTAAGGGCTAGTAACTAGCTTATTGACTGCTTTTTAACAAGAT